>SDBT01003543.1_pt1 | contig 26934 bp, 20 predicted proteins | sample 2277101 | NCBI WGS metagenome assembly SDBT01 (sample SAMN10404973, study PRJNA504765) | marine sediment metagenome | isolation source: marine sediment core GS10_PC15, 103 cmbsf | place: Arctic Ocean: Southern Knipovich Ridge | collected 2010 | reverse complement strand
GTATTAAAAACAGCATTGGAATTAGAGAAAAAAAATAAGAACGCAGGGAATAATAAAAAAGTCAAGGAAGAAAAGAGCATAAAGCCAAGATTTTCTGGCAAAAATAACACTAAAATTAACATAAGCATTCTTAAAAATCTGTGGAAGACATTAATTGTAAATTCTAAGGAGCCTAAAAAAGAAAAACAAGCAGAGGAAGCAGCCGAAGAAACTTCACTAGACAAAGACAAAGAAACTGAAGTACATGGCGGCTATGGTACTCTCTCTGGGAATGCTGGTTATCTGCCAAATATAAAATACGTAAATTATGATAAGATTTGGAGCCATATAGGGAATTTTAGATCCAAAGATATGTACGAAAACACTGGATTTGGATTAAATGGACATAATGAAGCAGGAACTGAAAGCACAAGAGAGATGTTAAGCAATGAAACTATAGACAAAGCTACTAAGCATTTTAAATATTTTGTAAGAGGTGAAGTGTTGGGGGATATTGGTTTTGTTCCTCCCACTGGCTCTAACATTGATTCAAAAGAATGGGAAAAATATAGAACAATGTGGATGATGTCAACCTATAGGCCGTTATTTGCCTTAAAAAGATCTACTGCCTAAGCCAGCATACTTTCTGATTTTATCTATAACAGTTCTAGATGCCACTAGAAGATTAGTTGCTTCAGTACTGGCTGAAACATACTTTGTTTTGTCGAGTTTTTCTCCAAGCTGGTCTAGTACTTCCATCTGCCCTTCATCCATTGTGCCCATAATAGAAACATAAGAAATCTCCCGTATCTGCTTGTAATCTTCATAAGCTTCCTTGACACTAATATATCTTAAAGGCTCTTCATCACTTTCTTTTGCCCCTGTTTTTACCGTTTTTTCCAGCTTTTCTTCTCCGTCGTCAAATAAGCTGCCAATATTCACATCACTTATATCAGGGGCAATTTCAGAAGCAAACTCATCTGTTTTGATTTCCTTTAGGGATTCTGTTATTAATGAACCTATTTCAGTTGCCTCGCTCTTCCTCTCCTCCTCTATTTGCTTAAGCTTCTTTAATCTTTCTCTGGGAGACAATTTACTAAGCTTTTTTTTATCAAATTCGACCATTTTAAAAAAATAATTGTTATTTTTCCAAATTTAAACATTAGAATGAATATTGTATTATATTTATATCTTTTTATTTAATTTATATAAAAACAACAAAATTTAAATAATTAAATCAAAAAGAAAGCGATATTGCAAATAAGAAGCGCCTTTCTTACATACAGGAGCAGCTAAAAAGAGGTTATAATCCGGGATTAATTAGAAATAAGCTCAGTAATTCAGGATATAAAGAGGGAGAAATCAACAAAGCCCTTGATAAAATCTACAGGCCGCAGGAAGTAAAACACACAATTCATCTCTCTCCGGCAACATTAATAGCTTTGATATCAGCTTTTTTGGTGTTGATAATAATCAGCGGCGCTTTTTTCTACTTTTCCCAAAGAAATCCGCAGCAGCTTTTAGATCTGAATTTAGAAGCAGTACAAAGCTCTGCAAAGCCCGGGCAGGAAATAGTCTTTATTGCAGATATATTGAATCTGGGCTCTGGCTCAAGATATGATGTTTTCTTAAAACACGAACTGATTGATATAAAATCAAACAAAGTAGTTGCATTCAAGCAGGAAACAGTGGGCATTGAAACTTCCGCCTCAAAACAGACTGCAATTTTAATTCCTCAAGACACAGCTAGTGGAAATTATATTTTGAGGACAATTGCAACCTACAGCGGCAACCGGGCTGTGGCAACTTTGCAGGTTAAGATTGAAGAAAAAGAGGAAGGCACAGTGATAATTCCTGATACAGGGGGTGAAGAGCAGGAAGAAGAGCAACCAGAGGAAGAACAGCCAGAGGAAGAAAAAGAAGAGGAAACCCCAGAGCCTGAAATCGAGGACATAAAAGAGAATCCCATTGAAGGCCTGACTTCATATGAAATTTCAGAAGAAATAAAGAAAATAGCGAAAACAGATAAAAAGAAAGCAGCAGGCTTATGCCAAACACTTGCTTTACAGATCTCAAGGGATCTATGTTATAACAATGTTGCTGAAATAGCCGGTGACAGGAGCTATTGCACAATAATACAGGATGAAAGGACAAAAGATGTTTGCCTCTCAAACCTTGCCAGAATCACCAAAAGAAGTGAAATTTGTGAATCAATAAGCAGAGACAGCAGGCGCGATAGTTGTTATATGAACTTTGTTGTGGATTTTAAAGATTATAGCGTATGTGATAAAGTTGTGAATCAATACTTAAAGCAGAGCTGTGGTTCCTTAAAACAGCTTTCAGAATTGAATCAGACTGATATATCTTTCTATAACACCCTAATCAATCAGACTTTGTTGAGCTTGAGGTTTAATTAAGAAAACTTCGGCTCTATATAGCTTCTAAACCTTCTTGAATATTCTTCAGCCTTATTCATTTCGTCTATGCTTATACAGCTGGTGCATTTCACTTCTGATGTCAAACAAGACTGGTCCCACTGTCCTGCCTGATTTATCATGCATCTGTCATCTTCTCCTGTTGCTTCATCTACGCAGGTTGGTGTCGGCGCCCGTATCAAGTAAAATTCTACATTATTGCCGGAATTCAGATCTGCCTGGCTTACAGTCCAGTAGCCTGTCTCTTCGTTTAATAAGGCTCCTCCTAAAGGTGCTATATCTACTGTTATTTCATTTTCCGGCAGGAAATCCTCTTCCCTGACAAAATCCTCAGCGCCAAAGCTGTCTTTTACAGTAACATCTAAGGAAGCATAAGCAGTTGATGTATAGAAAGGCAGAGTCAAAACTAGAGAAATAAGGAAAGATGCAATAAATTTGAGATATTTTATTTCAGCCAAACCTCCTTCACCTCAATTTTAACATCATTTTTTGAGAAAAAATTCTGGAATTCTACCATGCCACCTACTGGAACTAAAATAACATTAGAGCCAAGCTTCCTTGCATCAAATTTTTGGACTAAGCCGCTATGCTTATAGGATTTACCATACTTTCTTTCGCTGTAGCCTTGCAATTCCCGAAGAACTTTTACCTTTTCCTTTTGAGGAAGATACTTCAAAGTATAGAAAACAAGCATATAGTGCTTTAATGCCTCTTTTTCCATTTAAACAATAATTTATATACTCCCTTATATATTTTTCTGTTATTTGTTACAGATATCTTAAATATTTTCTGTTATCTGTAATAGATAAGCCAATTTAATAAATAAATGAAGAATTGCAATAAGTATTATTCATAGCTTCTGTTATCTGTAATAGACGTTTTAAGAATTATTTCAATGAATTTAACAATTCTAAAAACCTTGAATAAAGATTTGTGGAAATGTAAAAACCATTCATGATCATATTTTTAAGAATGTCCGTTGCTTCCTCTTTGCTGATAAAGTTTTTCATACGTGCCAGAAAAACAACATAAAGAGTACCATGCGCTTCCACATCTAGGATTGAAGCATATGTTTTTCCATAATCGTCGTCTATTATTAGTGTAATTCCATGCTTAACTGCCAAAGATATGGCTTCTTTTTCTCCCTGTCCTATTTTTTTGGTGTTGAGTATAGGATTAACAACAGATGTTTCAACAAAAATCCATTTATCTCTAATTGCTTTTCTCAAAGCAACAGATTCTGGACTGTCCTTTTCCTGCATAACCTCATCATAAACAGTTTTTGGGATAATTGCTTTTTTAAAGCATTTCTTAAGAAGACTTAACATCCCTTGTTTTCCTAAAATTATAAGAGGAGAAGAATTCACAATAATCATTTTGCCTTTAAAGCTGCCTTAAAATCCTTTTCCAGTGATTCCACTGAATAGTTCATTGATATTTCCCTCTCTGCAGTTATTTTCATAAAATCGGCTAACGGTACTCTTGCCAATTCCGCAGCTCTTCCTAATGATACAAGCTTTTTGGAATATTTCTCTAAAGCAAGATCTATGAGTTTTTCTTTTAAAGCTTCTGACAGCAGCTCCCTTATCACCTTAGATTTGTCTGTTTTCTCTTCCTTTGCAACATAGTCTAAGCTCTTTACAACATCTTCAGGAATTCTTGCGCCGACATTTCCATACATCTTAATCACCTTGTTAACAAATGTATGTGATTGTAAACTTTATAAATGTTTTGATTTTATTTGAATTCCATTGAATCTAAAACCTTTGGTAAAAATTGTAAAAGTTATCTAACTTGAGCATTACCCTTAATTTTCTCGACAGAAACAGCTTCTTTATCAGTCTTTAATCCCCGGTCATTGAAAACAACTTTCCCTTCCTTAGCTTTAATCTTAATTTTCAGAAAATTCTCAAAACTGATCTCTTCACCGGAGTTTTTCAAATTGCCAAATTTGACTTCACTTCCTGGCTCTGAATCCTTTACTGTCAGTAAGCCTACAACCCCTTTATCGTCTTCAGCTGCCAATAACATTCCCTGGCTTTCTATGCCGCGCAGCTTTGCATGCTTTAGGTTTGTCACAACAATTATTTTCTTGTTTTTCATCTCTTCTTTGGTATAATGACCTTTTAGACCGGCAACAAGCTGCCTTTTCTCTGTCCCTGAATCAATTTCAAGAACATAAAGCTTGTCAGCATTAGGATGGTCCTTAACAGATAAAATTTTTGCAACCTTTAGGTTTAAAGGGAACTGTTGCTCCTTCATTTTCTCAGTTTTATGGAATAATATTTCCTCTTTGTTTGTTTTATGATTTTTAAGATTAAAATTTAAGTCTTTCCACTTCAAATCTTTAACATTCAATTGTTTTTGGAGCTTAGAAGAAAATTCAGGCATGATAGGATCTATTAAAATTGAAAGATTTTTAGCGATATTGACGCATAATCCGCAAACTTTTTGCACTTTTTCCTTATCCTTCTTGATTAATTTCCAGGGCTCATTATCCTGGAAATATTTATTTCCTAAAGCAGAAACTGAGAGGATTTCATCGATTGCTTTTTTAAAGTCAAATTCTTCATAAGCCTTTTTTATTTCATTGAATTTAGGATTTATTTCCTTAATAATCTGATCATTATCAATTTTCTTTATCTTTGAATCAAAATATTTGTTGGTAAAAGATAAGACTCTGTAGCAAAAATTGGATAAATTACCGACTAATTCCGAGTTAATTCTTTCAATAACTAAATCTTCGTTATAATCGCCGTCTCCGTCAATAGGCATAGCCCCCAGAATGTAAAATCTAAAAGGATCAACTCCATACTTCTCTATTTGCTCAAATGGCTCGATAACATTGCCGGTAGACTTAGACATTTTTGCCCCTTTAGATAGTATAAATCCATGAACAAACAACTGCTTTGGCAGGGCAATTTTTGCGGAAAGCAGCATAGCCGGCCAAAAGGCAGCGTGAAACCTAAGGATGTCTTTTCCAATGATATGGATATCTGCAGGCCATACCTCCTCAAATTTCTTTTTATCTGTCCCATAACCAACTCCTGTTATATAATTAGACAAAGCATCACACCATACATACATTACCTGCTCTTTATCATCCGGAACAGGAATTCCCCAGGGCAATGATGTTTTTGGCCTTGAAAAGCTGATGTCTTTTGCAGTTTTTAAAAAAGAAAGGATTTCATTTTTTCTTGATTCAGGAATCACCCTATATTCATCTGAGCTTATTTTTTTTGCAACCTCCTCTTTGTATTTCGAAAGCTTAAAGAAATAATTTTCTTCTTCAACAACATCTATGCCGCGAGTTGGGTGATTGGGGCATTTTTTGTCAACAAGCTCTTTTTCCTTCTTAAATGCTTCACAGCCAGAGCAGTATAACCCTTTGTATTCTTTCTTGTATATATCTCCTGCTTTTACCAGTTCTTTCCAAAGCTTTGTTGCGCCGGGATAATGGATCTTTTTATCAGTAGTTCTGATAAAATTATCATATGAAATATTCAGCTTTTTATACAGATCCTTGAAAACCTTCACATTATCATCAAGAAATTTTTTGATTTCCTTGCCTTCTTTCTTAGCAGTCTGCCAGTTTTTAGTTCCATGCTCATCAGTTCCGGTCTGGAAGAAGACTTCTTTGCCTGATAATTTATGGAAGCGTGCAACTACATCTGCCTGAATTATTTCCAAAGCATGGCCCAAATGGGGTTTGGAATTTGGATACGCAATAGCTGTTGTTATGTAAATTTTTTTTCTCATCTTTATTCTCCTGAACTGTTAAAGAATGTTGTTTACAGCTGTTTTTAAATCTTTTTATCTTTTTGGATTTTTATGGTTATAATGCTATTGCCACCAAAAGATTTATACATTTGTCCTTTATTTTGGGCTTAAGGACAGAAAATGGGACATATGGACAAAAAAATGGACAAAATAAAAGGCAAAAAAGTGAATAAATACTGCCCACCCTAATGATATAAAGATTTAAACAACAAAATTCCACTTATCTCAGATAAGTGGTTTAGGATGTAATTGGCAAATGCAATTGGAATTTTGTGTGCTCAAAAACCGCCCATTGTAAGTGGAATTTTGAGCATCAAAAACCACCTGTTAGCTTATACTTCCATTCAAACATGCTACCTATCTATGACGGGTGGTTTTTGACAGATTAAATGGGTGATAAATGGTAATACCTCTTGAAAATTCTTGAGGTTTAAGAGCATTCAAATGAAAAGAATAAATTCCACATTGGTTAGGTTACCAGAGCTTTTCAAAGAGAAGGAAAAAGATGTTGCTAGTTTTAGTGAAGATGAAATAGAAGAAAGAAATTTACGCTCATATAATTATGGTAAACGTACAGGTATTCCTACTCTCCGGGATTATATACTTAGTCCTCATAGTACAACATTCAAAGAGCTAGCATTAGCTGAAGCCATAGAAAAGTATGGTCTTGATTCAGAAGGAATTCTAAATAATAGGCATGAGTTTGAAAAAACTTTTGATGATAAGAAACATGTTGCTAGTGTTTATCCTAGTAAGAGATATGATTGGACTGGGGTATTGTCTGAGGTTAAATCCATATTGAACAATGTAAAGTCAGACAATATTGATAGCATTCATAGAGAAAAAGTTAGGAAAATTGATGGTGATACATATATTTCTGTTGAATATATTTTAAGTCATATGGAGAGATTGAAAAAAGAATATAAGACAAGAATTAATGATAGTTCTTTTGTTGTAAATGATGCTGCCACAGATAAAAAGTTTTCACTCGATAAAAAAGTAAAAGAAATGCGTGTATTTTTTGACACTCAAATATTCAAAAATATCAGCCAAAAAAATGCAAATAATTATTATCTTGCTGATAGTCTAAAAAGCAATATAGCATCATTTTTAAAAAATTTTGAAGAATGGGCGAGGGATTTATATGGGATAAAAAATGAGGGATTAGAAGGAAGAGTAGAAGAACATGGTGAATTAAGTGATGGAACAGGTGTAAGAGATCTTTTTTTTCCTAAAAGTACTAAACTTTCAACAGGAGATATCTATAAAGCCCTAGCAGATTATGACGAAAGTAATAAAAAGATTGTAATGAGTACCGGAGACTTACAGATAATAAGGAATTTAGCATTTAAAGAAACATATGAATATAAACGGGGGGAAGCCAAGATTACTGTTAACACAGGAATAACTGATAAAAGAGGAAAAAAGGGTGAAACAATAATCAAGAGAATAAAGTCCGGTGTTAAAGATGTTAGGGAATACCAAGTATATAATAACGATGGTAAGGTATATGTGCTTGTTAATGACATGATAGGTATACTAAAAAAACTTACCGAAAAAAGCACACCACCAAAAACAGAAGTGAAAATAGACTTTTTTCCGCCTCCACCGCAATATTTGACAGGATGAAAGCACTGGAAAAGGACTATACAGCAAACAGGCTATTGCGAGTACATAGTCAAGTGCCTATTGTTTAATTGTATTATGGCAGATGCAAACAGATTATCATTAAAAAATAAATTTCTAATCAAACAAATCTTTAGCCCAGCCTTTTTGGTTGAGTAATCAAATTCATGAAACTATTCTTATCACTTCTTCTTTTTCTTTTCCTTAAGCTTCTTTGTTATGCCGATATCCTTATTGCACTTTTCGCATGTAAAGACATATGATGGAATGCTCTGGAAATTTTTCCTTTTATATTCTGTGGTTGTCTGGCCTTCAAAGCCGCAGTAAGGACATTTATAATCAACCTCAACCTTCAAGTCTTTTTCAGTCTCTTCATTTGATTCTTCATGCCCGCATTTGTAGCAAACATAAATTGGAGCTTTCTTGTCAATCTTGCCATTCTTTTTTATTGGCTTATCCATTATCCCTTCATTGCATTTAGTGCATTTCTTCCTGTAGACCCATGCCGTTGCCATGCCTGAATCTATAGTACGATTAGTGAAATATATGCATTCATCCATGCTTTCCGGCTTTTTTAATTCCATTTTACAATTCAAATTTAGTTATTCTCTTCTTTTTTAACGCAGGCTCTTTCCACAAGCCTCCTGTCTCCTAAGGCATCCTGCTGTTCCTGGAAAAATGATGCATTAAAGAACAACGCCTGCTTCTTTGTTACACCAGCCAATTCAGCCTCTTTTGGATAATTGTCAATTAATTCATGCATTATTGTAACTGCTTCATACCCAATTGTAGAGGACATATTCCTGTTAAAGGTTGCATTTCTAAGCCTTGGCAGTCCTTTTCTGCAGCCAAAGCCATATTTTGTTGTAGAGCCTTTGCCGTATTTCCATCCTTCCTTTAACAAAATGTCAGATTCAGCCAGCTTTTTCCTGAGATCAAGCAGCAATTTAGACGGTTCTTGATCAAATTGCAGTGCCTTTAGGTCGCTCATTAATTGGCTGCCCTCTTCAACAGTTTCAGGAAAACTAAAAAGATCTACTTGATATTTATTATTGACTTCATTTATTTTGTTTAAATCATTCCTGAATTCTGAATCAGTGTAGCCTGCAAACTCGCTGATATCTTCAAAAAAAACTCCAACAACAGCCAAAGCCACAACTAAAACCAGGATATAGTATAAATTTGATTTCATTTTTATAGCCTTTTCATTTGTCCTTATGTAGCATGGGCAGAATAAGAGGGGGTATTTATTCTTTTCGCAATAACTTATGATTTTATTTTTTTCCCTGTATTTTGTAATTGCGAATTTGTCAAAAACCACCCATCAAAGATGGGTGGCATGAAGGGCAAAGCCTTGTCAGTCATCCCATCCGTCTGAGTGGTTTTTGAGCATGCTCAGAAATATACCACTTCCAAAACTGGATAGTGGACTCCATCCACTGGTTAGAAACCAGTGGTATATTTCTGACATATTAATATTGCCTGCTGCTCAGACCATTCTTCATCTTTATGGGTTCTGACATAATTCGCCCAGTACCTGATAAACCACATTCTTTCTTCCTTATTCTTTGCTTTATCAAAAATTATTTTTTGAACCATTCTTTATCAAGATTATTTTATGGTTTTTATTATTTTGCTTTTTTTTAAGAAATTTATTTCCTTTTAGGATTTTTAAAAAATCATTTAAAAAATTTAGGCGACGCCATTACGCGTCGCAATGATTGGGATACCACATCGAAGCACTCGCCTGGCATTATTGGGCGAGGATTTCTGTTGCACCTTAATGTCCTAACAATATAGGTACTGTAATGACCTTAATTGATAAAAAACAAAACCTTTAAATATAAGAAAGTATATACGTATATACATGATAGAGAGAAAAATAGTCAGGAAATTCGGCAACGGAGGCCATATAGTCCTGCCAAAAGAGTATGTAGGAAAAAGAATAAGATTCATGGCAGAGCCTAAATCTTTTGAAGATATAAAATCAGAAGTACTGGAAATCTTAAATCCTTATTTGGGAAATATACTGGGGATTTATTTGTATGGCTCTTTTGCCAGAAACGAGCAGACTATCGATTCTGATATAGACATATTGGCAATAACAAGCGATAAATTAAAAATATTGGATAAAATCCAGGGTTATTCAATTGTTTCTGCCACAATAAAAGAAATTGAGAAGACTTTAGAGAATAATGCAGTATTAATTCTTCCGATAATAAAAGAAGGCAAAACAATCGTCAATCCTGAACTCTTAAGGAAATATGACATCATTAATTTTAATAAAAAAAACACCAAACGGTTTATAGACAGCTCTATTAGGGTACTTAAGTTAAATGAGAAAGGCCTGGAATTGGATTTTGAGATTGGAAGCCTGGTTTATTCCTTAATGCTAAGGATAAGGGGCTTATTGATGATAAAATTTATGTTGAAAAATAAATCATACTCAAAAGCGTTATTATTTGATTATTTGGATAATAATAATTTCCCAAAAGGCAAAATTAAGGAATTATACAGGATTTACAGCAGCGAGAGAGATAATATAAAAGTAAAAGAAAGCAATATAATAACAAAAAAGGATATTAAAATATTATTAACCATCGCTAATAGGTTAATGGAAGATATAAAGAGATCATTAAAATGAGCAGGAAAAAGTACAAAAAAGGAATTGAGAGCCTGAAAAAAGAAATAAATCTGCATAGAGATGTAAAGCTCCAAAAAGCCTTGGATAATGATGATTTGGGACTGGCAGGATACTATGAAAAAGAAATTAAGAGATTAGAAGATCAACTGATTGAAAAAGAAGCAAAGCTCATGCCAAGGAGCAAGAGATTAAAGGGTAAAAGGGAAAAACCATGAACTTTTACAACCAAACCTCAAAAGGCTACAACGAACTTTATGCAGAAGAGCAATTAAAAAAATTAAATATCATTAAGGATAATATAAAAATCAATAAAACTGATTTATTATTAGATGTGGGCTGCGGCACCGGAATCTCTTCTCAATTTGACTGCAAAGTTGTCGGAGTTGATACCTCTTTTCAATTATTAAAGCAGAATGATATGCTAAGAGTAAATTCTTTTGCAGAAAATTTACCTTTCAAAAATAATGTATTTGATTTTGTTGTTTCTTTAACTGCAATTCATAATTTTAAGAATATAGAGAAAAGCCTGAAAGAAATTAAGAGAGTCGGCAGGAAACAATTTGTTTTTACCATCTTAAAAAGATCAAAAAAATTCAATGAAATTGAAAAAACAATAGAAAAACATTTTAAGATAAAGAAAACTATAGAAGAAGATAAGGACTTGGTGTTTTTTATATAAATCACAATAAATCTTATTCTTTCCTCAAAAATAGCAAATAAAAGCAAAAACTATAAAAGTAATCGCTTCCATAAAATTTAAAATGGAAGATGAAAAGGTTATAGAGCTTGCAAAAAGTTTAAAGAACAATGGCCTTGCTGCTTCTGATTATGAGGCTATGGAGAAAGCCAAAGCTATCTTGGGAGTGCAAATCCAGAAAGTAGAGCCGGAGAAGGAATCATTTGAAAAAACTGGAGAGCCTTTCGCAGACACGCCAGAAGCTCATCTAGAATCACAAGAAAAAAAGGAAGGCTTATTTTCTCACTTAAAAGAAAAATTGCATCATGAAGAGGAAAAGCCCATAGCTTCCAAAACATCACAGCCGGATTATGATATTTCCAGGGAAGAGCTGACTGTAAATGATTTAATGAGGGAAGTCGGAGTGAATCCGGTCGAGGAGCATAAAGAGCTGGAAAAGGAAGAGGGACAAAAGATTCATGATGTTAAGAGAGAGATTTCAGAAATCAGGGAAGAAATTTCCGATGAGATAAAGCATCCTAAAGAAAGAAAAATGGAAGAAATAAAGGAAGAGGTCAAAGAAGTTAAACAAGAGATGCAGGAGATTAGTGAAGAAGAGCAACAGGATGTTGAAGAAAAAAAGGAATTGGAAGCTGAAAGAGAAAAAAACCTGGAAAAAGAGAAAGAAGAAAAAGAAAAAAGCCTGAAAGAGGGGGAAGTTTCAGAGATAAATGAGTTTTTAGAAGATAATAAAGATAATTAGTTTCTTTTGTCCATGAATGATCATATTTGAATCTTATATCCCAAAATAGCAATATTTAAATAGAAATATTAACCACTCTATAATAATGTCATATTTTAAAATGATGAAAATGAAAAAATTAGTGATTTTTTTCTTGGTGCTTATGTGGTTGATTTCTATAGTAAGTGCTGTAGACAGCGCGGATATTGTTGAAAGCTCTAAATCTTTATCCAGACAGCAAGGTCAACCAGTGCAGGATAGCTTTACTGTAGAGAATGATGGAAACACCACCTTGAACTTAGCTTTTACTGGCCGTACATTAACAATGGGTTCTGAATCTTTAACAGTAAATTTAAATCCAAGTAGCATAAATAATATGCAGAATGGAACATCTCAAGTAGTTAATTTTGACATTGTAATTTCCAGCAATCAAGCTCTAGGGGTTTATAGTGGGGCAATAAATGTTACAAATGCTTCTAATGGGAATATATTTGACAGCATGCAATTGGACGTTACTGTTACAAGTTTTAGCTTAAGCTCTTCGCCTTCGCTTATTTTCTTTGACAATGCAAGAAGAAATTCATCAAGAAGCGCTACATTCACAATAACCAACGACGGCAATGGCGATTTAACTGGTGTTACTTTAACAAGCACTGCAGCATCAAAATATAATGTTTCTTTTAACAAAACATCAGCATTCAATTTAAATGTTGGTGAAAGTGAAGCAATGACAGTAACTGTTTTTATACCTGCTGATGAGCAAACAACAAACCATTCAATTGGCTCTATAGTTGTAAATTCAAATGAGGCTAATCTGACAGTTGCGACAATAAGCATAGATGTCAGAGGCGGCCTGATTATTGAAGATTTTGATGTAAGAGTTTATTATAAATACGGGGAAAATGACGGCAAATCAGATGTCCACCAGGGCGTAAAAAATGCCGAGAAGCTTGACTATGAGGACGGAGTGAGGCCTGGTTCCGAATTAAAATTTGATATTGATGTTGAAAATACCTTTTCAACTGATGAAGATATAGACATCGAGGATGTAAGAATCACCATAACCATAGAGGAGATTGAGGAAGACGGCGACCTTGACGAAGAAAGCCAGGAATTTGATCTGGAGGCAGGAGAAAGCGAAAGATTTACCATATTTTTTGAGATTCCCTTGGAAGTCGAAGAAGGAGATTACAATATCATAATTGAAGTTGAAGGCGAAGATACAGAAGGGACAGAACACAGGGTTGAATGGAATCTGGAAATGCAGCTTGAGAAGGAAAGAAGGAACATTATAATCAGGGATGTCAGTTTATCGCAAGATACGGTAAGCTGTGCAAGAAACACAAGATTAAGCCTGGATGTTTTGAATATCGGCACTAAAGAGGAAGATGAAGTTAAAGTAGAGGTAATAAATGCAGACCTTGACCTGAATTTTGCTGAAGACGATATTTCGTTGGGAACTGATCCCTTTGATGAGGATGACGAATTTAAAAAGAGCATAGACATAAAAGTTCCCTCTGACTTGGAAGCCGGAACATATCCTATCGCCGTAAACCTATATATAACAGGAGGTGCATTGTTTGACTCTGAAATTCTTAATCTGAATGTTGAAAACTGCGGAGTTGAAGAAGAGCAAGAAGAAGAAGAGCAGGAGACAGAAGAAGAAGAGTCAGTAGAGACCCAGGAACCTGAAGTTGAAGAAGAGCAAACAGAGCAGAACGGCACTGAAATTCCGGTCATTGAAGGAACAGTAACCGAATCACAGGAATCAAGATTCAGCTTTTTCCTTGCTATTTTAGTTGTAGTAGGCCTGGTTGCTGTTGCGCTGGGAATCTTTATCGGGATAAAATTGATACCTAGAAAAGAGATTTAATTCAAGTAATTCTTTCAATCCCGGCAATTGTAATTAGATACTGTTCATCTTCGCGAATGATAATTACCTCTTACCTGGGTTTTAAACACACATTCTAAGAATTAGTGTTTTAAATAATTTGCTTAAAAAGATTTTATGGCCAACACTTATTTTCATCTTTTACATGAACAGTTTTCTCTAAAACCAGTAGTAAAAAGATATTTACTGTTAAATATCTATTTAAGAACATGCCTTTTTAATTTCATAAAAGTATTTATATTAAATACTAATTTTAAACAAAAAAGATAATTTTATTATTAAAAATAAATGCGAGGGTGGTATTTTATGAATGAAAAAATCTTAATGAAAAAGCTAGTTCTAAATAAAATTATAGTCTTGATTTCTGTGATGGTTTTTATGATTGGGATGATGAGTGGGAGTGTTTTGGGTGCAATATCTGATATAACTGTCATATCTCCAGATGGTGGAGAATATTGGGCTGGAACACAAGATGTTACATGGACTGCAACTTGTAGCGATGGGGATTATGTTGATGTATCTTGGAAAACTGGCGCTGGCTGGACGGTTATTGTAAGCGGTATAGCATGTACTGATGATCCATACTCTTGGGATACTACTACTGTAAGCGATAACACTAATTATCAGATAAAAGTTGAGGATATGAGTACTCCTGGTATGAATGATGTTTCTGATGCTGTTTTTACTGTTGATAATACAGACCCAGAAGAAGCAACAGATGTAACAAGTTCTAGTCATACTGTAAGTACATGGTCTAATGATAATACAGTGGTTGTAACCTGGACAGATGCAACAGATGCAACTAGCGGATTAGATGGATATTCAATTGTGTGGGACACAACATCAAATACATTACCAGTCACAACAAAAAATATAGAAGAAGGAATACAAACTGATACTAGCCATGCCCTTAGCGATGGTAATAGCCATTATTTCCATATAAGGTCTGTTGACAATGCTGGTAATTGGGACGATACAGCAGTTCATCTTGGTCCATTTTTTATTGATACAACAGATCCTACAATAACTGATGATTATGATGATGATAATGTTTGGGTAAACTCGGTTCCCCAGACTGTTAAATTATCACCAGCAGATACAGGAGGTTCTGGTCTTGTTGATGATCCAAACGGTGTAAAATATTGTGTAGGTGGTGGTTGTAATCCTTCTGCTGGGACAGGATTATCTTCTTCATACGAACTTTCATATGATACAGAACAAGAAACAACTGTTAGATACCAAGCATATGATAATGCAGGTAACCCATCAGCAGTAGGAGAGTATATAGTTAAAATTGATTTAATAGACCCAGCAGTTCTAGGTACAACTTTGACTAGTCCTAATGGCGGACAATTATTTAAAGGTGGAAGCTCTCAACCAATAACTTGGAATGATGGAGAGATAACTGATGATAACTTAGGCTCTAACCCAATTAATTTAGAATATTGTTATGATGAAGGCAGTTGTCACTTAATTGCATCTAATGAGGCAAATGATGGAACTTATGACTGGACTGTTCCTGAAATAGACTCAACAACAGTTAAGGTAAAAATTACCGCTGCTGACTTAGCTGGAAATAGTGCTTCTGATGAAAGTGATGCTGTATTTGAAATTGATAGTACAGATCCTTCTATTGTTGATTATACTTTACAAGTTGCTCCAAATCTTGAAACAACTGAAGATAATGTTGTATTTTCTCCAAATGGAGATGGTATAGAAGATAGTGTCGATATTGATTTAGAATTTTCAGAACATGTCGGTTGGAGTATTGAAATTTGGGATGAAAGTGGCCCAGTTCATTCTTGGACAGGATCATCAACAGATCCTAATTCAAGAACATGGGATGGAACAGGAAATACTGGAGATAAAATCTATACAATAAACGTAACAGCAACAGATGATGCTGGAAATCAAATTATTGATGAATCAAAAACAATAACTCTTGATACAACTATAATTTATGCTGGAGGAGGTTCAAATTATGCAACAATCCAAGCTGCAATTGATGCTGCAAATCCAGGTGATACAATCAATGTTGCTGCAGGGACTTATAATGAAGATGTTTTAATAGACAAAAGTTTAACATTAAAATCAGTTGATGGAAAGGCATCAACTATTATAAATGGTCAGAGCACAGGTTATACAGGTGCGGTAAAAGTTGCAGCATCCAATGTTATTATTGGTGGAACTAGTCATGGTTTTACAATAAATGGTGCAGGACAAGCAGCTATATATTTAAACAGTGGTACATCAAATGTTGAAGTAGAAGATAATATAGTAAATGCAGCTAGTGGAAAAAATGCGTTTCTGACTGAAGGAGGAGTAAGCGATCATACTATATCTGGAAATTTATTTGGAGGAGATGGTTCACAACTTGTCTATGTTAATGGTCAAGCGAGTGTAAGTGTTCCATCAATTAATGTAGATTTCATAGGTAATACTTTTGCTGGAACAGCAACTGGTCCTGCATTAGGTCAAGAAGCAACTGACAGTGAGATTAGCGGCAATACTTTCACCACTACAACTGGTTATACACGTCTCGAATTATGGGGGAGTAATAACGTAGTTTCTGGGAATACATTTGATGGAGCATTATCAGGTACACAGCTACTAGATAACACAGAGACCCTAAATATGGAAGATGTTCTTGCAAACAATATCTTTGACCGTGCTGTTGTTATTGACAGACCAGGCAATTCTTTGCTTTACACTATTTGGAGCAACATACAAGATGCAGTTGATAATGCTCAAAGCAGTGATACGATTCAGGTTGCTGATGGGACTTATAATGAAGATGTAACAATTGATACACCTTTAATGTTACAGTCTGAAACACAACATGCAGCAGTGATTGATGGAGGTATCTTGATTAATACAGATACTGGCATAGTAACAATTGATGGATTTGTTATAGAAAATGGTGCTGAACTTTATGGACCAGGTAGTATTGGTGGTGTTACAATTGTTGGATCTAATCATGTGATTAAAAATAATATATTTATTGGAGATGAAAGTTCATGTTTATACCCTGCAATACACCATTCTAGTGGCAATAATCTAGTTATTGAATATAATGAAATGTATGATTGGTGCCAAGGTATATACTTAAATCCTTCTAGTGGTCATGTAATTGAAAATAATAATCTTCATGACAATGCTGTAGGTATTGGTTCAGATGGATTGAGTGATGTAACTATACAATTTAATGACTTTATTGATAATGATGTTGAAGTTTGGAGCGAGGGCTTTGGTTCTAGTAATGTTGGTGTTAATGTTAACGTAAATTATAACACTTTTGTCGGTAACTCAACTGGTGTTAATCATTATGGTGGTAATAACATTAATGCAATAAACAACTGGTGGGGAGATATAACTGGACCATATCATGTAACAACTAATGCAGATGGCCTAGGAGATGAAGTAAGTGATAATGTTGATTATCGACCATGGGCTTATAATAGTAATGTAGATACTGATGAAATAAAACCAACAACGACAATTAACTCTCCTGCTGAGAGTTCTTGGTATAAAGAAAATTTTGATGTGGGTATAACTGATTCTGATACTGGAGGAAGTCTCTTAGCCAAATGCGAATATCAAATTGAAAGTGGAGGAGAAGGAAGTTGGTCTACCACAAAAGGTTGGACTGAAAGGACTTGTTCACAAATAGTAACATTAGCTGTCGGTCTTGGGTTAGATTGTATAGACCAAGGGGAAGATATGTGTAAAATAAATGCAAGGGCGTGGGATAATTCAGGAAATACTAATTTGGAGATGCCTTATACAACATTTAGTATTGACTGGACAGGTCCAAGTTTTGAATGGATTGTTCCTGATGGAGAATATTTTACTGATGGAGATGAAATAACTGTAGAGGCAGATGTGACAGAAACTGGATCAGGTATAGAAAATGGAGCTGATTGCAATCCAAAGATTGATGGTGATACAACATCTTTTACTGGGGCAGTAACTTATAATGCCGGATTAGGAGAATGTAGTGGAACTTTAACTTTGAATAATCCTTCTGGATTAGGGGATGGAGCATATGAATTGACCTTAAGTTTAACAGACAATGTTGGTAATACAGGAACTTCTGATGAGAACGAGATAGAGATTGATAATACACCTCCAACAATTGAAGGTATTTATCATAGCCCTGAGAATCCTACATCAGAAGATGAAATCGAAATAGGTGCTGAAATTGATGATAATGGTGTAGATAGTGGCAATGAATGTGATGATACAGAGGTTATATTATATTATAGAGTTAATGAAGGAGAATGGGATGATGTTTCAAGGGAGTGTACAACACCTTTTGAGTATTATTTTGAATCTGGAACCTTTAGTGGTGGAGATGTGATAGATTACTATATTGTAGCGGAAGATAGTTTAGGAAATAGTGGACAAACAGAGCAATTTAGCTTTGAAGTTAATGACTTTTTTGTTGAACTTGAGGAAGATTGGAATTTAGTTTCTGTACCAAAGACTTTAGTTGAGAGTAAATTAGCTAGTGATGTATTTGGTGGAATGGAAACTTGGGGATATGATGCAGTAGAAGGTGCATGGAAAGGTTTAGGGGATTCTATAACTGTAGATCCTGGATATGGATATTGGGTTCAATCAGGCACTGGTGATGACATTGGTGTGAATTATGCAGATGATTGTACTGGACCAAATTGTGGATTACCTAGCGAAACAATAAATCTTTATCAGGGTTGGAATTTAATTGGCCACATGTGTACACATGATCAAAGGGTGAGAAAAGCATTCCCTCCAGACATCTATAACAACTTATTTGTGTTGAGGTATGACGAAGACGATGATGTCTTCGAGATTTATGCAACGCAACTTCCACTACAGGCAGACTTTACACGAATGACACCTGGAGAAGGTTACTGGGTATTCCTACCTAGAGGAGACTTACTGTACACAAACATCTGCAATGAAGAAGAACCTTAGTTAAAGATGAAAACTCTTTTTTTGTTTTTTATTATTTTTATAATTTCTGTTTCTTTTGTTAATGCAGTTCCTAAACTGCCAGTGATTGTAAGTGGAAAGGTTTATATAAATGAGAAAATTGCTCCTGTTGGAACAGAGATAACAGCAATTGTGGATGGAAAAGAAGTTGCAAATTTTAAGGTTGCTGCAGAAGGCGAGTTCAGTTTTTTACTACAAAAGCTGGAAGAAGGCAAATTAATAAAGTTTTATGTTGACGGTATTGATACTAACATAGAATTAAATTACAAAAGCGGTGATTTTCAAAATTTAGATTTAGCTGTTGAAAAACCATATTCAGTTTATTACATTGTTGGGGTTTTAATTGCTCTGTTAATTGTTGGAGCAATTTTTTTAATATGGAAATTAAAAAGAAAATAATCTTTTTTGTTATGAGTTTTTTCTTAATTAGTTTAGTCTATGCTCTAGATCCTCCTCCTGCTTTACCTGATCACTTTAAAGGAAACTTGGTTATTGATGAATATGATGCAGATATAGGAACAGAGATTGAGATTTATGTTGATGATGAATTAGAAAGCACTGCAGTAACAACAATAATTGGAGAATATGACCTTTATGTTAAAACTGGAAATTTTGGCGATGAAATAAAATTTAAAGTAAATGATATAGATGCTGCAACATATGAGAGGCAAGGCGGAGAAACTATTAATTTGGATTTACAAGTTTGGAGTGATAGAGACAATGATGGCATAAACGATAGTGTAGACACATTAATAGGGGATAAAGACAGCATAGAGCATAATTATGATAACCTGTATGTTTATATTGATGATTCTGACAATACAACCGGCAGTTTTTCCGGCATTAAAAAAGTAGAAATAAAAAATGATGGTGAGACTATTGTCGAGTTTGATTTTGATTTTGATGACGATACCTTAAATCTTTATAACCTAAATATAACCAGGCAAACAAATTCAACAGAAGGCTCTATTGTTGTAAAAGGAATTCCATTAGGGATAACAAAAACAGTTTATGTTGACAAATTAAATGCTGATAATAATGCTGTCTGCATAAAAGATTCTGAAATATCCTCAATATCAGAATTAACAGCAGATTGCACAGGAATTGAAGAGACAAAACTTTCCTGTCCAGGTTCAGGAACTTATACATGCTCAATAGAAAATAACCGATTTAAGGTTTCAGGCTTATCACATTCAGGAGTTAAAGGGTTTTACGTTGCTCCTCCACCCAGCTCTCCACCAAGTGGAGGAGACTCCAACGATGGTGGAGGCGGTGGAGGCGGCGGTGGAGGAGGAGGCGGAGCCTTCTTTACATGCAACATGAACTGGACATGCAAAGAATGGTCTGGTTGCATAAATGAGAAGCAAACAAGAAAATGCTCTTTTGTTAAGGTTCCACAACATGCACAAAGACAGCAATGCCCAACAGAAGATAAACCCCCAATAGCAAGCAGAAAATGTGAAACTCCAAAAGAAAGTTCTGTGCCTGAAACAGAAGAAATAGATGAAACAGAAGAAACTACAGCACCAGCTATAACAACAACAGAATCAACTAAAGAAGAACCAACAGAAGCAAGAGGATTAGGAGCAATCACTGGCGCAGTTATTGGTTTGTTCAAGGGCAAAGGCAATCTAATAACTGGCATTTCAATAGTTGCAGTAATTATAGTCTTAGGTCTTACAGGCTACATCTTAATTAATAAAAGGCGAAATACCAAAAAAAAATAAAAATTAATAAAAAGCTTTAAATATCAGTTGTTATTCTTGAATAGTTACAGAAGAAAAAAGGGGGTAGTAAGACAGGTCTAATTAGGTGTTAGCTAAATGACTAAAAATTTTAAAAAAAGCGCTATATTAATCTTAATAGGTTTTTTATTAGCTGTTTCTCTAGCTTTAGTTGCTTATGGACAACCATTAGCATCAGTAATGATTTTTGATGGAATAGTGAAGATTAATGGAAAAAATGCTTCTGATGGAACAATAGTAAGAGCGTATATGCAAAATGACATGGGTGTTTTAGTAGAGCGTAACAACACCAGCACCACTAATGGTTATTATGCCTTATCTGTTAATGGAAACCAATCTGATAATAATAAAACAATTAATTTTACAATTAATGATAGAGATGCTGACCAAACAGCAATATTCAATGTTTCTGGCGGAGTTCCTGTCGTGGTCCACTTAAGTTTAACAACTCGTGTAAGGGCATATCCTGTTGCAATTAGTGAAGTTTATTATGATGAATCTGTTACAGGGCACACAGAATTTGTTGAATTATATAATCCTACTTCGTCTTCTGTAAATTTAGCAGGGTGGAAGATACAATATAAAACTGCAACAGGAACTTCTTGGAGCCCCAAAGGAACAATATCGTCTGGTACAATTCCTGCACATGGCTACTATCTTGAAGGGGAAAATGATGTTTCTACAACATTTGGTGTAGGGCCAGATAAAATATTTAATTCACTAAATATGGCAAATAATGGGGGCCATATAAGAATACTTAATTCAAGCGGTGATGTTATAGACGTTTTTGGTTGGGGCACAGCAGATTCGCCTGAAAGACAAGCTGGTGTCGATGCTCCTGCAGGAAGCAGCTCAGAAAGAAAATCAGGCTTAACCCATTATGAAGGAGAAGGAAACGGATGGGATACAAATAATAATTTCGCAGACTTCTTCATTTCAACTCCTAATCCGCAAAATTCTTCAAATAACACAGAAACAACAAAACACTGGACAGTCGGAAAGGATGGCTGGCAGGATTTTACAAAAATCCAGGATGCAATTAACAACGCAACTAGCGGAGATACAATTAGTGTTTATGCCGGAACCTATAATGAAAGATTAACAGTAGATAAAACAGTTAGTGTAGTTTCTTCTGGCTCAAGCGCAGACACATCGATAAAAGCAGATGCTGGCGGGGTATTTATAGATGTCCGGGCAAACGCAGATAACTTTAATCTGTCTGGTTTTAATTTAATTCCGCACAGCGCAACTACATTTGTAGTTCAGCTTGCAAATACGCCTTCCAATGTTACAATTGAAAATAATGTTATAAATACAACAGGAGGAGCCAGCCAGGGTGTAAGTGTTGGTGCTGCTGGTGCAGACTCATTAACTATAAAAGACAATACTTTTTATTTGGAAGCGGGCGATGGCGGGATATGGGCTCCTAGTATCAGCAATACATTAATTGATAATAATGTTTTTTACGGAGGCGGAACAAGCTCTGGTTATGCCATAGAAGTTTCGGGAGCAGATAACACAATAATCTCGAATAATTTTGTAAATAGCTCAAGTTTGGCTATTGCCGTACTCAATGGAGATGGTTCGACAAATGTATATCTTACAGCAAATACTGTCAATAATTCAAAATATGGAATCTTTGTTACAGAATATGGTGCTGGAACATTAAATGATCTTAACGCAACCTACAATACATTCAACAACAACATTTATGGAACACGTGTTACATTCTCTAATAAGTATAATGCTGCAAGTTTTAAGTTTAATTTTAATAATTACATCGATAATACCAATGGTTTAGCAAACGAAGATGCCAATTCTGTAAATGCAACCTACAACTACTGGAACCATCCAACAGGTCCAGGAGGAGCAGCAGGCTCTGGTTTGGGGGATAATGTTACTGCTAATGTTACGTTCTATCCATGGTATATTGATTCTGGCTTGACAACATTGGCAGATGCAACAACAAGCCACAGCTCAACAATAGAAGACAAAACAATTGCAAATCTAACCCAAGACAATCAGACAATACAAATCAGAGTTTCCTTGAATAACACTGGCTCTGTTTCTGCTCCGATGTATGATGCACATATAACTGTTAATTCAATTCAGTCAAATTTTGCAAGCCCTTCGCCATTATTTGAAAGCTGCGGAACAATTCCTGCAGGCTCTTCATGCACAAAAACATTTGATATGGAAGTAAAAGGCGGAACAACTAGTAACATATATCATGTTAATTGGAAATTTAACTGGACAAACAATGACGGAACTATAGAACCTCCATGGACAGCTACTAGCACTGTGACTATTTTAGGTAATTATGAAATAACAGTTCCTGTTAATATAACAGAAACAATCAATCATGGAGTGAATTCTTCAATCAGCACAAAAATAAATTCAACTGGAAACGCGCCATTAAATAATGTAGTAATAAGCTATACTCCAACCAATTTATTATCAGGATGGGTTTCATTTTCACCTTCATCAGTTAGCTCTATAGCAGCTGGCTCTAATGAGCCGCTTGGTATTTGGGTTGCAATCCCAAAAGGAACAACATCTGGAAATTATACTGGCACATTTACAATCTCTGCAGCTTCTGCAGCATCAAAGCAGATATTATTAAAAGTGGAAGTTCCAACTGATGAGTCATGGACTTCTTATCCAAGCAGAATAGATACCTTTAGAAAAACAAATGTTGCTGGCACTGTTGGAACAGTTTACATTAATAATTCGGGAAACGTAGACCAGTCATATACTATCTCATATTCTGGAAAAATACGCACTTATTCAGGCTTATGGGATACTTCAAATCCAACAAGCATAAATGTCCCAAAGCAAAATGTAAGCAGCTTTGATGCAAATCACCTGGGATATTGGCTGACAGGATCTTATGATTTAAATGTTACTTTAACAGCGGACTCTAAAACAAACAGCACAATTATGAATTTAACTTTGGAAAATGATAACCCAACTTTAAACATAACAAACCCAATAAACAACACTTTTGTAAAAGGAATTGTTGATTTCAATGTGAATGCATCTGACTTGAATTTAAGTCATATTGAATTTTTTATAGATAATAATTTAGTGTTTACTGATGCAGATATAAATGAAACTTTTAAATGGGACACTACAAATGGAAGCTATGATGATGGTGAATATTCATTAAAAGCTACTGCTTTTGATTCAGCTGGCAACTTTAATTCAAGCCCGGAAATATTTGTTACTGTTAATAATACAGCAAATGCTCCTGTCTTTACAGGAACAATAGGCCCATTAACATGGGAAGAAGACACTTCAAATACTGTAAACCTATCGCAGTATTTCTCAAGCTTAGATGGTAGTGATTTGAAGTATAATTTCACGCAGGTTGATAATATAAGCATATCAATAGATAATAGCACTGGAATCGCAACTTTAAGCCCTGATCCAGATTTCTATGGCGTAAGAAATGTAGTATTTTATGGATTAGAGCCTACAGGACTTTCAACGCCAAGCAATAATGTGGATTTGACTGTCACAAATGTAAATGATGTGCCTTCAACACCAACATTATTATTGCCTATAGATGGAGCAGTAGTATTTACAGCAACTGGCAAGGTTGCATTAAACTGGACTAAATCAACAGATGCTGATAATGACCCTTTGACTTACAATTTATTTTATGGCAACGACACAGATGTCACATCAACTGCAGCAACAAGCAATAATTATTTGACACTATTAAATTTGGAAAATGGAACAACTTATTATTGGAAAGTAAATGCTGATGACGGCCTAAATAAATCAGGAAATTCAACTTTGAATAAATTTACAGTTACTTTTGATGATGAACCAAAAGTGATTAATTTTACTCCATCAGACTTAACACCAACTGTTGCTGAGAACTCAACATTAGTATTTGTAATAAATGCAACTGACCCTGATTCTGGACTATTAAATTATAGCTGGTTCCTTGATGGTGCTCTGAATAAAACAGACGGAAACAACCTTACATACGCTCCGGATTTTGATGATGCTGGAACGCATACAGTTTTTGCCAATATAACTGACAATAATTCAAATACTGTAACTTCTCCTTTGTGGACAGTAACAGTCTTAAATACCAATAGAGCACCTGTTTTGGATGCTGTTAGCGATAAGAGTGTAGATGAAGATTCTGAATTAAAGTTCAATGTTACTGCTTCTGATCCTGACGGAGATAGCTTGAGTTTCACCTCAAATATTAGCTCAATTACATTCACTAATGCTGCAAACAACTCAATGGCAACTGTTTCATGGACTCCAACAAATGATGATATAGGGAATAATACAGTTGAAATAAATGTTAGCGATGGCTCATCAAAAGATTCAGAAGTATTTACAATTGAAGTGCAAAATGTAAACGACGCCCCAGTCCTAAACCCAATTGGCGACTTAATAGCGCCGGTTGACATCCTATTTACATATGATGTTGATGCGACAGATGTTGATGCTGGGGATGTGTTGAAATTTTACAGCAATTCAACAATCTTTGATATTAACGAAACTACAGGACTAATAAATTTCACGCCAAGTGGTTCAGATATCGGAGAACATACAATAGAGGTTAAAGTAAATGATACTGCAGGCTCAAGCGACACTGAAATTATCAAATTTACAGTGACCGATGAAATACTATCAGATGAGCTTACAAGCAACGTGCAGGGATTAAATCAAAGTGAAAGGCAGAATGCCACTAATATATGGATAGAGCATCCAACCTGGGGTAGAATTGATTTTGGCAATAATGTGATGAACTTCAGCGGAGTAGCTTTTTTAGAGGATGTATTCAACATAAGCCTTGGCTTCATCTCTGTTGACACAAATCAATTCCCAAATCTAACCAATAGTTCAATAGTTATGGATGGACTTAACTACACAAAAGCACCTTGGATTTTTAACACATCAGGATTTGGAACCACAGCAGGAGGCAATTTATGCCCGGATTCATTATGCATGAATAAAACTTATGACAAAGTTAATGGAGTCTTGACATTTAATGTTGCTCACTTCACAACATACTATACCACAACAAACACAACGAATGGAGCTCCAACAATAACATCAACACCAGTTACAGGCGCAAGCACTGGAGTTGAGTATAGGTATAATGTTGTTGCTGAGGATCCAGATGCTGATCCTTTGACATTCAGCCTGCTTGTTAATCCAACAGGAATGAGCATTGGCACCTCTTCTGGATCAATTACATGGACTCCAACAAGCAGCGATATGGGATCTCATGCTGTAATTGTAGAAGTCAGTGATAGTAGCTTAACAGACAGCCAAAGCTTTGAGATAAATGTAAGCGAAGGCCCAAAATTAATCATTAGCGACCTGGACATTAAGGTAAATGGAAAAAGCGATAAAAACGTCCATAATAATTCAAGAATAAAAAAAGAAGTTGCGCCAGGCGATAAAATTGAATTCAAGATTGAGATTGAGAACAGATTTACAAAAGAAGAAGACCTGGAAATCGAGGATATTGAAGTCGAAATCATAATCGAGGATATTGATGATAGAGACGACCTTGAAGAGGAAGCAAAAGAATTTGACCTTGATCCGGAAAAAGATAAAACAGTTGACATAGACTTTAATATTCCTTTATTGGTTGAAGAAGGCGACTATGACGTGATAATTAATGTTGAAGGCAAGGATGAAAACGGCACTACACATGAAATCAGGTGGGAGCTTGAGCTTGAGGTTGAAAAGGAAAAGCATGCCTTGGTCATAAGGAAAGTAACCCTTAATCCAAGCACTTTAAGCTGCTCAAGAACTTCAACGTTGAATTTTGAGGTAGTAAACATTGGACGTGACGAGGAAGAAGAAGTTGCAGTTGAAGTCTTAAGCCAGGAAATAGGCCTTAACTTTAGGCAGGGAAACATCGAGCTTGAAGAAGGAGACGATGCTGATGATGTGGCTTACAACAAAAGATTGACAATTAATGTTCCTGAAAACCAGGAGCAGGGAACTTATACAATCAACATTAATGCATTCTATGATACAACAAAACTTGATGCCACCGAATCCATAGAGCTAAACGTACAGGATTGCGAAAGAGTTAAGAAAGTTAAAGAGCCTGTAAAAGAAGAAAAGCCGGATAAGGATGAGGTAGATGTTATCAGGCCGCCAGGCGTAGAAGAGCAGCCACCAGCACCAGTAACCCGGATATCCTTCAGGGACAGCAATAGCTATTTAATATTCCTAGCCACAACATTCATATTGTTGAGCGGCTTAGCCATATTTACAATCGGGGCTGCAGTGGTTTATTCAAAAAAGTAATTTTAAGAATTTTTCAATCTCTTCATAAAAATTATTTATTTTCTCTCTTGTCTTTTTTTTCAAGAAAGGTTTTTTTCTGGTTTTGGAAGTTCATTATAATTTAAAACTATTCTATATTGAAAAACTTTCTCCTCATGAG
>SDBT01003542.1_pt1 | contig 26940 bp, 25 predicted proteins | sample 2277101 | NCBI WGS metagenome assembly SDBT01 (sample SAMN10404973, study PRJNA504765) | marine sediment metagenome | isolation source: marine sediment core GS10_PC15, 103 cmbsf | place: Arctic Ocean: Southern Knipovich Ridge | collected 2010 | reverse complement strand
CCTGATGACAGGCTACTCGTCTTTCTGGAAGGTCTCTGATTATGCCGAACAGAGCACCCAATCCTGCAATTCCCCCATAGATCGAGTATCGCGGCTCGGCATAATCCGGAACTCGGCATGATGTCTCTTATGCCGATATCGGCATAAGCGGCACTGCTGTGCTACGTGGCTCGTGATGGCTGATGTGCCGCTCTTCAAGGTCGGTCGCATCCTGGGACACAAGCAGCTAAGCACTACACAGCGGTACGCCCATCTCTCTGATTCCTCTCTCGCAGATGCGATGGACCGCATCAGCACTGCCAGCTAGGGTAGTTCCTCCAACCCCCATTACAGAGTGTTCTGGCTATACATCACCCAGAGCGGACTCAATCTCTCGATAACAGCACATGAAACGGTGGACCTTCCCCCAAAGGGAATGAGTCCGCCTTGCGACCGTCCACATTTTGATTTGGTCATCCTCTGAGATGGACCTGGATGAAGCCCGATCGATGGTGACTCTACGACCAGGCTTCCTGTAGTTACATCTGATGTGTGTTACACCTCCTGGGCAACTGTTGGCTGGATGTTGAACTGTATTTCGATTTTCTCCGCGAGTTCTGCAGGTATTGGTCCATCACCTTCCGGTACCGTGAGTACAAACTCGTCACAGTCCTCCTCTGCCACCATCTCGATGTAAGGACCTGCGTCGGTGTCAGGGAATGTGTTGACGACCTCGGTAAGGAAGTTCAGAGAATCTGGACCCTCTGGTTCGAATCCAACTTCGAACTGTATCTCCCATTGAGTACCCGTACTCACTGTCGATACCTGCTGCAGCGTGATACCCGGCATCGAGCGAACAGCTTGTACTAGCCGCATGATATCGGGCGTATCACTTAATTGATCGTACATTGATAAAGCTCCTTGAAGGAGTTAATGAGAAAGTGCCACCGTTCCCCGGGGACGAATGATTCAGTTTGGTTCTTATACTGTGTCCCCAGGATCGGAAGCTCGAAGAAGCATGTGGTGGTGCTGGTTTACTGGCAGAATGATCTGCCGTACTCCATAGCCATCTGTGCTTCAACGTAACTATGGGGAGTTCACCAACATGTTTCAACAGTGAGATTCGGCCCCCCAGGGAGCCTATGTCGAAAAAACCGAAGCTGGGTGCCAGTCTGCAGCGTGTTCTTTATTTCTGCTGATCACTTACCTGTTATCCTCAGTCCATCCGGAGTTGGGAGCGTGGCAGGTGTTTGTATAACGAATACCAGACATTCACCACGGTATCGTTGCGCTCATTGTCAGACGAAATGGTGGAAGGGTTTCACGGAGCGGGGCTGTATAGCTGTCGGTCAACATTATGGGTGCTGTTGCCCCAAACAATGTCGGGTGAAGTCCGGTCGAAGCGTCCTTGCAACCGGACTTCTATCGTTACACGTGCATCATGATCAGGTTGAGATCACGATGCCATGACGTGAGTGGTTTCTTCCCCGTCATGCCCGACGGTGGATCCTCCCTCATAGGATGAAGTTTCAATGTCGTCATCTTCACCATTCTCCAGAACGTGAGCGTATCGAAGCGCCTCGTATACCATCGCTGGCTCCAGCGCATCAAACACAGCTTCCCTGTACGAGAGCTCTGGAGGGGGAGGGGGGACCTGAGCGAGACACTCGATCCGCTCGGCAACGTTATCAGGCGTGATCACCGCTCCGAAGGATGATTCGAGTTTCCAATCCAACCCAAAACATCCCCATATGACAGATAAATGCATCAGCTCTTCCCCGTCGTTGAAGAGCCTTGTCAGCATCGCAAGGAACATTAAAGACCCCCACCCTTCGGGCCGTTGATCGATCTCGAAGGAAACCCACCAGTGCTGGTCGTCATGACCGTAGCAGGATTGGGTGGTTGTGATCCCCGGCGTCAGGTTGAGGGCTCTGACCAACCGGATGATTTCCGGATCCAGGTCCTTCTTCCACTCTGATAATTTCATATTATCTTTCTTTGTTTGTATTACGTATTGTTTACCTGCAGTGTCGATCCCACAAGATGTGGAGGATCAACTTCCTTGTGGCGCATTCGCGACCCGCTGGAATGGTATACTGCTGGTGAGGATACGGTGTTGCGGAACAGCAACCGCTTGTTACACGTAGTCCCTATTCATGTATTATACCAACTTTTTCATCTCTCCCCGGTGAGTTTCAAAAAAAAAATCGCGAGAAGCAGAGTTCATACCCTCAGAACCAATGCTGGGTAACGCTCTACACCAAACTGTATGTCCGGTTTCATATGGTACCCACGGGCATCGGCCCTCCCCCGGTTGTTTCTGATACCTGAAGTGCACAGACAGGACGGCTAGAAAACGTGTGGAAATAACGACGACCATACCATCCGAGGATCGAGCGCCTGAGCGGAGCACGATCCTGCCAGGTAGGGTGGGAGCAGATAGATACAGAATTCCTCCGGGATGGATCTCGGAAGTTGGTATAATGGTAGTAGAGGCTCCCTGATTAGCCTCCAGGGTGGTGAGTGAGTGACTCTATAGCCACCTTGTGTTGCATACAACAGCAGATATCTGGAAAAGGAGTAGGTTGAGGGTGAGTACATGGGCAAGCAGTGTCTCGGTAGGGAAAAGGAGTATCAATGATGTCGTGTGATGATGGTGAACTCAACATCCGCAGACTGCTGCGAGTGTCCGAAGCGGCGAGATACCTCGGGCTGTCACCCACCACATTACGGTCTCGGATCCATGGTGGTCTCATTCCATATGTTAAGACTGGTCCGGGCAACGCGGCCATACGATTGGATATTCGCGACCTTGATCGATGGATTGAAGAGCACAGGATCGAAGCCACTCGACAGCCGGTGCGCCCGATCGACAAATAAGACGTTGATAACGTTTTGTCATACCACCATATTGATATAAGACATCATCAACAGGTAGTCGGGGATCGATGGTTCGAAAAACAGGACATCAGCCGGAGCTGTGGATCGGCGAAGCATGCGAACTGGTCGGGATCAAGATCCGAGCGGGGCAGGAGTACATCGTGCGCGGCATCATCCTGCCTGCTGACGTAGCGAAAGCCAGGGGAGGGAAGCATACGCTTGGGAAGGTCGAGGTGGTCCAGCTGGCTGTAACGAAAGTGTTGGCTGAGGCCGGAATGCCGTTGGATCAAATCAAAACATTCTTCAAGCTGCTACGGTCTTCACTTGTTCAATTGGATAAGCTGCAGAGATTTCGAACCAGGCGTCACTCGAAGCATCAGATGAGGACCTCACCAACATGGGCCGGGATAGTATCTGAGGCGCTCAGCTTCGATCCCTTCCCCATCGGCGACGATGAGGTTCTTGAAGCACTCACCGATCACGAGGCTCGGCTGTATCCACCAGAAACGCTGGAAGACTGGCCCGCCTTCTGGTCTGGTGTTCAACAGTTGGTCTCTCCGATCCGGGGGAAAGGGGCCAGAATCCGACAAGTGCTGACGCCCGGGACTGAGCTGGTAACTGGGTACACGCGAGAGGAGCGACGCGACTTCATGGACTGGCGGCGCTGGGCGACGCACAGGTTGTCCTGGGGAGCATTTCGTGTGGAAGAGATGAGGGAAGTCTCACAGGCATGGCTGCTGGATCTGGCCAGCGTCAAGTTCCGGGTCGGAAAGAAGCTGCTCGAAGAAGGTTGGATGCTCGAAGGTGCCCGATCGGCAAGGTCTGGTTAATAATGCCCTGGTACGGAATGCGAAGGCCAAACCCTATCGGGGCGCTCCACGAACTGTATACAGTGACCTTCTGGTTGGATCATGTTGAGTTCTGGCTTCCATTCGGTTCCGATTGCTCAGGGGACCTCAAGGATATTCGATGGGCGGTTGAGTGTCTGTCACGCAAACTTGAAGAAGAGATCGCTCGTTCCTGTGAGCGTTTGACAGGGGACTGAAGGTAGCACGATGGCATGGGTAAGAATCGAGCGCGGGATCCGGTGCTGGGTCAGTAAAGATGGAACAAAAACCTACCATATATACGTCCACCGAAATGGTAAAACGGTTGAGAAGAAGGCAGGGTCGAACCTAGCACAGGCCAGAAAGATCCGTAGCAAGATCATCATCGACCTGGATGAAGAGAGATACTTCCCTCGGAAGAAGTTGGAGCGGATCCACCTGAAAGATCTCATCGATGTGTACACCGAAGATTATCTGAAGGTGCATGCGCCCAAGTCCTGGGAGAAGGCTGCTAACCGGTTGAAGAACATCCAGAGCATCCTGGGGAACCCGTACATCGATACCATCACCAGTGCTGACATATATAAACTCATCGCCTACTTGCGGAGGAAGGGGAACAAGCCCGGGACGATGAATCGATATCGTACCCGACTCAACAACCTTTTCAAGCTGGCGGTGCAGTGGGGGTACTGCCTGGACAACCCTGTCGACGGTATTGAACGGCTCAAGGAAGATAAACTCGGTGATAGGTATTTGAATCCGCATGAATATCAGCGGCTGCTGGATGTTATTTCGGGGGACTTCCGTTCACTTGTGGAAGTAGCGGCCAACACCGGGATGAGACAAGGTGTGCTTCTGAATCTTACATGGGATGACATAGATTTCTCTGCAGATTACATTACTGTACGACCTGAGGATGCCAAGACAAGTGAGGGGCGGATCATACCGATGACTGGCCATGTCCGTGCGATATTGAAGTCGCTCCGGAATGATAATAAATTTGTGTTCCCGTTCCGCAGGTTCCCGAGCGAGAAGTGGTCGGATGCAGTTACAGAACTTGGGTGGGATAAGACTGAGGTAGCTCGACTTCGACAATTCCGTTTCCATGATCTGAGACATCACTTCGCATCCTGTCTGGTTATGAAGGGGGCGTCGATTCCGAAGGTCGGGAAGTTGTTAGGACACACTACGGCAGAGACAACGATGAGGTATGCCCACTTGGCTCCAGAGTATCTTGAGGAGACAGTTCGTCTGCTGGAGTCGGCTGTATCTACCGGTGAATCTGGAATGGATGATCTGCAAATTGAAATCTTCGAGGACGAAAAATGACCGTTCCGGTTGGCGAAATAATGGCACAAACCCATATTGGAATGTTCTTGGAATGGGGTTTTTTGTATAATCGTGACCTTGCGGAAACCCGCATGAATACTACGCGGAGGGGTGGCGGAGCTGGTTGAACGTGACGGTCTCGAAAACCGTTGAGGTCTTACGGCCTCCGTGGGTTCGAATCCCACCCCCTCCGCCAGAAAAAAATAACTTATGCTTCTGATCATCGTTGTCAGCTGTGCCGCCTTCTTCACCTCGGGATTGACCTTCTTCTCCGGGTTCGGTCTCGGCACACTGCTTCTCCCCTTTTTCCTGATTGTGTTCCCTCCACCGGTGGCGGTTGCCGCGACCGCGGCTGTGCATCTCACAAACAACCTTTTCAAGATCATGTTGATCGGCCGCTACACGGTCATACGGGTATGGTTGACCTTCGGGATCCCGGCAGCGATCGCTGCCTTTGTTGGGGCGATGCTGCTTGGGGTGCTGGCTGGCGGTGAACCGATTCTGGAATATGCCTTCATGGGCCGAATGGCTGTCATCACCCCGATCAAGCTGATCATCGGCATTCTGGTGATCATCTTCGGGGTTTTCGATCTTCTGCCATCGCTCCATGACCTGAAGATCGACCGGAAGTACCTGCCGCTGGGGGGCGCGTTAAGCGGATTCTTCGGCGGGCTCTCCGGCCACCAGGGAGCGATGCGGGCTACTTTTCTGGTAAAGGCAGGACTGGGGAAAGAGGGCTTCATCGCCACCGGCATCGCCTGTTCGATCCTGGTGGATATCACCCGACTTTCGGTCTACGGTGCCACGTTCTTCGCCGGGAACTTCCAGAAGGTCGCGGAGTCAGGCGGGATCGAATTACTGCTCTCTGCTACTGGAGCAGCATTTCTCGGCGCAATCCTGGGCCGCAGGATGCTCGATAAGGTAACGCTGAAGGGTATCCGCATATTCGTGGGGAGCCTGATGCTCCTGACCGGGGCGCTGGTGGCGAGCGGTATCGTCTGATCTCTGATCGAACAGCTGGCCGACGCTCCCGGGAGGATTGACACTTACGGACCGTCCACCTAATTTGACATATCTGTCCGGTGGGGCATCCGCTGTCTTACCTGATGAAGAAGTACCAGGAGAGGTGACCGAGCTGGTCGAAGGTGTACGACTGGAAATCGTATGTGCGGTATCCCCGCACCGTGGGTTCGAATCCCACCCTCTCCGCCATTGTCATCATCATCGGCTTTGGGGTCGTGCCAGATGGGGAACTAGCGGTACCCTGTAACCGGCAACCCGCTATAGCCGGATCGGATTCCCGTCCGAGGGGACGCTGCACCTGTCGTTTCTGGGGTAAGCGGTGTTGAAGGTCGGGTCTCGCGCGACGAACGTCCACTGAACTCCGTCAGGCCCGGAAGGGAGCAGCGGCAGGTGATCACGTTCGGGCGCCGCGGGGTTGCCTGGCTGGAGCTGGCTGCTCCGGATACGGGGGGAGACGGTCTTCAGAGACGGGTGTACGACCCCAATCTTTCAGGATACGATATCGAGCATGAGCGAACAGCCGTATGAGGTAACTGCCAGGAAGTACCGTCCCCGGACCTTCGCCGATGTCGTCGGCCAGGATCACATCCTCCGTACCCTCCAGAACGCCCTGCGGACCGGCCAGATCGCCCACGCCTATCTTTTCTGCGGACCCCGTGGCACCGGGAAGACCACCATGGCGCGGCTCATGGCCAAGGCACTCAACTGCCGATCAGCCGATTCGATGACCCCCGAACCATGCGGGGAATGCGAGACCTGCCAGTCGATCGCGCGGGGAAACAGCATCGACGTACTCGAGATCGACGGGGCGAGTAACCGGGGGATCGATCAGATCCGGGAGTTGCGGGAGACGGTCGGCTACGCCGCCCTCGAAGGCCGCTACAAAGTCTATGTCATTGACGAGGTCCACATGCTCACGAAGGAGGCATTCAACGCCCTCCTGAAGACGCTCGAGGAGCCGCCGGCGCATGTGGTGTTCATCTTCGCGACGACCGAACCGACCAGGCTGCTGCCCACGATTCTCAGCAGGGTCCAGCGATACGATTTCCGGAGGATCGGGATCGGCCAGATCATCGACACACTGAGGATGATCGCGGAGAAGGAGGGGATCAGGTCTGACGATCAGTCTCTCCACCTCATCGCCAGCAAGGCCGAAGGCGCCCTGCGTGACGCCGAAAGCATGCTCGACCAGGTCCGCGCCTTCGCCGGTGATGAAATTACGCTTGCGGCGACACGTGATGTACTCGGCGTCGTCGACGCCGAACGGTTCTTTACCCTGACCGATCTATCCGGGAAGCGGGACGCGGCCGGGGTGTTCCGGTTTGCGGCCGACCTGGTCGAGGAGGGGCAGGACCCGCGCGGATTCATGCTCGGATACGCAGAGCATCTACGGTTTCTGATCGCGGCCTCACTGGGCGGTGAAGTCGGTCTGGAGAGCCTCCTTGAAGAAGACCGGAAACGGTACCTGGAGACGGCTGGTCTTTTCTCCCTTGAGGATCTCCTGAGGAGACTCGAATTTACCATTGAGGCGGCCGATTCACTGCGGAACAATCCACAACCGTGGATTGCGATTGAAGCGGCGCTCCTGAGACTCGTCCAGATGGACAGCTCGGTGGACCTGCGGGAGCTGCTCGACCGGATCGATACGGTGCTCGCTTCACCGGGGAAGTATCAGGAGTCGTCATCGGGAGTCGCAGAGACGGGGAGGGTAGCCGAAAACCCTCCGCCGGTTCAGAAGGAAGAGGAGGCACCGACCTCTGAAGACACCGATGCGTCTGACACCTCTGAAGGCACCGATGCGTCTGACACCTCTGAAGGCACCGATGCGTCTGACACCTCTGAAGACACCGATAGCCCGGACTCTTCGCTTCCCCCCGTTGAGGCGTATGAGGATGAGATGACAGCCGATCAGGCCGCACAGAGAGAGGATGCCGACAGGACAGGAGGACAGCTCGATATCGGTTTCGTGCAGGGACGCTGGAAGGAGATCCTCGAAGAGGTGCGACGTCGCAAGGTGACATTACATGCCTTCATGGCAGAGGCCAGCCTGCAGGGGCTTGATAAGAACAACCTCGTGCTGGCATTTGCGGGAGAGAACCACACCTTCCATATCAACATGCTCAATCGCCACGTCGATATCATCCGCGATGCCACCAAAACTGTGCTCGGACACGCCCTTGGCGTAACCTGCCGCAGTGAGGAAGGTCGTTCATCGTCCGGTGCCGATGGGCAGGTGAAGCAATCAGGGGACGTTAACCAGCAACTGTTGGAACGCCTCTGCGAGCAGGACGAGAATCTCAAGACGATCGTGGATACATTCAACGCCCGATTGGAAGATGGTCCGGGAGGACGATCGGGTACCTGAAGGAACGCGCTCAGCAGGCGGACCATCCTGTTGAAGACCTGGCAGTGAGAAATAGAGGGATGCTATGGCGAATCCGTTTGATGCCGGATTTCTGAAGAAGATCCAGGAGGTTCAGGCGAACCTGGCCAGGGCCCAGGAAGAGTTGAAGGATATCCGTGTCGAGGGTACGGCAGCGGGAGGACTGGTAACCGCCGTCGTCAACGGACACAAGGAACTGATCGACATCAAGATCGCCCCGGACGCAATTGCCGATGACGATCTGGAGATGCTCGAAGATCTGATCGTGGCCGCTGTCTCGAGCGCCTCTCAGGCGGCCGAAGCAAAGGCGAGTGAGACCATGGCCGGAGTCACCGGCGGCATGCTCCCTCCCGGGATGGATCTGGGAAGCCTCTTCGGCGGTTGATGATGAGTTCGCTTCCCGACGCTGTCGAGGCACTGATCACCGAACTGACCCGGCTTCCCGGGATCGGGCGTAAAACTGCCCAGCGACTCGCGTTCCATCTGCTCAAATCCCGCAGTGAGGCGCCGAGGCGTCTCGCGGAGGTGCTGGAGCGGGTCGCCAGTGATGTGACCTTCTGCCCCCGATGCAATAACCTCTCCGAACGCGGAGAACTGTGTACGATCTGTTCCGCTCCTCGGCGAAATGAAGCGATTGTCTGTGTGGTTGAGACGCCCACCGATGTGCTCGCGATCGAACGTACCGGAAGGTTCGACGGCAGCTATCATGTTCTGGGAGGATCGATCAATCCCCTTGAGGGAGTCGGTCCGGAGGATCTGGCTCTTGATGCGCTTTTTGCCAGAATCAATGATGGCGGGATTCGGGAACTGATACTGGCGAACAGCGCCACCCTGGAGGGTGACACCACGGCCCTCTTTATTGCCCGCCAGGTCCGGGGCAGGGGTGTCAAGATCACGCGGCTTGCGCGCGGCATTCCCATGGGCGGCGACCTGGAGTTCGCTGATGAGCATACGATTTCACAAGCCATTCAGGCACGTACCGACTTCGAGGGCTGATGATCTGGACCGTTCCGAATGCACTTTCCGGATTCCGGCTTCTGCTGGTTCCGGTCTTCCTCTGGTTCATGACCCGTGGTACCACGGCAGGCGCGGTTCTGGGGCTGACCGTTTTTACGGTGGCCGGGATCACCGATACCCTCGATGGCTATATCGCCCGGAAATACGGCAGTGATTCAGACCTCGGTCGTTTCCTCGATCCCCTGGCGGACAAGATCCTGGTCCTGACCGCGTTCTACTGGGCCGCGATCGGAAACGGGGCTTCACTCGTCTGGTTCAGTATCTGGCTCGTGCACATCATTGCGATCCGCGAAATCGTCATCACGACCCTCCGCACGGTCCGGCGGGCGCAGGGACGGCAGGTGGTCACGGCAACCGAGGGCAAGGCCAAGGCGACCCTGCAGATGGTGACGCTCTCGACGGTGCTGATCTTCGAGGCCGGATCGCGCCTCTTTGTGGAATTTGGACTTCCGTCGGACTGGATACATTCCACTACGGTCTGGGTCGTGATTCAGGTGCTCTTTGCCGCTACCCTCATACTCACGGTCATCTCCGGGATCCGCTATTTCACGGTGAACCTGGCCACGGCGCCCCTTTCAGGTTCCGGGGAGGGTGAGACGGGGTGACCATCCAGACGAAGAAGGGCCCGATCGGCTTCATGACCTGGATAGCCTGCGGGTTCGGACTCGGTTTCGCTCCGCTGGCACCCGGGAGCATCTCAACCCTCTTCCTTGTGTTCCTCTTCGGTGCGCTGGGCCCGATCAACCCCGGCACCCTCGCGATCGTCATTCTCGCGATGATCGTGGTGGGTATTCCCCTCTGCAACGTTGCCGAGAAGCAGCTCGGGCATGACGCCGGTTCGATCGTCTGGGATGAGTTCGTCGGGTTCGTGGTAGCGATATGGCAATTACAGTGGGCATTCCCCGAATACTCCTCCTGGTCGATCATCGTGGGCGCCTACTTCGCGTTCCGCTTCTTCGATATCATCAAACTCTTCCCCGCGAACGCCGCCGAGAAGCTGCCCCGCGCATGGGGGGTTATCGGGGATGACTTCATTGCGGGTGTGTACGCGAACCTGGTGGTCCGGGGTGTACTGCTTCTTCTGGCTTAGTGCATAGCTTCGTAATTACAGTCACGTATCGAGAGCGCCGAGGTGTCCGTACAGCAAGGCACGAGGAGGAGGGATAGCGGTGTCTATCGCGACGACGAGCAACGCTGCTGTACGGAATGCATCGTCGCTCGAATGCCAGTGTAATTACGAAGCTGTGCACTTAGTGCACCCCTCCGCAATTACGGAGTGGTGTGTTTTGTGACTGCTGTACTGGCTTAGTGGCTGCTATGGAGGATTAACGGATGGCGAACGGGACGGGCACGACCGGATCGGCTTCTCAACACGCGTCCGACGGGCGAGCCGTGCGCTGCCGCATCATCACGGTCGGGGATGAACTCCTGAACGGGATCCGGGTGGATACGAACACCGCGTGGCTGGCCGATCATCTCTCCACCATGGGAATCACGACGGAGCAGGCGATCAGCGTCGGTGATGATGAAATCATGATCGCCGCGAGCGTCCGGGAAGCGGTTGAAAACGCCGTCATCGTCATCGTAACCGGGGGACTCGGTCCCACCCGGGATGATCGCACCAAGCAGGCGATCGCCGACCTCCATGGGGTCGGGATGACGAGTCGGCCCGAAATCGAGAAAGCGGTACGGGGCTTCTTCGAGGATCGTGGTCGGGAGACGACGCAGGTGAACCTGGACCAGGCCCTCGTACCCGATGGATTCGAGTGCCGGGTCAATCCGAGAGGCACGGCCCCGGGAATGCTGAAGGATGATGGAGAACATCTTCTCTTCATTCTGCCCGGTGTGCCGGGTGAGATGAAGGCCCTCTTCGAGGAGTGGGCCGGCCCGCTCATCGATGACCGGTTCGGTGGACGCAGCGTGATCTTGAGAAGATGGTTCCGGACGACCGGCATCGGGGAATCGGATCTCTTCGATCTGGTGGGAGGTCTGGAGGAGATGGCTCCGGCGGTGAGCCTGGCCTACCTCCCGTCACCCGAAGGCACGACCCTCTATCTGACGGGAGAGGGCGCGGACGAGGAAACGATCGAAGCGCTGCTCGACAGCGCGGAGGCGCACATCGTCACGACCGCCCGTTCCTGGCTCTACACCACCTCCGATATCGATCTTCCCGAGCATATCGCCGATCTCTTTTCCCGGAGGGGACTCACACTCGCCACGGCGGAGTCGTGCACCGGCGGTCTGATCGCCAGCCGGCTCACCGATGTCCCGGGGGCCTCGGAGTGGTTCCTGCGGGGGTGGGTCACCTATTCGGATAAGGCGAAGGTGGAGGAACTCGGTGTGCCCACTGAAATGATCAGTGAATTCGGTGCGGTTTCCACCCCGGTCGTCAAATCGATGGCCGAGGGCGCCCGATCGAGGGCGGATGTCGATTACGCGATAGCGGTCTCGGGGATAGCCGGACCAACCGGGGAGAGACCGGGCAAACCCGTGGGATATACCTGCATCGCCTGCGCGGGACCGGACGGCACGGTGGTGAAAGAACACCATCTCGGCGGTGGGGGACGGATGCGGAACAAGCGGAGATCGATGGACATACTCCTCGACCTGCTGCGGCGGGTGGTGGAGGGATTCGATCCATGAGCATTCGCAGTTTCGTGGCACTACCCATCCCCGGGGAGATCAGGTCCCACCTGGCGCGGCTCCATCATTCAGTACCGCATTCTGCCGGGAAAATCACCTGGGTCGGGGCCGAAGCGATACATCTCACGTGTGTGTTTCTCGGTGATATCGAGCAGGATCAGGTGGATCCGATCATTGCGGCGCTCGAGGGAGCAGCGAGCGGCAGGGAACCATTCGTTACCTGCTTCGATGGGGTGGGGGCCTTCCCGAATTTCAGGAACCCCCGGACCGTCTGGGTGGGGTATGAGGATGGAGCGAGCGAGGTCGTGGAACTCAAGCGCAGTATAGATACGGCCCTCGAGCCCCTGGGATTCAAGCCGGAACGGCGCACGTTCCATCCGCACGTGACGCTCGGACGGGTGAAGAGGCTGGGGAACCCGAAGGAACTGGAGCGGGCGGCCGCGGCCTGGGTGCTCCCGTTCGAAAACTGGATCACCCGCAACGTGATCCTCTTTCAGAGCGAACTCACGAAACATGGTCCGATCCATACGCCATTGGCCCATATTCCCATGTCATACCCCGGGAGTAGTGTAGAGCGAAGATAAGGCGAAAGTCGGTTGGATCCTCCCGGTGCGACACAGAACCGGGAGTTGAGTTGGAACGCACCCGGCAGTATACTCAGTGTCCAATCCGATCCCCCCGTAACATGCACGAAAACCGATCCGGATCCACCGGGCGGAAGCTGAGAGGAACCATTCGCATGACGGTAGTAAAAGATAAAGAGAAGGCCATCCAGATGGCCGTTTCCCAGATCGAGAAGCAGTTCGGGAAAGGGGCCATCATGAGGCTTGGGAAAGATGCAAGGGTCGGTGCGGTTCCGGCAATCAGTACGGGGAGTATCGGGCTTGATCTCGCTCTGGGAGTAGGGGGAGTCCCGCGCGGGCGGGTGCTTGAGGTGTTCGGACCGGAATCATCGGGCAAGACCACCCTGGCGCTCCACATCACCGCTGAGACCCAGCGGGCGGGGGGTACTGCGGCATTCATCGACGCCGAACACGCCATGGATATCGACTACGCGGAACGACTTGGAGTGAATATTGATGACCTCCTGGTCGCCCAGCCCGACAACGGGGAGCAGGCGCTCGACATCAGTGAGACGCTGATCCGCTCGGGAGCGATCGATCTCGTGGTTATCGATTCGGTAGCGGCCCTGGTACCGAAGGCCGAGCTCGATGGTGACATGGGTGACACGTTCATCGGTCTGCAGGCGCGCCTGATGAGCCAGGCGATGCGCAAACTCACCGCGACGATAAGCAAAACCAAGAGCGTTATGCTGTTCGTGAACCAGATCCGTGAGAAGATCGGTGTGATGTTCGGTAACCCCGAGACCACTCCCGGAGGCCGGGCGCTCAAGTTCTACAGTTCGGTGCGGCTCGATATCCGGCGCATCGGTGCCATAAAGGAAGGCACCAACGTGATCGGGAACCGAACGCGTGTGAAGGTGGTGAAGAACAAGGTGGCTCCCCCATTCAAGCAGGCCGAGTTCGACATCCTCTACAACGAGGGGATCAGCCGGGAGGGTGAGCTTATCGATATGGCCATCGATATCGACCTCCTCGAGAAATCGGGTACCTGGTATTCCTTCGGAGGGGAGCGGCTCGGCCAGGGCCGCGAGAACGTGCGGCTGTTCCTGAAGGAAAATAATGATATCTGTCAACAGCTGGAGCGGCAGATTCGTGAATCACTGGGGATGCAGACGCTGCCGATCATCACCGGCACGCCGCCGGAAGCGAGCGAACCGGAGCAGGCCGACCAGGCATAACCCGATTGTCACAGCCCCCTGAAGAAGAACGGCGAGCGTGGAGGAAGGCCCTCTTCCTTCTCCAGATCCGTCCCCGATCAGAAGAGGAGTTGCGCCTCGCTCTGGCTCGGGCCGATTATTCTGTCAGCGCAATAGAGTCGATCCTCGAGCGTCTTTGCGATAGCGGGGCGGTAGACGATCGTGCTTACGCCGAACAATTTGCAGACGAGCGTCGCCGGCTCAAGAAGCACGCACCGGCGCGGATCGAGAAGGACCTGCGATCGAGGGGTATTGCACCTGATCTGGCACGACTTGCAGCCCGGGGCGTCTATGAGGAGGGTGCGGGTGACCCGGAAGCCCGTCTCCTCGATGAAGGATTGACCCTTCTGAGGAGCAGGCAGGTCCATTACACTGACCTCAGACCGGAGGTCGCATTCCGTCGGATGGCGGGGCTTCTGGAGCGGGCAGGCTATCCGGGGCAGGTGGCCCGGGACGCGGTGGAAGCCGTCATCGAGAAGATGGCGTCGGACGGATTGCTCGAAATACCGCCTGAGGAAGAATGACAGGTTCATGAAGCACACACCGATAACCAGGGACCGATTGCTGAGATGACTGGAAACGAGATTCGGAGGGCGTTCCTGGATTTTTTCGTCGAACACGGACACCTCGAGGTAGCGAGCAGTCCCGTGGTACCGGCCGAAGATCCCACACTCCTCTTTACCAACGCCGGCATGAACCAGTTCAAACAGGTATTCACCGGGGAAGAAACCCGGCAGCACCTGAGGGCGGTTTCCGCCCAGAAGTGCATCAGGGTATCGGGCAAACACAATGATCTGGAGAATGTGGGACGCACTCCGCGGCACCACACCTTCTTCGAGATGATGGGAAACTTCTCGTTCGGGGATTACTTCAAGGAAGAGGCTGTGTCCCTTGCCTGGGAATTCCTCTGCGAGACGATCGGTCTCCCGAAAGAGCGACTCTACATAACGATCTTCACCGAGGATGACGAAGCCCAGGAGGCATGGACGTCCTCCACCGATATCGATCCGCGGCGGATCTACCGGCTGGGCAGGAAAGATAATTACTGGAGCATGGGTGAAACGGGTCCCCAGGGACCGTGCAGCGAGATCCTCTACGACCTCGCGCCAACTTCTGATACCAGTCCCAACAGCATCGACCCCACCGACGGAGATCGCCTGCTGGAGATCTGGAATCTCGTCTTCATGCAGTATGATGCTCTCCCCACCGGTGAGGTCGTGCCGCTTCCGAGTCCGAGTATCGATACCGGTCTCGGGCTTGAGCGCCTTGCGAGTGTGATACAGGGGGTGGAGAGCAACTACGAGACCGACCTGGTGTTCCCTCTCATCAAAGAGGTGAGCGCGATCAGCGGAGTCGAGTACGATCCGGGCGAGGCCGGGCTCAGTCACCGGGTTATCGCCGATCATATCCGCGGGCTAACCTTTGCGATAACCGATGGAGTGATCCCTTCCAATGAGGGCAGAGGGTACGTACTGCGACGACTCCTTCGAAGGGCCGCGCGACATGGTCGGAAACTCGATATGCATGAGCCATTCATCCACCGGCTTGTCCCCGAGGTCGTGACCACCTTCAGGGACGCCTACCCGGAAGTGGCAGCCGCAGCCGAACGGGTGATGCTGGTGGTGAAGACCGAAGAGGAGCGCTTCGGAGAGACCCTCGATCAGGGCATCCAGAGGTTCGATGAACTCGCTCAATCTGTTGAGGCCAAGGGTGATGTCGCGATCTCGGGTCACGATGCCTTCATACTCTACGACACGTTCGGTTTCCCGCTCGACCTTACCCAGGTTATGGCCGAGGAGCGCGGGCTGCCGGTGGATGTCGAAGGATTTCAGGAGGCCTTGAAGGAACAGAAGGAACGGTCACGCGCTGATCGGGCCGGCAAGACCGGGAGTATGGATGAGGAGGCACTTGCCGCCGCCGAAATCATCAGACCTGAACATGGCAGGATCTTCGTCGGGTATGAAAGAGAGACCTGGAAATACGACACGAAGGTAGTTGCGATCTTCAATCACGAGTTCAAACAGGAAGTACATCTGGATCAGGGTGAGCAGGGGTATCTCGTCCTGGCAGAAACACCCTTCTATACCGAGGCTGGTGGCCAGGCAGCAGATACCGGGGAGATCAGTGGAGAGACGTTCTCATTCAGGGTGGAACGCGTACATCGCTTCGGTGGGGTTATCTTCCACGGTGGAATGGTATCCGCCGGCACCGTCGGCCCCGAGCCGGTGGTGGCTGATATCGATACGGTTCGGCGCGAAAGGATCATGCGCAACCATACCGCGACACATCTCCTCCATGCCGCTCTGCGGGAGGTCCTGGGTGATCACGTACAGCAGTCAGGTTCGCTCGTTGAGCCTGATCGACTCCGTTTCGACTTCTCCCATTTTTCATCCATGAGCATCGAAGAGCAGGCAGAGGTGGAACGGTGGGTGAACCGGGCGGTGCAGGCCGATGTAGCCCTGGAAGTGAGAGAAATGCCGCAGCAGGAGGCGCTCGCTGAAGGTGCGCTCGCGTTCTTCGGTGATAAGTATGGGGAGGTTGTCCGGATAGTGGACACTCCCGGATGGGCAAAGGAGTTCTGCGGTGGAACGCATGTCTCCCGAACAGGGGAGATCGGGTTCTTCCGTCTGACTCAGGAAGGCAGCATCTCCTCGGGAGTTCGCAGGATCGAAGCCATCACCGCACAGGATGCTGTTGAAACTGCAATCCATGAGCATCACACCATCCTCCAGCTGAGAGAGGTGCTGGGGGGGATGAGCGAAGCCGACCTCCTCCGCCACGCGGAACAACTGGTTCGGGAGAACAGATCGCTCAGGAAGGCAACCGAAAAGGACGCCGTAAAGCGGGGGATGGACCAGGTTGACGAGCTGATTGAAAACGCAACCGAGGTTGAGGGTGTGCCGGTTGTTGCCGGTCGTGTTGAGGCCGTCGATATCGGGATGATGCGCAACCTGGCGGATGCGGTCCGGCACAAACTCGGACGGGGAGTCGGCGTCCTTGGCATGAACCTCGACGAGAAGGTGGTACTGCTCTGCGTTGTCTCCGACGACCTGGTTGAGGAGGGCTGGAAGGCCGGTTCCATCGTCAATACCGTCGCGGAGATCACCGGTGGAAAGGGGGGCGGCAAGGCGCATCTGGCCCAGGCGGGAGGCCCCGATACCATGAAACTTGATGAAGCTCTCGGCTCGGTGCCTGAGATAATCCGTTCACACGCGCCGCGTTAACCCGATTCCAGGCCAACCTGGCGGGAGCGGACGGGCAGGAATACGCAAGACTATACGATTGACAAGGAATCTCCTGTTTCCGACATTTAAAAGCTTGTGAGATTGTAGCCGGATTACGTGATCCAGAAGACATTATTCAGACATCATATCCGGTCGGCAACAGGGTGTTCCCTCTGCCGTGCCGGAAGGATTACAGCATAATGGCAAAAGCCAAGACATTCGCAGACAAGATCGCCAAAGCGAGGGAGCAGAGGGGCGATACTTGTCAAGTATGTGGAGAGACTATTAAACCGATTATGGTCGTGTCACCGACAAAGTCCGAACGGACGGGGGCCTTGAGGTTCCGCAGGAACTTTCTCAAATACTGTTCCTGCAACGAGAAAGAGATCTTCGAATAGGCCCGACACCGCTTATCCGGCTACAGAAAGCCGTTTGGAATCAAGCCGGTCCTCCACGCGTACGATCTGTTGCTCCATCCCCTTAGACACCCAGAACAGGAGGGATCGCCAGAGGGGGCGAAATCGTTCATTGGAAAAAGAGATCTTCATCAACGTCGGCGCGGCGGAAGAGCGCATTGCGTTGTTGGAGGATGGCCAGCTGGTCGAGCTGGACGTCGAGCGTCCCGATAGTATCCGCATCGTCGGAAACGTCTACAAAGGCGAGGTCAAGACGGTGCTGCCAGGGATGCAGGCTTCATTCGTGGACATCGGCATGGAAAAAGGTGCCTTTCTCCACGTCTCAGACGTCTCAGCCAGGATGGAAGAGCTCACCGCCGCACTCGATGTGGAATTCGAGGAGGAATCCGAGGGAGAGAACGGGAATTCCGGCAACGGCCGGAAGAAATCCCGTGATCAACGGAAGAGTGGGGGGAGGCGCCCCCGCAAGAGCGGTGATCATCTACCGATAGAGCAGCGGCTCAAACGTGGCCAGGAGATCATGGTCCAGGTCACCAAGGAGCCGATCGGAACGAAAGGTCCGAGAATCACGACCCAGGTCAGCCTCCCCGGGCGGTTTCTTGTGTTGCTGACAGCCGACAGCAAGATCGGCATCAGCCGAAAGATATCCGACCGGAACGAACGCAGGCGTCTGTACAGAATAATCAGGAATATCAAGCCGAAGGACCTCGGGGTGATCCTGAGGACCGAGGCAGAAGGAAAAGATCAGAAAGCCATCCAGGATGACCTGGCACGCCAGGTCGGACGCTGGGAGGAGATACAGAAGAACTATGCCAGACTCCCCGTGTCGAGTCGGTTGCACGAGGAGACCGGGTTCTCGACCAGTATCATCCGGGATGTGTTCGGCACTGAAATCTCCCGCCTGACGATCGACAACAAGAAAATCTTCGATGATGCCCGTCGGTATCTGCGGGATGTTGCTCCCCAGCTCCTGGACCGCGTTCACCTCTACCGCGGAAGGGAGCCGATCTTCGACCGGTTCGGTATCGAAGCGGAGGTCAAGAAAACCCTTGATCGCATGGTGTGGCTCAAGCGTGGCGGCAACATAACGATCGAACACACCGAGGGCATGGTCGCGATCGATGTCAACACCGGCCGTTATGTCGGATCGAAAGATCAGGCACAGACCATTCAGAGAACCAATATCGAAGCCGCGAAGGAAATCGCACGGCAGCTGCGATTGAGGGACATCGGCGGTATCGTGGTCATCGATTTCATCGATATGGATGACCCCGGCCACCAGCGGCAGGTGCTCGGTGAACTGAGAGTCGGCATGAAACAGAGTCGGGCCAAGTTCAACATCTCCGACTTTTCGGAGTTCGGTCTGGTTGAACTGACCCGTCAGCGGGTACGGCCGAGTCTCTTCCATACGCTGAGTGATGTCTGTCCAACATGCGCGGGGAGCGGTCGGGTTCTGAGCAGGGAAACGCTCACGACCAAGATCGAGCGCTGGTTCCAGCGGGCCCGTGTTGGATCACGAGACAGGAAATACCGACTCGAGGTCAACCCGGAGGTGGCCGAACACCTCAGGGAGAACGAGTCGAAGCGCCTGAAGGCTATCGAAAACCGCTGTCGGTTGAAGATCCAGCTCGATGAGGATGAACGTCTGGATGCCGACCGGTTCGAGGTGTTCAGTATCAGGCGGAAGAAATATGTAACCGACAGTTTCACGACCTGAGAACTGCTCGGTAGCGTCAGATCACCGCCTTGCCACCGGCCCCGGTGCGCAGGCTTGACGCCTGAAAAAGAATCGGGTTTATTAACTTTACTGGAGTCCTGCGACCGGTTTGCGGGCAATTTCGGTCAGGGTGATGGCCCGGGTATCTGGAGGAATAAGGGTGTACGCAGTCATCGAAGTGAAAGGCAGTCAGATGGTAGTCCGTGAGGGGGATGTTGTGCGGGTTCCCTACAGCGGAGACCTGGAAGCCGGCAAGAAATTTGACGCCGACCGGGTTCTGCTTCTGCGACAGGAGAAGAGCACGGATATCGGAACTCCGGAGGTCCCGGGTGCGAAGGTGAGTCTCGAGGTTCTGGGACACGGGCGGGATCGCAAGGTGACGGTTCTGAAGAAGAAGCGCCGTAAGAACTATCGTCGAATCCAGGGCCATCGGCAGCGGTATACCGAGGCCGTGGTTACCGGCGTTACAAAGGCTTAATGTTCCGCGTCAATACTCCGCGGGACACTGAAGAGCGAAGGGGGTAGTACAATGGCCCATAAGAAAGGGGTCGGCTCAAGCAGGAACGGGCGGGATTCCAACCCGCAATTCCTAGGTGTCAAACGCTACGGCGGTGAGCTGGTGACAGCAGGTACCATTCTCATCCGTCAGCGTGGAACCAGCATCCACCCGGGCCCCAACGTGGGACGGGGGGGAGATGACAGCCTCTACGCTCTCGTCGATGGTACTGTTGTTTTCGAGCGACGGGGCCGGAGCAGGAAGTGGGTTCGGGTAGAGCCTCTGCAGCAGTCGAACTGAACATCATATTCCGAATTCTCTCAAGGAAGGTGCGTGAGCCGTGGGTGCTAAAAAAATAACAGTAGTCGGCGCCGGACATGTAGGCGCCACGACAGCCCAGTATTGTGCCATGGAAGAACTGGCTGAACAGATCGTCCTGGTGGATATCATCGAAGACATGCCGATGGGCAAGGCTCTTGACCTGTGGGAGTCGGCACCCATCAACAGTTTTGACGCCAGAACGGTCGGGTCGAACGATTATGAAAAGTCCGCGGGCAGTGACATCATCGTCATCACGTCCGGACTCCCCCGCAAGCCGGGCATGTCGCGTGATGACCTCCGTGAAGCGAATGTAGAGATCGCCAGGATCGTGACTGAGGGTGTCGTGAAGGACAGCCCCGACGCGATCATCATCATGGTCGCCAATCCTCTCGACGTGATGACCTGGGTGTCGTGGAAGGTGTCCGGATTCCCGAAGAACCGCGTCATGGGCATGGCGGGGATCCTTGATTCTGCTCGCTTCCGCTCCTTCATCGCCGAGAAGCTTGATGTATCGGCCGAAGATGTCCAGGCAATGGTGCTTGGCGGCCACGGTGACAGCATGGTCCCGTTGCCTTCCATCACCACCGTCGGCGGCATCCCGCTCCCGCAGCTGATGGACGCCGAGACGATAGAGGCACTGGTGGACCGCACTCGGAAGGGTGGGGGCGAGATTGTCGGCCTGCTGAAGACCGGCAGTGCCTTCTATGCCCCAGCTGCCGCGGCTACTCAGATGGTGAAGAGCATCGTGAGGAACAAGAAGCGGATCCTGCCGTGCTCGGCATACCTCGATGGTGAGTACGGTGTCGAGGGAACCTTCGTCGGTGTTCCGTGCAAGCTGGGCTCGAATGGCATCGAGGAGATCATTGAGATCGATCTCACCGATGAGGAGATGAAGGCCCTGCACCACAGTGCGGATCTCGTCAAAGAGCAGCTTGCCATGGTGACGATCTGAACTGACATGCATTGATCAGACGGCAGAAAAAGGCCCGTCACCTGAGGGTGACGGGCCTTTCCATTGGTGCGGAGATTTCAACCGGCCCTGAATGTCTGAGATTCAGAGCAGATCGTCGTCGAGGCCCTCCCAATCCTCTTTCGGTTCGATCCCTTCTTCGGCATCGATCCACTCATCATCCTCCAGGCTTGCCTCGGTCCAATCCTCCTGGTCCTCGTCCTCCTGGAAGTCACCATCATCGTCCCAGTCATCATCTACCGCGAATATGTGGGGGCCCGTCGCGGGAACAGGATGAGGTAGATCATCGGCACCCGCCATCCGTGCCACCATACTCAGAGCATACAGGGTTCTCATGTCGTGAGGATCCAGTTCCCGGGAGCGCTCCAGACAGACCATCGATTCCCGATACCGGGCTTCGGAGGCGAAAGCCCAACCGAGATAACGGAGAGTGTGATGATCGTCCGGTTTAAGGGCGAGAGCCGCAAGCAGCATCTTGATGCCCCGTCCGGCCTCGTCGAACCGGTAAAGAGTCCACCCGTATCCCCGAAGCACTTTCGGCTTGAGCGGTTCGAGTTCGTATGCCCGCTCCATTGACATCAAAGCCTCTGATCTCGAACCCAGCCGCGTGTACACGACTCCCAGATGAAAATGGTATGCGGCTTCAGCGGGATTCAGAACCAGAGCCGACCCGATGGCTTCAAGCGCAAGCGAGTAATTACCCAGCGTGAGCGAGACCTCGCCGATTCCCCAGTGGGCGCACTCCGCGGCCAGAGGATCATCGTCCCCGGCAAGGGTTATCACTTCGCGATATACAGAAATCGCAGCATCGTACTGGTGAGTCTCAGCCTGGCGGTTTGCTTCGCGGAAGAGCCTCTCTAACTCGTCTCGCTCGATCATTGCTTGCCGATCTCCTCGAGAGGTGGATTCCTTTCAATGATTATGCTCTCCCCCCCCGACAAGACAGACTCCACGGTGAGCCGATCACGTCTGCATGTCATCAGAAGGTTTTCACTGGTCGGAATGGCAGGTGACAGCACATTATTAGAGCACTATGCCACTTCCAGTGATGCTGACACTCCGCAGGCGTTTCACGGCCCCTCGTGAAGATGATCCCGGCGAGGCCGTACGTCGCGAACTGACACGTCTCGATCTTCCCACCCGTGTGCCTGCGGGGGGAACGGTGGCTGTTCCGGTCGGCAGTCGGGGGATTGCCAACATTACCACGATCATCGGCGCAGCGGTGGCATTCCTGAAGGAATCGGGATTCGAACCGTTCATCATCCCTGCGATGGGGAGCCATGGCGGTGGTACCGCCCGGGGGCAGGTGGAGGTGCTTACTTCACTCGGGATCACCGAGGCGAACACCGGCGCTCCGATCCGGGCTTCGATGGAGACGGTGGTTGTCGGTCAGACGGAACGCGGTCTGCCCGTGCATGTAGATCGGCATGCAAACAACGCAGACGCGATCGTCGTGATCAATCGTGTGAAACCGCATACTGAGTTTCAGGGTTCGGTGGAGAGCGGATTACTGAAGATGATGCTCATCGGCCTCGGAAAACTGGAGGGAGCCTCTCTCTACCACAGGGCTTCGGTGCAGAGCGGTTTCTCGACGCTTGCCGGTGAGGCGGTCCCCGTTATCATGGCGCAATCCCGCGTTGTGGGGGGGGTGGCGATACTCGAGAACGCCAGGAAAGAAACCGCGCGGATCGAGGCGGTTCGGATTGAGGACATCTTCGAGCATGAGACCAGACTGCTGACAGAAGCCATAGAACTGATGGCGAGACTTCCGTTTTACCAGGCTGACCTCCTGCTCGCGGATCGCATGGGCAAGAATATCAGCGGCGCGGGTCTCGATCCGAACGTGACCGGTCGGGGCGGTTTCGATAGTTGGGAAGGGCGCCAGGATATCCGCCCGAAGGCCGCCGAGGTCACCCGCCTTGTCGTGAGGGAGCTCACACCCGAATCCTCCGGAAACGCGCTTGGTATCGGTCTGGTGGATTTCATCCCCCGTCGACTCGCCGATCAGATCGACTGGAAAAAGACAGGCCTGAACGCCATCACCGCCCTCGTCCCCTACAAGGGGCGCTGCCCCGTAGTGCTGCCCACTGACAGGGATTGTGTCGAGACGGCGCTCGATACCTGCGGTCTGCTGAAACCGGAGAACGCGCGCATAATGCATATCACCGACACACTCCACCTGGAGACGGTCCGGGTAAGTGAGGCATATCGTCAGGAAGTTGAAGAGCGGGACGATCTGGAGATTGCGGATGAAGGAGATTTCCTCCGTTTCGACACGGAGGAAAACCTCCTTTTTCCGGTGCCGGTTACCGTTCCCGTCCGGTAACGGCCCTTTTCCGCATCGGGAACTACCTGAGCGCCGCCGCGATCGCCCCTTCAAGCATCATCCTTGTGCGGTCGGTGATCAGGCTGACTTTCATAACGACCTTGCATCTCCGGTCGACAATGGAGGTTGTCGGTAGAGACGTGATCCCGCTGTCACTGAGCCCTGCCTGATCGTCCCACACCACGATCGGCCAATCGTACCCTTCGAAAAACGAGCCCGGCGCTATGGTGTCGGGCAGTGTGACGGCAACCACCGTGATGATCTTCAGGCCCTTCGATGCATACTTCTCAAGGATCGACTTGAGAATCGGGAGTTGTTCTCTCTGCTTCTCGTCGCTCGGGTCCATGAATGTATAGAGGACTCCGAATCCTTCAAGAGAGTGCAGCCGTATTGTTTCCCCGTTGATCGGATCCCACGTCAGGTCAGGAATATCCGCCGAGCGAGTTGAGAATGACCTGGTGCCCTGCGGAGATGGAAGATCACTGGAGTAACCAGCACCAGCCAGCATCACGATCATGATCGTGAAAAGAAATGCGGTGTGGCGTGGGTGGATGCGATGTAACGACATGAGGGACCGCCTTCCTACCCGGTGTGAACAGAAGCGTAGGTTTGTCGATAAAGACGTGAAGCCATTATATGTAGTTTAATGAAAAATCATCTGACACGGTAGTGTGTCCCAGGCCTCCATGGTCTCGATCAGCCTTTCAATCCGAAGAAGTATCTCGGGAGACGCGTCGATTTCCCATGTGATCGGATATATGCCCTTCAGATCAAGGTCGCGTCTGAGCCGAAACCCCCACGGCGATGCAGAGCGCTCATCCTCTCCGGGATTCTTTTCCTTCACTCTGACCTCAAGCTTCTGGTGGGGTTCCAGCAGGTGGCTGGTGATCCCTTCCACGTACTCTGTCAGATCCTCACCATGGAATCGCGCGCCCACGATCTGATCCACATAGGTCGGGAAGAACACGTGGCCGTCTGAGACGTATCCCCACATTTCCTGGATACCCTTTCTGGTATGTCTCAGGGTGTCGAGTGTTTCCTCCGTGGGGTGGACGATGTGCACCTCCACTTCTTCCTCGTCTGTCTGCAGGAGGCAGACAGCCAGCGTCATGACCGCGTCTGCGAGCGTCTCGAGTGGTGTGTCGACCTCAGCCGGCCCGATGAGCGTGCCGGTCGAGTACACCCGCCATTTGAGCGGAACCCATCTTCTGAACATGGGCGCGGCCCAGCTTCCAAGACGATTGCCGAACCTCTCGGGCACGTGCTGGAATCGGGGGAAGAACAGCGATGTCAACCAGATGAATGTGGAGAGAAGAATGCCGACCACCACGATCCAGGGAACTATCAGAAGCGCCAGCAGCGGTTCCACGATCCCTCGACCGATATAGAAAATCAATCCCGGCTTCATGAAGGCGTGACAGCGACCGCACCGCCAGGAAGCACCCAGGAACGGAAGCCTGCACCGCCTGCACGTGACCGATGGCGCCTGATCGCGCAGAATCGGTTTGAATACCATATCCCTGCCCCTGGCGGACGAGAGCGCCAGGAGGAAGAGTGCCAGGAAACCCCAGCCGGCGAGGGCCAGAATGATCTGATATGAGCTCACCATGTTCCCTGTCGCTCCTTGTTACCTGAGTGCCACGGTGCGACTCACCGTGCCGCCCTTTGTGCTCTCATAGGTGATCGTCACTGAACCGCTGCCGCTGACGATCCATGAGACCGTTATTCTGTCCCTGCCCGCGATACCACTCTCGATCGAAATCCGTTCGGGACGCCGTTCAACCGTGTTCAGCTGCTCACCGAGCATGCCTGAAGGAAATCCTCCCACATGTACGGTGCAATTGTCACCCTGAATCCCGAAGAAGTCGGGCAGTCCGATCCTGTTCTGCCGTGCCACATCAGCTCTGGTGGGGATGGCTTTTGGATTCATCGCGGTCGCCGTCACCCGCCAGGTGTTCCCGTCGAGCTGTTCAATATCGATGTCACCCAGTTCGACCATCGGCATCTGATCGGCGTGGAAGATCGCGAACATCGCGTTCCGGTGACACAGCTCCTGGAGCATGAAGGGCGGCGTCATCCGTCCGTAGTACTTCGACCAGCCGCCCACCTCGATCGTGCCGTAGGTAGGGTGATCGACCTCGTGCCAGTCCACGTACCAGGCGCCCATACCTACCGCGTCGTTGTAGAAGAGCATCCTCTGCTCCTCCGGAATCGGGCTCTCGTCGGTCCAGGCTTCGTTGTAGTACTGACTGCTCGACCACAGCTCATTGCTGAAGGAGAAGATCCCCAGGTTGTCGAAAGTGTAGTCGATAAATCCGCCGTGAACGGTATAGAGGTCATCCCACAGCACGATGTAATCGTAGTAGGGGAGGATCAGTTCTCCCCGCTGGCCGATGTAGTCGAGGGCCTGTCGATCCCGGTAGCTGTACTCACCTCGATCGGCTGATCCGGGGCCTCGCAGGATCATCCCGCCGGAGTTGTGCCACGACTGCGCTCCTGCGATGTTCGGATGCGCCAGGAGATAATCGGCCACTGCCCGTGACTCGGGATTGCTCAACGGGTACCAGTGGGCGCCCCCCTGGATCCAGTTCGGCTGCCAGTCGGCGGGCCAGTTTCTGTTCAGATCGTAACCGCCCGGACCATCCTCGTTGATCCGGCCGTCACCGTCATTGTCGATGCCCTCAGAACCGAGCAAGAGGTAGTCGCCGACCTCACCCGGTTCGACTCTGACCATGAGACGGGGATCGACGGGACTCACTTTCATGTTGCCCTCTCCGGGCACGTACTTGCGCATCTGAACGATATTGCCATCACCGTCCAGGTCGTCGTATCCGTCCTCGTCGAAACGTCCGTCGTTGTCACTGTCGAGTGGCCGGGTCCCGCTGCGACTGGAGGAACCGGTATTGGCGAACTCGATCCAGTTCTGGGATCCGTCCGGGTTCTGCGTGATCACGACGTAGAACGCGCGGGTGTCGACGAGTTCCCTGACTTTCGGCAGGGTGTCATAGTTCTCCATGAGAAACCAGATCAGATAGAGGTTCACTTCGATGCCCTGGATCTCGTTCCCGTGGATATTCCCATCAACATAGAAAGCGGTCTTCTCCGTATCGGGGCCGGTGTCGGGATTGTTGATGACGACGCACCGCATGTCGCGGCCCTCCCACGACTTGCCGAGGATCTCCAGCCGCAGGAATTTCGGAAACGCTTCTATCAGCTGATCGATCACCTTACCCACCTCGTTGTAATCGTGGTAGCGATCGAAGCGGAGATTCACCTTCGGATCACTGATCGGAACATTGAACGGCTGTGCCTGGATGGCAGTTGTGAAGACCGGGATCATGGCTCCCGCTATCACCGCAACCCGCAGGGCACGGGTCACGCTCGACATCATCTTCTCACGCGTTGTGGCTAGTGCCCTGTCACGCAACAACCGTCGCATTCGAGCGTCGCCGAATCCCGACCGGCTGTGTTGCGCCTCCTCGCCATAGCCACCGCTATGCCTCGTCGCCGCGCCTTGCCGGCCGAGCCCGGCATCACTCTCGGTGCCGACGTTTGTCACCTGACATGACA
>SDBT01003541.1_pt1 | contig 26942 bp, 33 predicted proteins | sample 2277101 | NCBI WGS metagenome assembly SDBT01 (sample SAMN10404973, study PRJNA504765) | marine sediment metagenome | isolation source: marine sediment core GS10_PC15, 103 cmbsf | place: Arctic Ocean: Southern Knipovich Ridge | collected 2010 | reverse complement strand
AGTGACTTTCGAAACATTAGAACAAAATTCTAGTAAAATGACACGAACAAAATATTCTAATAAAAAAGAAATTATGGATGTAGTTAAAAATGTATCTTCTTGTAAAGTTGACACGCTGATTGCAAATGAAGCGAGTAAATGGACACCAGAAGATAAGGAATGGTTGCTGACTCTTAGTGAAGGACAATTTGAAAAAATGGTTCCTAAAGTAAAAGAGGAGAAGAAGGTGGTTGAAAATTCAACACCTGTAACCGAGAAAAAGGAAACTCCTGAAGTTACTGAGGATCAATTAAAGGCAATCCTCAATAAGTCGGACGATCCTGTCGCCTTTATTGACAAATTTATTCCTGCCACTCTGGGTGCCCAGATGAAGCAAGGATTAAAGATGTATACTGATAAGCGTAATAAGCTTATTACGGAGATTGTAGAAAATTCTAAATTTACAAAGGAGAGATTGGAAAGTTTCGAAACTGAGGATTTGGAAAATCTGCATGAATCAACCGTCCCTGAAGTAAGTGATTATTCTGTATTAGGGAATCAGGCCCGTGCAGTTGAAAAGAAAGTTTCCAAAGATATGGAAATAATGTTGAATCTCGGAATGAAAGAAGAAACTTCCGGAAAATAAAAGTAAACGATAATGGCAAGAACAAAAAGAACAATTGTCGGTAAAGGGTACTTGAATATTCGTGATCAAGCAGTTTCTACTGCTGTCGCGGTTACTCCAGGTGCACTTATGGAGAGAGTGGGTGGCGCAGCTACCGTTCGAGTGCATTCCACGGAAGGTGGTATAGTTGAAAAACTGTTTGCATTAGAAGACTCGTTTCAGGGTAAAGGCATAAGTGATGCTTATGCTGCTGCAGGTGCTCCTATAATGTTGTGGAATCCGGTACCTGGCGAGCGTGTTTTCGCTCTAATAGATCAGACCAGTGGTACTTCGGTAGCAATAGGAGATTTTTTAGTATCACATGGTGATGGTACTTTAGCTAAATTAACTGTTACATCCGCGGATGTACATGAGTACCCAAATTCAATAGTTGGGGTGGCCCTTGAGGCTGGAACAGCAGGTACTGATTTACGAGTATTGGTTCAAATAGTTTAAATACTTTAACTTTTAAAAAAGTAAAAATAATGAAAAGAAAAGGAAGAGTGAACACAGCGGGCCAGTTATTTGAGAACAAATCAAATCCTGCCTCGATGAGGCCGTATATTGGCGAAGATGGTAATTTTTATACTAATCGTTTTTTAGGAGGTGATGCAAAGAGTATAGAAAATTACGAACAGGTTCCGGTGAATAATGCTGCACTCCGTTATGATGAGTGGCGAACACTGGATGATGTGGTTATTAAAGTAGCAGAACAACGCTTAGTTGGTTTTGATGATTTAAGATCCGCCGGATTAGTTTATAATCTAAATAATGCAATGGGAACGACAGTCCTCACTTGGGAAGAGATGAGTGATGCTATGGAGGCATTCGTTAGTATTGATCCTGTAAGAAGGGGAGATAATGACGTAGTCGATTTTGCGACTAAGCATATTCCAATTCCAATAGTGCATGCTGATTATCAACTCAGTGAAAGGTTGTTACAGGAATCAAGGAGTCGTGGAGATTCGTTGAATGTCAGTAATGCTGAAAGAGCAGCCAGAAAAGTTGCTGAACAATTGGAAGACATGCTATTTGGAGCTACGGCGACAATAGTGTATGGCGGTGGTACAATACATTCGTACGTATCACATCCAGACGTCAACGATGTTGCTTTTGATAGTGCGGGCGTATATTGGGATCAGGCAGCAGCTACTGGAGCTTTGATTCTTGCTGATGTTATAGCAATGAAGGCGGCTTTAATTGCTGATAATTATTTCGGACCTTATGTAATGTATATTCCTACAATTTATGAGACTAAGATGGATCAGGATTACGATGTGTCTGGAGCTTCATTAATGACTATTCGAGAAAGGATATTGAAAATTGACGGAGTAAACAGCTTGAAAGTTGTAGACCGTCTGCCAGATGATAAGGTATTGATGGTTCAGTTAACCAGCGATGTTGTTGATTTAATTGATGGTATGCCTATGCAGAATGTGCAGTGGGACAGTGAAGGTGGATTTGTTCATCATTACAAAGTCATGACCATTCAGGTTCCTCGAGTAAAGTCGGATTATAATAATGCTTCTGGAATTTGCTTATTAAGTTAATTTCAATTTATTACTAATCAAGTAATATTTAAATTTAAAAACTATGGAACGAAAGAAAGATAAAAAACCATTGTGGCTTAAAAAGACCCGGGGAACATTAACTATTCGGAAGCCTACTATGTTGCGGATAAAGCCTAAACAAAAGTTTAGAGCTACCCCGGAGGAATTAGGAAGGTTCCTTGACGAGTTTGAATTATTGGAAGGTGATGTGGATTTGAAAAAGTATCCGCAACAAGAAGAAAAGGCACCGCCACTACCAGAAAAATACAAAACGGAACATATTAGTGCCGGGTGGTATAATGTAATTTCACCAACAGGTGAGGTTATGAATGAGAAAAAGTTAAGAGCAGATGATGCTGAGGATTTGGTAAAACAACTCGAAGCTCAGCAAGATGTCTGAAAGTAAGTGGGTTATACCAAAAATGTGGGATGGCGGTGAATGTTGGATCATCGGTGGTGGTTCATCATTGCCTCGTCAATTTGGGGTTCCTGAGAATATTATAGATAAGGTACAAAAAGAAATTATACCGATGTCTGTTTATGCTGAATATATGGAACCTTTATATGACAAACATATTATTGGTACAAATATTGCTTATATGCTTGGTAACTGGGTGTCTGTATGTTATTTTTGTGATTTACCTTTTTATCGAAATAATAAGTTTAAATTGTTGGATTTTCATAATTTAAAAATAACCGATACGGGAAATTTACCTGTCAGAGATAGTCATATACATATTAATATTAAGAAGCTTAGACGGGATAATAAATATGGTTTACATCCTGATTGTGATTGTATTAGATGGAATCGAAACTCTGGCGGAGGTGCTATTGATTTAGCTGTTCATTTTGGAGTGAAAAGAATATTGTTACTTGGTTTTGACATGAAGGCGGATGAGGATGGCCATACTCATTTTCATTCTGGATTACCTTCTTATCAAAATCCAACTTTAGAAAGAACATTTACTAGGTTTTTAAAAGCATTTCCATTTATTGCTAAGGACGCAGAAAAGATAGGGGTTGAGATATTAAATATTAATCCTGATAGTGCTATACCTGATTTTAAAAAAGTTAGATTGGAGGATGTCTTATGAGAGTAATTTGTGTATATAAAACTGGTGGTGATTATGATCTACGATATGTTGAAGCATTAAGGTTTGCTACAGAACGGTATCTTGGATTTGGTCATGAATTTGTTTGTTTAACAGATGACGTTAAAGGGGTCTCCAGTATTAAAAAAGGAATTACTGTAATTAGACTAAAACATAATTGGCCAGGGTGGTGGAGTAAAATAGAATTATTTCGACCTGATCTTTGTTCGGATAATACAACTATTTATTTTGATTTAGATGTATTAATTTTAAAAGATATTTCGGAATTTAGTAAGGTGTGTAGGAGGGCAACTATGCCTATAATGCTACGCAGTTGTGATCCGGTAGGAGAAGCGAACGATTGGCCTTCTTCTTCTATTATGAGTTGGATTGGTAAGGGGATGAACCGTGTGTATTATGAGTTTATTAAGAATCCCGAAGAAGCTATAAAAAGAACAAAAAAGGGAACAAGTAGAGCAGGTCAACGAACGGATCAAGGATTTATTAGACAGGTTGTTACTACTTATAAATTTCAAGACCAATTACTTAAGGATTATATAATGTTTAAAGCTCAGTATTTACAAGTTTCGGATGACGATGGTGATCCTTTGGATTATGTTCGAATTTTAAATTGGACAGGTTCCCCAAGATTTCATGCAATGAATTTAAATTTTTGGAATATTCAATCAATTTGGGAAAGTAGGTGTTATAAAATAAAAATATTTGAAACTAGTAACCAATTAGTAAAATGAAAATAGAAAAAGCACCGATATTAATAACTGGATGTGCTCGATCAGGAACGAGCATTATCGCTGGAGTGATTAAAATGAGTGGCGCGTTTGGAGGTGAGTTATCCGGCCCTAATAAGTATAACGCAAAAGGAATGTACGAGAACTCCTTTATTAGGGATCACGTCGAAAAGCCATATTTAAGAAGTATTAAAATGGATCCTTTAGGTCAATATCCTTTACCTGATACTATGAACCTTAGCATACCAACTGATTGGAAAAAAGATATTCATAATGTTATGGAAAAGGAAGGGTATAAAAAAGGACCATGGTACTATAAGGGAGCTAAGGCTTGTTTGATTTGGCCTATTTGGAATTACGCTTTTCCGAATGCTAAATGGATCATAGTCCGTAGAGCAAGTAGGGACATTGCCCAATCGTGCTTAGATACAGGTTTTATGCGAGCTTATAAGGAATATGATGGTTGGATTAAATGGATCAATCACCATGAGAAAAAGTTTGTTGAAATGATCGAAGCTGGTTTAAATGTGAAAGTCATATGGCCAGAGAGGTTAGTTAGTGGAAACTATGAGCAGATGTATGAAGTAATTGAGTGGTTAGGTCTTACATGGCGGTCAAAGGAGGTTATTGATTTTATAGAACCTAAACTTTGGAAGTCTAGGCAAAAATTAGGTATAAAATTATGAGAACTACAAAAGTAGATGTCCGTGGAGTTATTGCTACTGGATTGGAGGATTCAGAAATACAGATATTAATTGATCTTGCTAATAGACAGGTGACAAGTACTCTTTCTTCTGCTGGATTCACAGATGCTATATTGAAAGATATTGAAACATGGTTGACTGCTCATTTTATATCTATTACAAAAGAAAGGCAGACAGAAGAGGAAAGAGTAGATGATATTTGGGTATTGCATCAAGGTAGCTTTGGAGAAGGATTACGAGGAACTACCTTTGGTCAAATGGTTTTAATGCTTGATACAAGTGGATCATTTGAGACAGCATCTAAACAAAAAATGAAATTTATAGCTATCCCACAGGATCCGGATAGCCCAACGCATGACGCATGATTGACGCATATATAAAAAGATTATCGAAACAGTCAAAGGTAACTGCTGTATATTGGGCATCACCAGTATCGGATGGTGCGGTGAATCGTTTTAATGATCCAAAGGAGATAGAGGTGTTCTGGAAAGGAGCTTCGTCAACTGATAATGATAAAACAGGTCGGGAAATAAATTCGATGGATCGAGTATATGTGTCGGAGGATTTGGATCAAGGAGGTATGCTTTGGGAAGGCGCACTTTGTGATTTGACAACTGCAGAAAAAGCAGATCCTAGAACTATTTCTAATGCTTATGAAATACAACTATTTTGGAAAACTCCTTCATTAAGTGTAGTGGGGCAGTATCAAAGAAAAGTAATATTAGGTGGCAAAATTATTTAAAATAACCGGTGTTGCAAATGTAATAAAAAATCTGAATATAGAAATCCTAAAGATTAGAGGTCGTTCTATGGCAGGATTGGTTAGAGGCGTGATTATTATCAGAAGGGATATGGACCGAACGCCTCCTTTAATTCCAGTAGATTTTGGGAATTTACGAGGATCTTGGTTTGTGGTCACTGGTATTGGTGCGGGAGATAAAACGAGTTCAAAGTTTAAAGGTCCTCAAGCAGCAAAATTAGGAGCAGGTCATAGTAAAGTAGTTTCAAGTGTAGGTAAACAAGTAAAAGGTAGAGAAGTTGTTGGTTTTGGATTTTCGGCTTTTTATTCTGGAGTAGTACATGAAGTAGTCACTCCAGCTAAAACTTGGAAACGAGCTAGTAGTGGTCCTAAATTTTTAGAGTCATCTATTAAAAGAAATAAAGCAGCTATATTGTTAGTGATTTGGGAACAAGCAAGAATTAAACGGTAAGATTATGAATGCACCGGCGGAGGATATAGTAACATTATTAGAAAATTATTCGTCTTTTTCTTATGTGTTGGGCACAGATGCTTATTTATGGAAGATGCCATTGGCTCCTCAAAATTGTGTGACTGTTATAGATAGTCCAGGAGAGCCACCTATGTTGCAGTTTGTTAAAACTAGAAGTAATTATCATTATTCTGGAGTGACTGTATATGTTCGGAATATTGATTATAAAACTGGTTATGAGGAAGCATTGGATATTTCAGAATATTTACATGGTGTGGCTCATACAGTTGTGAGTGGAAGTTATTATTCTTTGATTAAAGCAACTGGAGAGCCTATGTTGTTGGAGTATGATAAAAATGATAGAGCAATTATTATTACAAATTTTGAAGTTCAAAGAAGAGTGAATGTTTAATAAATTTTTAACTTAAATAAAAGGAGGTATTAAATGAGTACAAATGCTAAAGCTGGGTTTGGAGCTGTCTTAAATAGATGGGACGATTCGACCTCAGTGGGAGTTTGGGAAGAGATTCTGGAAGTTGTTAGTATCAGTTGGGAAGGTGCTACAAGAGAATCGATTGAAGTTTACGTACTTAACGCATCGGATGACTATGTTAATAAGTTACAAGGCGTTATGAATGCTGGTTCGGTCACGGCGACAGTACTATTTACTAAAAATGGTTTTGCGCAACTTAAGACGGACTTGGAAACCAGAGGGGATCGTGATTATCAAATTGTATTGCCTGATGGCGAAGGATTGGAATGGTCGGGATTCATTAGTGAGTTACCGTTGGATATTACTTCGGATGATGTAATGCAGGGGGATGTGGTTTTTCAAATTAATGGAAAAGCAGACTTCTTATCAGTGGCAACATCTTAAGTTTAATTTTTACTAATCAAGTAAATATTTTAATCATGGTTGAGTATATTGAATATAAAGGAAAAAAGTATGCAGTGCGCGTTAGTTATTACGCATTAAAAATGACACGAAAAGAGTCTGGTAAAAATGAAGGTGACTTTAATAAATCAATGCAAGAGTCCCTTAAGCATCCAGAAAAGTTTGACATTGAAATTTATGAAACAATGTTGTGGTTTGCGTTACTTGCAGGAGCAGAATTTGAAGATACTAAGCTTGATATTCCTAGGGAGAAAATGGAATTTGTTTTGGATGGTTGTTTTACTGAATTTATGGCAATCATTGAAAAATTTCAACCAAAGGAACTTCAATCAGCTGGTGAAAAAAAGGACGAGCCGGAGGGAAACCGGTCACAGAGGAGGACGGGGAAGACAATAGTGAAGAAGAAACAACTGTAGGGGCAAATTTAAGTGAGGATTACGCTATTGCTGTTTCTCGATTTGGATTAAGTGTTTATGATTTTTTAAGGCTTACTCCATTGGAGTTTTATTTAGCTTTAAAAGATAATCAAGCGGTTGAGTTAAATAGGGTGAGACCTATTGCTGAGGCTATTAGGATGTCGACATGGTGGTTAGTTAATCTTCAACTTAAAACAAGTAAAAGGATTAGAAAAAAAGAGAAAATAATGCAATTTGCTTGGGAGGGTTCAGATATGACAAAACCGCAGTCACCTAAAGCTATGAAAAATGTTATGCACGTAATAGTTGCGGCTACAAAAAAGAAGAATAAAAAGAAAAAGAAATGAGTTTATCTTTAGGACATTTACAAGCATTTATAGGACTTAATTCAGTTGGGTTAACGAAGGGTCTTGTTGGAGCTCAAGCTAAGTTAAACGCGTTTGCTGTTTCAATGCAGAAAACTGGTAAGATAATGACAACTGCTCTTTCTTTGCCGTTAGGCATTTTGTCAGGAGTTGTTGTTGCTACATTTGCTAAGTTCGAAAAATCCATGAATCAGGTAGCTGCTGTTACCTTAGCGACTCAAAAACAAATGGGAGCTTTGGAACAGGTAGCTAGAGGATTAGGAGAGACGACTAAATTTACTGCTGTAGAAGCTGCAGAAGGTATGAACTTCTTAGCCATGGCTGGTTTTGAAGTGGGAGAGGTTATGACTGCATTGCCTCACGCTTTGAATTTAGCGGCTGCTGGTAATATGGAATTAGGTCGTTCGGCAGATATTGTTACAAATATTATGCGGGGTTTCAATATTGAAGCCGACCGAACAGAAGAAGTAACAGATATTCTGACGAAGACGTTCACAAATGCAAATGCTAATTTAGAACAGATTGGTGAATCCATGGCATTTGCTGCTCCTGTTGCGAAAGCTTTTGGACAAACTATTGCTACTACGGCCGCGGCCGTTGGTATGTTAGGAGATGCTGGTATACAAGGATCTCGTGCAGGTACAGCAATGAGACAGATGTTAATTCAGTTAAGTAAAAAATCGAAGGATCTTGGAATAACTGTACGTAAAGCAAATGGTGATTTTAGAGATTTGTCAGATATTTTGTTGGATATTGAACGATCTGGATTACGAGCTGATGTAGCCATAGCCACAGTTGGTCCTAGGGCAGGGGTAGCATTAGCGGCCTTAATGGATCGTGGCTCTAGGGCACTTAAAGATTTCTCTCACGAAGTGTCTAACGCTGCGGGGATAACGGCCTCAATAGCCAAGACTCAATTGCGAGGACTTGCTGGTGCTTTTGTAGAAATGAAATCTGCTGCAACAGAATTAGCAATAGCATTTGGTGAAATGGTTGGTCCTGCTTTAGAAAGATTAGTTGATAATATTAAAGCAGCTATTAAACGATGGAGTAGGCTTGATGAAAGGACTAAAAAAATAATTATAACTTTAATAGCTTTTGGAATTGCGCTTGGCCCTGCTATTTTTCTAATTGGTAGATTAGTAGCAATTATTTCATTGTTATGGGGTCCTATTGGTATAGCGATTGTGGCAATTGCTGCTTTAGGAGCTGCTATATTGTATATTGCGGATAATTGGGAAGCTATTATTGAAAGAATCAGCGATTGGTCTTGGTGGAAAAATGTATTGATCGACATGGCTCAGTTTTTCCTTAAATGGAATATAGCTACTTTGTGGATTAAAGCAACAAATTTTTTATTAAAACAAATAGGACCACTTTGGGATAAAATTATTGCTAAAATAACTGATATTAAGTGGTGGAAGAATATGTTACTTGAAATGATGAAGTTCTTCCTTAAGTTTAATCCATTTACCTTAATAAATAAAGCAATTGCGAAAGTAACTGGAATAGATTGGAAAAAAATGTTTGGAGGATTACTGGAACAATTAAACAAAGTACAGACTCAAATAAATTTTGATGACAGCCCTTTCGTAGAAGGAGACCCAATTCCAAATATTTTTGAAAAAATTGCTGATGGTTTAGAAGCATTGCGGGATGATACAAAAGAGTATGAGCATGAATTTGGTAGTTTTACAGAGGCGATGGTTAATGGGGCTACTAAAGCTGGGGATGCTTTGTCTAAATTATTTGATATTGGTACTGGAGGCGCTGGTATAGGAGGAGCTACTGCTTCTGATTTTAAAGGAGGAGCTCCAAGATTACAAATACCAAGTGCGAAAGAATTACAAATAGGAGCTGGAGCAACCGGAAATGAAATGAAATGGTTGACTGGACAATTTAAAGAAGCTTCGGATGGTGGTTTAAAATGGGTGATGACCCTTGATGCAGTTAATCGAAAATTAATGTTACAGCAACTAGCCCTACAAAATACTGCAAATTGGTTGGAGGCCACGGGGCAAGGAGCAGAAAAAATGGTTGATGTTTCTGAAAAGTTATCGACGGCTATGCAAAACGCACTTAATCCAGCTTTAGTAGAAATGGGAGAAACTTTAGGTAATATATTTAGTGGAGAGGTGGGGGCTACTTCATTTTTTGAATCTTTAATAGCTACTCTTGCTTCGTTTATGAAAGCTTTAGGAAAAGGTTTAATTGCTGCTGGTTTAGCTAGTGAGGCTTTTGCAACTTTATTTGCCAATCCATTTGCCGCAATAGCTGCTGGTATTGCTTTAATTGCAACCGCTACAATTGTTCAAAATATCATGAAAAAAGGTCCTGTTCAAGGATTAGCTGATGGAGGTCTTGTTAATAAAAGTGGTCTTTTCATGGTCGGAGAAAAAGGTCCTGAATTTGTATCTTTACCAAAGGGTGCGGCAGTGACACCAATGTCAGCATCTGGAGGAACACAGACTATAGTAGTAAAAGGTGGGATATCTGGACGAGATATTAGGTTTGTTTTAGACGAAGAAGATAGAATAACAAATAATACTTTGTAGGTATGGCATACGTAGAACAATATTATTCTAATTGGAAAGACTCTAAGGGGAGGGAGCATGAAGTAAAGCTACTTCTTGAAGGAGGGGTTAGTGGTACTACAGGAATACTTGCCGTACAAAAAATTGCCTGGGAGGATGATATAAAAGGAGACAAAAAATTTCAACTTACAAATCAGATTGCTGGTAGTGGAGCTACTTTTAATTTTGTAGTAGATGAAGCTGATATAACTGATTACGATGATATTTTTGAAAGTGAATATAAAGATTGGAAGGTAGAGAAGTATTTCGATTCTAGTTTAGAATGGGTTGGTTGGTTACAGCCTGATAATTTCAGAAGACCTTTGGTTGACAGAGGGGGTAAGTTCTACATTTCATTATCTGCTGTAGATGGATTAGCAAATCTTAAAAATGTTGAGTTTGTAAATGCTTCTGATGGTAGTCAATATGATGACCGGGTCACTATTATGACCACCATTAAACGCGCCCTAGAACATGTTGGGCATGAACTCGATTTTAGGGTTCAATTAGGAACTTGGTGCAGTAATGACTCGTTAATGTTGTCTACAGATTGTGCGTTAGATAAGGCCACATGTGATAGCCGAAGGTTTGTAGAAACAAGAGATGGTAGAATTGTTAATACTAATTGCTACCAAGTCATTTCAGAATTGTTAGAACCTTTTAATTGTTACTTAATACAATCTAGAGGAGAGTATTGGATAATCAACCCAAGAGATTTTTTCGTAGATGTCTTCAAAATATTATGGACTACATTAGCAATTGATTCTACTTCATTAGTTGATTCTAGGCAAACCATAACTGCGGCTGAAACTGAAACAATGAGAACCATTGGAGAGGTTCAAAAGATTGCTCCATTAGAAGAAATTGGAGTTTCGTTTAGAGACAGAGCCATAGGAGATAATCTTTTATCCAATGGTGACTTTGCAATTGGGAATACTGATGAATGGAATAATAGAGCGGCCCCGGCTGATTGGGGTGTTTTTGAGGTCGCATCATTTGGAAGTGATTTTGAATTAAAAACGGCCAATCCTGATGCGATGGGAACGCCAACGGAACCACTTAGCTTTTATTCAGATGTTCATCATGTAGTCACTCGCGGCGAAGCTGATCAGATAGAAGTTACTTTTAAGGTAAGGTGTGCAAACTTAACAATGGATGGCGCGTTTGCTGGGGAATCATGGGAGGAAGCGGTTGAGGTTACTTGTCAATTAAGAAAAACCACAGCCTCAGGAGCCATAATAATAGCAGCTAATCCCTACCCAATTAATTTAAGAGCTGTAAACAGTGTCTATACTTTATATACTTTCTTTTTTAATATAACAGAAGAAGACGATTATTTTGTTGATTTCTCAATGAATAAAGTGGCCGATAATTGGGGGGATTATCAGTTAATTGATTTAAGATATGACGATATATTTATAATTACTAAACACTCAACTGGAGAGGATATTACTTTTGATAGGCATTATAAGATTATTAATACTGATAGTAATTTTATAGGAGTAGAAAAAATTGAGTTAAACTTTGGTGATTCTACCAGCGATGGTGATATAGCAGCCTTTAAGATTTCAGGCACTCGTACTGAAACTTGGAATCGTTGGTTAAAAACAGAGAATATAAGTATTAATATACTAGCGGGGCAAAACTTAATCGAGAATTATTCTAAGTATAAGAAGTATCGTAGATTAGTTTTATTCGATGATTGGGGAGCTAATCCTAGATTATTTCCACATAGGTTGATTGAACTTGAAGGTAAAAATTATCAAATTGTTTCTTGGAGGGTCACCCATGAAATCTTAATGCCAAAAACAGTAGAAGTAGAACTTGTTCAGTTGTTATCTAATGTGGTTGGCACTTCTGTACAAATCACGGGGTTAAGTTCTGTAGATGGTGCGGGGTCGTTTAGCACTCCATTTGCGGGAGCAGTTGTGGCACCTCCGGTTGTACCTCCGGCTGGCGAAAGTCCGCTAACGTTTACGGATGGATTAACGAGAACAATTAACACTATTAAGCTGGGGGGTAATTTCAGTAGTCATCTTTTATTACAATCTGAAAACTCAAAATTATTTAGTATTTTTAGTTATGATGGACTGGTCGCAGCTGCTACACAATGGGGTAAATTTAATGTATGGAATTCTAACGTTGAACTTATACATATTGAGAAAAATGCATTAGCTACAGGAATACTTTTTGAGGCAACAAGAGCGAGATTTAGAGCATTTAACTCAACAATAGTAAAAGGCTCAACAATAGAATTAAATGAAAACGATATTATTTTTAAAAGATATTCAGGGGGGTACGCTTTTAATGGATCAAAGTATGACGAAGATTATTCAGCGAATTGGGGGGTAATAGATACAAGTAATTTATACATACCTCATGTTGGATGGATTATTGATAACATTCTTCAGAATTTACAAAGTGTAACAGATCAGGGATCGACTACTGATAATGATATAATAATATCTGAAAATATAAATGCATTAAAATCATTAAAAATATCAAATACTGACTCTGGAAATGCTGCAAATTCTTTATTATGGTTAGTTAATGATGGTGGAAATGCTTTTGTCTATTACCCTAGTTCGGGTTATGTTACTACGGCACTAAGGAGTAAATTAGTATATCAAAATAGTAGTAATGGTCATATATGGCTGACTGGTACGACTGTAACTATGGAATTAGACGGCCCGGGTCTGCTTACAGTAACTAGCGCAAAATATTTAGCAGACGATTCTTCTAATTGGGGGGTAATAGATACAAGTAATTTATATATTCCTCATGTGGGGTGGATGATGTCTAAAAAGAAGGAACTAAATGAATGGTATGTCAAAAAATCAGGAAGTGATACGGCCGGGCTTGGTGATGGAAGCCAAGGCACTCCATATTTAACTATTTCAAAAGCGATTACACAAGCATCCGCAGATGATGTTATTCATATTGGTGCGGGTACGTTTACAGAATCATTAGCAATTGACAAGACATTAATTTTAGTCGGAGTAGGGGCCGAGGTCACACTTTCTAATCCTTGGACTGCAATTATATCGACTATAACATTTACAAATGATGCTGATTTAATATTGCGCAAAATTTATGCGTTTTCTAATTTGGTTGAAAGCACGAGCACGAGCCATTTAGTAGTAGAAGATGGAGAGTTTTTCAGTACTAATAGTGCATCAAGTATTACAGATTATACCATAAAAGATTCCAGGCAAAGCGCACAAAGTGGAGTGTTTAATGTGACCGGAACTATGATTTTAGAAGGGTCAAGGGTAGTATTGCCAAGTGGTTCAGATATTGTAGTTTTAAATATGTATCATTCATATTTAATTTGTAATGATTTACAAGATGCAGGGAATGGTGATTGGACTTTTGTTAATTCCTTTTCTGATGGATTACTTGGCAATACTGGAACAACCTTTATCAGATTTAATAGTAAATTTGGAGTAAATTCTATTAGGGGTGTATTGGGTAATTCTGGTACTGATGATTACACGATAAGGAGGGAATTAACACAAGCCGAAATGCAGGCACTTAATTCAACTCCAATTACTTTGTTTACAATTGGAGCCACTTCGCTTGGCGAGGTTGTTTCAATAGTAGTGGTTAATGAATTTAATACAGCGGCTTTTGCGACAGCTACCAAATTAAGGTTTAAATATCAAACAAGTGGTACTTTGATTGGAGAAACCACAACCTCATTTGTTCAGGCTTCTGCTTATCGCGCTGAAAAAGTTGCTTTACCAACTTCTAGTTTTGTTGTTGTAGCAGGTGAAGATATTATAGTTGATGCTGACGCGAACGCAACTTTAGGAAACGCAGCAACTAAAATTCATTGTCTAATAACCATAAGGAATTTAGCGAATTTATGAAACTAATATTAATTCAATCGGATTTAGTAATTAAAATAGCATCTTGGTTTTCCGGTGGAAGAACTCAAGGTACTAATATATTGTTTTGGCTATTTATACGCTCTTACGAATACTGGATAAACAATCCAGTTAAAATGAATCATGAGAACATACATTTTAGACATGGTGTTGGGTTATTGTTTATTGGGTTTTGGTTGTTAATTGTTATTAATTATATAATCAATCTTTTTAGATTTAAGTTTGATAGAAATAAGGCATATAGGAATATTGTATTTGAGTTAGATTCTTATGGTAATGAAAAGGATTTAAACTATAATAAGTATTACGGTTGGTTAAATTATTTATAGATGGAAAGTTGGAAATTATTTGAGGATAAGGTGACAGAAGCTCTAGTAGCTATTTTAGTTTTTGTAGCTTCTGCTATGATTGCTTTTTTTAGAAAACTACCTGTAAGATACAAACAAGCATATCGTAGAAATAAACGATTAATAGATTTAAAGAAAGGAAGTGATATTAATAATGTTATGAGATCACTTTCTATAAATAGTGGTGCAGTATTAATTCATGTAATAAAGTATAGTAATGGAGGGCCTTATAAAATGACGGTGGAGTGGGAAGGATTAGGTTCCATATGTTCGTTATGTGCAGAAGAAGGATGTCCTAATTGGAAAGGAGTTAGGCCGGTGCAAGGAGAATGGGAAAAGGCGAGAGTGACTGAAATTTGGCATGAAGTAATTTCTAAAACTATTAGATTCGATGGTAAGATAAATATGGTCACAGAGGATTCCTTAGATGCTATTTATTCTGAACTTAAAGATACTATTGGGAGTCATTTGAAAGATGGGAGTCGTTTGAAAGAAACTTTAAATTTAGCAAAAGCTATTTGGAAGTCTTCAAATATTTCAGTTTATAAAGAAACTTTATTGGTACATAAAGCTAACAAAGATTCATGGACACTTGGGTTATCTTTTTGTGATAAAAATAATAATAATGAGGATGGTATTAATCTTAAAATTGAAATGGCTAGTAGGAAATTACGGAAACTATTATAAACATTTAAGAACATGGCAACATTAGAATTAAAAAGCGGTGACGATATTACTTTAAAGTTTCTTATAAAAGATGCTGATAAAGTAGTAATAGACATAACTGGAGGGACTATTAGATTCAAGATTGCACCGGCCTTAGGAGTGACTAATGGTAATGCGGAATATTTTGCATCCTATACCGGTCCTTTTACGGATCCAACTAATGGTATTCATAAGGAGAAAATACCAGACTCTGTTACGAAAGATTGGACTCCTGCTGAGTATAAATGGCAAGTGAGGTTTATCGATTCCGCAGGGAATGTTATTACGGAGGATGTTGGTTTTTCTGAAATACTAGAGAATTTACTTGATGACGAATAATTATGAAAGATCCAATTAAGGCAACGGTTGAGAATGTAGAAAGTTCGATTGATGTTAGTAATCAGGAATCTAGTATTACTGTAACTAATCGAGCATATAGTATAACTGTAGAGATTGTTACTATTTCAACTGTGACTAATTTTTTACTTATTGGAATTGGTGATAGATTATTAATTAATGTTACAAACGATAAATTAAAAGTATCATAATGGCAGATTCATTTATAAAAGGATTAGATGAGAAAATAATTTGGGCAGATGCGGATTGGATAGTCTTTCAACCAGATGCTGAAAGTAGTGTTGCTTATAGAATAAAACGGTCCAATTTAAAGATTGTGTTCCAATCATTATTTGATGCTAACACTATCTTACAAGCAACGGCGGATAATACACCGGTAGCAATTACAATAGCAGAACAAAGGATTTTAGGAAGGATTACAGGCGGGAATATCACAGCTTTGACGGCTGCTCAAATAAGAACTTTATTAGGATTATCAACTACTGATAGCCCGTCTTTTGTGGCGGTTAATGTTACAGAGGTCACTAATACAGCAGGGATTATAAAGATTCAACCTGACGTTCAGGGCGATGTTGAATTGTTCGGTGATACTGATGTTGGTGATGCGGTTGATGGTAAAAGTTTTTTTATTAGAAGAAAAGCAGCGGAAGGTGATGATTATTTACAACTATATATAAATTCATTTGGGGATGCTAGGATGATCGCATCTGATGAGTTCTTTTTCAGAGGGTTTAGTAATCTAAATTTTCAAGCCAGTGGTACTGTCAATATGTCTTTTTTGCCAGCGGATCATCAGACTACTTTTAAGGGTTCTACATCGGGCGAAAATTTTGAGTCAAGACAATACGGATGGATTACAGCAGCGGCAGCCCAGAAATATGCGTTTTTTAAAGTAGACGACACCACCGACCAATTCATCCTTGACAGAGAAGATTCTAACATCTTAGGGTTCAAGGTTAATATGCCTTTGGATGTAGCCGAGATAGCTAACTCAGCAGGAATATTAAAACTTAATCCTGATGCAGAAGGTAATGTTGAGTTGTTTGGGGATACTGATATTGCATCAGGAAACGGAAAAAGATTATTTGTTAGGAGACAATCAGTTGCTGGCGATGATTATCTTGAACTCTTTGTAAGCGGACAGAGAGAGGCTCAAATTAAATCAAGTAAAGATATGTTTTTTGTAGCTGGTGAAACACAATACTTTACCGCTTCGTCAGGTAAGATTAATTTGGGATGGAATCCTACTGGAGATATAACTCTTTTAAGAAACTCAACTGTTGGATTAAATTATAATGTCCAACAATACGGGTATATCACAGCAGCATCAGGACAGAAATACATCTCTTGGCAAGTAGATGACACAACAGACAAGTTCATCTTAGACAGAGAAGATTCTAACATCTTAGGCTTTAAGGTTAATATGCCTTTGGAGGTTACTGGAACTGTAGATGCACCAATACTTGATGTAGGAGGTACGGTTTCAGCAGCAGATGGATTATTTAAGGTAATGGCAGGTTCTGGAAGTATTTGGTTTAGTGTAGGTGAATCAAGTGGAGAGGTAAGATTCAATACTCAAGGAGGTAGAACTAAATGTGCAGCCGGTGATTTAGGGGCAAGGATGAACATTGGATCATTGTCTGCATCTACAAAAGCATTAGCCGTTAGAGGGGTCTCAGCACAGACAGCCGATATTCTTGAAGTCACTGATAGTACTACGGCAATATTATTCAACGTAAATCCGTCTGGAGATGTCAAAATTAAAGGAAGCATAACTCAATCCGAATTAAGTGCAGACCCATCAGACCCCGCAGAAGGGCAAAGTGTAACATGGCAATCAGACGGAACAGGAAGCGGGGATGACGGAGATATAATGATGAAAATTACGGCGGGAGCCACAACAAAAACAATAACTTTAGTAGATTTTAGCGCATCTTAAACAATAAAACAATTTAAATATATAAAATAATGAATAAGATTGAAATAACAGAAAGTGATGTCGCGGGCATCATAATGCAATTAGAAATGTTACCTATGGCAAAAGTTAAAAACATAGTATACTTCTTTGAAATGAAACTAAAAGAAGTAGCAGAAAAAGATCCTTTAGGAAAAGGGAAAGAAGTGCAAAAGGTTATAAAATAAGAATAATAACTAGAATACATACAATAAGAGATTTTAGTATAATTTAAATAATTTAAACAAATAAATAGCATGGCTTTAACAAAAATAGAAGAGTTAGCAATTTTAGCGGGCACAATCAAACCGCCAACAGTAGAATTAAATGAGTTGATTAATCAAATAGCAGTTGCAGAATCCATAAAATTTATGGACAATCATAAGATATTTGATGTTTTGGATATTAGTGATCCATTAAAACCAGTCTCAATTAACGCAAAGGCAGCCGCTTATAGAGACAAATTAATAACGGTATCAAGTGCAGGAATCAAATCCTCAATAGCAGGCATAAATAAAATTATTGTTTCCGTTATGGGTACGGATGTTACAAGTGCACAACTAGCCGGCGCCACGGATTCCCAATGGGAAACATTTATTGAAAATGAGATGTTTCGAGCGTTTGAAATAATTGCAATAGTGAGAAGGCAGGAGAAAGAAGATTATGACTTACTTTCTTAAATGAAATTGCCGGAGTACTAGGCTTGTTTAATTACTTATAGAAAAGAAAGCGTACTAAACAAGTGCGATATTAATAGTAAAGTTTAAAGTTATGAGTGAAGAAAGAAAAGGAATGTTGACTAATGAGCAGGAGAGTTTTCTTGCTAATTTATTGGATGAAACAATCCAATTTAAAAACCCGCTTTTGGAAAGTATGGATAGTGCCATATTTAAAGTACTTATTTCAGTGGTTGATAATAACTTGGTTGAAAGAATCCCACAGGAATGGCAGAATCCATTGGAACCAATTATAGATGCTGCTATTGCTGGAGATTGGGAAGGTGCTGCTGATAAGATAGCTAATTTCGCCAATGAAAAAATTGATATTCCGGGATTAGATGAAATAAGTGAACAGATGATTTTTACTGCTTTGGTTCAATTAATCTTAGGATTAATAATGGGTAAGATAGAGCAGGTTCGGAAAGTGTAATTATTTTTAATTGGTTGTACATAACTGACTAGTATTGTTTTCGCTAGTCAGTTATTTTTATCATTAATGTTATGAAAGGAATAGCTAAAATTTTAAAACTGATTTTTATTGTTGCCCTTCTAGTTTGGTTTACCGCTAGTACCTGCACCAGTCAGATATGGATTGATACCGTTTATACGCAAACTGATAATGTTATGTCAAGACAATTGCAGTTCTACGGTGAGTGGAGACATATGACCAACAAAGTTGGTTCTTATCCCTTAGAAAAAGGGGCATATGCTTATTATAAAGGTTGGTTCTTTGGTGTGAGTATTTTTACTGAACGAGAAAAGCGCCACGCTGATTATATTGTAAATGTTGATGGGGTTGATGTTGATACTGTAAGAGTACAGAAGGATGTCTTTGACGCTGAAAGGATAACTTGGTTTAATCATCACATGAGTTATGGTAACCATGAGTTACGATTACGTAGTTTAAGAACAGATAGTGTTTTTGTTATAAAAAGATTATTAGTACTTGTTGATAGTGCTCCATATCAGATTCCCTTTTATATGAATGGCGATACTATAAAAAATATTGATGTAATCATTCCGGGGGATTCTATATATGAAGATGATATAACGGTCGTAGGGGATAGTATATATGAAGATGATATAATTATCCCCGGAGATTCTGTTCGTGAAGCAGACATCATCATTCCGGGGGATACAATAAAGGATATTGATATAACCATCCCGGGGGATTCTATATTTGAAGAAGACATTATTATTTCGGGGGATTCTATATTTGAAGAAGACATAATTGTATTTGGTGATACTTTATGTATTCCATGTCCTGAGTACCCGGACTGTCCTGAATGCCCTCCAGTTGAAGAAGGAAATACAAAAATACCTATATGGGTGTGGGGAGGCTTTAGTTTATTAAGTCTAGGTTTTATTCTCTTGTTAATTTTTTTAAGACGTCGCCGAAATGGATTTATAAAAGAGTAGATTTTTACTTTTTATTTCGTTTAAAAAATATTTTTATAAGTTTACTTTTTCTTTTTTAGGTCTATTTGGATTATTAAATTGTAATCCTTATATTTAATCGATTTTAAATAAATTCAAAATTAAACATAAAGGCGATGAAAAGAGGTAAAGCGGCAGCAATGCCTAGGAAATTAACAGAAAATGAAAAGTTTATTAGAGGAATCCCAATTCCTCAAGCTACTAAATCTTATCAACCATTGTCACATGGTCAACAAATTGATATATTAATAGAAGAAGGTAGGACAAATGGTTTTAAGCTTCTATCATCCCCACAAATTAGTTGGTGTAAGCAAGGACAAGTTTATGCCGGTACTTTTGATTTTGATCATCCTGATATTAAGGACCACGATATGGGAGTCCGGGTAATTGAAATGAACAGCTACAATATGAAACACACTGCAAAAATAGCTACAGGAGCAAATGTATTTGTTTGTTGTAATGGAATGCTTGTTGGTGATTTTATTTTGGCCAGAAAACACACTCCGGGGAATCTCAAAAATAATGGAGTGGTTGATGACTTTAAAGAAATGGCGGCGAAGGCTTTAGTAAGATCGCTTGGTTCTTTTAAAGAATTAGTTGACGAAAAGGACAGAATGAAGTCTGTTCAGTTTGATGAGAAGGCATCGGCATGGTTGGTTGATAGACTATTTTTTGAAGAAGAAATAATAAATGCTACTCAGTTTCAGTTTCTAAAACAAGAAATGTATTTAAGTAAGAATTTTGCGGTTGGCCCTAAAGGTTTAATTACTTTATGGGACTTTTATAATAATGTGACAGAAACATTAAAAACAACCAGAGCTAATTTAATGGCTGACAGACACATGGAATTACATAAATACACAATGAATAATTTGGTGGATTATAAATTTTAAAAAGCGACGATGAAAGTGAAAGAAATTATTAAGTTTCTTGTTGAAGCAGATGATTATGTTTTAGCTAGGATGACTGTAGATGATTCGGTGGTAGAATTAATTAAAGATCATATGGGTTCCTATTATAATTTAATTAAGGAAAAAGAGGAACGGTACCAAGATTTAGTTAAAACTTTTTCTAGTATTAATGCTATGACAAATGACGATGCTTACAAGAACTAAGTATTCGTATGGGAGGTCTTTTCCCTATGGTTCAATTGTTCGTCTTATGAATAATCGAATATACAAGAATAGAAAATTTATATTTTGTACTATAACAAAAGGTAAAGCTCTTTTGTTTCGGGAAGGAAAGACAGAACGGTCACAGTATTATTTATTAGTAAATCCAAATAGACTTAAAAAAATAAAAATAGTTAGTAATGGAACAGATTAAAGAATAAATAATGGGTCAGTTAGTCCGTCGGAAGAAATCTGAAAAAAATAGCAGGCCCCGTGTTAAAATGTCTTCTAAAAGAGCATTTGTAAAAGGACAAGTGGTTAGGATAGTTTTTCCGTATAATATAGATGACCTAAATAATGTAAAAACTATTCCAAATAGGGCTTATATAAATGAGGGAAGGCTTAAATATTGGACCTGCCCTGTTTCTATCGATGCGGCAAAATCTTTAAAAGAATTTGGGTTTTCTTTAGACGACAAATTAGAAAACATGTTGTCTGATTATAATGTGGCTGAAGTTTATAATAGTTTGCCTGAAATAGAAGTTCCTGGAATTAAAAGAAAGTTATTTTCCTTTCAACAGAAAGGAGTTGCTTACATGGACTTAAGAAAAGGAAGATCGTTATTAGCAGATGAAATGGGTTTAGGAAAAACTATTCAGGCCTTGGCTTACTTACAACTACATCCAGAAGTACGCCCTGCTATAATAGTATGCCCAGCTAGTTTAAAAATGAATTGGAAAAGAGAAACAAGACGATGGTTATCACCTATACCAATTATTCGTATTATTGAAGGAAGAAAAATATATGTAATTGATAAACATGTAAATATTATTATTATTAACTATGATATTTTACAATCTTGGGTAAAGAGTTTAAAGAAATTAAAACCAAAGATAATTATAACAGATGAGTGTCATCTTTATAAAAATAAAAAAGCATTACGAACAAAGGCAGTTCAATTATTAGCAAAAGATGTTCAAAAATTTATTGCAATTTCAGGAACTCCTATTGTGAGTAGACCGATTGAAATATATAATGCTGTTAGTATTATCAATCCAAATTTGTTTCCTAGTTATTGGGGTTTTGCTAAAAGATATTGTGATGCTAAATATACTGGTTTTGGTTGGGATTTTAAAGGAGCTACTCATATGGAAGAACTTCATTCTATATTAAGTGAGTCTATTATGATCCGCCGCACGAAGAAAGAAGTTTTAAAAGATTTACCTGAAAAGATAAGATCCTTTGTTCCAATGGAGATGGATAATTGGGATGAGTATATGTCGGCAAAACATGATTTTATTAATTTTGTTGGGAAGACAAAAGGGCAGGAAGCTGCCGATAGGATATCGAATGCTGAACAATTGTCACAAATTGAAGCATTAAAACAAATAGCAGTTCGTGGTAAATTGAAACAGGCAATAGCATGGATTAAGAATTTTTTAGAGTCTGGAGATAAGCTTGTTATTTTTGCTGTACATAAATTTGTAATTCAGATATTAATGGATGCGTTTCCTAATATTGCTGTTAAGATAGATGGTTCTGTTCAAAACACAATACGAAATCCAGAAAGGGATAAAAATGTTAGGGACTTTCAAAGTAAACCAAATATTAAATTAATTGTTGGTAATATTCAAGCAATGGGAGTTGGTTTTACTTTAACAGCAGCTTCACATGTTGTTTTTTTAGAACTACCTTGGACCCCTGGTGAGTTAAGTCAAGCAATTGATCGATTGCATAGAATAGGACAAAGACGTCTTGTTAATATTTGGTTTTTGTTAGCTAACGATACTATTGAAGAGGACATTGCTAGATTACTAGATAAGAAATTGGAAGTTGTTAATAAAATATTGGATGGTGTTGATGTAGAAGAAGAATCGATGTTGAGTTCGTTAATGAGTATATATAATGAAAAGAAGTAATAAATTAAAGCGAAATAAGCCTCTTATGAGACGAAAATCTCTACACCGAAATAAGAGGCCTCAGGAGCCTACTCTTATTAGATCGATTCATCATAAGCGGCATTACGTTACACACGATGGAGCACTACCTCCTAGATATTACGAGAGGCCTGAGGGCTTTTATTATCATATGAAATTAATGAACCGAGCAGAAGCGATACATTTAAAATGGAGAATGGATAAAATATATTGTGGTAAGTTTAAAATAGGAAAGTATAATGGATGAGGAACATTTAAATTTAATTAGAAGTCTTGTGTGGAAACTACACAAAGCATCTGGTATTGATTGGGATGAGTTGTTTGCGGAAGCCAGTTTAGCTTATTTTGTTAAGTTAGAAAGGTATGATGGAAAGAAGGCTATTGGTAAAAAATCTACATGGTTGTTCACTTGTATTAGAAATAGGTTATTAAATTTTATTCAAAAAGAAAACGATAACTCTTTTTTACAATTAGAAGGACTAGAAAGTGAGTTTCTTATAATAGAACAAATTCCTTTTTTTGAACTCTTTGATGCTTTATCTGAGGATTCTAAAATAATTGTAAATATGATATTAAAAGAACCTCATATTTATTTATCTTTACCTAGTAAAATGGCACGAGGATTAGTTGTTCGTAATTTAATTGAAGAAATGGGTTGGATTGTGGACAGGTCTTGGAAAGGGGTGAGGCGGTTGAAGAATGAAATAAATTTTGTATAATATATAAATAAATAATTATGTTAGGACATATGTATCAAATAAGTCGTGATGCTTGTGGGCATGAATGGTTTAAAAAGAATACAGTTTCTTTTGGAGATGGTCAACGTAAATATGATGTTTATGAATGTAAACATTGTGAAGTGGCTGGTCGTGTTTATTTTGAAGGGTCTGTTGTTTATGTTGGACATCAGTATGACAGAGGAACAGTAATTACTTGTTCAGGAGAAGGTGAAAAGAAACCAACATTAATGAGAAGGAAGAAGAAACCAACATTAATGAGAAGGAAGAAAACTTTAAAACGAAGAAAATGAAAGACGAATTAACATCATTTGAAACAGCTAAATTAGCTAAAGAAAAAGAGTTTTCACAGAAACATATTGATAATGGTGGATATTATAAATTTAGAGAGGATCATCCGAATGAACCTTTTTACATAGCATATTATAAAGTATTACGAAGTTGTATGGATATGTATACTTGTAAAGCTCCAACTCAATCACTACTTCAAAGATGGTTGAGAGAAAAACATAAAATACATATATCAGTTGAGCCAAAGTGGACAATAAGTTTTAGAGGAATATTATACTATTTTGTTGTAAAGGTATACACTGGAAGATATCAAGATATTAAGTATAGTATTAGGAAATATAAAACCCATGAGGAAGGTCTTGAAATTGGATTATTTGAAGCATTAAAATTAATTGAATGAGTCTAGAACAGTTATATAAATTTCATGGTATTCAAACAGCACCAGAAGGTGACACTCGCCATTATCGTAATGGTTGGTTAAATACAGAGTGTCCTTTTTGTACTGGAAGTTTTGGATATCATTTAGGCTTCAATGAAAATGGTAAATATTATTCTTGTTTTCGTTGTGGTTACCATCCTGTGCTTGAAACTCTTAGTAAGTTATTAAATCAAGATAACTATACTATTCGTAGACTTATAAAAGAGTATGATGTAAAAAGTGGGGTTGCGGAATATCGATCAAAAATAAAAGATGCAAAAATCAATCTTCACCCATTTAAGTTTCCTACGGGAACAAAAGATTTAAAAAACATTCATAAACGATATTTAAAAAGTAGAGGCTTTGACCCAGAAAAAATACAAAAAGAATTTAAACTAATGGCAACAAGTCCATTTAGTATGTTGGATAAAATACCATATGGTTATAGAATACTTGCACCTATTTACTGGAATGAAAAAATAGTTTCTTTTCAAGCTAGAGACTACTCAGGAAAACAGGATCGGAGATATCTGGCATGCCCTATGGCTAGGGAAGAACTTCACCATAAACATATATTATATATGAATCCTAAAGGACCAGAAAGAATTGGATTTTGCGTTGAAGGAATTGTAGATGTATGGCGTTTTACTAGATATGCTTTTGCGACATTTGGTATTGAATATACAAAAGAACAAATTAGAAATATATCAAAATTATATGGTCAGGTGTTTATTATATTTGATCCAGAAGTACAAGCACAGCTTAAAGCGTCAAAACTTAAAGCAGAGTTAGAATTTAGAAAAATAAAGGTAACTAATATAATATTGGGCTCAGATCCTGGAGATTTAAAACAAGAGGAAGCTGATTACTTAATAAAGGATTTAACTAGAAAATTTATATGATAAATTAGAGGAGGAATCTCAGTATCGAAATCGTGTTTCATCGTCGTTACCACAGTAGATACTGCCTCCTTTAATTTTTATTTTATAGTAAGAATTATGGTAAGAACAAAGAAAATAATAAAGCAAATTAATTGGTCAGAAAGATTATTTAATTTAGTTTTTTCTGGAAAATCTTTAGTTGTAATTCGTGACATACTTACTATAAAACATGGGGTTGACACTGCTAATTTTCTATATTACTTTATGACAAAAAGTGCAGCATTTGGAGAAATATTTGGTTGCGTTGCAGTTGATAGACAAAATATATGTGATTATTTTAAGATCACCTCTCCTGTTTTTTCCAAAAGAATTAAAATTTTTAAAGACTTAGGTATACTTGAAAACAAAAGAGTAGGAGTCCCTAAACGCAGTGGGTATAAAATTAATGAAGTTAGGTTATATAAAGAGTTATGTGTTATTGCTGACAGTGCAAGGAATGAAGAAATTCCTCAAAAAACAGGTCCAAATTTCACACACGAGTTTTTAAGTGGGGATATATATATAATAATAATGGATATCTTATTAAAGGATTATAAATATATAATAGATATAGATAATATTATTGAGGATGTTGAAGTCAATAGACATATATTGCCGAGAAAGTTAACAATTGCTGCTAAGGAAAGGAGTAAGAAATACTTACCTTATGCTAAGAAGTTAGCGCGCACTGTTAGAAAACACAGGCACGTCACTCATACAGATTCACAAATGACTATTTGGAGTAAAGAGTTTAGAAGGATAGTAGAGACATCTAAAGTTAGTACGGATCGTATTGAAAAAGTACTCACTTGGTATAGAAGTAATATTGGTGGTAAGTATATTCCAGTCGCTCATGCTGGTCGTTCTTTTCGTGAAAAGTTTAGCCGACTAGAAGCTGCTATGGAACGAGGAATAGTTAAGGAGGTGGAAGAGAAGGAAAAGACATCAAGACCAAGACCTACGAAAATTATACGACGAATGGGTAAAGAATTGCCCCAGGTCGAGCTTGATAGAATTATTAAAGCGTTTAAAGAGTTACGAAAACTTATTTCAAATTGTGATCAGAATAAGTTGAGTATTAATTTATGTAATCTACACAAATGGATTATTTCAGCAAGAGATAAGGCTGACTTTAAAACAGAACGTAGTAATGATGTTGGAACTCCAGGATCATTACTTGTTGAATTTGTGTGGTGGCTTGAGCATCAGGATTGGTTAAGTAATATATCGGAAAGTATTTTTAAATCGGATTCAAAACTATTTAAAAGATTTCTTACTGAATACGGTGAGGAGCTAGGAGTGAATCTATTAACGGGTAAATATTAATAATGGTAGATAGTTTTATTGAACGAAGAATTGTAACAGGGTTGATTGTGTCTACAGATTATACACAACAAATTAGGCCGATTTGGTCTTCGAAGATGTTACAGTCTCGGATGGCACAAAGTTTATCAAATTGGTGTGTCGACTTTTTTGATGAGTTTCACAAAGCTCCTGGAATTGAAATAGAAAGTATATTTCGACGAAAAAGAAAAAAGATGGGTGAGGAAGAACGAGAGGATATTGAAGATTTGTTGAGTACTCTTTCGGATGATTATGAACGAGAGGATAAGTTTAATGTTGATTATTTACTTAAACAAACTATAGAATATTTTGAAGAACGAGAATTAACAGATTTTGTTGATAGTATAAAAAATCAACTTGAAGAAGGAAATATAACTGAGGCTAAGACATTGGTGAGTGAACATAAATCAGTTATTGTTATTAGTGATAAGGATATTGATTTAGCTAGTCCTGAAATATCGGGAGCTGTTGAAAAGGCTTTTGAAGTAATGAAACAACCTGTTGTAGAATTTCCTAGGCAGCTTGGTGAGTTTTGGAACTCTCAATTAGTGCGAGGAGCTTTTGTTGCTTTGATGGC
>SDBT01003540.1_pt1 | contig 26944 bp, 22 predicted proteins | sample 2277101 | NCBI WGS metagenome assembly SDBT01 (sample SAMN10404973, study PRJNA504765) | marine sediment metagenome | isolation source: marine sediment core GS10_PC15, 103 cmbsf | place: Arctic Ocean: Southern Knipovich Ridge | collected 2010 | reverse complement strand
ACCAGAGTCCCCGTTTGAATCTCCTCCTCACCTGGATAGTACCTTTCAATACAACCCGTAAGAAAAATCAGTAGAACTGATATAATAAATGAGGACCTCATTTGCAGGGTTAAATGGAGCTTCATGTGGAAATAGTCCACAAAAATAGCAAAATAACAAGGCCTCCGTTCATGCATTATGTGTATTTTGCGACACAAATTTCCGGCTTATGAGGTCCTTTCTACTGAAAGCATATTCCATCCTGGCCTGGATTACAATGGCCATCACCTCAATAATCATTACCCCCGTTTTCCTGCTGGTCTGGGTGTTTACTTTCTGGTGGGATAGGCGAAGAGTGGCAACACATATGATGGCAACCTTCTGGGCCTGGCACTATCAGTCCCTGATCTTTTTCTGGAAACTACACCTGGAAGGCAGGAAAAAAATCCCCTGGAACCGTCCGGTTATTTTGGTGGCCAACCACCGCTCTCTCATGGATACTGTATCACTCAATAAGCTTCGGAGGCCCTTTAAGTGGACCTCCAAGGCCGAGAATTTCAAACTACCATTTATCGGTATGGTACTTTCGCTAACCAATGCGGTGAAGATCCGCCGGGAATCCCTTCGCTCAGGTGCTCAGTTCCTCTCCCAGGCAGAAGTGGAAATAAAAAAGGGCTCCTCCATCCTGCTTTTTCCAGAGGGGACACGATCAGAAACCACCGAGATGAGGCCATTTAAAGAGGGTGCCTTTTTTTTGGCTAAAAAGACAGGAAGCGGGATTATTCCCATTGTTCTTATGGGTACGGAAAAGACCTTTGACCGTGGTTCCTGGGTATTAAAGGGAAAAGCCCATATTCACATAAGGGTGTTGGATGAAATCCCTGCCCGGGAGCTGAAAAACCTGGAAGTTAAAGAAATCATGGCCCTGGTCAGGAAGCAAATGGAAGAGGGCCTTGCACAACTCGAGCAAGATAAATCTGGTTGATATAACCACTCCTTTGACAAAATACTTGAGAAGGTTTCGCTCACTCCTCCCCTTTATCATATCCATCCAGATGCCGTCGTATCGGTAAATCTTCTTAACCAACTTGACATTATTCTATGTGATTTTCTTGAAAAGTCAGGCTATTCTCAACTGGAGTTGCTGGAGAGTTTCAGATCCAGACTACAGGCATTCCACCTAAAATGGATTACATCCTCTCCTGGTTGCCTTGTGACCGACACTGTTGAAGTAAGCAGGGATAAAAGTGGGAAAGAATCTTTCAAGTCTTTACTTTATACCGATTTACCCAAGGGGTATCGTACCAATCAGTGGAGCTGGGATTTTGACAACCATGGTACCTACATGCCTGGAGTCCATATCCGCATGGAGGTTCGGGCCGTCGAATGGGCTTGAAAAAGCTAAATTTTCAACCGCTTTTTAAGATGTTTGTGTTGAAAACTGAGTGAGGTCAGGCTCATACTTTTGGTTATATTTGTGCAGATTCCGGGATTTTCTAACCGGACAATTATTAAGGCGTTTTCGCCTTATTGAGAGATTGATATGACGGCGAATTATTCAGACGATACTATCCGGACCTTAGATTGGAAGGAGCACATCCGAAAGCGTCCGGGAATGTATATTGGGAAGCTGGGCGATGGCTCCTCCCCTGATGATGGTATTTATGTCCTTTTGAAGGAGGTCATTGACAACTGCATCGATGAATATATGATGGGCTTTGGCAAAACCATTGAGGTAGCCATTGATGAACACATGGTCAGCATCCGCGACTATGGGCGGGGTGTCCCTCTTGGGAAAGTAGTGGATGTGGTATCCAAAATGAACACGGGTGCCAAGTATGATTCCAAGGTTTTCAAGAAATCGGTAGGCCTCAATGGCGTTGGAATTAAGGCAGTAAACGCCCTTTCCTCAAACTTCACCATCAACTCCTTCAGGGAGGGGAAAGTTAAATCTGCTGATTTCAGTGAAGGAGAAATATTAAAGAATCAGCCTCTGAAAAACTCATCGGAAAAAAATGGTACAGAGATTATCTTTGAACCAGATCCCACCATGTTCGGTAAGTTTAACTTTATTGATGAGTACATCGAGGCCATGCTTCGAAACTATACTTACCTCAATACCGGGCTTACCATTGTATATAATGGGCAGAAGTTTATTTCAAAAAACGGACTCCTCGACCTGTTGGAAGAAAACATGAGTGGTGAGGGACTCTATCCCATCATTCATTTGAAGAACGGAGATATTGAGGTGGCCATCACCCATGGCAACCAGTACGGAGATGAGTATTACAGTTTCGTAAACGGACAACACACCACACAGGGTGGTACGCACCAGGTAGCTTACAAGGAAGCTCTGATAAAAACCATAAGGGATTTCTACAAAAAAGATTTTGACGCTTCTGATATTCGCTCCTCCATCATCGCTGCCATCAGTATAAAAGTGGAAGAACCTATTTTTGAATCCCAGACTAAAACCAAACTTGGTTCGAAAGACATAGGGCCCCATGGACCCTCGGTTAGAAACTTCATAATGAATTTTCTCACCTCCAAACTTGATGATTACCTTCATAAGCACGGTGAATCGGCACACATCCTCCTGAAAAAAATTCAGGAATCTGAGAAGGAGCGGAAAGCAATTTCGGGCATTAAGAAACTGGCCAGGGAACGGGCCAAGAAATCCAACCTGCATAATAAGAAGTTGCGCGATTGTCGCATCCATTACAATGGAAAAGATGAAAGAAAAAACGAATCTACACTCTTTATAACTGAAGGGGACTCTGCATCCGGATCCATTACCAAATCGAGGAATGTGAATAGCCAGGCAGTTTTCAGCCTTCGGGGTAAGCCCCTTAACTCATTCGGACTCACAAAAAAGGTGGTGTATGAGAATGAAGAGTTTAATCTGCTCCAGGCTGCTTTGAATATCGAGGACGGACTGGATGGACTCAGGTACAAAAATGTGGTGGTAGCTACCGATGCAGATGTAGATGGCATGCACATCAGGCTGTTACTTCTCACATTCTTTCTCCAGTTCTTTCCCAACCTGGTTCGCAATGGCCACCTCTACATCTTGCAAACACCCCTTTTCCGGGTCAGAAATAAAAAAAAGACCATCTACTGCTATTCCAATGAGGAGAAAACCAATGCCATTGAAACCCTGGGAAGGAATCCTGAGATTACAAGGTTCAAAGGGCTTGGAGAAATCTCGCCAGATGAGTTTAAACATTTTATTGGTCCAAATATTCGCTTGCAACCAGTGCGTCTGAAAAAAGAGGACGACATAAAAGAAATCCTGGGATTTTATATGGGTAAGAACACTCCTGAAAGGCAGGATTTTATCATTAACAGACTGCGGGTGGAAGAGGATCCGGTAGAGGTAGCATAGGTAGCTGGGGAAATGACAGATTTCGACGATACACCATTGGATCATCACCACGAAGAAGGCCATTCCGGGGATGAGGTAAAAATCACCCGCCTCACGGGAATGTACGAGGATTATTTCATTGATTATGCCTCGTATGTGATCCTCGAGCGTGCTGTCCCCCATATCACCGATGGTTTGAAGCCCGTGCAGAGACGTATTATGCACGCCATGAAACGCATAGATGATGGTCGTTTCAACAAGGTGGCCAATATTATTGGGAATACCATGCAATTCCATCCCCATGGAGATGCTTCCATTGGAGACGCATTGGTTCAGGTTGGTCAGAAAGAGCTTCTGGTGGATACACAGGGTAACTGGGGAAACATTTACACAGGTGATGGAGCTGCGGCTTCCAGGTACATTGAATCACGACTTTCGGCTTTCGCCAACGAAGTAATGTTCAATTCTAAAACCACCGAATGGAAGCTTTCCTATGATGGCCGAAACAAGGAACCAGTCACCCTTCCCGTAAAGTTCCCCCTTTTACTGGCACTTGGTGCCGAGGGGATTGCGGTAGGGCTCTCTTCGAAGATCCTGCCCCACAACTTCAACGAACTGATTGATGCAAGCATCAATTACCTCCAGGGAAAAGATTTCGAGCTCTTTCCCGATTTCCCCACTGGCGGTTTGGCCGAAGTAAGTCGTTATAATGATGGCCTGCGGGGGGGAGCTATCCGTGTCAGGGCAAAGATCGAGAAACTAGATAATAAAACTTTGGTTATCAAGGATTTGCCATTCGGTAAAACGACTGTTAGCCTCATTGATTCCATCATCAAAGCCACTGAAAAAGGGAAAATAAAGATCAAGCGGATTGATGATAATACGGCCGAATTTGTAGAGATTCTTGTACACCTGGGAGCCAATGTCTCTTCCGATAAGACCATAGATGCTCTCTATGCTTTCACCGATTGTGATATTTCCGTTTCGCCCAACTGCTGTGTAATCGAGGATGACAAACCCAGGTTCGTGGGTGTGAGCGAGGTTTTAAGAGTGAATACTGACCACTCCAAAGAGTTGCTTAAGCAAGAACTGGAGATCAGACTCAATGAGCTGCGGGAGGACTGGCACCTGTCCTCATTGGAGAAAATCTTCATTGAAAAACGGATTTACCGGGACATTGAAGAGTGCGAAACCTGGGAGAGCGTAATCGAAGCTATCGACACGGGATTGGATCCGTACAAGAAGTTGCTGGTTCGGGATGTAACACGTGAGGACATCATTAAGCTCACCGACATTAAGATCAAACGCATCTCCAAGTACGACGTTAAACGCGCCGACGAACACATTAAATCCCTGGAAACGGAGATGGAAGAGGTTAAAAACCACCTGGATAACCTGGTTACCTACACCATCAACTATTTCAAACAGATAAAGAAAAAATATGGCAAAGGGCGTAACCGGAAAACCGAATTAAGAAACTTTGCGAGTATTGAAGCTACAAAGGTTATGGTGGCCAACCAGAAACTCTACATGAATGCAAAAGATGGCTTTATTGGGACCGGACTTAAGAAGGATCAATACATTTGCGACTGCTCTGATATTGATGACATTATTGTGATCCTGAAAAATGGGACCTATACCATTTCAAAGGCCTCTGAAAAGCAGTTTGTCGGAAAAGATATCATCCATGCTGCTGTGTTCAAGAAGAATGATAAGCGCACCATCTACAATGTGGTCTATTTTGACGGCAACTCGGGCAATGTGATGATGAAACGTGCACCAGTCACAGGGATTACCCGTGACAAACAATACAACATTGGCCGGGAGCACAAATACAGCAAAATCTTATACTTTAGTGCCAATCCCAATGGTGAAGCTGAGGTCATCAAGGTAACCCTGAGGCCCAGGCCCCGATTGAAGAATCCTGTTTTCGAATATGACTTTGCTGATCTAGCCATCAAAGGAAGAGGCTCCCTGGGAAATATCCTGTCCAAGTTTGCTGTACAAAAAATAGTCATGAAGGAGAAGGGTGTATCTACATTGGGGGGCAGGAAGATCTGGTTCGATGAGGATGTATTGCGACTGAATGTATATGCCAGGGGGACCTTCATTGGAGGATTCACGGGTGAAGATAAAATCCTGGTGATTACAAAATCGGGGCAATTCCGGACCACCAATTTCGACCTGAGCAATCATTTTGAAGATGATGTGATTATTATCGAGAAGTTCAGGGTTGGAAAGATATGGTCGGCCGCCTATTACGACGCGGAACAAAAATATTATTACCTGAAAAGATTCCTTATTGAGGCGGGTACTAAAATGACCCGTTTTATCGGGGATCACCCCGACTCCAGATTGATCCGGATCACCGAAGTGGAATATCCCCGGTTGGAGCTTAAGTTTGGAGGGAAAAACAAGGACCGGGACTCGGAGATTATCGAAGTTGCTGAATTTATCGGGATCAAAAGTTACAAAGCAAAAGGAAAGCGTCTCTCTAACTACGAGGTGAAAGTCGTCGAAGAGCTTGAACCTTTAGAAGTAACAAGTGGGAAAGTGGCTGCTTCGCAGCAAGGGGAAAGTCAGGGAGTGACTAGTGGGAAAGTGGAAGAGCAGAGAGTGACAGGTGGGCAACCGGAGGGACTGAGCCGACAACCGAAGGACCTGAGGCAACAGCCGAAGAACGCGAAGAACGTGGAGAAGAAGATAGAGAAGAAAGTAACAAAGGCAAAAATGACTGAGAAAGAGGTGACAGAAAAGGTGGGAAAAGTCCCTACAAAGAAAACTGCAGCTAAAAGTGAAAGTGTCCCTGAAAAAGAAGAGAAAAAGACAACCAAGAAACCCATAAAAAAGGTTGTTAAAAAGGATTCAGGAAAGACAGAATCTAAACAAGATCCAGATGATGTTCCACTGGAGGTTGTGAAACCAAAGGAAGAGCAAAAAAAGGACAATCCAGATGATGACAATGCGGAATCAAACGGACAGTTTAGCCTTGAATGGTAAAATGAACCCCAGAATATTTCTCATAGGATTTATGGGATCCGGAAAATCCACACTCGGATCGAAGCTGGCCCGTTATGTGGGATATGATTTTGTGGATATGGACCACCTGATCGAGGAGACTGCCGGAATGACAATCCCTGGAATTTTCAGTGAACATGGGGAAGACGTATTCAGAAAATGGGAGCATGAAATCCTGTTGGAATTATGCGGGCGTGAAAACGTAGTGATCTCCACAGGTGGTGGCGCACCTTGTCACAACGATATGATCCGGATCATGAACGATCATGGAGCCACTATCTACATCCAGTTACCCGCAAATGCATTAAAAGACCGCTTGCTCAATTCGAAAACTGAACGTCCCTTGATTAAAGGAAAATCAGAATCGGAATTATTGGAATACATCTCCTCCCTGCTTGCCGAGCGAGAAAAATACTACCAAGAGGCAAGGTATGTAGTGAACGGGGTAAATCTGGTAGCGGAGGCATTGGCAGATCTGCTGAGAGAATCTTATTAGGAGTTGTCCCAAAACTAAAACAACAGGCTGGCTAAAGTGGTTTTTCCCGGTGTTGAAATAATTTTTAAGCTTCCTCCGTGCAGTTGCATGATTTGTCTTGAAAGACTAAGCCCAATTCCTGATCCGGTTTCTTTGGTTGTGAAAAATGGAATAAAAACTTCATCCAGAAGCTCTTCTGGTATTCCGGGGCCATTATCGATTATACCGATTTCGGGCCGGTCGTTTTCACCCATTCGTGCAATGATCTTCACTTTTGCATGCTGGTTCTCTGCATTGGCCTGGTAAGCATTTTTCACAAGGTTACCAGGACCTGTGATACCTGTTTTTCATCTGCCAGTATTTCCAGTTCACTGGGGGTGACTTTATAACTCATTTCAATTTGTCCGGAGTTTTCAAATGAGCCGGAGAGTATGATGATGTTTTCAATCAGGTTTTTAACCGGGAATATCTTTTTGACAGGTTTCGGAAGACGGGTGAGTTGACGGTACGACTCAACAAATGAGATCAATCCTTTCCCTTGCTCTCTGATTAACTCCAACCCCTTTATTGTAGTTTCAATGGTTTTTTCATTGATCTCAAGAGGTGTTTTTACATTTCCGTCCGTATAGAAGTATCCTGCAAGACTTTCTGACAATGAGGTTATTGGAGATATTGAATTCATTATTTCATGCATCATTACACGAATGAGCTTACGCCACGAATCCAGCTCTTTTTCATCCAACTCGTTTTTGATATCGTTCACCGAAAGCAACATCAGCTCTTCATTGTCGCAGATAAATGAATTGGATTTAATAAGCAGTTGAATGACATTATTTTTGTTGTTCAGTGTCATAATTTTTTGTTCAGAAGGCTGAATCTCTTTAATGGTTTTGAGCAACGCTTTATCGATTTGTCCCAACTGGTGTAAATGAGTGAGTACTTCAACACCGAAGAGTCTTCTTACTAACGAGTTTGAATGAAGAATAAAACCCTTTCTGTTGGAAGTAAACATACCTGTGGCAGCATGTTCCAGCAATGCCTGGAAATATTGTTCCTGTTTACTGTTCTCGATGTAAATCTGTTGAATTTGTTTGTTTACCCTCATCAGGCTATTGTTGAGGTTGCGGATAATCTTGTTATTGATATTTTGCGGAAAGGAGAGTGTTGAATCCTCATTCCTGATAGCATCAAAAAAATAGAATATCCGGCGGTTTATACGGTTCAGATAGTAAATCAGGTTGAAGGTTGAAAGAACCAAAACGATGGCAGGAAATGCAGAAAACACATACGCTTTTTGATCAAACAATGTCCATCCGAATAGCAGGGCAACTGCCACCAATAGCAAAACCCGGAGCGTAATCTGAACATACAGGTTTTTGCTGATCATAGTCCGTATTTTTTTAATTTGTTGTACAATGTTTGTCGCGTAATACCCAGTTTCTCAGCAGCAATGCTCATATTTCCGGCGTTCTTTTCAATAGCAGAAAGAATCATCCGTTTTTCCATCTCCTCAATGGTAAATTGGTCATCGCCAAATTTTTCAGAGATGATTTGTCTGAAGAAAAAATCTTCAGGTTTTAAAACAGTTGATTCGCTTAGAATTACTGCTTTTTCAATGGAATGCTGCAACTCCCTGATGTTTCCGGGCCATCTGTAATTAAGCAATTTTTCCTGCGCGGCCTGGTTCATCTTCAATCCATGTTTTTCGTATTTTAAAGCAAATTTTTTGAAAAAGAAATCGGCCAAAACGATAATATCATCACCTCGATCCCTCAACGGAGGAACCTCAATCTGGATGGTATTGATCCGGTATAGAAGGTCTTCCCGAAAAAGTCCTTCTTCCACCATCTGTCCCAGGTTTTTGTTTGTTGCACAAACTAAACGTATATCAACTGGTATAGGTTTATCAGACCCAAGACGCATAAATACACCATTTTGAATTGCAGAGAGGAGTTTTGCCTGGAGATGAAACGAGAGATTTCCAATTTCATCTAGGAAAAGGGTTCCTTTGTGGGCCGTTTCAAATTTCCCTGTGCGATTCTCACTAGCATCTGAAAAAGCTCCTTTTACATGTCCGAAAAGCTCACTTTCAAACAGTGTCTCACTAATGGCACCCATGTCAACGCTTACCATTACTTCCACGTTTCTCAAGGATAATCGGTGGATTTCCCGTGCAATCAGTTCTTTCCCGGTTCCGTTTTCACCGGTGATCAGAATATTTGCTTCGGTTTTAGCGACTTTTCTAACTACGCTCATCACTTTCATTAACTGTGGCGAAGAGCCAATAATATATTTCTGGTCGCGGTTAAGCTCTTGTTTTAATCCCTTCTCTTTTTGCTTTAACTGACCCAGTTCTCTTTTTGAAAAGTTTAGTTGAATGGCTGCTGTAGCTGTTGCCAGCAGTTTACTGTTATCCCACGGTTTTGGAATAAAATCAGTTGCCCCCTTTTTAAGAGCATTTACTGCCAATTCTACTTCGCTGTAAGCAGTAATCAGCACAATTGAAATTTCGGAATAGCTCTTTTTAATTTGGTTCAACCAATACAAACCTTCGTTGCCGGTATTAATTCCAGCCTGAAAATTCATATCCAGAATGACAAGATTATAATCTGTATTTCGAAGCTCGGATGGAATCTGATTTGGATTGGTAATACCCTTAACAATATCGAACTCAGGACCAAGTAATATTTCAAGGGTACTGATGATATTTTTGTTGTCATCAACGATTAATACATTCCCTTTGGGCATGCCAACTTTTTAATTCAAAAGTAGAGGGTAAATATGTAGATCCCAATAGATTGTAAAATATATTTACACTATTTGTCAATTATTTTAACGAATCTTTGAAGGAAGAATTTTTAAAGTGCACATTAACAGGGCTTTATATATGTGGCATTATTATGGCACAAAAAACAAAAAGCCAGAGTTTTACAGAGAGCGAAATTTCCGGGAAACAGAAGAAAGCATGCAATAAACAGCTGGGGTGTTTGCATATGTCGATGGATAAGAAAATAGAAAAGAAAAGAGGTTTTAAGCCGAAACACATCATTTGGGTTTTAATTGGAGCGGCTTTCGCTTTCCTTTTGTTCAATGTCATGTTGGCCGACCACAGTTCCGTATACCGAGCCGAAAAAGATAAACTTTCTATCAGCACTGTTGAACTTGGCCTGTTCAGTGATTACATTACGGTAATAGGGCAGGTGGAGCCAATTTACACCATATACCTGGATGTAGAAGAAGGAGGCAAAGTTGAAGAGATGTACATCGAAGAGGGGGAGATGGTAAGTGCCGGGAATGTTATTTTGAAGCTGAAAAATAGCGACCTCAATACGACTATAATGAATAGTGAATCTCAGTTGGCTTATCAAGCCAATGAGCTAAGAAATACCCGGATAAACATTGAACAACAACAGATTAATAACAGGCGGGCTAAACTGCAAATTGATCTTCAGGTTGTGCAGGCAAAAAGAAAGTATGTGCAATATGAATCGCTGTTCAAGGAAGATTTGATTGCCAAAGAAGATTATTTACTGGCCAGAGAGAATTACGAACTCTCTTTAAAAGAACAGGAACTTACCTATCAAAAGCTGGTTCAGGATTCTATCTTTCGATCGAACCAAAAGCAGACAATGGATGAAAGTCTTGAAAATATGCGGAAAAACCTGGCAATGGCAAAAAGGCGACTGGAAAATCTGAATGTTAAAGCACCTGCCGACGGACAGCTTGGGCTTCCGGATGCCGAATTAGGTCAGTCCATCTCGCGGGGTCAAAGAATCGGTCTTCTTCATATTTTAACTGACTTTAAAGTGAAAGCCCTCATTGATGAACATTATATCGACAGGGTGCGCAGAAATCTTCCTGCTTCCTTTGATAGAGGTGATGTGGATTATATCTTAAAGGTAAAAAAGGTTTACCCCGAGGTAAGAGATGGCCAGTTTGAAATTGATATGGTGTTCGATGGCAAAAAGCCGGAGAATATTCGCACAGGACAGACTTATCATACCAGGCTGGAACTGGGTGAATCGGAAAAAGCAATAATTGTTCCCAAAGGAGGATTCTTTCAAAGTACCGGCGGGCAATGGGTGTATGTGCTGAATATAGATGAAACGGAAGCAACAAAACGAAGCATCAGAATCGGCAAGCAGAACCCGCAATATTACGAAATCCTGGAAGGTCTTAAAGATGATGAGAAGGTAATTACATCAAGCTATGATCTGTTTGGGGATAATGACAGGATAGTGTTTAAATAGAACTGAAATCAATCAGAACAACATGATAAAAACAACAGAATTATCAAAAATATTCCGCACGGAAGAGATTGAAACCAGTGCGTTGAACAAAGTAAACATTCACGTGAAAAGGGGTGAATTTGTAGCCATTATGGGGCCATCGGGTTGTGGAAAATCGACCTTGCTGAATATTATCGGATTACTGGATAACCCATCAAGTGGAGAGTACTATTTTGACGGAAAGGAGGTAGGGCAGCTTAAGGAACGTAACCGGACTTTGTTGCGTAAAGGAAACATCGGTTTTGTATTTCAGAGTTTTAATCTGATTGACGAACTGAACGTTTACGAAAATGTGGAGCTCCCTCTTATCTATCTGAAAAAGAGAGCACACGAGCGCAAGGAGATTGCAGGAAAGGTGCTGGACAGGATGAAAATAAGTCATCGCAACAAACACTATCCACAACAACTTTCAGGCGGACAGCAGCAGCGCGTAGCCGTTGCACGGGCTGTAGTTGCCAATCCAAAACTTATCCTCGCCGATGAGCCTACCGGTAACCTCGATTCCAAAAACGGTACGGAAGTAATGAATCTTCTGACAGACCTCAACCGCGAAGGGACAACCATCATCATGGTAACCCACTCAATGCGCGACTCAGCATATGCCCACCGCATCATAAACCTGTACGATGGTAAAATAATTACCGAAACGGTAAAAAAAGAGATGGGGGAGATACTGTTATAGTAAAACCATAAATGCATAACCTATGATCCTGTACTATCTAAAATCGACTTTACGCAGCCTGAAATCGAATAGAAAATTTGTTTCTATTAATATTGCCGGCTTTGCCTTTGCTATTTCGATATGCATGGCCATTGTTCTGTTCCTGAGAAAGGAGTACTCCTATGACCGGTACCATGAAAATGCTGACCATATTGTCCGCCTGATCGATACGAAGAACAACTCCAGTTCTGTTGACTACCGGGTAAAGGATATCCTGCTTGAGAACTATCCGGAAATTGAAAATGGTTGTTTGGTTCAGCGGGTGCATCACCCTATTGATATTAAAGTGGGTGACCAGGGTTATTACCTGGACGATATTATGTCGGTAGATAATGACTTTTTTGAAGTGTTTACCATTCCATTTGTTAAAGGAGACCCTGGTAAACCATTTGCCAATATTCATTCGGCACTGATTACCGAAAGTACAGCAGAAATGTTGTTTGGGAGCGAAAACCCCATGGGTAAGGTATTGTTAGTCATGAACACTCCTATTACAGTAACCGGGGTGATAAAGGACTTCCCTGGCACATCAAGCATCATTGCCGGACTTCTGGTAAATGCCGAAAACGATCATTTTAAATTCTCAAAATGGATGGGCAATAGCAATGATTTAAGTACCTACCGGTGGCCTTTCCGTATTTACCTGCAACTGAACAGACGGGCAGACAGTGAGCATCTGCTTGCAAAGATCAATTCCAATATTGACATATTAGAGCCATACACAGAGGAGGTCAGTTTTTTGAACCTGAAAGATATCTATTTACGTGATACAACCAATGGTAGCCAGAGCAACCGTGGAAATCTATCCCTTCTGAAACTACTGACAGGAATTGCAGCAATCATACTGCTTCTGGCCATTATCAATTATGTAAATCTTACCATTGCCCAACAAAATAAACGGAACAAAGATACAGGTGTAAGAAAAACGGTTGGTGCCTTCAGGGAAAACCTGTTATACCACTTCTTGCTCGAATCAGTGTTGGTTACATTCATTGCGATGTTTCTGGCTGTTGTGTTTGTTTGGGTGTTCATTCCGTTTTTCAGTGCCGTTTTCAATACAGATATTGATACAGACCCGCTTTTTCAATTTCCCAATTACCTGCTGGGGTTTTCTGCCATTATTATTGTTGGCTTAATAAGCGGAATTGGGCCGGCTATTGTGTTGTCGCGGATTACACCTTTAAAAGTTTTAAGTGGTTCTGTTGTACCGGGGGGAAAGACCGGCTATTTCCGCAACTCATTGACTGTTTTTCAATTTGTAATTTCCATTGTCCTGATTTTTTGTGTAACCATTATTCAAAGACAGATATCTTTCGTCAAGCATAGTGATCCGGGATTTCAGGAAGAACAGTTATTACGAGTTGATGTTCCCCAAATTCAGCAAAACGACATTCAAAAAGCCATGGTATTGTTGGCAGAGTTCAGAAAATCGCCTTACATAAAGAATTTGTCAACTTCCCAGGGCGTTCCGGGGAAAATATGGCTAAGGATGGGGTCAAACATTGAGGGCTCGGATAAGAATTTCAGTGTGCCTTGCTTTTTGGTCGATACTGCCTTCATTGAAACATTTAAGATTGAAGTTATTAAAGGTCGTAACCTTCAGCCGGGTGATATGGGAAAAGTATGCATGGTAAATGAAGCTTTTTATGATCATTTCGAATTTGAAGACCTGAACAACCGGCGGTTTAATAATTTTGGTGGCTTCGATATTATTGCCGTTGTAAAAGACTTTCATTACAATTCTTTACATAATGCTGTTGGTCCTGTTTGTATCATTTTTACGGAGGCAGAACCAACTACCATCAACATCCGGTTGGCTTCAAACGGGGTAAGTGCAGGAATGGATTATATTAAAAAGACCTGGCAGGATATTCTTCCGGGCTATCCGTTGAATTATCAGTTTTATGACGACTGGTTTGATGCCATGTATACAAAGGAGGAGCGGTTTGCAAAAACAATCGGTTTGTTTGCCGTCCTGGCCATTGTCATCTCCTGTATCGGGATACTGGGATTGGCAATCTTCTCTTCCGAACAAAGAATTAAAGAGATCGGCATCCGCAAAGTAAATGGCGCCAGGGTATCCGAGATACTAACCATGCTGAATAGAGACTTTATAAAATGGGTAGCCATTGCCTTTGTAATTGCTGTTCCTATTGCCTGGTTCGCCATGACCAAATGGCTTGAAAACTTTGCCTACAGAACCGCACTTAGCTGGTGGATTTTTGCCCTTGCCGGAGTGCTGGCTATGGGCATTGCGTTGTTAACGGTGAGCTTGCAGAGCTGGCGGGCCGCCACGAGGAACCCGGTGGAGGCGTTGAGGTATGAGTAAAAAAGAGTGGAATAACAAGATATGATTAATCTAAAACTATCGGTTAGGAACATACTAAAAGAAAAGAGAACCAGCTTGTTAAACTTACTTGGTTTATCAATGGGGTTCACCTTTGCTATTCTGATTCTATTATACACGCACAGGGAATTTACCTACGATTCTTTTCATTCTCATGCTGACCGAATTTGTTACCCGGAATTTTCATTTGAAAATATTGATGGCACAATACAAATTTCAAGAAACCTCTCTTTAAACGATTTTGAAGCCATTAAAGAAACTGTTGCCGGAATTGAAAACATCTCATTCTTAAACTATAGTTATTTTGACTGGGACAATGGTGCCTGGATTGAGTTTGAAAACCAAAAGTTGAACCTTGAAAGGATGGCATTTTCAGATGGTAATTTCAATAATGTATTTTCGTTCGATGTTAAGCTTGGAGACTTAAATAAAGCCCTTGAAGACCCCAACAGCATAGTTCTTACAGAGAGCATTTCAAAAAAGATATTCAATACAAAAAATCCCATTGGGCAAACCGTAAAACTAAACAACCATATTTTTCAGGTTCGGGCTGTTTTGTCTGATATCCCGCAAAACTCGTCGATATGGTTTAGCAGCCTGGTGAGTTATAAAGCAAGCCAACGGTTACTGGGAAGACCACCACCAATTGACGACTCCAGTTATCATCCCTTTCTCCTGCTACAAAAGAACGTTAACACAGAATCGGTTAGAAGATCTTTTGAAGAATACTTCCTTTCAACTCTTACGAATGAAGGGTTAATATATTTTAAAGAGAGTTCTTTTCACCTTAGTTTTATTCCGCTAAAAGAATCGTATTTTCATGACCCTACTCCTTATGACCCATTAAAACATGGAAATAGAACGCTAACTTTTGTTATTCTGTTTATCGGGGTTTTGTTACTCTCTCTTGCTATAATCAATTTTATTAACCTTTCAATAGCCGGATCGATTAAATGGACAAAAAACCAGGCAGTGCAGAAAGTACTTGGTTCGGGGCTAAACAACGAGTTAAAACAACTGATACTGAAAAGTACAATGTTAAGTTTCGGGGCTTTTGCAATATCTATTATGTTCATACAACTTATTGTCCCGTTTTTTAATCAGCTCATCGACTACCCATTAAACCTGGCTGGCTATTTAAATATCAGGGTTATTTCCGTTCTTCTATTGTTGGTACTGTGTGTCGGATTGATATCAGGAATGATACCCGGATTACTATTTAGGAAATTATCTGTATTGAACCTGATGAAGGGGGATATTACAAAAGGGATCACAAAAGGGAGAATTTGGAAAAACCTGTTAATATTTCAACTGGTAATTTCTATTGCCCTAATTTCCGGGTCATTGATTATTTACAAACAAGTCATGTTTTCGTTGAATAAAGACCTTGGAATGACAACCAAGAACAGGATTGTTGTTCCCGTTTGGAAACTAGAAAAGGATAAAAAAGCTTTTATTGATAAGGTTGAAGACAATCCTGTTACTGTTGCACATTGCCTCTCTTCAACTTACCTTAATACATTCAATAAATGGAGCGGAGATCTAACGGTAGACGGTGAAAACAAAGATGTGCTTTACCATATTATCCACGCCAACGAAGATTTAGTGCCTACATTGGGATTAAATGTTGTTGATGGCAGGAATTTTTTATCCAACGAAAATTCAGATGTTGGAAGTTATATTCTTAATGAGTCTGCTAAAAAGTCTTTTGGGATTTTGAATATTGAAGATGCCTCCATAAATGGTTATCCAATAATTGGAGTGGTAAACGATTTCAATATTAAATCAATCCATTATCCAATTGAACCCGTTGCAATATGGAAAACAAATCAAAAAAGAACGGGGAATTTAACTATCTCATTTACCGCTACAAGTAAACAGGAAGTTTCTGCTTACATGGCTTTTTTAAAAGATACATGGCAAGATATTGATGCAGATGTCCCTTTTGAATATGAATTTCTTGATGACCGCTTGAGGCACATGTATAATAAGGAAATCAGTTTGATGAAAGCTGTATTAAGCTTTTCAGCACTTGCCATTTTTATATCCTGTCTGGGTTTACTCGGTCTGATTTCATTTATTACAGAAATAAGAACCAAAGAGATCGGCATCCGCAAAGTAAACGGCGCCAAAATATCCGAAATACTGACCATGCTCAATAGAGACTTCGCGAAATGGGTAGCCATTGCCTTTGTGATTGCTGTTCCCATCGCGTGGTATGCCATGACCAAGTGGTTGGAAAACTTTGCCTACAAAACCGCACTTAGTTGGTGGATATTTGCGCTGGCAGGCGTGCTGGCTATGGGCATTGCGTTGTTAACTGTTAGCTGGCAGAGTTGGCGGGCAGCAACGAGAAACCCGGTGGAGGCGTTGAGGTATGAATAGAGGAGAACGAAAATTCCGATACAATCGGGAGGATTTAGGGGTGAATATACAAGAGGAGTTGGAAAGTGCCCAGAAACTCTAAAGTTTAACTAAAACTGATTATTAAAATCGCCGGGGGTTATGATTTGCGTATCACGAAACGGATTTAATACCAGCAGGTCTTTATCGCCTGTTATAATGCAGGTGGCATTTCCGGCCACTGCCAATTCAATAAATATGTTGTCTTTTGGGTCGCGGCAGGCTGTTATTCTCACATTAGGTTCAATGAATAACGCTTTTTGTTCAAGGTATTTTAAAACACTTTTTCTGGTTTGCAGACTAACATATTTGTCAAGAACAACTCTCATTTATTCTCCACTAAAGAGTTCGTTAAGTTTATCCTCGGTTAACCCATTACTTTTTGCTTCTTATTGCATTTTCCTGACGGCCCTAATAAATTTTGTTTCCCCGCTAATAAACTCTTCTATGTGCTTTGACAATCTTGCTAATTTCGATTCATCCATACTATTTATAAACCTGGCAGTTTTGTCATTTACTTTTATAGTTACAGTTCTCATCACACAGATTTTTAACAAAAGTACTCATATTCAATGAAATTTGTAAAATATATAATCCAGTAAAGAAATGGTCTGGTATAGTATAAAAACAGCTTTCCAATACCTGAAGTCACAGGGTAAATATTCCGTTCTGAACATATCGGGACTGACCCTGGGACTGGTATTGACAATGATGATGATCATGCTCATCTACCATGAGCTGTCGTTTGATGGATTTCATCCGGAAAAAGACAACATACTCAAGGTTTGCACTCACGATCTGAAATCCGGCGAATTTCATTCTACTACACCTGGTCCGCTATCGTTAACATTGAAAAATGATTACCCCGAGGTAAAAAATGTTACAGGAATCTATAAGATACTTTATAATGAAGCAGAAATAGAGTTTAACAACCTCTCTTACTCGGGTTTTACCGGTGCGTCAGTCGAATCTGACATTTTTTCAATGTTCAGGTATAATATGATACTTGGGAAAAAAGAAACAGTAATTGATGCCGCAAACAAAGTAGCTGTTTCCGAAAGCTTTGCCCACAGGATTTTTGGTTCTGAGAACCCGGTGGGAAAAAGCATTTCTATACGCAACCATGAATTTGTAATATCCGGATTATATGAAGACCTGCCCGACAATTCGGAAGTTAAATTTGATATATTATTCTCGGATAAGGTAAGGGAAATATTATGGGAGAAATTCCCTGTAGCCTGGTGGAGCAGCGGATTGCACACCTATGTAATGCTTGAAGATAACTACCCTGCCGAACAATTTGACATCCTGCTAAAGGGAATTCCCGATAAGTATTACCCCGATTTTCTAAAAGGGCGTTCAACATTTTTCACCAAACTTTTTATTGGCTTACACTTCAATAGTTCAATCCATGGAGGGCTTGTTCCGGCTGTATCGCCGATATATCTAATCATGCTGGGCAGTATCGCACTGATAACCTTATTGATTGCCTGTATTAATTTTATTAATCTTTCTACTTGTCAGATCGCGAAAAGGAATAAAGATACGGGGATACGGAAGATTGTAGGGGCAGGAAAGAATCACATTGTCTCATTACAAATATGGTATTCCATAATCAGTGCCGGAATTGCTGTTCTACTTGCTTTCCTGCTTTGTTATGCACTATTGCCATATTTCGAACAACTAACCCAGCGATCATTGTTAGGGCATTTCTTCAATCCGCAGATACTTGGGTTCATTGCCCTTACCGTTTTTACAATTGCAGGCATTACAGGGTTTATTCCGGGTCTTTTTTATAGTAGAATTCCGGCTATTAAAGCGTTACAGTTTAAGGTAAAGAGAGGAGCTGACAGCAGTACTGCACAAAATTCATTTGTAATCGTCCAGTTATCTATTGTGGTGGTGGTGATAACAGCACAGCTCTTTATATTCAAACAAATTTCCTTTATGCGAAATGCCGATTTGGGATTCAACAATGACAACCTGCAGGCAATAAATGTGAACAATTTTGATGAAAAGAACTATGGCAGGAAATACCAAATGGCGCAAAACTACAAACAAGAGCTGGAAAAATTCAGTGCGCAATTTGGTTATGGGAAAGGGGTTATTACAGAAAACATACCAGGTTTTTATTATCAAAACAGTTTTACGCTGGTCCCTGTGAATGGTAATATTGATGAGTGCCTGGTTACTTCGACAGCCATTGACGAAAATTTTTTAGAGGTATATGAAATCCCTCTTGCCGAGGGTCGTTTCTTCTCAAAAGAGATACAATCCGATAAGTAGGCTTTTCTAATTAATGAAACCCTGAAAAAACAAATTGGCTGGGAAACGGTCGATGGAAAATACCTGCGTTTTTCTCATGAGGGTGATGACATGCCGGTAGTCGGTGTAGTAAAAGATATTCATATCACTACCCTCAAAGAACCCATTGGTCCGATGGTATACAGGTTTGGACAACACAACAACTCGCCCGGGTTCCTCACATTTCGTCTCAGAGAGGGAACAGGGAAAGAAGCTATTGCATTTATGGAGGAAAAGTGGAATGAGATGTTCCCGGACATCCCGTTTTTCTATTTCTCTGTAAAGGAAAAATATTTTCAAAACTATATTGAGGAAGGCAGGTTATCGAGAATTGTTGGAAGCTTTGCCTTGTCGGCAATCGTATTGTCCATACTTGGACTTCTGGGGCTTATCACCTTCTTTGCCGAGCAGCGCATAAAAGAGATCGGGATCCGCAAAGTAAACGGCGCCAAAGTATCAGAAATTATGACTTTGCTTAACAAAGACTTTGTGAAATGGGTAACCATTGCCTTTGTCATTGCTGTTCCTATTGCCTGGTACGCCATGACCAAATGGCTTGAAAACTTTGCCTACAAAACCACACTTAGCTGGTGGATCTTTGCACTGGCCGGAGTCCTGGCTCTGGGTATTGCGTTATTAACTGTTAGCTGGCAGAGCTGGCGGGCGGCAACGAGGAACCCGGTGGAGGCGTTGAGGTATGAATAATAGTAGAGGACAATGGGAAAGGTGCAATTCGATAAATGATTTGTAAAATTTAATACATAGATAATATGCCATTAACTTCATCATTAATAAAAGCTTTAATCGTATCGAGATTGTTTTCGATTAGCTTATTTATATCGGTTGTAGAACAATTGCCCCGGCGAATCCAGATTACCTTTGGGGGGAATCCCCGAAAAGCAACAAGGTTGTTAAAATCACTGTCTTTTGTAACAATAGTAAACTCATTTGTTTTGGCAAATTCCCAAACAGATGTGTCGTCCGTACCTTCAAGGTGCATATCTTGCAGATGTTGGGCATTATCAAATGAACTGGTAAAATATCTGGCAAGTTTTGGCGAAAGGTTTTGGTCAAATAGTAATTTCATCAAGCGCAAAGTTCAATCTTTTCTCTGTTTGCCGCATAGCTTAAACATGCCAGAATATCTTCTTTTTCCAGATAAGGAAAATCTTCAAGAACCTCGTCAAAACTCATTCCCGATGCGAGATATCCCAAAATATCCGACACGGTTATGCGCATTCCCCTTATACAAGGTTTTCCGCTACGCTTTCCGGGTTCAAGCGTTATCCTCTCGTTTAGTACCATGTCAACTATATTTTATACAAAAATACAAAAAAGTGAGGACATATTACTTTGGTGATTTTACTACTTAAAAAGAGTATTAACCTTGCTTAATAAAGATTTTATAAAATGGGTCTCAGATAAGCAGAAACAAAATAAGAAATCAAAATTCAGGACCATATGATACAATTGAAAGATATAGACAAGTACTATGACGCAAAATTTCAGAGGACATTTGTTTTGAAGGGTATTGACCTGGAAGTCCAACAAGGCGAATTTGTGACCATTATGGGCCCCAGCGGGGCAGGCAAATCCACCCTTTTAAATATTATTGGCTTTCTGGATGAACAGAACCAGGGGGACTATCTCTTCTTAGGTAATCCCTCCAACCAGCTGAAAGAGAGACAAAAAGTAGAGTACCATCGCAGTCATATTGGATTTATATTTCAGGCATTTCACCTGATTGACGAAATGAATGTTTATGAGAACATCGAAACACCACTGGTTTACCGCGGGGTAAAAATCAAAGAACGAAAAGCTATGGTTGCCGACATGCTCGACCGGTTTAACATCGTTGCTAAAAAAGACCTGTTTCCAAATCAGCTTTCGGGCGGGCAGCAACAACTGGTTGCCATTGCCCGTGCCATCGTGGGCAGCCCAAAATTGCTCCTTGCTGACGAACCAACCGGTAACCTTCACTCCGAACAAGGTGAGATGATTATGAAACTCCTGATAAAACTGAATCAAGAGGGAATGACTATTATTCAGGTTACACATTCCAATGAGAATGCAAAATATGGTAACAGGATTGTAAAACTGGTGGATGGGATCATTAAAGAAGACATTATGATGTAGAAAACTGTGACGATTCGAAGATCATGCGTATGACAACGAGACTAATAATACACGACTAATAAGGATAGTCGTAAGCTGATGGGATAAACCTGAAGATCGATGAGCTGATTGATCTATTGAGAGATCCTGCTTCACATTGACTCCTCACCCGGTTTTTAATATAATTACAGGAGGAACAACTATTTCCGGCTTCTTTTATTGACTCAATACTCTTTTTATTCTGCCTGGTTGAAGATCTGAAAAGGGCAGAAAAGCTGTAGCAATATGCCAAGGATAATAGCTATGACATAGGCCCATGGTACTGGTATGTTCTCTAATTTGAATTGCATTAGCAGCACTTTCTTGGCAGGCCATCAAGTAGTGCTCAGCCGACGAAACAAACAGCAAGTAATTTTAAGTTAATTACTATTATTTCATGAAAGTTATCTTCCAAGCACCACGAAAATCATTCAGCGCAAAACCAGTTGCCAAATCAAAAGGATAACGTGCTTTTATCTTTTCTAGGGTTTCTTCTGCAATCTGTTTACCTGGATCGCCATGACATTTTAGACAGGCGTCTTTAGCTATTATAATAGGTTGATAATATTCAATTCGATCATAAAAAAGGTAGACTTTTGGTTTTATGGATTCGCCTTTCTGATAAGCAACCTGATATTGGTTTAATTGTTCTTTTTCATTTTCAGTTTGGGGCATATCTACCGGATTACGATACTTTAAAGCGACCCGCCTAATCTGACAGTTATTCAAGCGGGACAAGCTATCCTTTAAAGATATAGCACGTAAATTGCAGTAGTCGATGGCATATCCTGGGCCACCTATTTTTATAGCATGGGAGACATTTTTTAATAACTCGGACTGGGTTAAATTTACTATTTCTCCACCTTTTTGGAGATATTCTTGTTTGATAGCTTCTTCTTTTTGCGCTGCTTGTCTTGCTTCTCTTTTACCACATGAAGAAATCATGAAAAAAACTAAGAATAGTGTTATGAAACGCATAATATTGCCTCCTTAGATAATATTGATTTTTGGTAATCTACTTCAAATATATTTACTAATTTGATTAAAATAAACGTTAGTACCTGAATTATTTAGCTCCTCTTGCCACCGCTCCGCGAACAAAGAGTGCAAACGGAACGAAACAAATAAATCCCATTACAAATATCACGATTACATCAGATAAAACGAACTGCACAGTAGTTAAAAGTGGTTGAATCAATAAAAAGATAATCAAACCGATAAGTGAGTACGAGCTCAACACTGTCAGGGTAAGATATCCAATATATGGTCAGCTTAACGGCAATGCAATCACATAGGCTAGATAGTTATACAGAACGAAAAATAGTGCGCCTGTCCACAACAGTAAACCAATCAGTTTGCCGCGGTGTGCGACCCACATTGAACCTAGAAGAATTGGCAACCCATTATTTGTAGTTGTTTTCATAATTATCTCCCTTCATTGTTTTGGAAAATGCGTGCCCAACGCTCAGCATGACCGGCGCGATTAGTGTCCGGCAAATGCTGTTGTTATACATCAGTAATGATAATATATTACTTCAGTTGACATTGCCTCAATCAACTCTGTAGCGTGGTTGATTCCGTACTCCTTGGTAATGGTCCGGGCGATCTATAAGTAGAACTTGTTTGGCTTGTTCCATTTTATTTTAGCAACAAATACACTCCCATCGCTGCCGTATTTTTCAACACCATGCGGTTGCATCCACTCAGCAACAGTAACCCATGTTTCGTTAGGAGTGACGTCTGTAACACCAAAATTTCCCAATCGTGCACCTCGTTCAGGGACTAAAATTTGTTCCGTTTCACGAATTACACATAGTTCTTCAGGATCAACCTGAGCCATAAAAAGCGGCGCACGATGACGAAAAACATGGTCGTTATTTGCGCCTCTACGGGTATAAACCAAAAACAAGGCTTCGCTGTGTGTTACCCAGTGTTGTTGGGTATTATAACTTCCAAGTTCTGTTCCATCATCAAAGGTCCAGGGTTTATAATCGTTGAATTGAAGGCCATCTTTACTTCGCGCTATAAAACCCTTTTCATCATTTCTGATGGTCATAAAATATGATCCATCAAATTTAGTTATTGAAGGTTCGCCTAATCCCCTGGTTTGATTATTCAGTTCCAGTTCTGTCCCATGGGTCAGATAATTTAGCTCCTTCCCATCAAAAGAACATTTACATACGGTCACCCTGGAGTTTTTCCCGACAGGCCGGAAGTAGATTGGTAACAACATCGTTCCATCATCCAAATCGTAACGTTGTACACATCCTGCCCCTGAGTTATGAAATTTGTCTTCACCGGGCATCAGGAGTTTTTGCCACTCTTTCCATTTTCGGTTTTCCGGATCATAAATTGAATAGGATGTATGTCGCGGCCTTGGATTTCTAACTTTCCAATCGGGAGTATAAACAACTGTGTGACCGGTACCCAAAAGTGTTTTAGACTTTGAATGCCATTTGGGCCAGAAATCGCTGACAGCAACAGGTCGCTCTACTCCCTCAATAATCTCGTATCTGGGAGCCAGTGTTTTCAACTCTGCAGGCTTTGTCCATTCACGGGCCATATTGTCCGTATGTAATCCAAACATTCCGTAAAAAACATCACTTCCTGCCAGATCTAGGTTGTTCATAGTCATCACAACACGGGGATTACCATTTTTTCCTATCTGAGGGACAATTCCTGCCCGTGGATGACACCAACAACGTTTCCCATCATACAATTTTGTAGGAACATTTAAATCAAGAGAACAATTCAATTCCTCTTCCCTGCAACTGTAGAATGAAGGAACTAATACAAGCGACATACCACCGATCACAGAAGATTTCAAGAATTTTCTTCTGGCCGAATTACAACTAGAATTTGTATTCATAACTAGCCCGCATAAGGATGTGAAGTTTTAATGTCAAGCTAACAATTTCTCATAACATTGGACTAATGAAGTATAACGGTGAAACTAACCGGTGCCCGCTCTACAGGTACTATAACGCGTAAACGATCCCGGCACTGGTTTAGTTATTTGTTGTGTGTTCATCCCCAACTGTCTTGTATATGACTCGTATCCCATGAGGTCTGGCTTATATACTTTGTTGTTTTATTGATAATATTCTAATCTGATATTATACAGTTATTACGACATTTCCTTTTTTACGACCGCTGTCAACGTACCGATGAGCTTCGACCATTTCTTCCATTGGATATTGTCTATCAATTATCGTTTTTATCTTTCCGGCTTCAATGAGCTCTTTGATGAATATTAGATCTTCAGTTTTAAACTTCAATCCGTTTGATGAACTTAAAGCGTTGAGATAAATTCCGGTCTTTTTCAGAGATCTTTTCCGTTGTGGGGATGCAATCTTGGCAACTGAATCAAAGATAACGTCATAAGTCTCACCGCTATCGTTGAAATTCTCTTGAGTGTAATCAATGACCTTGTCTGCTCCAAGAGATTTTACCATTTCCAAATTCCCTGTACTACAAACACCCGTAACTTCTGCTCCGAAAAATTTGGCAAGCTGTACTGAGTATGTACCCATGCTTCCAGAAGCTCCATAGATAAGAACTTTATGGCCGTCTTGTATATTTGCTTTTTTAAGTATAAGCAATGCCGTTAACGCTCCGTTTGAAACTGGAGCAACTTCTACATAGGTCATATTGTTTGGTTTTAGTGCCAGAAGCCCATCTTCAGGCATGCTAATGTACTCTGCATAAGCACCAAACTTTAATCCCTGATAGGCAGATGCAAAAACTTGGTCGCCTTTCTTAAATAGCTTTACATCTTTCCCTATTGCAGCAATTTCTCCTGCAAGATCCATTCCCAGTATTTTATTCCTTGGCCCTCTAAATCCCACCATTATACGCATCATAGGCTTGAAAAAGAAATCCTTCACGGGTCCTAATCCTGGCTGGAGTCTTCGAATTTTCGTGTCTCCAACATGCGCTGTCGTGGCATAAATTCTTATGAGAACTTCATTGTCCCTGGGTGTAGGCTTATTCACTTCCTTTAGTTGCAGGACTTCTGGAGGGCCATATCTTGCGCAGACTATTGCTTTCATTTTTTCCATTTCAGTATTTATTGGAATTAGGGATTTATTTTATAATAACACACTACGTGTCTATATGTAGCTTTTAGGTAACAAGATTAGTGCAGTACTGAATTATTTGTCCTTCAATGTCAGGGCTTTCACTTACACATAACGGTTTTGAGCTGAGCGGCCGCGGCACGTGGTCGGCTTTAGTGATTATATGTTTTCGTTTTTTGTAATCATTTGAAAAGACGTAACGGTAGACTATGGCTTATGATGCGGTATTTGCTTTATAACGGCGGAACTAACTGGTGCCCGAAATGCAGATGCTAATTCCTATAGACGATCCCGACGTCCGGTTTAGTGATTCTGTGGTTTCATTGTTTATTGTAAAAGGAGACTAGGAAGTAGGAAGATTTAGCGTATAGTTTGTACTTCTTCCTCCTTCACCTGAATCCGACAAGATACCTTTCTCTATTAAGTCTTTAATATCTCTGTGGGCAGTATCTCTATGTACCTTTGTCATCTTTGCCCATGTGGATGAATACAACTTACCAATGTAGTCACCAAGTAGTATATTGATCATTTTGACTTGTCTCTCATTTAGCTGGGTAGTTTTATGCATTTCCCAAAACTTTGCCTTTACTAAAACTTTCGATAGTGTTTCATCAGTTGCCTCAAGAGCCTCAGTTAAACGCTCAAAGTACCATACCAACCATTGGCTTACATCCAAACTTCCTTTCTGAGTTGACTCCAATATGGCATAATATCCCTTTTTTGACTTCAATATCTGAGCCGACATACTATAAAACCTTTGGTTGGTCCTGTCTGCTCTGGCTAGTTGAGAATCTGCAATAGCTCTAGCAATTCTTCCATTACCATCATCGAATGGATGGATACTAACGAACCATAAATGGGCTATTGCTGATTTAATCACAGGCTCCATGCTATTGTCGGTATTGAACCATTGCATGAATCGATTCATTTCGACTTCGAGTCGTTTAGCTTCAGGTGCAGTGTAATGCACCTTTTCTCTTCCCATCGGGCCAGATACAACTTGCATAGGGCCGTGTTCATCATTCCTCCATTCACCTACTATTATCTTATACATCCCACTCCTTCCCGTTGGGAATAGAGCTGCGTGCCATCCACACAATCGATCCTTAGTTATAGGGGATTCATACTTTTGAGTTGTATCTAACATCATTTCTACAACCCCCTCTACATCACGGCTTGCATCATGTAATCCAGATATATCTAATCCTAATCTTCGTGCTACTGAGGATCTTACTTCATCCGGGTTTAAAAACTCTCCTTCAATTGCACTAGACTTAACAATATCTTCAGTTAATGTCTCAAGTACAGCTTCTTCTCTAAGCTCGAATCCTATGCCCTCCATTCTTCCTATTAATCTACCTTGAAGGTCTCGTACCTTGCTTACGTATGGGACTAGTGTGTCGTTATCCCAGATAAAATTCGGCCAGTCTTTGCTTTGATGTAAATACATTTAGGATGTTTTATTTGCCGTATTGTATACGGCAAATGTAGAGTATATTCGCCGTATTATAAAATAAATGGCGTAATATTTACGACGAAAAGGGCGATTAATTGCAGTACTGGGATAAAAGGGTCATCCATTAGCCATTCAGTAAAGAACTCAACAACCATTTTTACAAGACTGAATCATATTCCAAAATAGCCTCTATCCACAGAACGGTGGAATTAACCGGCGCCAGCACTTCATCTGTCATTATCGGTAGATGATGCTGGCGTCTGGTTTAATGTTAGGCCGCCATGAAAATACTGTAAAAATGAGATAAATTAATTTGCGTCCTTTTCACCTTTATAAACAACTAGTAAATAACAAT
>SDBT01003539.1_pt1 | contig 26952 bp, 43 predicted proteins | sample 2277101 | NCBI WGS metagenome assembly SDBT01 (sample SAMN10404973, study PRJNA504765) | marine sediment metagenome | isolation source: marine sediment core GS10_PC15, 103 cmbsf | place: Arctic Ocean: Southern Knipovich Ridge | collected 2010 | reverse complement strand
GAATCCGTTGTTTCCGTTGTTGAAAAAAGTGAAGCAAAAACTTGTGTGTAATGGACTCAAAAAAGAACGCGCCGGACAGGTGTCTCGACGTAAAAAAGCGAGCAATGCTGGCTTGAAGAGTGGTAACGCTAGACGGCGCAAGGCTTTAAGTGCTGAACTAAAACCGAACTCGGGCGCAACTAAAGGCCAACTCCAGCCGAACACTTCTATTGTAGTTCCTAATGTACCTAAAGAAAAGAAAAAGACTAAGAAAAAGAAGACAGATTTAACCAACCAACAGCAAGGGTGGTTCAACGAGTTTTGGGCGGCGTATCCGAGACGCGAGGGCAAGGTGGACGCGCTGGCTAAATTCTGCGAGGTGGTCAAGACGCAGACCTTATTCGATAACCTTATGATAGCCGCCCTCAATTACGCGCGAAAGATGTCAGACCAAGAGCGGGAGCCGCGCTATATGAAGTTGGCGGCGACGTGGCTGAACAAGGATCGCTGGCATGAAGACTTTGAATATCATCCGCCAGAGCAACCCAAACCAAACCAGAAACCGAAACAGAACCACCACTGTCTGATGTGCGGCCGTTCCCTAGGCGACGATTCGGCTGTCAACGGTATGCACATAGAGCCGTGCTATGGCAATCATTTGGATGGTGCGCCGCACAAGTTCACGACGGACGGGAAACCGATAGCGGATGATTAGGAGATCGAAATGAGCGACAGGACGGCAGGAGTTAAACGTGATTGGTGTAGCCGTTGTAACGAGTGGCACTATGAGGGCGACTTACACCTTGATGAACAGATAGAGAAACTCGAATCCGATCTGCTCGCTGCCCGGAACGATTTGGAAGCGTGGCAGGCTCGGTGGATGGAACTATACCAAGATGATTATGTTGGCACCGAATTGGTCGAGGCTTGTGAATGTTCACGCAGGCGCTGGCCTATCCCGAGCGAGGGAGACAAGTGAGATGGGAATGAGAAACCGTTGCAGGAAATGTGATAGCACGCTACCGGCTATATTGTGGAATGTGGGGCTGTGTTTTGAGTGTATAGCCGCCCTCGAATCCGAGCTGGCAGAGATGAAAGCTGCGGTAAAATGGTGGGGTAAAAAAGAAGTATTGTCTGGCAACCTGTTCATGAAGATCGCGCTACAATACCAAGCTTTTAGAGACAAAGAGACGAAGGGAGACACAGACGATGGCTGACACCGGAGAAAAGACTTACGGGCCTAGTGAGAAATTCGACGGGACTGAATACGAAAACATAGTACATCCAATTTCTGAGCTTCCAGATGATAGTTGGGTGGGTTATGACGATTATGTTGCGCTCGAAAACGAGTTGTCCGCCAAGAACGCAAGGATCGCGGAGCTGGAAGAACAGCTAGAAGACATCAACGCATACACATGTACCAGATGCCAGAGACCGCATTGCACGGCGTTGACGAACGGAATCTGTGCTGTGTGTCTGGGGGAAGACAGGATCGCGGAGCTGGAAAAGGCACTTAAAGTCATAGGTTCTGTGTTTGGAGTAACCGATCAAGAGTTTGATGATGCACTTGCCGCCCGTCGCGGTGAGACGCTGCCCAGGGGCGGCGATAGCACCCCTGCCTCCGTCCCGGGGCGGCCATTCAAGCCACACACATACCCGGAGGTGGAAAATGAAAACAGCGATTGAGCGTTTCATGGATAAGGTTGTTATTGAACCCAGCGGGTGTTGGCGATGGACAGCAAGCGCGATCCCTGCTGGGTATAGCTGCTTCTACGCACATGGGAGCACCCACAGGGCGCACAAGTGGGGCGTTGAGTATTTTAGGCACATGAAGGTTCCAAAAGGAATGGAGTGCGACCATTTATGCCGCAACAGGTGGTGCGTAAACCCGAACCACATAGAAATAGTAACGAAAAGCGTAAATATGAGGCGCGGCAGGAATCAGTTTAGGGAACGATCTCACTGCAAAAGAGGCCATGCTTTGGTCAGTGAAAACATTAGAAGAATGAAAAGCGGGAGAGGGCATACTTTTAATGCGTGTAGGGCGTGTATACGAATAGCAGAGACAAAACGCAACGGGAAACGGCGTAGAAGAAAGGGGCAGGACGATGCCGATTGATCCAAAAACGGGTGAGTGGCCCGTAGATTCAGAAACCGCAGAGTGTGAAGCGTGCGGCGAAATCTTCCCGTGCGACAATCCAGAGGACAGGGTGTATTGCTCGCCACAATGTTCGCGTGCGGCGTTTGGCGCGAACTCGGCGGCTGGAAAGATTGAACATGTACGCAGGCACACATACAGGACACTAAACGTAGAATATGATGGAGGGCATTGTGGATCGTTGCTCTATCCAATGGAGGTGAATGATGCCTAAAGACCCGAAACGACAGAAAGCTGGTAAGAGAGCAAGGGGGCGCGGTGGTGAGTTTGAACGGAGGTGCGCTCGTCTGTTGCCACAGTTGCTTGGCCACCCGTACTGGAAGCGGACACAGCGGGGCGACACGCAACACCGTGGCGATTTGGTGCCTTGTGATGAAAAGGGTATGGAACGCGCAGACCTGCTCGACATGTACCACATCGAGTGTAAGGCGCGTTCGGCATACAGCATTAAGAATGTGCGGGAATGGATAGCGGCTACGGCAAAGGCATGTAAAAAGGCCGGCAACTCCCGTACACAAAAATGGTTGCTAGTAGGGCAGCCGAGAGGCCCAGTGTTCGCCATCGACTGCAATGCACATTGGGACGGCAACTCCATAATACGGGGACGCATGATAGGCAAACCAAGCGAAGGGATACAGACATGAACCAGAGCATAAGCATAGAGATCAACGACGGCACAGAGGAGACAATCAAATGAAACCAATCGAGTTGCCGATAAGGTGCAGCGACGGGATGATGAAAGTGGGTGTGGAATGAGGGAAACAATCGCAAGACTTAAAGCGCAACATAAAAAAGACCTGATGTTGGACACTAGAGACATGGTATCGTTGGAGCAGGAAAACGAGTTACTCAAAGCCACGATTGTGTGTCAGGCAATACGGATAACGAAACTTAATGACGACATCGACGAAATGAACGAAGAAGCAAAGTGGAAGGAGGCCAACAAATCATGAGTGAAAAATCAAAGCGAGCAATGAACAGACTGACAGTGGCGCTGTTGGTGATCGGCGTGACATGGATAAGCGTGCTCGTATACGCACAACCACAGCCGCCGATACGGACAAGGGCATGGACGGGTATAACCGGAACGATGCCGACAGATATTGACGTTATCAAGGCCCACTTCTTCTATCGGCTGGCAGGCGACGAGGACGCTGTATGGACGTTGGCCGGCGAAGTGGTAGCAGGGCCGGGTGAGGACGTTGTGTTGCCGTTGGAAGCCTTACCAGACGGATTGTACGAAGTCGGCGGTGTTGTCGAGGACGCGGCACACAATTTCAGCGCGTACATGTACGGCGATAGACAGGTGTTGCTCGATACGTTGCCGCCGGGCGGGCTCACGAACATCGGCGTGGTCGTTCCGAAACCGACCGCCGTGGACATACAGCTTGTCGTTAATGCGGCTTTGGGAATTGGGGGTTAGTGAAATGAAAGGACGCTGTCAGATTAAATCGTGCGGGCGGTTCACGCAGAATCTCAAACAAGCAGGGGGTTCCATGTTGTGTGAGTCATGCCACGAAGCCTTTAAGCAAAGGTCGTTTGTATTGGCTGAAGGTTTTGCGGAACGCTCAAAAGAAATGGAGCGTGGGGACATCTTGGTCCGAGCTGAATCGGCGGCATGTTGGGGCGAGGTACAAGTGCTTACAGGGCAGTTTGACGAACATCCAGAGGATTGGGACGGGCCGTGTTTTTGTAAACTGTGTATGAGCTATGCGGAGGGTGGTTGAAATGAAAGCACAAGACCTGAAAGACATGTTGAGACGGAAGTATACGCCCAAAACCGTCCAATGGGAAACCAGAGACATTGTGCGGCGTGGTTTTGCTTGCTTCGAGGAGTTCCAGTTCGGCGGAAAGCATGGACGTAAACGCATAGACTTTGTATCTGTGGGGTTGTGGGCGTCAAACGGGTTTACAAGACGCGCGTTTGAGGTGAAGGTGTCTCGTTCTGATTTTCTCTCCGAAATTAAGAACCTCGAAAAGAGCTGGGAGGCCCGTGAGTTTTTCCATGAGTTTTGGATTGTTGCGCCGAAAGGGTTGTTTGATGTGTCGGAGTTGTCAGAGGGTGCGGGATGGATGTACCCAACGAAACGGGGTCTTAGAATTGGGCATCAAGCAACATACAACCCTGCGCCAACGAACAGCGACGGGCTGATAGCGATGTTCTGCCAGTATGTGCAAAAGCAAAACATTAGGGCTGAAAACAAAGCAGCGGAAGGCGGGTGAAATGAAAGCAACGAAAGAGGAAATCGAAGACCTCAAAGCGAAACTCAAAAAGGCCAAGGCGCAGGCATTCGAGGTCTATGAGGCTGTAAGTTGGGCGGCGGGTGACTTTGGCTGGTTGGAAGACACCTTGTTTGCATACCGCGCCCATCTGAAAGCGGAAGGGGTGGCGAAATGATAAACGAAGGCACTGTTGACGGATCAGGCCCGTTATATTTTGTAATGTCGGCACGCCAAGTAGAGCGCGAGTATGGAATTCCGCGTAGAAAGACACTCCACTCGCATTCGACACGGAGACCAAGCATGCGAGACGTGATCCCCCGAGGCTTTATGCCATGCACTGGGACGAGAGATGCCGCTGGCCGCTGGCACCATAAGTTTTCAAGGTCGGTTGTCGAGTATTGGTTGGAGCACGCAGATCGCAATAAATGGCGGGAAGGTGTTGCGCTAGTTAGAGCAGCGCAACGCCGTGACGCACGGAGGTAACGTGAAATGAACAAGACACATGGTGATCTTAACGGGTGTGGCATTACATTAACATCGTCGGTACGACACAAAGGCGTTGAGTCGTTTCGATGTGGATATGACATGTTGTGCGTTTCATGTGCCAGAAAACGAACGGACGATCCCGTAGCCGCCGCAATCCGCGAGCAGACGGTAGTGGACAAGGAGCGCAACCGGCTTATCGAAGCACAGACGGACATGCTGAGGGAAGCCGAGTCAATCAGGCACCATATGGACGCGCGGGCTTACGGCACTGATGCGCGAAACACCGATCTTGAGTGCGAGACCATGGATCGCATCGAAGCCTTCCGCGCCGGGACGAAAGAGGAAAGCGACGCCACGGATGAAAGGCACTTGTTAAAAATGAGCCTAGACGCATCGCGCAAGATACGGAGGTATGTTGCCTTTGTTTTAACCGGCGATAAAGAATCAGACTGCCAAGTAGCGGCGGATGATATTGTCACAGAACGTGACAAACTCAAAGAGCTATGGGGTTATGTTGACGGCCCCGCCTCAGACGCAGCCAGCGATGCTTATGCAATGAGACACCCGGATGAAGAGGACGAACCCAATGACTGACCATATTCCCGAGGCCGCGGAAAAGGTCTCGACGGAGAATACGGAGTGGCCGGGTATGAGAAGAACAAAATGCTACTACCGCGATGATGGGCAGTGTGAGTATGGAGATATCCCATTCTATCGAGTGGGAGAGAACCCATGCACAAGCAATTGCCAGACAAGACACAACAAGACGTTCCAAAGGTGCCAAGGATGTAGGTGGATGTCAGAAGTGCGCGGAATTTTAGGCAGTCTCTATGGCCCTGAGTGCTGGCTGTGCCACCATCCCGAACACCCCAACAACTCGCATACACACACGCACCTTCACCACAATGATTATCCAATTTGCGAGTGTGGTAGGATTAAACAGTGTAGTTTTTATATCAAATGGGATAAGTGGACACTTATCAATGAAGAGGTAAAAGCGGAGAAAGCTCAGATTTCAAGATTAGTGCGGGCAAAAGCATATTGGCGTCAGCTACGAGGCCCGCATGTTAATGCTAGGATACTTGAGCTTGAACACGAAATAGAACACTTGTCCGACAGACTCAACATTCGTAGAATTAAATACCACCCACGGGAACCGCATGAAGAACCTGAAGACGCCAAAATGAAGGCGGCATGGGGATGTCTTCGGCCTATTTTTGCCGAAATGGCCAGCCAGCCCCGCGAACGCACTGTAATTGATATGCTTGGAGAGGTGGCTGCCATCGAGACGCAGAAAAATAAGGACATAAGGGCGTTGACCGGCAAATTAGAATGCGCTGTGTCGTTGAGGCGTAATCGTAGGCTTGCCCCGGTAAAGACGCTTGAACCATATGATGCTTGGAACCCAGTTTATATATGGAGAGGTTGGTAATAACGGAGGACTGACAATGGCTGACAAAGACGTTTTCGACGGGTGTCCACAGAGATTGTGGGTGGCGCAAATAGATATTGATGTCCGGGAATACGAGGCGTCATGGTCGTCATACGACCAACCTGTCGTGAGTGATTGGTGGGAGGTTGGTAAGTGCGGCGACAAGGAAATAGGCATCTGCCCATCCTGTGTCAAAGCTGCGAGGGCCGAACGGGACGAAATCAAACAAGTGCTCGACGATAGCGGACAAGTCGAAGGATGGAGTACACCAGAGGGCGCGTGTTTGCTTGCGCGGCGGGTTAAAGCCGTAGTGGTGTGCAGAGATGTGAACAGCGACACAGTAGACGAGGCAACCCGGCATATTGAGACGCTAACAGCCACGCTCAAGGCGTACAAGGGGCGGTGGGATGAACTTACCGGAGACCTTGCCAATCTGCAGGCCGATGCGATAGCTGCAGACAAGAGAAGCGGCGGCGACGAACGTATCAAAGGCAAAAGGGAGGCATATGGCAAGATGAACCAGAACAGGCAATACACTATATTCAACAACCCCCTGCCCGGCGAAGGCGAAACGAAAGGAGCGGATGATGATAATTGAATTCAAGTTAAAGAGTAGGGTTGAACAACGTGAAGGGAGCCAAGACAATGAGGGCTGAGGCGGACAAGGGATTCTCGCTCATAAAAATGGTCATAGGGCTGGCAGTGTTCTGCTTTGCGGCCATGACCTTCGCTAGTTGGATGTTGGAACCAGGGCGCGAACAAGCGGTTGTACGCGAAAAGATGCGTCGTGCACCAGATTCTATCCAGTTTGCCACAGACCTGCTCAAAGCATGTCAGACAACGGACGTATTGCAAACATATGACGGTCTGGTTGTCGAAGTGACGGGAATAATCGTGTCAAAAAGCACGACGACCAAGGGTTGTGTGATATACTTAGGGCCGGAAGTCGACGCTCGAACGGTGGACGCTCATTTCGATGAATGGCCGTTGGGGGTACTTGATGCGGGACGGGTATTGACCGTTCGGGGTGTTGCGGAGACCGACATGGGCAACATCTGGCTAAACGGGTGCGTTGTGTGGGATAATATGGGTATGAAAAACCAACTAGTCGAAGCCGCCCGAGCCAAGCAAAAGGCGATAGACGACGCCCAACAGCCCAAAACTATGTCAATACGCGAAATCAGCCGAATCAGACGACAACGGATATGGGATAGAGCCAACCGGCCCAGAAACAGGAATAATCCGTCACAATGAGACCTTGGCGCGAAAGACTGGTTGACCCGGTGTCGTTCGACATTGACGATGACGGAAACGTGTCACCAAATACCGCGCTCGAGCAGATAGCGTACCGAAACCGGAATCTACCGCCGCCGGGAGTATTAGAGCTTGACGCATACGACTGGTATTGCGTTATTGGTGCAAATATGACATGTCGACAACGAGGCGTCGTGTTTAGACGGTACTGGATGGGTCGTACAACCGCCGAAATCGCCGCAGAAGACGGAGTCCGGGCCAACACGGTACAACGGACGCTGAATGCGGGGTTAGCGGCTCTTAGAACGCATTTGAGGCGTTATGAAGGGGAATAGACATGGACAATAGAATGAAACGGGTACAAGTGACGTGGGTTGACAGTATTTCGCCAACACAACGAGTTTAGCAATCAATAGAGGTCGCAGACGAACTAGCCAGCTCCAACGACATGCGTTGCGTGTTCGTTGGCTTTCTGTTCAAGGAAACAAAAGATACGATAACACTGTGTCTCGGGTACGGAATCGAAGCTGGCGAACCATTTTCGGTGGATGGCCTGTTCAAAATCCCCAAATGCGCCGTCAAGGAAATCAGGGAGCTTAGAATCAAATGAATAGACGAACGTTTGTGAAGGCTGTGGGCGGTATAGCCGGGATAATGGCTGTGCCGGGGGTTGCGTTGGCGACAAAGCAGACCGAAAACGTCTTCACCGCCTATGAGTGGACGGATGAATGGAAGGCATGTATACACAGGGCTCTTGAGGTGAAACTTAGAACGGTGGCGATGTTTGAACAAGCAAAAGACAACCATATATTTCTGTATGGCGACGGGACAAGCCCGGAACTGTGCGGAACCATAAAGGCCATAGATGGGACGCAAAACACACCCCCCACCACATAAACATAAACTATCTATGCAAACACAGAAACAACCCGTACCACAATGAAACACTAAGCTACAGCCAAATACAACAAACAACCCCGCCCATATATACACTACAAATAATACTAAAGTATGGGGGGCGTTTCGCATATAATAGAACTATAGAACGCAAGCCGCCCTGCGGGGGGATTATGGGGGGACATGAGCTGCGTCTCCAATTAAGCAGCAAATAAACAATACCTACAGTACATACAAGCCCGGTACAAAGTAAGGGCTACAAGATAGGCAGGATACAGCAGGTGCTTAACCGGGGGTATAAACAAGGCAGGGTGCAGTAAATGTATACCCATGGTACATAGAATGTACATGATAGGTAAGTGGTCAAGCCTAGTACGATAAGAGATTATAAAAAATGGGTCATATCACCCACCCCACTAGCCAGGGTACAGTAGTACGTCAAGTGTATACTAGTAAAGGGTTTATGATATGGAGTGGTGCTTAGAGTGTACGATGTGCTAAAGAGTGAATGATAGTTGATGTTTGTAAACAACAAATGAATAGCTGAAAAGTTAAGTTGTTTATTATCAATAGGTTAGAACGTGTGAGAACGATACATAACCTACATTATCGGACGTTGGTGGTGTATGGGACATGCTACAATGGTTGACACAGATGATAGGGGCATATGCCCCACCCCGGCCACCCCCCGGCTCCTGCTGGGCCTCGGGAAGCATTCCCCACGCACAATTTTTGTTTTGCAGTTTACGGCTTGGAGGAGCATGGCATGAACAACATGAAGAAATTGGTACTTAATGGCGGTCGGTGTATTTCTGTTTACGAAGACGCTGACAAGGGTTTTGGCTTGAAGGTTACAGACGGGCACCGTTCTGTTGCTGTTCCGATTTTCTTACAAGAGGTGGTGGTTTTGCGCGATTGGTGTAATGGCGTACTTGGTACAGGCGACATAGACGTCCCCGCCGCAGCCGCGGCACTTGGCCGTGTTGCCGACCGTCGTAATGCGGATGGTTTGCGTAGGCGTATGGGTCTATTGGAATCGTTGTTAGATAAGCACAATGCCAGCCACCGTAAACGATTAGAGTCTCTTGAGGCGTACAAAACGGACGCATTGGGTGCGCTAGAAGAGTTGGCGGACGCTCGGGTTGACCTCACGGAACGAATAATGGCCCTTGAAGCTAGCGGTGGTATTGACTATAACCCCTTGGGCACCCCGCCATATTTTGCCCCTGCTTTTGCGGATGCGTCGGCTGGTTTAGAAGGGCGTTTAGAATCGTTTGTCGAGAGTAGCGCGGATGATTTGAACAATAGGGTGATGGCCTTGGAGGCGTCCATAGAAAGCGGTTCCGCCGGTCGTGTGAACATCATAGGCAAACTTCAAAAGATTGATGCCCGTGTCCGTGTTTTAGAGTCGGACGTTTCAGAAATAACAGACAGGTTAAATGGCGAATAGGAGACAATGAGAATGCTCAAGAAAAAGAAAGCGAAAGTGGTGAAGGTTGACAAGGTAGTTGTTCCGGCTCCAGCTACGCCCAAACGGGTAGGTGGCGACACGTTCTATGGCGGACTCGGAGGTAGAGGGTAGTGTCAGACCCTAACAGACGCAGCGCGGCCCAGAAAGCGGCGACGGCCCGGCGTAAAGACGAAGACGCAGCTCGAGTCGAGTCGAAAGAGCGGTATTGTCGAGCGCGTGCGGAACATTTCACGCACACGAAGGCCTGTGCCGAGTCTGGATTGAAGCGCGGCACCGTTGAATCGTGGCGAGTGAAAGACCCTGATTTTGTTGCCGCCACAGACGATGCTATCGAGGAATATGTTGATAGTGTTGAACAGGTATTGGCGGATGTTGCAAAAGGCATACGGACGGACGTTAAGTCTGTGCAGATCAAAGCGTTTTTGGCCTTTTTGAACGCGAACCGGAAAAGCAAATACACATATTTGTCGAAACACGAGGTTACGGGCGCGGGTGGCAAGGATTTAGTATTGACGGTCAAGTTACCGGAAGGGTTTGGCACATGAACAGAGAAGAGCGACAGGAAGTAAAGAACGCGGTGGATAGGAGGGCGGTTCTAAAGGCCGTTGGTGCTGAGATTGACCGCCTGGACTGCGATAAGGGCGCAAAACCGGCCCTGTGCGTCGAGATACGGTTATCGCGGAACAACCACACGAATACGGGTAGCGTTAAGTACCACCAACGCATGAACGTGAGCGGCCTTCATTTTGTCCAGGACGCATTGGGGTATATACCGGGCGAAGAGGGGCCTAACCCGGCAAAACCGAAAAAGAAGACCGCGAAAAAGGAAAAGAATGCCCCGAGGTAAACCCAAATCGAACGGTACGCCGAAAAAGCTGACAATCGACCTGACGGATTTACGTGCGTCTCAGAACGAACACTTTTGGCCGCTGTTCACCGACCGACACCGATACATGGTGTTGCGTGGCGGGGCCGGTAGCGGCAAATCGTGGTTTGTGGCCGAGAAGCTATTGATTCGGTTGGTTTCAGAACCGGGCCATCGTTTTCTATTGGTTCGCAACAAACTCAAGGATGTCCACCATAGCGTTTATGACCAAATCAAGGAAATCGCGGAACTGTGGGGATGGACGCAGCACTTCAAGTTTAATAAGACTGATTATTCTATAACGTTTCTACCGACGGGCGCGGATTTCGTCTCTGTTGGCATGGATGACGAAGACCGGCTCAAATCCATTACGAAAGTTACAGGCGTGTGGATTGAAGAGGCTTCTCAGATAACTGAAAGTGCTTGGAAAGAGATCGACCGTCGTATGCGGGCGCGGACGAAGACATATCACCAAATGATACTTTCGTTTAACCCGGTTTCGATACATTCGTGGCTCAAAAGGACGTTTTGGGACACAGCCAACCAAACGCGACTGCGAAAAACACTCACAGACGTTTCAACGTTCCGAGACAACAGGTTTCTTGACCCCGAACAAATCGAACTCATTGAAGCCTATGAAGCCGATGATCCTATGGCGTGGCGTGTCTATGGTCGCGGCGAATGGGGTGTCACCGAAGGCCATGTGTACCGCGTTGACATGGAGGGCCATAATTGGCCGGAACGGTTTGACGATGAATGTTATGGTGTAGACTTTGGTTTCCGCAACCCGACGGCGGTTGTCGACATTGGTTCAAAAGACTTGAACTATCGGACGCACGAGGGCGACCTCTTTTTGACGCAGAAGGTATATGAACCGGATTTGACTACCCGCGATCTAAGTGATTTGATGACTCGGCGCGGGTTGAACCGCAGAAAGCCGATGTTCGCAGACGCGGCGGAACCCGCTCGCGTGCGTGAGTTGCGGAAACTTGGATGGAACTGCTTCCCGACCCGCAAGGGGCGCAACAGCGTCCGGGGCCGGATAGATTTGTGCCGGAGCTATCGGCTACACACCAAACCAGAAAGCATAGACCTCAACGCGGAATTTTCGAGCTATGTTTGGGACGTAAAGGCAAACGGCGAGACCGCCGATGCCCCGGTCAAGATAGACGATCATTTGATGGACGCATTTGGCGGCGCGGTATGGACGCGGTATCGAAGGCGCATTGGTAGAATAGGACTGGCAGCTAGATGAGTCAACCAAAAACAGACATCGAACTTGCGGTACAGACTTTGGCCGAGAAGAAACGGCGATATGACCGGAAGTGGATGTATTACGAAGGTCATGAACCGTTAAAATGGTCTATCGAAAAGCTAGAAGAGGTTTTTGACAAAGTAACTTGCCCTCGATGGATAGAAAACATGTCGGCGGTTATCGTTGATAGTGTTCTGGATAGGTTGCAGCTCGAACGTATGGTGGTTACCGGCGACGACGACACCACCGACGAGTTGAACAACATGTTCATGGACACCCAACTTGACCTCGACGCTTGCGATGTCCACAAGGATGCTGTGATAACCAGCGAAGGGTATGTTGTGGCGTGGGAACGCGACGGGGTTATCGAAGCGTTCCACAACGATAGCCGCACAGTCCATCTGTTCAAGGATGCGGCACACCCGCACACAGACCGGTTTGCGGCTAAGTGGTGGATAGACACAGACGATTTAACAAGAATGGTGTTGTGGTATCCAGACCGGGTTGAAACCTATATCAACCAACACAAAACAGACAGACGGTTTTCGGCCGGGTTTAGAAAGAAGTGGGAGCTTGTAGACAACGAAACCAACCCGTTCGGTATGATCCCCGTTTTCCAGTTTTCGCTTGATAAACGCGGGGCCGGTGAACTCGACAAAGTTATAGATTTGCAGGACGTTGTGAACAAAACGCTGTCAGATATGATGGTGGCAGCGGAGTTCCAGAGTGTACCTCAACGGTGGGCAATCTCACAGGCGGACTATTCCACAGATGGGGGCGAAGGCACACCGAACCGCGTTCCGTACAGCCCGTTTTCAACGGTTATGTACCCGGCGGCGGACATAGATTCACAGCCTACAAGCACCGGCACGTATCAAGCCGCAGACCTTCGCATGTTCTTAGACGTTATCGAGAAAAAAGGGCGTGCTATGGCGATTATAACGCGGACGCCGAAACATTATCTTATGATGCAAGCAGGCGATCCATCTGGCGAAGCGTTGTTGGCTATGGAAGCTCCGTTGACCCGTAAAATCAAACACTACCAGAAACGGTTATCACCGACATGGCGGGCACTGGCGGCGTTTCTGTTGAAACTTAAAGATACGCCTACGGATTCAAAAGAGATCAAGGCGTTGTGGGAACCGACCACTACGGTACAGCCGGTTACAGAGGCGCAAGCGCGATTGTCGAACACGAACGCCGGTATCCCGATACACAACCAGTTACGTCGAGAGGGATGGACTGAGAAACAGTTGGCTGAACTCGACAACGACGCGAAACGTACCGGCCTATTAGGCGGCGAAATCAGCACAACGACCGGCCCGTCCGAAACTCAACAGGCGGGGGCGCAAAAACAGGTTGCGAAGACTACGGCGAGCCTTGTAGACTTATCAGAGACCACGGTTGAACGATTGGCAGATGCAATAGCTACGGCGATAGACGTTGGTGCTGTTGTATCACGGGCTAAGGCCCAAACTTAGGAGGAGTAGCATGGACAAGACAATGAGTTTTGTAATGGTGGCAATGTTGGCGGTCTGTATGTTCGCCGGATGTGCCACTGGCGGTACTGTTGCGGCTGTTGCTGCGGCTGAAAAGACGTACGTCTGGCCTGAGCCTATTATGACGGCAACCGTCAATGGTGTGGGAATTAGGGTTGAAACAAAGTACATATCCAACCCGCCAGACGAAATAGAGGTCATACGGTGCGCCATTGCCAGTCTACAGCAACAGATACGTGGGCACAAGGCATGGCATAAAGCGCAAGAGACTGACAACTAGGAGGATGGTGTTATGAAGGAAGTTGAGATTCTAAAACACATGTGGAACGGCAAGTTGATATGGTCGTTGCTGTTGTTGCTCATATCAATATCGTGGGGTTGTGGAGAGTTCGGGCAGAACGAGGTTGACGCCACCACTACGCCAGCGTCGGATGTTTCGGCTTATTGCGAAACCTGTGGTCAATGGATGTGTTTGTGCGAGCTTGCGTCTTCACGTGTCACCGACGCGGGGGCAACGGCAGAGGGCTACTGGACAGACGGCGCGGCCCTTGTACCGCGTTCGACAGAACCAAGCGTACCAAGTTTCACGGCTCCACACCTGCTAATCAACACCCCCAACAAATACGTGATACGGATAGACACAGACGACTTTTTTGTCGGCGTCAAGTATGACGGCACCTTGGACTATGACGATGGATATGTGCCGGATGAAGCGGCGAAGGTATTTTGGGAATCAATAGCAAGCTGGGTTTCCGAAGAGAGACAAGTTCGCGCCCTCGGCGACTCCGGCGTGATATGTGCGGTGTACGGGCATAACTGGAAAGACGTGGCGTGGTGGGGTAGTTCGTTGTCGGATCGCGTGTGCGTCATATGTGATCAGAAACAGGAAAAGACTACCACATGGAAAGACGCGGAATGAAAGACTACCGGAAAGACGTAGCATTCTCTAAAAAGGTAGAGCGGTTTTGTCCGTTCTTAGCCCCGACTCTCGATGATTTTATATGGTGTATGTTGCGTGAACGGGCGTATGCTTGTGACCGGTTTAGGATAACGAACTAGTGGCCGAAATAACCATAACCGAATCAGATGTCAACGAGATGGTGAACGAGGTGTCGGAAGCCGAGGGCGTCGATATGACGGCGGCTCTGGCTGGCACTGGCGTTGTCACCACACTTGCGGCATCTATGGAGGAAGTGGCTAACGAAGCGTTTGTTTCGTATAAGGCGGCGTTGATAGACAATTTCTCGCCCGGTTTGTCGCCGACAGCGTTTGAAATAGCCGAACGTGCGGCGGACGATGCCGCCCGAATCCATGCAAGGAATCTTGCTACCCGAATGACGCAGACTGAATTGCGCGGGGTTGCTCGTACCATCGCGGACGGTATCGAGTCTGGCCTCGGGCCAAGAGGTATCGCTAAACGGCTGGACGCTGTGAAGGGCCTGGATAGAACGCGGGCCGCAACGTTACGCAACGCTATTGACGACTGGACAAAAGCCGGGTTGACACCCGCACAGATAGAATCACGCACATCGGCCTTGAAAAAGACGTTGCTGTCCGACAGAAAACTAACCATTGCGACAACGGAAGCCCGGTTTGCGACAGAAGAGGCCCGGTTTATCGAAGCGGATTCGACGGGTTCAAAATGGAAAGAATGGATAACGGCTGGCGATAGACGTGTTGACCCGGTATGTCAAGACCACGAAGCGCAAGGGCCGATACCGTTGAAAGAAAGTTTTAACAGCGGTTCGATGCAACCGCCCGAACATCCGAAATGTCGGTGTTCGTTGGCGTTTGGTACAACCGATGCACAGAAAGATCGTATGGCGCAACATAGTGAGGACAGAGCGGCACAAACAGCGGCGGCAATTAGTGAGGAGGCCGCATAGGAGGATTGATACCGTAGTTCCGGGCAGTAGCCCGACAACATTTTAACCGAAAGATGCGTCGGTAGCTCCGGCAAACGACTTTCAGAGTCAAACCCCGAACCTTTGCAAAGGGAGGTTCGGGGTTTTTCTTTCGGTATGGAGGATTTTAGACAACGCGGCGATGCCGCAAGGAAAAAAGAAAATGGCTGATAGCCCAACAACAACCCCGGCGACGCCGGCAACAACGCCCCCGGCTGGTACGCCAGCCCCTAAAGTAGAAGCAAGCGAAACGTGGATGAACGGACAGGGCTTTTCGGACGCCCAAATGAAGGCAGTCAATGACGGCACCAGCGGAATGCACGGCGCCATGGAGTCCCTGAAGTCAGACCGTGTGTCCCTAAGAACAGAACTCGACGGCATCAAAAACGCAAAAAACATCGAGGCCGACGAAAAGGTTACACAAATGCAGGCTGCGATTGACGTGGCAACCAACAAAGCGAACTTTCTCGAATCGTTGCCAAATTCGGTAACGAACAAAACGCTGGCGTATGTGGCTGTGTTGGCCGACGATACGTTGCTCAACAAAGATGGTTCTGCAAACTTGGAAAAACTGAAAGAAGTACACCCGCAACTGTTTGCAAACGGCATGTCCACAGACGGCCATGCCGGCGACGGCGCGGGTGGCAAACTACCCGGCTCCAAGATGACAGGCGGCGAAGCAGTCGATTACCTGATTCGTCATGGGGACCGGTAGGAGAATGTAGACAATGGCATTTGACCAAGAAATTGATCGTACCAATGACGCGCTGGCGTTGATTCGGGAAGAGGTTGTTCCGCAGATATTTGAACATCTGCCGGAAAACTCTGTCATTATGCGTCTCGGCAGACGGCTCCGCGATATGCGGACACACGAAGAGACCTTGCGTGTTAAAGATGGTCTGCCGGTGGCTTTCTTCACCTCTGGCGGCGGCACAGCGGTATCGGGTGATACCAAACGCATCTCGACAACCGATGTCACATGGGGAAAAGAAACCCTTCGTGCGGCAAAAATCGCGTGTATTGTCCCTATCGGGAAAGACATTTTCAAAGACGTTCAAGACGCGGACGACGGGTACAACATCTGGGACGAAATTCGGCCTGACATTCTGGAAGCTCTTGGAATCAAGTTCGACGCCGCTGTATTGCACGGCACCGACGCCCCGTCTGATTGGCCCGATGATCTGATGACGCGGATTGCAGCAGAATCGCAGACGGTAGACTTCTCAACACAAGCCGAGCTTGGCGATGACATGTATTCGATGTTGCTCGGTAGTCTTTCGACAGACGCGGCGGGCGTGGTTGGTCTTGTCGAGGAAAAGGGATTCCAAGTAACCGGCCATCTCGCGGCCCTGACAATGCGGCGCAGGTTGCGTGGAGCGCGGGACAGCACGGGACAGCCTATTTTTACAGGGCTACCCGACCCCACGTCGAAATTCCGATATATGATCGACGGAGAACCGACTCTATTTCCCAAACACGGCGCACTTGACGCATCGGCAGTGCTGGACATAGCAGGCGACTGGAAACAACTCGTATATTCGATGCGGAAAGACATCCAGTTTGAGATTCTACGGGAAGCGTCGATATACGACAATTCCTCCCCGCCGCAATTGCAGTTTGCGTTGGCACAACAGGACATGATCGCGCTGAAAGTAACTATGCGGATAGGTTGGCAGTTGCCCACACCCGATAACCGGCTTGATACGTCGAGTCCGTTGGCATTCGCAGCGTTGATACCTTAATCGAAACAACGAAAGGAGTATAAGACCATGAAAAAGCACACTCCATACAAAGTGTTGTTCGTTGTTCTGGTTATGGCGGCGATGTTGTCGCCGTCGTTTGCACAGGATACGCGATACGGGACGGGTTCCAGCAAGGCCGGAAGCCTAAAGCTCAACCCAACGGACACCACCCCGGTTCCTGCCGAAAAGGGCACGCTGTATTATGACCTCAGTGAAAACTTGCTGAAGGCGCACAACGGCACAACGTACGTGTCGGTAGCCGCTAGCGGCACAGGGGACAACACGCTCGACGAAGCATATGATCAAGGTGGCGCGGGCGCGGGCGCGAAAATAAATGTTGATTCTGGCGCGGTTGAATTTGAGGTTGCTGATGGGTCTGACAACCCCGCAATCCACATCGACGCCAACGACACGACTAACGATCCTGTTGCTCTGTTGATTGAAAATGCCGCCGATGCCGCGAATGCCATATCCATTGATATTGACGCCCAGACCACGGGCAGAGATGTTGAGGGTTCTGGCGCGACTTGGCATGTTACCGGAGCTGGCGTAATTACTGCCGATAGCGCAATCTTTACAGGTGGCGCGTCGGCTGTTGGGTTCAATGCCACGCCGTCAAGTGTTACTCTTGCGGCGGATGGCGCGGCGGACGATTTGACCGTCTCTGTAACAGGCGCACAGAACGCTAGTCTAGTATTGAGTTCGGCTGGTACTGCGGTTGATGCTTTGCAGATAACGACCACTGCGGGCGGTATTGACATCCTGAATGGTGGCGCGGCGGCTGGCGAAGACATTGACGTTACATCGACAAATGCGTCAATCAATCTAACGGCTGGAGAAAGCGCGGCTGACAGCGTGGTGATAACGTCAAGCATCGGTGGTATTGACATTCTCGCTGCGGGTGCTGCGGCTGGCGAAGATATCGACATTGTAGCTACTGGCAGTTCGGTCAACATTACGTCTACCGAAGCGGCTGCGGATGCAGTTGTAATCTCTGCCTCAACCGCAGTCGGCGGTATCGACATAACCAGTCAAGCGGACATCGACATTACTACCACTGGCGCGGCTGGCGAAGACATAACCGTTGCAAACACCGGCGGGTCGGTCATAATCAGCGCGTCGGAAGCGGTTGCAGATGCGATAACCATTTCGGCGGGTACTGCGGTTGGCGGCATTGACATTACGTCGAACGCGGACATTGACATCACCACTACCGGCGCAGCGGGTGAAGACATCACTCTAGCAAATACGGGCGGTTCGGTAGTGATAACCGCTACAGAGGCCGTTGCCGATTCGTTTAGCGTGCAGACAAGCGGCGGTATTGACGTTGACGCTGTAGACGATATTGTCGTAACCGTAGCATCAACGGCGGCTGGCGATGACCTTTCGCTAGTACAGACCGGCGCGGTGAACTCTTCGATTCTGTTGACGGCGGCTGGTACTGGCGCGGACGCGATTGGTTTGACAGCCAGCGCGGGCGGAGTTACCGTGACAAGCGCGGCTGCAATCACCCTTACAGCAACAACCGACATAGCTGTCCCGGCAAACGTCGGAGTCACGTTCGGAAGTGGTGAAAAGATCGAGGGCGATGATACCGACATAACCGTCACAAGCGGCGGAGCGATTAACTTGACCGCCGTTACGGATGTGGTTATTCCTACCAGCGTAGGCGTGACGTTCGGGTCTGGCGAAAAGATCGAGGGTGACGATACAGACCTTACGTTGACCTCGGGAGCCGACATTGATTTGACGGCAACTGCGGATATTAACGTTCCCGCTGCGGTGGGCATTACATTCGGCGATGACGGTGAAAAGATCGAAGGCGACGGAACCGATCTGGTAATTGCCGGCAACAACATCAGCCTAACCGCTGTAGCCGATGTAATTATCCCGGCTAACGTTGGAATAACGTTTGGAACCGGAGAGAAAATCGAGGGCGATAGTACAGACCTCACAATAACTTCCGGCGCTTTGATTGAGTTGACTGCGACTACAGATGTTGCGATTCCTGCGGGCGTCGGTATCACGTTCGGCGCGGGCGAGAAGATCGAAGGCGACGACGACGATATTACGGTCACATCGGGTCGGGACATCATATTGACCCCAACGTCGTCTATCAACATGAGCGTCGCGATTGAACTGGCGTCTGGAACCACGACAAAACTCAACAGTGACTTCCAGCCGGAACTACAGTCTGTAGCGTTTGATGTCGAAGAGGCTGTTCTCGACGCAGACGATGGCACCGGGATCAAAATAGAATCCCACAATCTTGCGTTTGACGGCAAGGTTGTCAGGGCGTGGGTTGACATAACCCAAGGGTGTGCAGACGCGGGTGATACTTGCGAACTGTTTATCAACGACACAGACGATGCAACTTCGCCAACGACGACTATTGTAGCGGCTCAAGATTGTGCGGCTGCGAGTCTGTTGGCGTTCAACCCTGCGTCAAGCACATCGGTTCCGCTGGCAACCATTTCAGCGACACAGCAATACGTTGTGGTGTTGTATAAAGATGTTGGAAACGACGGAACCACTGGCGCAAACTTGCAGGGCGTACTCTATGTCGAATATGTAAGGAACTAGACAATGCCACATGGCAACCAACAGGCAGTAGCGTATCCATTCGGGCATCAAGCCCGACGACATGGCGATTTACGCCGTGAACGCGAAGACCCTGGTTGGTTTGGGTGGTGGGTTGGAACTCTTGATGAATGGAGGGGGGCGGCTAAAGAGTTTGGCACCCCCTCCAGCGACCCGTGGGCAGACCCCGGTGCGATTGACGGGGATAACAAGGATTGAGAGGTGAGAATATGAAAGGACGGAACGAAGACAAGATTGTTACCGTGATTTTTCGGGCATGTATAGCCGGTATCGTGGCAATAATCGCGGGATTTATTCTGCTTGTGCCGGTGTTTTTTGGCGAACCCGCCGAGGCACAACACCCGTCATTTACTCCCGGCTATCACGTAACATACGCACTGGACACAAGCGGCGACGTAGCTATCAAGGCGAGTGCCGGGGTTCTACATAGCGTCACGGTATCAAACATCCCGTCAACAGCGGGTAGCTTTGCACTTGAAAACAGCGTTGCGGGCGCGGGCGCGGACATAATCTGCGACGTTTATGTTGACGACGCTACGACATGGATACCGTTTACGCTGATTCTGGACTGCGAATTTGATACCGGTTTGTATTTGGATTTTGATGGGACTTTGGCTGGAAGTGCCGTAACCATAACTTATTGGTGAGACCATGAGCGCAACAGACCAAATGATAGCAGATGTCCGACGGATGACGGCGGTTGCTACCGATGATACGACACATACGACTGCGGTTATAACGGCGTGGATTGAAAAGTATCCGCAGACGGACGAAGAGTCGAGAGACCCGGACGAATCTAACTGGACGGTTACATACGATCTGAACGCGGCGGCGGCTGGCATATGGACAGAAAAGGCGTCTGCGGTCGCTGACAAAAACGATTTTGCAGTGGACGGGTCAAGCTATAAGTGTAGCCAGAAATACGAGAAGTTTATGAAACAGGCCCGGCATTATGCGTCTCGCAGAATCCCCGGTCGTATCTGGCATCGGGCAGACCCGCGTAATACTGGCAGAGGTTCTGGACTGGAGCTTAACCAAGGATGATTTCTGCGGCTGACATTGCGAATATGAAAGAGTGCGCGGAGGCGTCGATGTTGGACATTGGCGTTCCCGGTTCAAAGGGCGCAGGCTCGGGTAAGAACCCGACCAGCGGTGATTGGGCCTATGACGACGATAATCCCGTTTCGTGCGGCGTCAACGCGAACATGTCAGACGAAGTTTTCGACGGGTCGCAACAGACGATAACCGACGCGGTGATCCGTATACCGGTTGGCACGGCGGTTTCCAGCAAAAACCGATGGAAAGTGACACATCGGCTCGGGACAGAGCTATCGACACCTGAAATATACGCGATTCTAGGAGCACCGAAATTGAACGTAGCGGAACTGAAACTGAGCTGTCGTAGAGTTACAAACGGGAGTGTCCGATGATAGCTGAAAACACCGTGTTGAGAACGCCGGACGGACAGAGCATGTTTGTTGTCCCAGCGGGGATGTCAGACCGTCACTTCATGGCGCACGGCTTCCAATATGGCGTTCTGCCGCAATATCTCAGACATACCGGCACAGACCCGCTGGCAGACGGCAGTTGGGGCGGAAAGCGGTGTTTTGTTGTTGGATGTGGCCCGAGTCTACAAGGATTCGATTTTGACAAGTTGCGCGGCGAAAAGGTTATCGCTATCAACCATGCTTTTTTGTTTATACCGTTCGCAAGTATCTCCATTTCGGGTGATACAGGATGGATGATAAATGTCCAGTCTGCTGGTATTGATGCCGACGTGGCGGAAGCGTATTCGAGGTTCGATGGCATCAAAATGTTTGTCAATCGAGACTGGCTGCGAAGGCCGCCGGAAGTTCAAGAGGTTTTGGTTTACGACGGCACAGGACGATTCAGCCCTTCGATACACGAAGGACTGTGTATGAGTGCGACAAGCGCGTTCCCGGCCCTGAACCTTGCTTTGACGTTGGGGGCTACAGAGATATATTTGATGGGCATCGACTTGACGAACATTGAACATGGCGACAAGTGCCATTTTTACGATGACGGCGAAAATCCGCCGATTGCGGCATACCAAGTGGCCGTTCCGGTATTCGACGAAGCATCAAAAGACGTTCCGGCTATGTGGCCGGAAGCGCGTATTATACAGACAAATCGCAACAGTAATTTGAAATGCTTTGAGTTTGGAGATTTGCCAGTTTAGGAGGAGATACGATGTATGATTTTTTAGCGGACTCGACAGAAAGGATTGACGTGTTGGCACCGATGTTTATAAAACTTGACGAGTTGGTCGGTAGGTTTTTTGTACCCGCTAAACTTGAACTCGTTTTGCATCTCGCAAAGCAGGGCGTTATCCCGACCCCGCTCCATCCGCCCGAGTTCGCAACGGCTTCCATAGGCGCGTTGATACAGTCGGTTGACCCAATGTATGGGCTTGGCGTTCCAAACGGCGATAGACCTTTAGTAGTTGTTCAAGGTGGCGCAAAGTGACAATGAAAGGATAAAACATGTCCCCTCAAGAGGGCAACGGTAAATCAAGAGAAATCGGCGAACTTAGCGTCAATGTTCAGTGGTTACAAAAGGAACTTGACGAGATTAAAGACCTTGTGCGCGATATGCGAGAAATCCATTACATCCAAGTGCGTGCGTGTGATAAAAAGTTCATGTTCTTATGGGGCAAAGTTGCCGGTCTAGCGGCTTGCGTGTCGATATTCATAGTTGCAATCGGTTGGGTTGTGAGGTTCGTAAAATGAGTTCCGTAACACCAAATCCGAATGCTTTGAGAAACATGGAAGCAATAGCGGAACAGGATTTGGAGTCGTTTATGGAAAACTTTGAGGGGCTGACAAAAACAGGGAGTCCGAAAGATACCGGGCACAACGCCTCGACGATATTTTTCCAAAAGGTTGGCCGACTAATGTGGATTCTGGCAACCGCGTCCGGCTATGGCAGATGGTTGGACGAAGGCACGTCAAAAATGGCAGCGCAACCGTATTTCGCGGCCGCGTTCGCGCAAGCATGTAGAGAGTTTACTGGTACAAGGTTTGGGTTTGGATAATGGCTGAAATAGTCGATACGATGCAGGTCATATATGAAAGGATGGTCGGTACAGATACAGACCTGTTTACGTTGAATGGAACCCGTGTCTATGAAGATCGGTTACCGGGTGAAGAGGACGAATTTGACAACACAGTATCGGCGATAGTTATAAACAGGACATCGGAGTTGGGACAATCGTCAAAAGAAGTTCGCGAAGGCACGTTTGCCGCTGTAATATATGGCGGTAGCGACGACCAAGACGATCCAAAAATAATTGGCCGCGCTCTTAGCAAAAGGTTGGACGGAATTTCAAACAGCATCGAGGCTACTGGTACGATCATTTATTGCGAACAGTTGTCCGCAGTACCTCGAACCGACCCGGCCAACGGATGGCCCACAGAACGGATAACATTTAGTTTCATCATCGAATAGGTTTCGTAAAGCAGCCCGACAGCCGGGCGGCACAAAAGAAAGGGTTTTATTATGGGAGCAACAAAAGGTCATATGATGAGAATCGCAACTGCGCCGGTTGGAACGGCGGCTGGGGCGATGCCTGCGGCTGGTACAATAGTTGCGTTCGGGACAACCCCATGGGCGGCGTTTGCGGTATGGCCGATCATGCTTAATGATGACGATATTGTCATACCGCATACCATCGAAGAGTTTATCATACAGGGGCCGACAGAGCTTGCGCCGGAAGATGTTGTGATCCTCAAAAACTTCATCGGCGACATCACGTTGAGCAACTACGAGATGACCGTCGAAACGTTTTCGTTGATGACGGCGGCAACCGATACTACAGGTACGGTTATTGAGGCTGGGACGCATACCAAACTGGCAGTAGCAATCGAGATAACCGGTATCGGTCTCATATATCTGCCCAACTGTACTATAAAATGGCCGCAGTTGACGGGCGCGACCGTGAAGACCGGCAAAATGGACGTTGTGATAACGCCGTTCTCGCATACAGCACTTGCAAGCACGTCAAATTGGGACTGGATGACATCGGATGGCGACACGTAACACCAACACTAGGAGGAGTACCAGATGCGAAACGAAGCACAGATAAGAGATGCTGAACAAATCGAACTGTTCACGGTATCGACGGAACCAAGCGGCAAGAGCAAAAAGAAAGGCAGGTTCACGTATAAAGTGGACGTGTTGAGCATGGACGCTTCGACCAAATGGCTCGACCATGTAGCAGGCATCGAAGAGCTGCGGCGTGAGTTGCCGTTCCAAGAGCTAGAGGGCGTCTCTGCGGCCATTAAGGGCCACCGGGACTTTGCTGAGGCCGTGTTGATAGCGGTATGTGCTTATGGCGATCTTGACGTCGACGAAGTTCGTAAAAGGGTATCGTCCGAACAGTTGTTGGACGCATACGGGAGGTTATTTGAATACTCCAGCCCTTTTATGACGATGAAGTTGAAAGATGCAGAAGCGATGTCGTCGATGGGGCCGGAACAAATGGCGAAAGCTCTGGAACTAGGTGCAGATTTCCTGAAACAAAAATCAAACTCCAAATCTGCCAAGCCTACCCGGGCGAAGGTAGCATCTGGGAAATAGGCAAACGATGGACTATGGAACAAGTGTGGTTATTTATGCAGACCGTTGGTGACATCAACGGCGAGCGGACGGCTCCAAACCCGGCGGGTTCTCCTCCCCCGCCGGGGACGGGCCAACAAAATAAAACAGGCAGGACAACACGTACAACCACGACAACAATTAGCGGACTGTTGGATAGTGTTGGAGCGAACAAATAATGGCAGGTAGGACACAAAACGTTGGTGACGCCGTATGGACTATCCGAGGCGATCTCGGGCCGCTAGAGAGCGATTTACGTCGTGGCACACAGGCCGTAAATCGTTCAACAACAAACATCAAGCGCGATTCCCTGATAGTGGGGGCCGCAATGGCGGCTACCGGCGCGGCTATTCTTGGCGGACTTGGCAAAGCGGCGCAAGCAAGTATCTCTTTTGAGGCCGCGTTCACCGGTGTTAGAAAAACCGTCGAAGCCACCGAGGCAGAGTTTGCGATTATGCGGCGCGGGCTTATCGAGTTGAGCAGGGTTGCTCCAGTTTCAGCCGTAAACCTCGCCGAAATTGCAACAGTCGCGGGCCAAATTGGCGTTAAACAAAAAGACATAATTGATTTTACGAAAACCATTGCTGACCTGGAGGTGACTACCAACATTGCTGGGGAACAAGGTGCTTTGATGGTAGCGCGGTTTTTGAAGATAAACGATATCCCAAACGATCAAATCCGCAGGATAGCTTCTGGCATAGTTTTTCTGGGCCAAAGCGCAGAAGCAACAGAGAGCGAAATACTTACAATGGCCCAGCGGCTATCTGTGGCCGGTAAAATCGCAGGGTTGACGGTAGGCGAAATTCTTGGTCTGGCAACGTCACTCGTTAGCGTTGGTGTACAAGCGCAACTCGGCGGCACCAACATGTCAAAGATCATCCGTAAAATGGACAACGATTTCCGCAGAGGCGGAGATTCCATGAAGACGTGGGCCAAGGTTGCGGGGGTGTCGGCGGCTGAGTTTAGGCGTGTTTATGGCGAAGAAGGTGCGGCCAAAGCGTTGACAATGATGTTGGTTGGCTTGAGCAAAGTACAACAATCTGGCGGCGATTACGCTAAACTCGTAGACGAGATGGGGCTAAAGGGTGAACGTCTTATCACAATTGTCGGCGCGCAATCGCTCACGGTAGACAGCCTCGCGGGGGCTATGGCCGACGGCAACCGAGAGACGCAGAACAGCAATGCTATCAATAAAGAAGCAGCGTTATTTTACGGAACATCTGAGGCGAAGTTGATTCTGTTACGCACTGCGGTCGACGGCGTGGCCCGCGCCATAGGTGATTCGTTTAATGTAGAGTTAAAAGAAAACTCGGATTCGATGTCTCAGTATCTAAACAATCTGGAAGACCTTATCACGAAACACCCGAAAGCGACTAAGGTCATATCTGGAACCGCCGCTGGGTTTGGATTGCTTGGTGTTGCAATGGTTCCGTTGGCTGCTTCCGTGATTGTGGGTACGGCCCTCAAGGGCATTCTTGTAGCTGCTGGATTATCAGTTATAGGATTTGGTTTGGCATGGGCGTCACTTGGCGTCATACTTACTATTGGTGTTCTTCAGATTATGAAGGCGGCGGATGCGTTCAACGATCTTGAGGACAGCCAAGAGGCGTTGGCTAAAAAGACGGAAGAAACCAATAAAAGAATGGGGACGTCTGGGAAAAACGCAGCGGAGACGTTTACGCAACTTAACGAAAGGAACAAAAAAGAAACAAACGAACGAATAGAACTTGTACGGCAAGAGTTAAGCGCACAGCTTGGCAGACAGGCAACGCTCGAAGAGGCGTGGGCGGAAGAGTTGCGGCGCGACGACGAGTTAGCCAGTTCAAAAATTGAGGGTGCAAGGATTGTAGTTGCGGCCAGTGAGGCCATAGAGGTGGCCGACCGCAGGAAAGTGGGTTCTATTGTCGTCGGTGGCAAGGAAACGATTTTCTGGATCACAAAAGAACGTCAAGCTGCTGCCGATTCTGAAGACGCGGCGATAAAATCATTTAAGAATCGCCAAACTGCTATGAATACCAATGTGCGTGTCATTACCGGCGCATTAAAAAGCATAACCGGAACGACTAAAAAAACAACTGTCAATGTGTCTAAGTTTTGGGACGGTGCGTCCGATAAGGTAAAACGGGCAATTCTTAACTTGTCGAAAGCGGCTGAAGACGGAACGGTTGACATTGACAATGCGTTCAAAGAGCTAGACCCAAAAATACAATCGTCGGTTGAAAGAATTGTTAGAAACACGGCCAAGATTTCGCCACACCACAAACAAAGCCCGTCGCTAGTCGAGCAGACATGGGACGGTCTCAACTCAATGGCCGACGCATGGGGCGGGTTCGCCAGTTTTGTGTCGGGCATTATTTCCAACCTATTGAATTTGGTGTTTCAGTTGGGTTCGGCGTTTTCCAGCATAGGTATCAGTAGTCTTTTAGGGGCGGTTGGGATACCCGGTTTCGCGGGTGGCGGCACAATCCGATCCCCGCTGGCAGTGGTTGGCGAACGTGGGCCGGAACTAATTGCAAACGGACAAGGCAGCCAAGTATTCAGCGCAAGCGACACGAGAGACATCTTGTCC
>SDBT01003538.1_pt1 | contig 26952 bp, 25 predicted proteins | sample 2277101 | NCBI WGS metagenome assembly SDBT01 (sample SAMN10404973, study PRJNA504765) | marine sediment metagenome | isolation source: marine sediment core GS10_PC15, 103 cmbsf | place: Arctic Ocean: Southern Knipovich Ridge | collected 2010 | reverse complement strand
GTTAACTGTTGACGAGGAAAAAAGAAATGCCACGGCCCTGAATCATTCTGCCACTCATCTCCTTCACTCGGCCCTGCGGGAAGTGCTGGGAGACCACGTCAAGCAGGCAGGTTCGCTGGTTTCAGTGGATAGGCTTCGTTTTGACTTCAGTCACTTTACCCAGGTTTTTTCTGGTAAGTTGATGGAGGTAGAGCGGATCGTCAATAGACATATCCGTGCCAATTTATCCATTGAAACTTCTGAAATGTCCAGGGATGAGGCCATAAGGACAGGGGCAACTGCCATTTTTGAAGAAAGATATGGTGCCAGGGTGAGAGTTGTGCACGTTGGTGACGGAGTCAGCATGGAACTATGCGGCGGGACCCACACAACGCGGACGGGGGATATCGGTCTTTTCCGAATTATAAGTGAGGGGTCTGTTGCCGCCAATATCCGTCGAATTGAGGCTCTCACCGGGGAAGCAGCGCTTGAACATGACCAGCGGCAGACCGGCGAACTGATGTCAGCAGCCGGGCTCCTCAGGGTCTCTCCCAACAAGGTGGGAGAAAGGCTGGAACGGCTTCTGAAAGACCTCAGGGACAGGGAGATGGAGATTGAATCTTTAAAGGCGAGTTTCCTTTCCAAGAAGTCGGATGACCTTCTTTCCGGAGTCAAAGAGATTGGGGGGATCAAGGTGATCTCTAAGGAACTGGAGGCCGATTCTCAAAAAGAGCTCCGCGAGGCCGTGGACCGGATAAAGGATAAACTTCAATCCGGTATCATCCTGCTGGGTGCAAAAAGCCGGAAGAAGGTAATGTTAACCTGTGTAGTAACAAAAGATCTGACGGATCGATTCAAGGCAGGTAAGATTATAGAACGCCTGTCCGGTATAGTGGGAGGAAAAGGAGGAGGCCGCCCGGATATGGCACAGGGCGGAGGAGGACAACCGGAAAATCTGGAAAAGTCTCTTGACGCACTGTATGACCTAGTCGAGAAAGGAGGGAGTTAATTTTTGCCACCAGGATTCTTCCTTGATCTCTTTTTCTTCGGCTAGTTTTTCTTTTGACTCTTTCAGACGCTCCAAGGCAATATGGTATTGGCCCAGATCAGGATAGTGTTCAATAAGATAGAGATATCTGTCTATTGCTGGTCCGTATTTTTTCATTTTGAAATAAAAATTACCCACATACAGTTCATATTCCGCCAGTTTTATGTAACACTGCCTTATTTTTCTTCGAGCTATCTTTGCATATTCGCTTCTTCGATATTTCCTGAGAAGCCGTTCAAACTCGTCTTTGGCTTTAAGTGTGTGGCTCTGATCCCTATCGATCGTACTTATCTGATTAAAGTGACACATTCCTCTCTGGTAAATGACATAGGGGATATTGGGGTTTTTTGGGTGTAGCCTTTCGAACTCCCCATACGCGTCAAAGGCTTCCAGGTATAGGCTTCTCCTGAAATAGGCATCAGCCATCTTGAGTTCCGATTCCAAAGCAAATTTGCTGTAGGGATACCTGTCTTTTATCTGCTGAAAAATCTTGGTGGCCTCTTCATACTTGCCCTTTTTGAAATCTTCTATGCCTTCACTCCACAACTGGGTAGGGGTCTTTTCTTCTTTTTCAAAAAGATAATTCCAGAGGGAACACCCATTTAGAAAAAAAACCAATAGGATTCCGAGTAGCAGCGATTTGGCAATATGAAAGAGTTGTGGGGGAATCATTTTTAAAGATTTAACGTTTGGATGAGGGCAACACCCCGGAGGGGGATTCAAGAAATTTTTCTGCAGCAAACGCAGCCGTGGCTCCTTCTCCCACTGCAGTAGATATCTGGCGAAGCAATTTCGATCTAATGTCTCCGGCGGCAAAAACGCCGGGCACAACGGTTTCCATGTTCTCGTTGGTCAATACAAACCCGGTTTTATCCAGGTCCAGCAGCCCTTTTACAAGCGCGTTGTTTGGGTCATAACCGATGAATACAAAGACCCCATGGACCGGTAGGTGGGATGTTTCTCCGGTTTTCACATTCTCGAGGTCCACCCCTTCCACACCGGTTTTGCCGACAATTTTTGTGGGGATGGTATCCCACACAAAAGTTAACTTTTCTTCGGCCATGGCACGATCCTGGAGGAGTTTGATTGCCCTCAGTTCATCCCTTCGATGAACAATATGAACTTTACTGGCAAACCGGGTCAGATAGATGGCTTCCTCGACCGCCGTGTCGCCGCCCCCTATGACTGCTACTTCATAATCCCTGTAAAAAGGCCCGTCACAGGTGGCACAATAGGAGACACCTTTCCCCGTAAACAGATCTTCGCCTTCAACCCCCAATTTATGAGGTCCTGCCCCGCATGTCAGGATGATGGCCCTGGTGTCGATAGATCCTTTATCGGTGATGACGGTTTTTTTATCACCGGAGAATTCGAGGCGGATTACCTCCTGGCTCAAGATCTCAAGGCCAAATTTTTCAGCATGGTTCTTCATCCTTTCGACCAGTTCAAAACCGGAGACTCCGTCTGGAAAACCGGGGTAATTTTCCACCCAATCGGTGGTGAGGATTTGACCGCCGGGTGAAAGCCTCTCAATCAAGAGAGTCTTGAGGCGTGAGCGTGAGGCATATAACCCTGCTGTAAGTCCGGCAGGGCCGCCCCCTATAATGATCAGATCTTCCATGATGATCCAAAAAAAATAAAAACCCCGCCTTGTCCGCCGAGGCAAGGTAAGGTATTTGATTGATTAACTTAAAGGAGTTTTTTTAGTTCCCCGTCGATCTGGCTCTTGGGCTGGGCGCCGATGATCATTTTGGCCACCTCGCCGTCTTTAAAAAGAATAAGTGTAGGAATATTCCTTATACCAAATTTTGCCGGGGTGTCACGATTTGAATCCACATCCATTTTTGCAATCTTTATTTTGCCTTTGTACTCTTGGGCCAATTCTTCCACCACAGGGCCTACCATCTTACAGGGGCCGCACCATTCAGCCCAAAAATCGACCATGGCCGGTATGTCGGAATTGACAATTTCTTCCTCAAAATTTCCATCGGTCACCTGTAACAGATCGGACATACTCCCTCTCCTTTCGATATCCAAGTTTGATAACGCCGCAAAAGTCGTAAAAAGCAAGGCTTACATATAGTAAGATCAAAGGGTTATAAACAAAAAAATTTGATTTCTGACTTTTTACAAAACCATCAAGATTAAAAAAAAGATTAACACTGGTTCACCACTTTGTCAACCAAAAGGCGGTATTCACATTCTCGAGTGAGGGTGAAAAATTTCCTTGAAACGCGGATGTGACGGGAAAGGGCAGGGCCACATAAAAAGCCCTATTTACGAAATTTCCTATTTTTTCTTTTTGGAAGATCTCTTGTCGGGCGGGTAGACAAATTTGGGAACGATATCATACGTCCAAGGGAGACCCCACCATTGCCATCCATAGTGTCTTCTCTTGTCAAAACCATGGATCTTATATCGTTTCGCAAGTTGATGGTAGAACTTGTTTTTGTTGCTGTCTTTAAACGCGGGAAATTTTAACCCCTCAAAGCCATCTTCCACGTCATAGGCTTTCTTAAAGCCGGCCTTTACAAGCTTTTTGACAGCAGGGGCGCTTCGGGTTCCATCTCTGCAAATGATCAACAGGTTGTCGGTTTTCTTAAATACTTTGCTGATTTCCTGAACAAACCTCTTGTTCCTTTCATTAAATCTGTAACCGACGGCTCCGTCTTTTTTCAGGAACTTATTGGTCATAAACATATATGGAAAAAGATAGGCATTAATTGGATGGCCGACAAATTGGTATTCAGCTCTTGTCCGGACATCTATGAGGTAGGTGTCGGGTACCGTGTTCAGCATATCATACGCTTCAATACTCAAGATCTTTTTGGGTTCCTCCGCAAGGCTGTTTCCGAACGTCGAAAATATGAGAAGGAACCCAAAAAGAACACCAAGACCCGTTGACAAGGCTTTCTTACCCATGATTTTATCTTCTCTCATTTGTCCTGCATCGTTTGATAGAACGTTTCCATTTTGCATGGCAGAAGCGGGTTACTCAAACCAGCCAGACCCGTGCCCTCAAAGACCGGCACTTTGAAACAGATTAATAGACCAGGATCATTTTATTTGTCAACGAAAAATATCGCCACTGTCATAACCCTCTTGACACGTATTTGACAGAAGCTTAACATCTGTCGCTATTTATTAAGGTAGAAACTGGCCAATTTTGCCATAATCATCCTTTTGTTGCTGCCCATGGACCAGAAAAGAGTTTGAGAATCTCAAATGGTGCCCATAAGAAGGAATTTATGAAGACCGCGAGTAAAGTCTATTTTTCAGATCTTAGAACGTCTCCGAAAGAAAACCTGCCGTCCAAATTGGCAAGACTGATGGCTAGTGCCGGACTGGATGAAATTGTGGCGCCTCGGGGGCTTATTGCCATCAAATTGCATTTTGGTGAGAAAGGAAACACAGCATTTGTCCGCCCCATATTTATTCGGAGAATCGTGGACCAGGTCAAAGAGTTAGGAGCGTCACCTTTTCTGACCGATACAAATACCCTTTATGGTGGGACAAGGGGAAATAGTGTAGCCCATTTGAAAACAGCCATAGAGAACGGTTTTGCCTACTCAGTTGTAAACGCGCCGATTATTATTGCCGATGGTTTGAGAGGGGGCTCGTTTTCAGAGGTCAGGATTGACCGAGGCACCGTAAAAACAGCTTATCTTGGAAGGGGGATTGTCGAATCCGATTCTATCATCAGTGTTGCTCATTTCAAGGGGCATGAGTTGGCAGGCTTTGGCGGCACAATCAAGAACCTGGCTATGGGTTGCGCATCAAGAAAGGGGAAATTGGAGCAGCACTCGGGGCTGTCCCCAAAAGTCAAGCGGAAGAAATGTATCGGATGCGGAGATTGCATGAGATATTGTGCTCAGGGCGCTATTTCGGTGATGGAGGAAAAAGCCTTTATTGACGCTGGGAAGTGTGTGGGTTGCGGCGAATGTATCCTGATTTGCCCAAACAGCGCGATCAATATCCAGTGGAGCGGAGATATTGAGGTCTTTCAGAAAAAAATGGTGGCGTATGCATTAGCGGTCCTCAAGGGGAAGAAAGGAAAAGCTTTTTTCCTTAATTTCCTGATCGACATCTCTCCGGCCTGTGATTGTTACGGTCACAGCGATGCGTCTATTGTTCAAGATATTGGCATAGCGGCCTCTAAAGACCCTGTGGCCATTGATCAGGCATCAGTGGATCTTGTCAACCTTCAAGTGGGCCTTGAGGGGACCCGACTTGACACCCACAAAAAAGACGGGGAAGATAAATTCAAGGGGATTTATCCAAAAACCGACTGGTCTGTCCAGCTGGATTACGGCGAAGAATTGGGTCTTGGTTCCCGTGAATATGAGCTTGTTACCATATAATTGGGTTGATGTCTTCCGGAAATAGTCTTCATCCGGAGAAGATGGGGAATTTTTTAGAACGTCAGAAGGAGAGAATTATGGAAATCAATGTGACAAAAGCCGATGAAAGTCAATTAAAGCCAAAACCCACCGACGAATCCAAACTTGCATTTGGTAATATTGTAACGGACCACATAGCTAAAATGGAATATGAATCAGGAAAAGGCTGGTCCGATGCATGGATCGAGCCGTATGGAGATATCTCGATAGACCCCGCTGCAATGGCACTTCACTATGGGCAAGAGATATTTGAAGGGTTAAAGGCCTATCGTGGAAAAGATGGGATCTATCTCTTCAGAGCCAGAGAAAACTTTGAAAGGTTCAATCGGTCAGCTGCGAGGCTCTGCATGCCCGAGGTGGATGTTGATCTCGCCATGGAGGCAATGAAAAAATTGGTGCTTCTAGACAAGGACTGGGTCCCAAGGACAAGCGGCACCTCCCTATATATAAGACCGACCATGGTTGCCACAGAACCTCATCTTGGAGTGAGGCCTGCAAGCGCCTACCTGTTCTTTATCATCATTGGGCCAGTGGGTGCTTATTATAAAGAGGGGCTAAACCCCGTCAAGATTTGGGTGGAGGATTTCTATGTGAGGGCTGCTGTTGGGGGGACCGGTGAGGCCAAGACCGCGGGGAACTACGCCGCCAGCCTGCTTGCTGCAGAGAAAGCCAAGGAAAAGGGGTTTACCCAGGTGCTCTGGTTGGATGCGGCAGAACGGAAATATGTTGAAGAAGTGGGGACTATGAATATGTTTTTTCGGGTTGACGACGAGGTGATCACCGCCCCTTTGACAGGGAGTATCCTGCCCGGAATCACAAGGGATTCCGTCATCCGGATCGTAAAGAATTGGGGGATGAAGCTGTCGGAACGCTCCCTTTCCATTGACGAGGTCATTAAAGCGGCCAAAAACGGCAGCTTACAGGAGGCCTTTGGTACGGGGACGGCCGCTGTCATATCTCCGGTGGGTCAGATTACGTATAAAGGAGAAGACCATATCGTGGCCGGGGGGAAAATGGGGGAATTGTCCCAGAGACTCTATGATGAAATTGTGGCAATCCAGTACGGCGAAAAACCCGATCCCTATGGATGGGTTGAGCGGATCGATTAAATAAATATGAGATGATTATATCTTTCTGAAGACCATGGATTAGACGAGAGGTAACAACATGATCCCCACGATAGAATGGGACGGACAATATGTCAGGATGATTGATCAGAGAAGGATCCCATCCAGAATTGAGTGGTATGTCTGCAGAGGATACAGAGACGTCATCAAGGCAATAGAGAAGATGGTAATACGAGGTGCCCCTGCAATAGGGGTGGCAGCGGCTATGGGTCTTGCCCTGGGGGGATTTTCCATCAGAACGAACTCCTCCCGGGTTTTTATGGACAAGTTTAGAAAGATAAGCAAAGAAATGCTTCTGGCACGGCCCACCGCAATAAACCTTAAGTGGGCCGTGGAACGGATGGAAAATCTGGCTGAAAATATGAAAACCGCCGGGGTGGATGAGATCAAAAAGGCGCTAAAACGCGAATCTGAAATGGTCCTTGCCGAAGATATTAAGATCAACCGCAAAATGGGCTTAAATGGCGAAAAACTTGTTCCGACCGGGGCAACGATCCTGACCCACTGTAACGCAGGCTCGTTGGCTACCGGCGGTTACGGGACGGCACTGGGTGTAATCCGGGCAGCACACGAAAAAGGAAAAAAGATAAAGGTGATCGCCGATGAAACCAGACCGTGGCTCCAGGGGCTCCGTTTGACGGCCTTTGAGTTGATGGAGGACAAGATCCCCGTAACCGTAATAACTGACAATGCCGCAGGATCTCTGATGCGTCAAGGTAGGATTGATGTGGTCATCACCGGGGCCGACAGGATTGCTGCCAATGGAGATGTGGCGAACAAAATAGGGACATATCAGGTGGCCGTGCTGGCCAAAACAAACAGGGTCCCTTTTTATGTGGCAGCACCTCTCTCCACAATTGATCCTACCACCAAAAACGGAGACGCGATCCCGATGGAAGAAAGGGGGGGGGATGAAATTTATAAAATTGGCAGATTAAAAATGGGGCCGCCAGGGGTCTCGGTTTTAAATCCCGCCTTTGATATTACGCCCGCCAAATATGTGTCTGCCATAATCACCGAGAAAGGAGTTGTCAGACCTCCTTTTAGAAAGGGAATCAAAAACCTGTTCGCTTGAGGTGATTGAAACTTCTTCCGGCGTCATGATCAAGCCGTCAACGTCTTTTTGCTTGACCTTGTGGTGTCCATCCAAAAACTCTTGAGTTTTCTTTATTGTTCCCGGTCGAGCCTCATGCCCACCAAGCTGTTTTATAAAGGCGTTCCCTTTCCGATGGCCGGTTCAAATTGGATTCAGGAGGACATTGGTCCTTCAGCCGCTTTTATGATACTATGTGTTCCCAGATGGGATTCAATATATCAGGACATAATACTACATCAAAATTGACAGGCCCTTTTGAAGCCCCTATATTTTTTCTGGAAAAATGGACCATCACTAAATCTAAATGCTAAACAGGAGGATGTGTGTCGTGGGTGAAGAAGAAATCAGAAAAAAGACTCAGGAGACGGCAAAGAAGCTCTTTGGAAAAGGTATCAAAATGGATCCCCCTTATTTCTTGTGGAAATCCTTTGACAGAGACTTGGCAAATGATTTTTCGAAATTTATAACAGGCAACCTCTATTCTCGGACTGTCCTTACGTTGCCGGAAAGACAGATGGTGACCTGCGCCATGCTGGCGGCGATCCGTGCGGGTGATGAATTGAGGCTCCACGTAAATGGTGCATTGAATGTCGGGTGCGATCCGGCAAAGCTCGCGGAGGTTTTTTTTCAGGTGGCCACCTATGCGGGTATGCCGGCCGTCAACGAGGCACTTTCGATTTATCGCGACGTTCTAAAAGAAAGGGGGGAGTGGCCGATTGAAAGCTAATAGGCCGGAGCACCGGAGGGTCCTTTTTTTGGTTACTCCGGCGATTGGGATAGTAGAGCATGATCGTGTCAGAGTAGCTGAGGGAATAAGATTTATTGAGAAGTTACGTTCAAGCTAAATCTGTAAGAATTTAACAAAACGTACCGGTGGATTTCCCAAGGGTTGTACGTTTAAGAGATTGCGGTATGAAACGGATTTTGAAGATCACAATTTGGAGTTTTTCAGTGGTAGCCTTTCTGGGCATGTGTACTGCTGCCTATTTTTGGTATGTCTGGTCCAGCAACCTCCCATATATAGGTTCTATGAAAGACTACCGCCCTCCGATTATTACAGAGATATATAGTGATGACGGGGAAGTGATCGGGAGGCTTTGGGAGGAAAAAAGGATTGTCGTCCCACTGGAAGTACTGCCAAGACATCTGATCCAGGCCTTTATCGCTGCAGAGGACTCTCGTTTTTTTGAACATGAAGGAGTGGACATACAGGGGATAATCAGGGCGCTTTTCAAGAACCTTGCCGCAGGTAAGATAGAGCAGGGGGGCAGCACCATAACACAGCAGGTAACAAAGTCGCTCCTCCTAAAAAATCCTAAAAAGACGTACCGCAGAAAAGTCAGGGAGGCCACCTTATCTATCCAGCTTGAAAAAATTTTTTCAAAGGAAAAAATCTTATTCCTCTATTTGAACCAGATCTATCTCGGGCACGGGGCCTATGGGGTGGAGGCCGCGGCACGAACTTATTTTGGTAAGCCGGCAAAGGACTTGAGCCTTGAACAATCGGCCCTTCTTGCAGGGTTGCCCCAGGCCCCGGCAAGGTATTCTCCTGTCTCTCATTTTGATCGGGCAAAGGCTAGACAGAGATATGTCCTGGAAAGGATGCGGGAAGAAGGTTTTATCACCGATCAACAGCATAAAAGAGCGCTTAAGGCTCCCCTTCATATGGAAAATGCATCTGAAAATACCTTTGCAAGAGCACCGTATTTTACGGAGTATATCCGACAATATCTTCTCAAGAAATATGGTCGGGGACCCTTGTATCGGGGAGGACTCAAGGTCTACACTTCGCTTGACTTAAGTCTCCAGGAGAAGGCGAGAGAAGCACTTGTAAAGGGACTCTCGGAGTTGGACAAACGGGAAGGGTACAGAGGCCCTGTCCGGCATTTGGAAGAAGAGGATATATACGACTATATGGCAAAATCCTTTGATAGACTTTCCGGATCACCCTTCCGAGCCGGATCGATTATTGAAGGGCTGGTGTTGGATGTAGATGACAAGAAAAAGGAAGTGGTTGTCTGGTTGGGGGAGGATCTGGGTCGTCTACCGGTTTCGAAGATGAGATGGGCCAGGAGACCCAACCGGAAAGTGCCTTTCTACAATCGCAGGGTAAAAAAGCCGTCAAGTGTCCTGAAAAGAGGCGATGTAATCCTGGTTCGTCTTTTGAGGGAGAGGGGTTCTCCCGGGGTCGTTTCAGGGTCGGGCGTGGCGGTTAAGAAAGGGTTTTCATGGGAAGTTTCGCTGGAGCAGGCCCCTGCAAGTCAAGGCGCCCTTTTTTGTATGGCGCCTGGGACGGGTGAAGTGAAGGCCATGGTCGGCGGCAGGGATTTTCAGGTGAGCCAGTTTAATCGGGCGATTCAATCCAGACGGCAACCGGGTTCTGCCTTTAAACCCATCATTTATGCTGCTGCGTTAGACAAGGGTATGAGCCCGGTAAAAATCATTATGGATAGCCCATTTATCTCTGAGAGAGATGATGATGATAAAGTATGGAAGCCAAAAAATTATAAGGAAAAATTCTTTGGGCCCACACTTTTCAGAACGGGTCTTATCAAGTCTCGAAATGTTGTTACAGTGAAATTGTTGAAGGAAATAGGGGTTAATTACGCGATTCAATACGCAAAAAAGCTGGGTATTGAATCCAACCTGAGCCCTGACCTCTCCCTGGCCCTTGGAGCATCAGGCGTTTCGCTTTTGGAATTGACAAGGGCTTATGCGGTGTTTGCTAACGATGGAATGCTGGTGGAACCTATCTTTATCAAACGGATATTGGACCGGGGCGGTCAGGTGATTGCTGAAAACCAGCCAAAGGCCAAGAGAGTCATTTCGGCGGGGACAGCCTATGTGATGACGGATCTTCTGAAGGCGGTTGTTCAGAATGGGACGGGGTGGCGTATCAAGGCCCTAAAAAGACCGGCAGCCGGGAAGACCGGAACAACCAACAATCTGTGGGATGCCTGGTTCATGGGGTACACACCCGAACTGGTGACGGGTGTTTGGGTGGGTTATGACGACCGAAAGGCCATGGGAAAAGGAGAAACCGGTTCCAGGGCGGCCAGCCCGATTTGGCTCTATTTTATGTCCGAGGCGTTGGCAGGACGTCCTGCAATGGATTTTGAGGCGCCTGATGGCGTTGTGTTTGCCAAAATTGACGCGAAAACAGGGCTTCTGGCCAGTGAGCATTCCAAAAAAACCGTGTTCCAGGCGTTTCAAGAAGGGGGAGAGCCAAAGAAATATTCTCCCAGTTCAAAATCACCCAAATCAGGGCAATTTCTGGAATTGGATATGGCGCCTGAGAAATAACAAATTTTCTTCCTCCCCAAACCCGGGCGCCAATTCTGCAAAGTTATTTCTGCACAGACCTTAAAAATATTATTTTAAGTCCTTTATACCTTGCAGAACCGTGTCAAAGAGCTCTCGGACGTCACTCTTTTCCAGACAGGAAAATGCCACTCTGAGGTCTGTTTCGCCCAGGGAAATAAGGCCTACCCCGTATTTGTCAAGGAGATGGACCCGGAGCTGTTCTGCATCAACTGTTTTCAATTTCAGACACATAAAATAACCGGAATTGAACGGATATGGTTCCCATGCCTCTTTATATTTTGGATCGGCAAGGACCTGTTTGACCTCAAGGGCACGTTCCTTCAAGATTCGAAGTTTCTCTTCTTTTTCCTCCTGATAGTGATCGGATCGCAAGGCTTTCAGGATTATTTCCTGACCCAGGTGCGAGGCATTGGAGATGGATCCTCTCACGCCACCGGCTGTTTTCTTCTCCAGGGCGTCATAGAGAGGCCTCGGGTCTGTCTCAAGAAATACACCATATGTGATAAAACCTATCCTCAACCCCCAAACATAATCTTCCTTTGTGGCGCCATCCAATTTGATAGCAAGCAGGCGGGGATCACGACCCATGAGTTTTGCAAATATGGATTCTTTGAGTGTTTCCTCTTCGTAATATAGTCCGAAATAGGCGTCATCTGTCAAGGCCAGGACATTGACCCCGCCTCGGGCGGCATTTACCAGAATGTCAACAATACCGTCAGCTTCCTCCACGGTCGGGGCATAGCCCGTGGGATTGTTGGGAAAATTGAGTATTACGATGATCTTTTTTCTCCCTTTTGCCTCGAACTCAACACAGGCTTTAAAGGCGTCCAGATTGAATTTACCCCGGTCGTCAAATAAAGGGTAATGTACGATTCTGGCCCCCCTTCTGACCGAAAATATCATGTTGTAGTTACCCCACATTTTGTCCGGAAGAATGATTGTATCGCCCGGATCCACCCACATGTCCGCAATGACGCTCATCCCGTGAGTTATTGCATGGCTCACAACAGGAAGACTGATTTCTTTTTCTTTGAGGGAGGGGTTCTTTTTTGGCAGGGCCTCCTTCCAGGCCTCGCGCAACGGCAAAATCCCAAAGGATGAGGCATAGGTAAGCGCATCCTCCGGTTTGAGCTCTCTTATCATTGACATAACAGAGGGAAGGAACATGGTCCGCCCTTTTTCAGTGGCCATACCAACGGTGGCGTTAAACTTGTAGGCCTTTTCTTTTGCCTCGGCACCCTGGGTAAGAATTCCCTTTGGAAAAAAGAGGTTTTTACCTACCTCTGACAACGATTCGTAAATGTGTACATTGGCCTCTTTTATTATTTGGTTTAGCTCTTTTGCGATTGGGTTCATAGGACCTTCCTTTCTCTTTTATACATGGGGTCAGGGTATCGGAGGAATCTTTTTTGTTCAATTTTTGAACAGATTCCAGAATTTATATCTTGAGTCTGTCAGTCCTTTTTGATTAGTCGGTGGTTCCCGGAGTTGTCAAGCAAAAATGTGGGAACAATTATAAAAGAAGGACGAAAGAATCAGGTCTAAGATCTTGGTTGAAGAAGGAGCACTGGAAGATTTTCAATTTGTCTTGACTTAAAAACGTGACTCCTAATATATTTAGTGGATTTTTTGCAGGAAATTTTTATTTAGCTGGTTGAACTGATAGTACCTTGAGGGCACAATCGGCAACTCAAGTGCAGAAGTTAGCCTGTCTTTTAGAAAGGGGAATTGCATATGAGGGATGTGGTCATAGTCAGCGCGTGCAGGACAGCCATTGGTGATTTTTCGGGCGCTCTTTGTTCCATTCCGGCAACGGAACTCGGGGCTGTTGTAATCAAAGAGGCGGTTGGACGCGCGGGTATAGGGTACGAAGATGTGGACGAAGTGATAATGGGCAATGTCCTGCCCCATGGACTGGGCCAGAACCCGGCAAGACAGGCCATGGTCAAGGCCGGTCTCCCGTGGGATGTAGGTGCCATTACAATAAACAAAGTCTGCGGATCAGGTCTTAAGGCCGTAATGCTTGCGGCCCAGGCCATCCAGTGTAACGATGCCGATGTTGTGGTGGCAGGGGGATTTGAAAATATGAATCTCTGTCCCTATATGCTTCAAAAGGCAAGAACCGGTTATCGAATGAACAATGGGACGCTTGTTGATGGTATGGTGCACGATGGGCTTTGGGACCATGTAAATGACTTTCATATGGGAATGAGTGCGGAGCTGGCGGCGGATAAATATGGGGTTACCAGGGGAGATATGGATACCTTTTCACTCAATTCCTATGAAAAGACGTGGAAGGCCATTGAGGAAGGGAAGTTCAAGGATGAGATCGCACCGGTTGAAATTCCCGTAAGAAAGGGAGAACCAAAGATATTTGATGAGGATGAAATTCCTTGGAAAAAACCAAAGACAACCGCAGAGGGGCTGACCAGGCTTAGACCGGCCTTTAAAAAAGACGGCAGGGTAACGGCGGGGAATGCATCCAAGATAAGTGACGGCAGTTCGGCCTTAGTGCTCATGGCCCGTGAGAAGGCAGAAGAACTGGGATGCAAACCCATGGTACGTGTGGGCGCACAAGGGGCCGCAGGGATTGATATGAAATACGTTCTTGTGGCGCCCATATTCTCAATACCCAAGGTCCTGGCCAAGGATGGCCTCAAGGTGGGAGATGTGGATCTCCATGAGATAAACGAGGCCTTTAGTTCTTCTTCTGTCGCTGTCAGCAATGAGTTGAGAATCGATTCCGAAAAACTGAACATCCACGGTGGATCCGTCGCCCTGGGTCACCCCATCGGGGCGAGCGGCGCCCGGATTTTGACCACCCTCATCTATGCAATGAAGGACAGGGGGGCGGCCATTGGAGAGGCCTCACTCTGTCTGGGTGGTGGAGAGGCGGTCACTCTTGTCGTTTACAACGAGGGATAGATATTGATACCTCAAAAATAAATCTGGGTTCAAGACTGGGGAAAACGTTACTCCGGTTTGTCCGGGTTAACGTATAAAGGAGATCGGGTATGACGGATGTGGTGATTGTTTCCGGCGCAAGGACGCCGGTTGGAAATTTTGGCGGGGCCTTAAAGGGAACGCCCGTTGTTGAGCTGGGCGCCCTGGTACTTAAAACAACGCTCAAAAAGACCAATCTAAGGCCTGCGGCATCGGACACTTTAACAAAGTTTGAACCGGATGGCCTTAAAGACCTTGGGATGATTGAGCTTGAGAAAAAGAGTTATGATTATGATGATTCTCATCACCCTGTTCAGATTGATGAAGTGATCATGGGAAATGTGGTGGGGGCGGGCCAGGGACAGAATGTTGCCAGACAGGCCATGATCAAGGCAGGGATATCAAAAGAGACAAGTGCCTTTACCGTCAACAAAGTGTGCGCCTCCGGAATGAAGGCGGTTTCGCTTGCTGCCCAGGCCATCAGAGCGGGGGATGCCGAAGTGATCTTGGCCGGTGGAATGGAAAATATGAGTCTGATTCCATACGTGTTGCCGGCGGCCCGATGGGGAGCACGTATGGGCAATGTTGATTTGGTGGATCTGCTGGTGTTTGATGGGCTGTTTGAGATTTTTTATGGCTATCACATGGGTATTACCGCTGAGAACATTGTGGAGAAATATGGTATATCGAGAGAAGAGCAGGATGAGCTTGGGGCACTGAGCCATCAGCGAGCAAGAAAGGCCATCGCCGACGGGACATTCAATAACGAGATCGTACCGGTGATAATTCCCCAGAGAAGGGGGGACCCTGTTGTATTTGATACCGATGAAAGGCCTATGGATACCAGTGCGGAAAAAATGGGGAGACTACGTCCGGCATTCAAGAAAGATGGAACGGTCACGGCAGGAAACGCATCGGGGATCAACGATGCCGCAGCCGCGTTGCTTCTCATGTCAGCGGACAAAGCCAGTGAACTGGGGATAAAGCCTCTCGTCAGGGTAAAGGCCTGCGCATATGCAGGGATTGACCCTGCATATATGGGGCTGGGTCCAATTCCGGCCGCAAGAAAGATCTTTGAGAAAGAGGGTTTGTCCATTAATGACTTTGGCGCCATTGAGTTGAATGAGGCGTTTGCGGCCCAGGCCATCGCATGTATGCGGGAGCTCAAATGCGATGTGGAAAAGACAAATATCCATGGAAGCGGGGTTTCCATCGGACATCCCATCGGGTGCACGGGCGCAAGGATCATACTGACTCTTATGGGCATTATGTTAAGGGGTGGGCATGATCTGGGTCTGGCGTCTCTTTGCATCGGGGGTGGGCAGGGCATGGCGACGGTGTTAGAGATTGTTGATTGATGATTGTAGATTGAACAGGTCGATCAACATTCGTCATTATAAATAATAAATCTAAAAAGGGAGCCAGCGATGTCATACGAAAACATTATATTTGAAACTGTAGGGGGGGTTGCGATCATAAAGTTTAACCGTCCAAAGGCATTAAACGCAATCAATCCTGCTGTTCTGGAAGAAGTCAACGATGCCCTGGGAAATATTGAAGCGGATCACAAGACAAGAGTACTTGTGCTTACCGGTGAAGGGGAAAAGGCATTTGTGGCCGGCGCCGATATAGCTCATATGGTAAAACTTTCACCCCTCGAGGGCCGGAAATTTTCACGGGGCGGGCAGGATCTCCTCTTTCGTCTGGAAGGTCTGCCAATTCCTGTAATTGCCTGTGTCAACGGGTTTGCCCTGGGGGGCGGGACAGAGATCGCAATGGCCTGCGATTTTATCTATGCCTCCGAGAATGCCAAATTCGGGCAGCCCGAGATTAATCTTGGGGTTATCCCCGGGTTTGGGGGAACCCAACGGCTTTCGCGACTGGTTGGAAAAACCATGGCTAAAGAACTCTGTTTGACAGGAGCCATCATCAGCGCCCAAGAGGCAAAGGAGATTGGTCTTGTAAACAGGGTGTTCCCCCACGATACATTGTGGGAGGAGACCATGAAGACAGCCAATCTCATGGCGGGGAAAGGCAAGGTGTCCCTCCGGGCCATTAAACGTTGTATCGACCGTGGTTTTGACGTTGATTTGCACTCCGGGTGCTATATGGAAGCAGATGCCTTTGCGTTGTGTAAGGCCAGCCCGGATGCAAATGAAGGCATGAACGCGTTTTTGGAGAAGAGAAAACCCGAATTCAAAGGAGAGTTGACCTGACCATGGACTTTGCCCTTACTGAAGAACAACAAATGGTTCAAGATATGGTCCGGCGGTTTGCCGAAGTTGAGATAAAACCACGGGCAGCGGAACTTGACGCGACCCATGAGCATCCCGCGGATATCGTAAAACAGCTGGGCGAATTGAAGATGATGGGCATTGCCGTGTCCGAGGAATACGGCGGCGGAGGCATGGATTATGTGAGTTATGTGCTTGCCCTTATTGAAATCTCAAAGGCATGTGCCTCCACCGGAGTGATCATGTCTGTAAATAACTCCCTATACTGTTTCCCCGTGGATGCCTATGGGACGGATGAACAAAAAAAGAAATATCTTTACCCGTGTGCGGCAGGTGAAAAACTCGGGTGTTATGGCCTGACCGAGGCGGGAGCTGGTTCGGACCCGGCAGGTATGCGGACGACCGCCGTGAGGGACGGAGTAGAATGGGTTTTAAACGGGGAGAAAAAGTTTATCACCAATGGCAACGTGGCATCTTATGGTGTGATCGCTGCGGTGACGAAAAAAGGGAAGGGTTACAAGGGGATCAGCTCATTTGTTGTTGACTTTGAGAACACACCAGGCTTTAAGGTGGGCCGGGTGGAGGAAAAGTTGGGTATCTGCGCCTCCGGTACCTCAGAGCTGGTCTTTGAGGATGCGAGGGTGCCTGCGGATGCCCTCTTGGGAGAAGAAGGCAGCGGGTTCAAACAGATGCTCACCACCCTCGACGGCGGCCGGATAGGCATCGCCTCTCAGGCCGTCGGGATCGGCAGGGCTGTGCTTGAGGAGGCAGTGGAGTACGCCAAAACACGAGAACAATTCGGCAAACCCATAGCCACCTTTCAGGCCATTCAGTGGAAACTGGCAGACATGGCCACAGAACTGGATGCCGCTGAACTTCTTACCTTGAGAGCGGCATGGCTTGAGGACAACAAGAAACCCTATGAAAAAGCCGCGGCCATGGCCAAAATGTATGCTTCGGACGCGGCCATGAGGGCCTCTGTTGAAGGAATTCAGGTATTGGGAGGATACGGGTATTGTCGGGAATATCCCATGGAAAGACACATGCGGGATGCAAAGATATGCCAGATATATGAAGGTACCAATGAGATCATGCGTCTGGTAATAGCAAGAAATCTTTTAAAATAAACCATTCGGGTTTTTAGGAAACCGTCAAAGTTGCAGATCCAAAGACACCTGTTTGGCTATTGTAAATCCATAATACTAAATCAAAAGGGGGTGGCCTGATGCCCTTGACATTTGATCAAAGGATATTTGAGGACATAGAAAAGGGCTGTATAAGGTGGAAGAAGCGACTTGAGAAAATCTTTTCCTCAAAGCTGGAGCGGCTTGAGAGATTTTCTACGGTTTCGGACACTGTGATTAACAAAATCTATACTCCATCTGATATCGCGGATCAGGATTTCTCAAAAGATCTGGGTTTCCCGGGCGAATACCCCTTTACACGGGGGGTACAGTCGTCCATGTACAGGGGACAACTTTGGACAATGAGAATGTTCGCAGGTCTCGGGAGCCCAAGTGATACCAATAAGCGGTTCCACCATTTGGTAAAGGAAGGCCAAACCGGGCTTTCCACGGCATTTGATATGCCCACATTGATGGGATATGACTCGGACTCACCCAAGGCCCGGGGAGAGTGTGGGAGGTGCGGGGTTGCAATCGACACCCTGAAAGACATGGAGGACTTGTTTGAGGGGCTGTCAATAGATGAGATCACCACTTCCATGACCATTAATCCGCCGGCACCGGTGATCTGGGCAATGTATATCGCTGTGGCGGAGAAGCGGGGGATAGACAGAAAGCGCATCGGCGGCACCATCCAAAACGATATGCTCAAAGAGTTTGTGGCACAGAAGACCTTTATGTGCCCGCCAAAGCCCTCTGTCCGTCTTGTTACGGACACAGTGGAATTTGGGACAAAGCAGGTGCCCCGGTGGAACACCATCAGTATCAGCGGTTATCATATCAGGGAGGCGGGTTCCACCGCGGTTCAGGAGTTGGCGTTTACGCTGGCCGATGGGATCGAATACACCCAGGCAGGTGTTGAAAGAGGTCTTGATGTGGATGATTTTGCCCCCCGCTTTTCCTTCTTTTTTAATTCCCATCTCGATTTTTTTGAGGAAATCGCCAAGTTCCGTGCGGCCAGACGGATGTGGGCAAAGATCATGAAGGAGAGGTTCAAGGCCAAAGATCCCAGATCCTGGTGGTTGCGGTTCCACACCCAGACGGCCGGATGTTCCCTTACGGCCCAACAACCTTACAATAATGTGGTAAGGACAGCCCTCGAGGCCCTGGCCGCGGTGTTGGGGGGTACACAGTCGCTTCACACCAATTCCCTTGATGAGGTCCTGTCCATACCCACCGAGGAGGCCGCGACCATTGCGCTGAGGACCCAGCAGATCATTGGAGAGGAATCGGGTGTGACAAATACCATCGACCCGTTGGGTGGCTCCTTTTTTGTCGAGCGCCTGACCAACCAGATGGAGGAAGAGGCGTTTGAAATCATCCGGAAAATTGATGATATGGGCGGAATGCTTTCGGCTATAGAAAGAAACTATCCCCAACAGCAAATTGCCGATGCGGCATATCATTTTCAAAGACAGGTCGAAAAAAAGGAAAGGACCGTTGTCGGGGTAAACAAATATCTCATGTCGGAAGATATCCCGGTGGAGGTCATCGAGATGGATGAGGAACTCGAAAGACTCCAGATAGAGAAAACAAACCGGATCAAGAATGAGCGTGATAATAAGCAGGTGGAGGAATGTCTTGCCAAGGTTGGAGAGGTCTGTACCGGGGACCAGAATACCATGGAATCTCTGGTGGAGGCAGTCAAGGCCTATGCAACGCTTCAGGAGGTATGTGACGTTTTCAGGGAGGTTTTTGGGGAGTACAGGGACCCGGGTATCTATTAAAAAGTTGAGGTAAATGAGTTTGGGATTGGCGAGAAACAAGACCATTTTTGTTGAGATATCACAGGCATATTTTTTTGGCGAATTCCTTTACATCTTGTGAGAGGTGTTTATGAAACAAAAAAGAAAAATCAGGGTGATGGTGGCTAAACCGGGTCTGGACGGCCATGACCGGGGGGCAAGGATTATTGCCAGGGCATTTCGTGACGCCGGTTTTGAGGTGGTCTACACAGGACTCCATCAGACCCCTGAAGAAATTGTTGAGGCCGCCATTCAGGAAGACGTCGATATGATAGGGCTTTCAAGTTTGGCCGGGGCGCACAGATATCTGTTTCCAAGAACTGTTGAGCTTTTACGAGAGAGGAAGGCTGATGATATTGTCGTGTGCGGAGGAGGGATCGTGCCGGATGATGATCTTGAGATGCTCAAAAAGTCAGGGATAAAAAAAATTTTCACCCCCGGGGCGACCCTCGAAGAGATCGTCACGTGGGTAGAAGAAAATGTGACACCGAGGTGAAGAAAGGCTTATGGACAATGTGGTAAAAAAGGTGGTCGCCGGGGATGTGAGAACGGTGGCGCGGCTTATTCGTGACATAGATGATAGAATCCCGGAGGTAAGGGAGACCTTAAAGGACCTTTATTCCCATACGGGAAAGGCATATGTAATTGGTATTACCGGTGCCCCTGGTGTAGGGAAGAGTACATTGGTCGACCAGATGATCAGTCATATAAGGAAGAGGGAGAAAACTGTTGGCGTCCTTGCCGTTGATCCCACAAGCCCATTTAGCGGAGGAGCGATCCTTGGCGATCGGGTGAGGATGCAACGACATAGCATGGACCCGGGCGTGTTTATCCGTTCGCTGGCCACACGCGGACATTTCGGGGGGCTCACACAGTCGACTCGCAGCGCCATTGATGTCCTGGATGCTATGGGAAAGGACTATATTATTGTTGAGACCGTGGGGGTCGGACAAGATGAGGTGGATGTGGTCAAGACGGCGCACACAACCGTCATTGTGGTGATCCCGGGGATGGGAGATGATATACAGGCCCTCAAGGCTGGTATTCTTGAAACCGGTGATATATTTCTTATCAACAAAGCTGATCGTGAAGGGACGGACAAGACCGTCAGTGATCTCCGGTTGATGATTGAGATGGATCAAAGAAAATATGAAGGGGGTAAGTGGAAACCGCCCATTCTGAAGATCGAGTCACTGTTTGATAAGGGGGTCGCGGAGTTTTTGGAGGAGGTCGAGAAACACCGAAGGTATCTTTTAGGGAGGACCGGTGGGTTGGAATTAAGAAAGAACAAGAGTAAGGCGAAAGAGGAATTGGGGGAGATGGTAAGAAACCGGCTTATAGAAGAGGTGCTAGGCAAACTAACTGAAACAGGTGAGTTCGATAGGGCAGTGCAGGCCATTGTGGAGGGCAAAACAGACCCCTATTCGGCCTGTGATGAACTGGTCCTCCCGGTTATAGGGTTTCCCGGGTAGGTTTTTAATAAGTTCGGGCACCGTGGGGCTCAGCAGTTTCTCCCCGGCGCTCCCTAAACCAGTCGTTGCAACGTGGCTGATATTTGAAGTTTTGACGAAAGCACGGAGAAGCTAATAAAGGTTCATAGGGAGAAAACCCCAAATATCAGCCACTGCAAAAGTGACAAGTAAATCCATTTTGAGAGAACGCCGGAGAGAAACAGCCGAACCCTACTCCTGAAATCCTATTATTTCTCCCGGACTTATTGAGAGGTTATCTTCCTGGCACCTAAAAATCACGGGATTTTAAATATCTCGAGATCGTGCAATTTGAAACAGTGCCCGCTAACTCAAATTGAAATAGGGACGGGGGAATTAAAACGCCCATGCATACCATATTTTGGTGGGTACGGCAGGTTTTTCTTACGTTTGTGAGTTTCTTTTTTCTTCTCTTCGGGATTCATATTTTGAGGGCGGCCTATCGACTGGAGGACCCCGCATACTTTGTCATGACCTTTTTTGCTTCAAACCTGTTTATCCTTATCAGCGCCACCCTTTTGCTTGGTTTTGTGTGTCGCATGGTGAGAGCATGCAGAAACCAGGAAAAAACTAAAAATTAGTTATATTTCATAATATTATATTGGTAAGCTAAAGTGTTTTGTTAAATTTCTAACTCTTTTCTGATGTTCCAGCCCTGTGGAATGCGAAACCTTTTCCTCCCGGGGCAAGAGAGAAGAACCCATATTTTCTCCTGACGCAATTTACGTCTTAAACGAAGCGGGAGGTGACACAAATGACACGACGTAACAAACCGCTGCCTATTGGAAAAAGGCTCTTAAAGTTGAGAAAAGAGAGGGGGCTTACTCTCAAACACCTGGCAAACGAAACAGGATTGGCCTCACCGTATATTTCCCAGGTAGAAAAAGGAGAATCAATACCCTCGGTTGCTGTCATTCTCCAACTCTCTAGGGCACTTGAAGTCGATTCAAGTATTTTGCTAAAAGAAGAGAAGAAACGTGCGGGCAAGAAGTCGGCTGAGGATTACCAAAAAAGAACCGAGGCCTACAGTTATGAAACCCTTACGCCGGAGGCGAGGCATAAGCATCTCAAGGCCTTTAAGGTTCTTATCGATCCCAAGTCAGAACACAAGCCGGTTAATTATCAGCACCTGGGTGAAGAGTTTCATTACGTCCTGAAAGGAAAAATCGAGGTGCTGGTGGGAGAGAACAAGAATATCCTTGGCCCCGGCGAGTGTTTACACTTCAACTCTTCCATTGTCCACAGACTGCGAAATCTCAGTTCAGAACAAGCAGAACTTTTGGTTGTGTTGTATACCCCGTGATTGTAAGTCCCGTAAAAACTTTTTTTGATTTTGTCTGTTAACAGTAGATTTGGTGTTCCTTATGGCCTATCAACTTACCGAAGAACAGCGAATGATCAAGGCGATGGTCAGGGAGTTTGCCAGGGAAGAGATCCTTCCTACAGCCAGCGAAAGGGACAGGACCGGAGAGTTTCCCGCGGAAATTCTCAAGAAAATGTGCGAGCTCGGGCTGATGGGGATGAGTGTGCCTCCTGAATATAATGGGGCAGGAGTTGACACCGTGAGCTACTCTGTTGCCCTTCAGGAGGTTGCTTATGCCTGTGCCTCCACTGCCGTGATCATGTCGGTTCATAACTCTGTGGCCTGTGGTCCGATTTATCTTTACGGATCAGAATATTTGAAAGAGACCTATCTAAAACCCCTTGCAGCAGGAACCAAGATAGGGTCTTTTGCTCTTACTGAGGCTGGTGCCGGCTCTGATCCGGCCAGCCAAAAAACAAAGGCTGTCAGGGATGGTGATAACTACGTCATAAACGGTACAAAGGCGTTTATCACTACAGGAAAAAACTCTGACTTGACAGTGGTGACCGCTTACACGGACAAGAGCAAGAAACACCGCGGCATCAGCGCTTTTATTGTGGAGAAAGGGTCCCCCGGATTTTATGTGGGAAAAGAGGAAGAGAAGATGGGGCTTCGTGCCTCTGATACAACCGGGCTGATTTTTGAAGATTGTCGGGTACCGGTCCGGAACCTCCTTGGGCAGGAGGGGGATGGCTTTGTTATCGCCATGGCCTCTTTGGATGGAGGGCGCATCGGAATCGCCTCTCAATCCGTGGGTTTGGCTCAGGCATGTCTTGATGCAGCAGTCACCTATGCCAAGGAGCGAGTCCAGTTCAACAAACCGATTGCCAAGTTTCAGGGGATCCGGTGGATGATAGCAGATATGGCAACACAGCTGGAAGCCGCAAGGCTGCTTACATTTAACGCGGCCGCCATGAGGGACCGGGGGGAGGATTTTTCAACTGCGGCTTCAATGGCAAAGGTATTTGCCTCTGAAATGGCGAATAAGGTAGCCTATCAGGCCCTTCAGATTCATGGGGGATATGGCTACATCCAAGAGTTCCCGTTGGAGAGATATTACAGGGACGTAAGGGTCTTTACCATTTACGAGGGAACCTCCGAAATTCAGAGAAGAGTGATTGCCAATCAGGTAATTGGCAAGTAGGGTACTGCCTAGAATCCGGGTTTCAAATTTCGAAGATCATTGATTGAGGTTTAGGGTTACGAGACACAAAATTTTAGAAAAGGAGATAGTTCATGGCAAAAGAAAATGCGACAGTAGCCGTCTATAAGACGCACACCCAGGCTGAGGCAGCAATCAGGAAATTGCAGAAATCGGGAATTGATATGAAAAAACTCTCCATCCTGGGGAAGGACTATCATGCTGAGGAGAATGTGGTCGGTTACTATAACGCGGGTGATCGAATGAAGTTCTGGGGAAAATGGGGAGCCTTCTGGGGCGGCATGTGGGGACTCTTATTTGGCTCGGCTATGTTTTTTGTACCGGGTGTTGGACATATTGTGGCGCTTGGTCCGGTCGGGGGCTGGGTTCTGGGTGCCATAGAGACCGCAGTGGTCGTAGCCGGTCTAAGCGCCCTGGGTGCCGGGCTTTACAGCGTCGGGATTCCCAAAGATAGTGTAATCAAGTACGAGACGGCCGTAAAGGCCGATCAGTTCCTTGTCATCGCTCACGGCACAAAAGAAGATGTTGACAAGGCAAAGGAAGTGATAGATACGACCGATCCTGTGGAGGCCAATGTCCACCATCGGTAGCAGGAATTAATTAAAAACTCTGAAACGCCTTTTGTGCACACTTGATTGTCTTTTGGATCATATCATGGCCGTGGGCCGTGGAGACAAAACTCGCTTCAAAAGGGGAGGGGGCCAGGTATATGCCCGCATCGAGCATCTCTTTGTAATATTTCTTAAACATGTCCTGATCACTGGTCTTGGCGGTTTCAAAATCGGTTACAGGCTTTGGTGTGAAAAAGAGAGTGCCCATGGAACCGATACGGTTTATTACGGAAGGGATGCCCGCAGCCCTGGCCGCTCCCTCGAGGCCGGTAAACAGCATGCTGGCCTTCTTTTCAAGCTCCTTGTAAATCTCTCCCTTCTTTAGAATTTTTAGGGTGGTCAGACCTGCGGTCATGGCAAGTGGGTTGCCCGAGAGGGTCCCCGCCTGATAGATATCGCCTTCAGGGGCCATCTTTGACATGATGTCTTTTCTGCCGCCGAATGCGCCTACCGGCAAACCGCCCCCGATGATTTTTCCGAGACAGGTAAGATCAGGCATGATCCCCAGGAGTTCCTGTGCGCCTCCCGGAGCCACTCTGAAACCGCTTATTACCTCGTCAAAAATGAGGAGGGAGCCGTGCTCCCGGGTAATCTGTGAAAGGCCATCCAGAAACTCCTGTTGCGGAACAATTACCCCCATATTTCCAGGGATCGGCTCAACAATAACGGCCGCGATCTCCGGGCCGAACTTTTGAAAGGCTTTGTCTACAGGTTCCAGATCGTTAAAGGGGAGTGAGATCGTTTGTCTGGCCAGAGCTTGTGGCACTCCAGGGCTGCCCGGGATACCCAGTGTGGCAACCCCGGAGCCGGCCGATACAAGCAGGCTATCGGCATGGCCATGGTAACAGCCATCAAATTTAATGATTTTTTCCCTTCCCGTAAACCCTCTTGCGAGACGTAAGGCACTCATGGTGGCCTCTGTTCCTGAGTTAACCATCCGGACCATCTCGATGGATGGCACCATTTCGACGATTAGTTCCGCCATCTCCACTTCCCGTTCGGTCGGCGCCCCGTAACTGGTGCCAAGCGGAATGCTTTCTTCCAGGGCCTGAACCACTTTCGGGTGTGAATGACCCAAGATCATCGGTCCCCATGAACACACATAGTCAATATATTTATTGCCATCGGCATCCCAAAGCACTGCCCCCTCCGCCCTGGCAATAAATGGCGGGTCAATGCCAACTGATTTCCCGGCTCTTACGGGGCTGTTTACTCCACCTGGGATACATCTGTTGGCCCTCTCAAAGAGAAGGTTAGATATTTCTCTCATCCTCTTTCTCCCATATTAGTATTTGAGGTTTGCGCTGGCGCTCTTTTTTGCTATTCATGAAACGGGTAGTATGATCAAAAATACCTCATACTGGTTTTTTTAAACTCTTTTTCGCTAAAAAGGAGCTCGTATTTATCCATGCCCGTAGAGAGGGACATTTGTTTTGCAATCTCATGGCACTGTTCCTGATTTTTTCCATGGACCATGGTATAAAGGTTATATCGCCAATCCTTTTGCGGTCTTCTTTGATAACAATGGCTTACCTCCCTGAACTGGGCAAAGGTCTTCCCTATTTCTTCTACCCGGTCATCCGGGACCATCCAGGCAACCATGGCATTTGAATTAAATCCCGCTTCTTGGTGGCGTAAGGTGGCTCCGAAGCGTCTTAGGATGCCTCGTTCTCTGAGATTATTTATCCGTTCTATAAACTTTCTCTCTGTTATGCCGACTTCTTCCGCCATGGCGGCATAGGGTTTTGGCACAATGGGCAGGTCTCCCTGGATTTTACTGATTACTTTTTTGTCCAGTGTGTCTATCACGGAATATGTCCTTTTTTGTCATGGGCTTTCAGAAGTCACACATTGACTCCTGGGGTTTGTTCTCTTTTCAAAAAAACCGACATTTTTAGCAGCATCGGGGTCCATGTGGAAATATCGGATAGGCCATTATTTGTCAAGCGGGATATTTGTTGTTCGCAAGGCTTGAAAAAATCAAGGTGATAATATATTTTGTTTTGTGAAAACAGACAATGTGCTTCACAATGTCCAAACCAAAAACCGCTTCCTAAGAACCTCAAGGACCTTATCCAACCCGGAGACTGTTCGGATAGGTCATATTGCCAAGGATGTCAAAATGTTGGGTTTCCAGAAAATTATAGAAAAAAGGATACAAGAGGCCCTGAACAGAGGAGACTTTGATGACCTCCCCGGTCGTGGCGAACCCTTGCAGGTGGAAGATGACAGCCGAGTCCCCGAAGACCTCAGACTGGCTTATAAGATCTTGAAAAATGCGGATTGTCTTCCCCCCGAACTGGAACTGAGGAAAGAGATTCGGCAGATGGAAGATCTGCTCGAGAACATTCCGGATGAAAAAAAGAAATACCGTCAGATAAAAAAGATCAATTTCAAAATCATGAAATTAAACCTCATAGGGAACAGGGCTCCGTTGTTGGAGGAAAAGCAAATTTATTATAAGAAGCTGGTTGATAGATTTGGTTAAAAGTGATTTATACCGGTCGCCGATGAATATGAGGCCAGCAATACCCGGGGGCAATTTGGGGTCTGTTGGAGGGTGATCCAAGAGATGCTAAAAACAACATCAGGAGAATCAGGGGAAAAGAGAAGTGACCTTTTGGAACGATGTTAAAGGGGTTTTCGCCATTCTGGCCGGTATTTTACTGATATTATCCGTTCAATCGAGTCCTGTCGCGGCCAGGACGACCCAGAATTCTCTCAGATGCCCGGGCAGCACGGGCCTCATATCTATAGGCGACACCGAATCGGAGGTCCTGGACAAATGCGGAGAGCCGACAACCAATGTAAAGATACGCATCCCAGGCGTATATTATGGTAACCCGGGTGAAATGGGCCATGAAGAATACCGCAGACAGATAGCAAGAGAAGGTGCAGCAACTCAGGAGTGGACATATGATTTTGGCCCAAACAAATTTGTCTATTACCTAAGTTTTCAAGAGGGAGAGTTGTATCGCATAGAGAGTGGCGGCTACGGGAATTAGGGCTAGCGCAAAAATAACTTCACATTTTCGCATGCCATCTTCAGATCATCTTCGACCGCGCCTCAATCGTGAAATTCTCGGAAGAGTGTTGCTATTCCTGTGGTTTCGCTCAATCGGCGCAGCCAAATCTGATCTAAATCTGTGCGCCAACTCTGTGAATTTATTTTTGCGCCAACCCTAAGAAATTGTGAGAAAGTCAGGAAACCGTAGTGCCCCTAAAGCCTTCACCCCTGAGAAGCCT
>SDBT01003537.1_pt1 | contig 26953 bp, 25 predicted proteins | sample 2277101 | NCBI WGS metagenome assembly SDBT01 (sample SAMN10404973, study PRJNA504765) | marine sediment metagenome | isolation source: marine sediment core GS10_PC15, 103 cmbsf | place: Arctic Ocean: Southern Knipovich Ridge | collected 2010 | reverse complement strand
GCATATTATGACATTATCTGATATACTCGAATAAAGGCAACAAAAGGCAAAAGACAAATCAGGGTTGCTGAAGACGTGGTCAATATCAGGAAACTCTCCGACCACCAAAACCAGGATTGATTTTCTGCCAAGTCAGATGATAAAGCTAGCCTCATTCTCCTGAACACACCTCAACACAGCCATAAACACCCCAAAAAACTGTCATCGGGTACTTATGACGGTGAGTTTTTTGCCGGGGATTGTGTGGATGTTTTCGGGGTTATAGTATTCGTATGTGCGGGATGGCGGCAGTTGAAATGTGCCGGGTCTGATGGCGATCACGTGCAAGCGAAGTTCTTTTGGCGGGCCTGGAGGCAGATCCCGCAGATAAAGAATCAGTTTCTGGCGGCTGATTTCATATTTCTCGATTTTGGCGGATTTCACCAGGCTGCTTAACGATCTTTCATCCGCCCGCAAGGCTGAGCCGAGCCCGATTTCGACCATGCAGTTCTCAGCGCCTTTACCCCGCTCACTCAGGATAACCGTGACCGGGATTTGTTCATCGATTTTGTATACTCGAGCCGGCAGTTCCACTCTCAGGTTCAAACCTGCCCGGGCGGTCTGTTGTTCTTCCGTACCCCAGCGCCGATAACCTTTAGCCAGCAACACATAACTGACTTTGCCGCGGCCGCGAAAGCGGATGGACACGGGGTCCCGGCCAGGGGGACTTAACTCGAGAAACACCGGTTTGTCATGCCCGGCGTCCAGGATAATGCTGCCGCACAGTTTATCCCCGCAGTGAACCCGGACTTCCCCGGACACCGCCCGTCCCCAGGCAACGTTCAGGGCCTGAAGCGCCAGGACCGTGGCCTGGGTCCCCGGCCAGCAGCCGGATGCTTTGCGATGTTGAATAATTTCCTTCACCAGCCTTTCCTGCAACAGCGGCGCGGTGTTCGCTCGACTCAAGGCTATGGCCGCCAAGGCCAGGCATTCGGTTCTGGCGCCATAAGCATAGGCCGAGGATAATGTGCGGTAGTTGGTCTGTCCCTTCTTTTGCAGGAGCTTTGTGGCCAGCGCTTTTGCCTGTTCCCTGTAGTTCCGTGACCTTGGGTAGTGCTCGATACCGGCATTGAGGGCTAACAAGCGGTGGTACATACTCTCAGACCGGTTGTTGACGATCCGGCCGAGGTTCCTTAGATGGCGGAAAATCTCACGATCTCTTTTGCCGGCTTTAAGAACCGCCCAGACGGCATAGCTCTGGCTGCGGCTGTCTGCTTTGCTGAAGTTTGCGGCAATATAGTTCCAGGTGCGCTCGATTATTGCCGGATCCACCGTAATGAAGCGGCTCATGTCCTGGAACTGCATGAGTCCGAGGGCTGAAAGCCAGAGACTGGCCGGCTGGCGGCCATAGAGTGAGAACCCGCCTCCTCTTACTTCGTATTGCAGCAGGCGCTGGTAGCCGGAGCGCAGGTAGCCACGCGCCCGCTCCTCCAACTCGGGGTTCAGCTTGTCACGCGCTTTCAGGTAGTCGAGGATCATCAGATTGGGATAGTTGACCGAGGTCGTCTGTTCAAAACAACCATACGGCTGTCGGAGCAATCCTTCGATTCCCGAGATCATCTCGGCCAGTGGTGAGGCCTGGATGCGCAGGCTCCAATTCTGCCGGATAGTATTTTCGGGCAGAGACAACGAATGTGTTACCCCCCGCGATGCCGCCAGCCCGCCACTGGCGCTGCGCACGACTTCCTTGCCGTTTTCGGTTATCTGCACCAGTCTGACAAGTGTGTCACGATGGGGGCCAAGCGTGGCGCGGATGGTCAGTTTGTGATGGCCGCTCTTGGTCAGCCGCAGCGGCAATTCAAACAAGTGACTGCTGTTTGCCTTCATGTGTACCGTTTGCGAATATGTTTCCGCTTTAAAGAAGTCAGCCTTTTCCAGGACGATGCGGGCATCCCCATCCTGGGCATTATTGAATGCTCTAAGCCGAATTACCGGTTCATCATTACGGATAAAGGCCACGGGAAAATCGGTGGCGACAAAGAACGGTTTTCCGGCGAGGAACTCGGTGGCGCCGCCTGCCAGGCCGCCGGAGTCGGCCAGGGCAATGGCCGAAACATGCCAGGTAGTGATATTATCGGCGAGGGTAACCGGCAAGACCGCCTGGCCGCTTTTGTCCAATTCCACTTCAGGTAGAAAGAGGAGGGTCTCGGGGAAGTATTCCCGGACCCGGGTGGTGAGGGGCACGCGTGCGGATGGCTGCCGGCTGCCGGGCCGGGAGCGCAGGTCTTCGGACTCGGGAATTCTGGGTGAGTCGGTCCGCCGCGCCTTTTCCCTGGCCTTGGAAAGCACCGGCAGACACATCCCCGCCAGAATGAGCAGCAAAGCGATGACCACACAGACCTTGATCAGGACCTTGCGCCGGCTGAGAAAAAGGACCAGTTGGACAATCAAAAAGGCGACCGTCAATGCCAGGCATGAGGCCAGGATCAGGTTGCGCCAGCGCCGCGCCCGGGCCCGGTCTTGCCGCGCGATCCGCGAACGGTTTGTCAGTTGCGCGCGCCCATTGAGTTGTTGGGGAAGCGGCAAAAACGACAGGTGGTTATGGCGGATTAACGCGGCAAGAACCGGGGGTGGCAGATGCAGCTTGGGCGATTGCTCGACCAGCCAGGCCTGGAGTTCTTCCTCGGGATATTGCGCGCCGGCCCTGGCCGCAATTCCGGCATCGGTGATGAGCAGCGTGGCGGCCCCGGCCACGGGCCGTCCCCCACCGTCGGTCAATTTCAGCTTGACCTTGTTTTCTTCTCCGGGCAGCAGCTTGCTTTTGGCGGTGAGCACCTTTAGCTCCGGCAAACTTGCGAGTACCGGCAGAGCAATTCTGCTGGTGCATGCCTGCCCATCATCCATCTGGCCAAGGGCATAAAGAACAAGCCGGCCGCTGAAGTTCCGGGGGATATCAAAGCTCGTCCGGGCAATGCCATTACGGAAGTCCTTACTCTTCACGACCCGGGTAAAATGAGTTTTATTCCCGGAGACCACGAACAACTCCAGCAGTTTTATTCGCCCGGCGATTCCCGGGTGCAGTTCGACCTCACAGCTAACGGCCTGCCCGCGTTGTAGAGGGGCGAAAGGCAAGCGGCAACGGAACAGGTTGTGCTGGAGCCCCTTAAATGGGATGGTCGCGGAGTATCTCCGGCCATTTCTGCCTTTCCAGGATACTTCTGCGTCAATATCCTTACCCGGCATGTAAACCGAGAATTCGGCGTAGCCTTTGTTCCCGACCGTGATCACCTCTTTGCGTTTGCCCAAATGAAGCTTATACTCTCCGGGAGCCGGGCTGCCGTCGGGATGGTACGCGCAAAGCAGCATTCGGTTCTCGGTCCCGGGAAAAGCCGTGCCGCCAGGCAGCAGTATTTCGACGATACGATCTTTCCGGTAAATCGTTAGCTGTCGTTTCCAGCTCTCGGGACTCCCGCCGTCGCGTATGTCCAAACGGGCTGACACTTCTGCCCAGGCGGCCCTTTGTGGCAGGAACTTGTTAAGATTGTCCAGAACCAGGCGGGCTTTTCCAGCGTTATCGGCGTTCAGGCGGTATTCTTGACGCTTCTGCGTCTTCGGGTTTTCCAGCGTGAATGTCAGCTTGGCCTGAGACACGGGCTGGCCGGAGAAATACTTGAGCTTGATCTCAAGGCTAACTGAGCGGTCCACGGCAAGGTATCGCGGAGTGAACGATAGCTTCGCCCGGATGCGTTTGGGAACGTAGCGTTTGACCGTAACGCTCTTCTGTTGCTGCTTTTGGCCGTGAGTAACGAGAATCTTGTAGGCGCCGGGGAGAATATCACCAGCCAGTTTCAAGCTGCCGTGGACGTTCCCGTATTTGCTGCTGCGAGTTTCCCGATTCTGAAGGATATTGCCGTTGGGGTCAAATATCTTGATGTTGGTGGGTTCGCTGGGCTGGGGGAGATGACTTTGCGGTGAGACCAGGAAGGCGGAATAGTGGATGCTTTGTCCCGGCTGGTAAATAGCTTTGTCCGTGATAATGAAAGTGTGGCTTCTGGCCGCATTTTCATCGTCTTCGTCACGTCGGCGAATGTGATGGGCAAAATGGACCTTTTTCCTGCCTGCGGCAACCGTCACGACGTAGCGAAGGGCCAGCAAGTCCTTCAGCCTGGCGGGCTGAATCACGAGGCTGCAGAATCCTTCGCGATTGGTTTTGACCGTCTTCTTTTCCGCCACTCCCCGGTCATCGAGGAACTGAAAACTGACGACGGCGTTCGCAACGCCCTTGCCAGTGCTTCGGTTCTGCACGAAAACGGATACGGGAACGGGTTCATTCGCCGAGGCTGTTTCCGGAACATTGATCGTTACTGCCAAGGCATTGAAAAAACTTTCCGGAAAATAGATCAGCAGCGAGCCGAAAAGCAGCGCGATGACCACGCAGATCAGGGCCAGGAACTTTGGCCCCTGCCGAAAGGCTTTCAGGTCTTCAATCAAGCTCATATTCTCTACTCCCTGCGGTGTTTTTGCTCTAAAAGAAAGCCCAGGATTTCGTCGAACGTCTAATTGTAGGAACCCTCAACATGGCCGTCAACGTACAGAGCCGAAACGTGCATCTGCTCCTCCGACCGATACGGATAGACCACAAGACGGGTGATCGAGGCTTCCGCGGCATCGTCTTTCAGGCCGGCGCCAAGATAGTGATAGCGGTCAAAGATGCCGCGCTGATCGCCGGGCTCGCCTTCGACCTCGGCCGGGCTCGCCAGCATACGGGCTGAAAGGATTTCTTCATCATAAAGCGCCCACAGGTCTTCGGGGAAATGTCCCTGGTGCTCGCCGGAATACATCAACAGCCCAAGGCCGATTTGCTTCAGATCCCCCATGCGGCCATAGCCTCGCCATAGCCTCCGCGGCTTTTGCTTCTCCAACCCATTGAAAATGGGGAAGAAAAGCGCAATGGCGAGGAGGGTGATGACAATTTGCTGGGCGGGATTCTTCTTCATGATCGGTATGCTCCCGGTTGCTCTTCAGTTTCACCATTGGATCTTGTCGCAGGAAGGCCTGGTTCTCGCGAGGAAGATTCCTCTGCGTTGGCCCGCTTCCGGTACGCAAGCCATGTCCCGGCGCTGAAAAGCCCGAAGGCCGCAAGCATAACCAGTGGACCGGTGGCCCCTTCCTGCATCATCACGAGGAAGCATTTCAACGGCAGAGAAAACACCGCAAGTACTGTACCCAGCAAGATGGGCAATGACCCCGGACGGTGAGCTCTGCGATAGCAGAAGAAGATGAAGAACGTCACTACCAGCGCTGAAGCGGCATTAAGCAGAACTGAATTCCAACCGGCCTGGGCAGCCGCCATGGCCAGACTGTATGCCGCCCATGACCAGGCGGCGAGACCGCGCATGAACCGGCAGCCGGGATGTGCTTCATCCCGCCAGCGCAGGCTGTGGAGCAGGAAAAAGGTGATTCCCAACGTGATGCCGGAATGGTAATCCAGAAATGTCGTGGAGAAAAGCCGCACCACCAGCAATCCCACACTGCAGGCGCCGGCCAACCCGGCCACGGGGTGTTTCGCGAGCACGGCAAGCGCGGCCACGGTGAACAAAAGCCCGTAAACCACCGCCGCCTGGTGGCTGAAACTGAGTACCTCACTTCCCCAGGCTGAAGGAATGACCGGAATCAAACTCGCGAAGGAAACGGCCGCCAGATAAAGGCTCTGATTAGGGTAGCGGCGTTTCTTGACTAAGAAGACGTAGATTAACCCGTTCAGAATGGCCAATGGCATGGCGAACTGCTTCATACTGGCATTATAAAGCAGCAGCGAAGCCGCCACTGGCGCCGCGACCAGACACCGGTGCAGCAACTCACGGCCCTCTCGGAAAAGGTCGTGAAAGCGGTTTGCCATCGTCCAGGACAACACCCACAACGCTGGTACAAAATAGCGAAGCTCGAGAGGAATGTCGTTTACATAGGCAATCCAGAGCAGGTGAAAACCGGTGAGCCCCGCCCAGGTGTTCAACGTCACAAATGGCAGCCACGGCTGCTGGTCAAGCCGCTCCGGCCAGCCTTTGAGACGAGCCAGGAAGTTAGGCAACAGGAAAAGAACGGGAAGAACCACGCAAGCCAACACCGTGTAAAGCTGTAATTGCTTTTCACCCGCGTTCAGGTCTTCGGAGCCGACGTACGAGCGGAAAATCAGCGGCAGAGCAATATTCAAAAGCAGAAACAGCAGGCCGAACAACAGCAGGCGCGCTGGCAGCAGCAACCCCCGGCAACCACGTTTCAAGGTCAAAAAGCGCAGACCCACGGTGAACACCGCAATCACACAAATCACCCACACAAGCTGAGTATTGATGTAGATTGCCCCGTTCAGCAGGATGAACGGCACAAAAACGAAGATGTTTTCAATCACAATCAGTAAGACGCAATCATAGATCACCTTGCGCCTAGCCAGCAAAACCGCGGTCACGACCAGGCTGATTTCGTAAAGCTGCAAAGATGAGAAATTGAAGATCAACTGAGAACGGTCATCCTCGAAAAAGTGTTTGTCTACGCTTACCAAGTAGATGCCAAGCAAGACAAGCACCGCGCTGGAAATGTAGAATGGATTACAAGCCACGAGTCGCCTCAGGGTCTTCTCGAACGAATTTCTTTCAGTTCTTGGCATGGGGCTTTATCCATTACTTGAGTTATTGTGTCGTATACTTGCTAATGCTTCATTATACAACCATCCTCTGTCAATTGCAAGAAGAAACTGGAGTTTCTTGCGAAAATCATCTCTAGCCAAAGCTATGCTTCACCTCGCCACCAAGCCGGTCCGCCCAAGATCAAGCCTTGCCCGGTCGAATGACCGGGTCCCTGTTGAAACACACTTGACCCAGCGCCGGCACCGGATATACTTGCAGAGAAATAATAAGGTGAAGAATGAACCGGCTGGGCAAAATACTGACCCTGGGCCTGGAAAAGAAGCGGGCCTGCTTCTGCCGGCAGATGGCGACCGGTGATCGCTCCGGCTTGCACGCGGTCAAGAGGGAGTGCACGGTATGTGGAGATATTGCCGTACGGCCGCGTGGGGAATAAGGAAGGACGGATCCTGTGACATTGCCTGATGACTTCTATCGCGGCGTTTATGACAAAGCGGCCAAGAGGATGTCCTACAGCGACGAAGGGCCCGATGGCTTCGTTTCCTGGTCAAGACAGATTCGAGAGAAACTGTCTGAACTCCTAAGGCTTCCCGCCCCAGCGGAGAATCCTGACGTTGAAGTGGTCTGCAGCGAAACATGTGATGGCTTCGTGCGGGAGAAGATCGTAATCAAGAACGGCTTGATCGACGAGATCCCTGCGTACGTGCTGATTCCTGACACGACGCGTGACGACCCGGCGCCCGGCATAGTATGCCTGCATGGGCATGGGGGGTACTATGCCGGCAAAGATATGGTGGCCGGTATCACCGATACAAATCCCATCGCCGTCGAGTGTGCAGATGCACTGAACTACGGTTACGGCGTGCAACTGGCGCGAGCTGGATTCGTCACTATATGTCCCGACGCATTCAATTTCGGTGAACGATTGCTGAAAGCTGATCGTTGGGCGGAAGGGCATATCTGTGACAAGTACTTTGTAGCCCTGGCCACCTGTGGTTTGAGCCCGATCGGGGTCACAACGGCAGGCAACATGCAGGCGATCGACTATCTTCTGTCGCGGCCTGAGGTCTGTGGTGAGGCCGCAGGTTGCGTTGGCCTGTCATTTGGCGGGGTCCAGGCCGTGATCCTGGCCTGCGTGGACCGCCGCGTCGCGGCCACAGTGGTCAGCGGGGCGCTTTCCAGCTACGCCAGGGCGCCTGGTGGCCGTTGTGGCGCTCAGGCAGTGCCTGGTATGCTGCAATGCTTTGATCGGCCGGATATGGCCAAGGCCATTGCACCGCGGCCCGTTCTCTACGAGATCATGACGCGCGACACCTCTTTTGACTACAACATCTCCGTCGCGATCTATGAGGATATCAAGACTGTATACGAGTCGATTGGTGCGGCGGACCGGGTCGAATGTGATACCGAAGACTCCGACCATCGCTATATCGGCCGACGATCAGAGGCGTTCTTTTCTCGGTACCTGCGGTGACCGGCGGCGTCACGCCGGCCCGTGTCTAGGGACTTCACCGCGTTGTGCGTTATAGGCCGCGATTCACGTCTACACGGCGGGGGCAGGCTGATTCCTGCGGTCACATTTTCGAACACAATCACCAGCATACCTACTGCGGCGAAAACCGCAACCGTCCAGACCTGCCTTTTCTGGCTGTTTGTCATTGTTGGCGCCTCACGCCATTGGGTGCCGCAGATTGTAGACACGTAGCCACCAGCCAAGAACCCAAACATATACATCGGTCCGCCATTCAACGCCTGTATTCGAGGTCCAGTGATGGGAGGTGCACGTCATCCAAAACAAGCCACCGTTTTCGAGCTTCCAAGCGATACGCATGCCATTCTTGAAGCCAACAATACGTCGGCCAGACTCAACCTCCCGCCGCATCTTCGCCAAGGTCCGGGGCGAAACGAGGTCCTCACGTTTGTATCGCTCGTAGTCCTGCTTGTGCTTGTCCCTCTCGGTGATTGGCCAGAAAGCGATTGCGCTTTCCGGGACTTCTTCAACAGAGTGGTAGATCACCTCGACATAAGTTTTCAATTCTTCGGCCAGAACGGTACGTTGCGCCTCGTCCAGTGCATCCCAGGTCTCGGGCTCCACAATTACGTAGTTCTTTGTCCGAAGCAGACCGTAGTCGTACAGATCTCGGATGCCCGTTCGCGGCATGATACTCTCAGCATACCAGAAATACGTGACGAACTGGATCGCCGCCAGCACCGCCAAGAGCGCAACTGCTATCTTGATTGTCCTGCTCTTCCACGCTTTCATGATCATAACGGTCAAACCTGTGATACGCGAAACTCCCTCACCTTACACCACCCCCGCCCAATATCAAGCTCCCTATTGAAAGAGACTTGACTTGCTGCCGCTGGTCAGGACGCCGAATTTACACCACTTTTTCCTGCGCTCGATTGCCCAGCCGCATTTAGGGTCCGGGCATCTTTTCTCTGCCCGCCATTTCCCGCCACACCTGCCGATTATTGCCGCGATGGGTGCGAAAAAGGCCCGCTGATGTTGAAACGTGGCCGGTGTGAGGGTATAGTGAGTGCTGGTGAAGGAGAACTGTGGATATGAAGAGAATCGCGGCTCTGGCTTTTGTCTGCTCGCTTGCTGTTATGGGCAGCGGGTGTGCGACGTCAGGTTACTTTGCTGCTCGACTGGGTGATGCGGCGGATATCTTTACTGCCACGCTTGGAGTGGGTGCCGGGGTGAAAGTCCGGGTTGGGCCGATTCAGCCGGCGTTCATTTACAGCGATGACGTAGTCGGTCTTCGCGGCGGGCGATTCTTCGACACGCCAAGAGATGACTCCCGGAGAGCTAAGCTGGGACGGGAATTGTTTCTTCCTTTCTATACACGGTGCGATGTCGGCGAGGGCTACTTCGTTCTTTGTGGTTTCGGTGCATACCTGACGCGTTTCAATGAGATCGCTGAATCATGGAGCCCATGTCCCTTGATAATCATAAGCGATGTATACCAATACAACGCTCAGATAGAAGTTGCCGGAGGTCTGGGTTAGATTGCCCGGGTGGGTTTTAATCCGCTTGAACTTGTGGACTTTTTTCTGGGTTGGTTTAGCCTTGATATTTGCGGCGATGACCCTGATTAGAAAGCCTCAACAGCATCCGGATTTACCCGTCCGAGGCTAATTTGAAATTATTTTGACTTTTTGCGCAACCATATCCGAAGAAGACTTGACTGAACAGAAGATCGGGTGTAAGTTTCCATATTCTGTAGGAGTGGCGTTTCGCTTTGGCCATGCGACCCGGCGGCGGGTGCCGCCAAAGATCGCGGGGCGGCGGCCGCTCCCACATTGAAAGGAAGTCATTATGGTTATCAAGCACAAAACCGCATCTGAGCGAGAGCAATATTTTACCCTGATCGAACTCCTGGTCGTGATCGCGATCATCGCGATACTGGCGGCGATGCTGCTGCCGGTGCTCAGCCGGGCCAAAACAATGGCGAAGCTCATTGACTGCACGAGCCGGATTCGGCAGCTTGGACCGGCCACGATGATGTACTCCGACGATTCTGACGCCTGGTGGCCGATTCAGTACCCGAACGTAAACGGGCCATTGGACGCCCGGACCGTCTGTGCCCGGTACATCGGAATGTACAACCAACTATACAACTACAAGCAGTGGAACTCTGGCAACGCCCTCGCAAACCCGCTGGTTTGTCCCGCCAGCTACTCGATCGGGCGGGAACCCCTGGTCACGTTCTGGGTCCCCGATTCGCGCGGCCGGTACTTCGACGCCCTCGCCAGACTAGGCGGCTCAAATATCCTCAGTTGTTACACCATCAACCCCTAGTTCGGCATGTACGATACCTGGGCCAAGAAAGCGAGGAAGGGGGACCCGCCCAATCCCGAGTTGTGTATGATGTATGCCGATGGTTCGCGCGAGGAGCGGCCAAACTACTGGTACAAGACCGCGGGCAAAGGCTTTTTCCGTTTTCGACATGGGGAAACGGTCTCGGGCGTCTGGCCGTATACTAACGACGGCAAGATGAACATGCTCTATACCGACGGGCACGTGACTACGTGGCGATGGAGTCAGCAGAGCGCGATTTATCCCAAAAGCGGCGACGGTCTATGGACTAGCCAGGACGACTTCTACTGGTGGGACCGCACAAAAGCCAAGACACTGAACTACTGATGAGCCGCAGGTATCGGCTTCAATGCCCAGATAGAAGTCGCGGGTGGTTTCATTCTGACGGCTCGGGTGGATTTCTCGCGAGAGCTGACTGATGACGCTGAGAGCGCAGTTCAGGCAAAGGATTATAAGGACTGGGCGTAAGAACCTGCGGATTGGGGAAGGGTTATATGCTGTGGGTGGCGGCGGCAAGCTCGCGGGTGAGGGCACGGAGGGGTTCATGGTAGTCCGGGAGATGGTCGCTGATACACTTGACCAAGGCGCTGCCGACCACGACGCCGTCCGCGGCCTGCGCGACCGCCCGGGCATGATCGCCGGTGCTGACGCCGAAGCCCATGCAGACGGGTAATTCCGTCAGGGCACGGGTGCGCTTGACGTTTTGGATGGCATCTTCGGCGAGCGACTGGCGCATCCCGGTAACTCCCTTAAGCGCGATCTGATAAACAAAGCCGACGGCCACTGCCAGGATGCGTTTCGCCCGCTCGGTCGGAGTAGTCGGGGCAATAAGCTGGATCGGATGCAGCCCGTACTTATCCAAGGCCGGGCAGATTTCCGCCCGTTCCTCGAACGGTAAATCAACCACCAGCATGGCGTCGGCCCCGGCCTCGGCCACCGTCCGCACGAAGTTTTCCACGCCCATGCTGAAGACCGGGTTGTAATAGGTGAAGGCCACAAGCGGCGTCTCCCGGTCCTGCTCACGGAACTTCTGAATAATGCTGAAGTAATCCGCGCGGCTGAAACCGCGCTCGAGCGCGTGCTGAGACGAGGCTTGGATGACCGGGCCGTCCGCGGTGGGGTCGGAGAACGGAAAACCCAGTTCGAGGATGTCCGCGCCCTGCTCGACGAGCAATGCGAGTACTTCCGTGCTCTCGGCCACGTCGGGATGCCCCGCCGTCACGTAGGGCACAAACGCCTTTTTGCCCTGTTGAAAAAACTGGTCTATCCGATTCATTCCCGACTTATTCCTTTTCATTTAACTCAGAATATCGAACAAGGAACTCAGAATGCAGAAGTTCGGACTTGAAGTCACGAGCGCTTGTCTTTTCGTTGATTTGCTCTGGCGGTGTTGACACTTTGCACAAGAATCGAGATTAATTCGTTGCACTCGGTTAAGACGGGACCCACTTTTGAAGTGGGTTTGACAAGTTCAGCCTTAACGATAATCCTGAGCCATACGTCCGTTTCGCGAAGCTCTTTCAAGGCAATTTTGATCTTGTGGATGAAATCCGCCCGCGACTCTGCGCTCTGCGCCTCTCCATAGTTTGGCGCTGAGGATGTGCCACTCCGCAATATCTGACCTTTGACCAACTTCCCGGTTTCACCGGCCGACAATTCTCGAGCCAAGCGAATGACCATTACTGCAAAGTTAATCAAGCGTTCCTGCAGGTCAAACTGTTTCTGCTTCAAAATCAATCGGTCTTTCCCTCTCTTCCTTCTTCCTTCATAGTTCCTTGTTCATCATTCTGAGTTTTGCTCTTCCTTCTTCGTTCGTAGTTCCTTGTTCATCATTCTGAGTTCGTCGAGATACTCGTTTACGGAGGCCATATCCTTGTCGCCGCGGCCGCTGAGGTTAATCACGAGCAGATGTTCCGGGGGCAATGCCGGCGCGATCTTCTGCACGTAGGCCACCGCGTGACTCGATTCGAGCGCCGGGATAATGCCCTCCTCGCGCGTCAGCAGCACAAAGGCCGCCACCGCCTCGTCATCGGTAATTGCGACGTATTCCACGCGGCCGCTCTCCTTGAGCAAGGCGTGTTCGGGCCCGACCCCGGGGTAGTCCAAGCCCGCGCTGATCGAGTGGGCCGTCAGTATCTGGCCGTCGTCGGTCTGCAGCAGATAACTCTTGCTGCCGTGCAGCACGCCGACCCGGCCGCCGATGATGCTGGCGGCGTGTTTACCGGTGTCCACGCCATAACCCGCGGCCTCGACGCCGATCAGTTTCACGTCTTCGTGCTCGATGAACGGGGCGAAAATGCCCATCGCATTGCTGCCGCCGCCGATACAGGCGACGATACTGTCCGGCAGCCGGCCTTCAAGCTCGTGCATCTGCCGTTCGGTTTCGAGGCCGATGACTCGCTGGAACTCGCGCACCATGGTTGGATAGGGGTGCGGCCCGGCCACCGAGCCGATGCAGTAGAAGGTGTTATCCACCGTGCCCACCCAGTCGCGGAGCGCCTCGTTCATGGCGTCCTTAAGCGTGCCGGTCCCGCTCTCGACGGGGATCACGCGCGAGCCGAGCAGTTTCATCCGCTCGACGTTGATGGCCTGGCGGTGGATGTCCTCGACCCCCATGAAGACGTCGCACTCGAGTTTGAAGATGGCCGCGGCGGTGGCCGCGGCCACGCCGTGCATGCCGGCGCCGGTCTCGGCGATGAAGCGGGTCTTGCCCATACGTTTGGCCAGCAATCCCTGGCCCAGAGTATTGTTGATCTTGTGGGCGCCGGTGTGGTTCAGGTCCTCGCGCTTGAGGTAGATTTTCGCGCCGCCGAGCGCCCGGGTCAGGTTCGCGGCGTAAAACAGTGGGGACGGCCGGCCCACGTAATGCGCCAGGTAAAAGTCCAGTTCCCGGCGGAATTCCTTGTCTGCCCAGTATTGCCGGAAAGCCACTTCGACCTCGTGAATCGCCGGCATCAGCGTCTCGGCCACGTATTGCCCGCCGAACTCGCCGAAACGGCCGTCGCCTATGTCATTTGTATTCATGGTGTAATCCTGTCGGTTTGGCAACTGCTGACAAAACTGCGCACGGTTGCTTCCGGGTCCTCGCTCTTGACAAACGCCTCGCCCACCAGGAACCGGCGGATGCCATGTTCCCAGAGCCGGCGGATGGCTGCGGGGTTGTGCAAGCCCGACTCGGCCACCAGTCGGTCCCGGTCCGGCGTCAGTTTTGCCAATTTCAGGGTAACTTCTTCGCTGGTCTCGAAGCTCCTCAGGTTGCGGCTGTTGATGCCGATAAGATCGGAATCCACCAAGTCCAAGGCCCGACGGAGTTCATTGGCGTTATGGGCCTCGGCCAGCACGTCCAGACCAAGTTCGCGGGCTGTCTCCGCCAGCTTCGCCGCTTGTTCATCGGTCAGGATCGCCATGATCAGCAGTATACAGTCAGCGCCAAGAACCCGGCTTTCATGTAATTGATACTCGTCAATGATAAATTCCTTGCGGAGCATGGGAAGCCCTACCCGTTCCCGGGCCGAGATGAAATCGGCGTCGCTGCCAAAGAAGAACTTTTGGTCGGTCAGCACGGACAAGGCCGCGGCCCCGCCGCGTTCGTAGGCTTCGGCTTGGGCCGGGGCGTCGAGTTCCGGGCGGATACAGCCCAGCGAGGGTGAGCCGCGCTTGATCTCGGCGATGACGGCCGGGTGGTCCGCGGCTGCCTGGGCCAGGGATCGGGCAAAGCCCCGCGGCGCGACGGCTGTCCCAAGCCGATGCTCGAGTTCAGCCAGCGGGGTCTGGGCCCGGCGCGCGGCGATCTCGCCTCGCTTATGCTCGACAATGCTGTCCAGGATCGTTTGCATCTGTTTCCAGGGTTGTTGCCGATAAATGTCCGAAAAGAACCAGAATTATAGTCCCCCTACAGCGCGATTTCCACGAGCCGTCAGACTTTTCTGTTCCTGGGCGGCAAAGGCGATGGCCTTGGGGAAAAACCCGAGAAAGTCAAGCTCGAGTTCGGAATCGTGGGCTTGCAGGTCTTCCAAGGCGGCAACCAAGTCAACTTTGCGCCGGGACCGGGCCGACAGCCGCTCGAGCGCCTTGCGGACGCTGTCCAGTTCGACATAACCGGTAAGCCAGTTAAGATTCCGGGAGCGTTCGTGGAAGACTGCTGGAATGGCTTCGATGACATTGTGCAGGCTGCGGTTGGCCCGGCCGGCGAAATCCGCCAGCGATTCTGCCGGGGCAAACCGGGCGAAGTTGCGCGCCAGCAGATGATCGTAGAACACGTCCATAATAACTCCGGCATAGTGGCGGAAGCGGGGCCAGACGCGGCCGGCGCTTTGGCGGAACAATGGATGCTCGTCGGTAAAGGCGTCGAGCCTGCGGTGCAGCATGATGCCGCGGCAGATGCCTGGGCCATAGCTTGCTTCCGGCCGGCCCCGGACATAGTCGGCGATCAGACCGCCGATCAACATCTCTTTATCGGCGCCGGAGAGGAAAGCATGGGCCAGATAGTTCATCCATCGCGTCCCAGCTCGCGCGAGCGCCGGGCGGCGGCCTCGAGGCAGCGGACAATGGCGCCGTGAAAATCATCGGCCTCGAACGATGCCAGGCCGGCGGCGGTGGTGCCGCCCTTGCTGGTGACTGCCTGGCGCAGTTCCGCCGGCGTACCGAGCCGGCGTTTAAGCATTTCGGCCGCGCCGGCGATGGTCTGGACGGCCAGTTCCAGGGCCGGTTCCGGCTCGAGGCCGAGCAGTTCCGCGCCGTCAATCATACCCTCGATATAAGCAAATAGAAAGGCCGGGCCGCTGCCGCTTAACGCGGTCACCGCGTCGAGTTTTTCTTCGGGCATCTCGAAACTGATGCCGATGGCGTTGAAAATCTTTGCGGCCAGTTCACGGTCGGCTTGGGTCACGCCCGGGGCGCAACTGTAGACCGAGGCGCCCAGGTTGACCATGGCGGGGGTGTTCGGCATTACGCGGATGATGCGGTCGGAGCCGGTCCAGGTCTGGAGCTTGGCCAACGTTAGCCCGGCCGCGATGGAGATCAGCAGCTTGCCGCCGAAGGTCCCCGCAAGCGCTTCGAGCGCCTTGCCCGCATCCTGCGGTTTCACGGCCAGGATCACCGTATCCGCCCCAACTACTGCCGCGGCGTTATCGTTCAGGCATTCACTGCCGGTTAGTTCCGTGAACGCCGCGCACGCCGCTACGGAGATGTCGCTGCCGCGGAGTTGACTGGGGCTGAACATCTTCTGCCGGATAAGGCCGCAGGCCACCGCCGTGGCCATTTTGCCCGCGCCGATAAAACTCAGTTGCATGGAACTTCCCCGTTAAATGGATTCAGGTTCGGTTGGTTTCTTCGTGTTGGTGGTTATATTAGCCGGACAAGGCGAGACTGCCAATCGCAAACGGGGAAATGCGGGTATGGATGAATATTTTCGGGTATCCCGGACGGGTACTTACGGATTTTTGATGGCGTTGCCGCTGCTGCTGGGCTACGAGATCCTGATGTTGCTGTCCAGGAGCAGGCTCCAGGTAGGTTCCGGGGTCTTGATCAAACGGATTCTTGAGATGTCGGGCTTAGGCGGGCATCTGGCGCTGCTGATCGCCGTTTTTGTGCTGGGCATGCTTGTCTTCTTCCACGAGCGCAAGAAAGCGATCCCGTTCAAGCCGCACTATCTTGGCTGGATGCTGGCCGAGAGCCTGCTGATCGCGCCGTTATTCGCGGTGACGGTGGGATGGTTGACCTACCAGAGCGTGCCGCAGTTGGCGTCCTGGCCGCTGGCCGCCGGCGCCGCGCCGGCAGGTCTCCTCGTGAAGATTGGCTTATCGCTGGGCGCCGGGGTTTACGAAGAATTCCTCTTTCGCGTAATTCTGGTCGGCGGCATGTTCTGGCTCGCGCGGGCGCTCTGGCCGCGGCACGCGGGGGCGATCTATGTCGTCGTGGCGTTGATTGGGGCGCTGGTCTTCAGCATCGCGCACTACCTTGGCGGTGAACATTTTCAGGTGGCTTCTTTCCTCTACCGCTTCATTGGCGGGTTGCTGCTTAACGGCTTATACCTGGCCCGCGGTTTCGGTGTTGCCGCCTGGACCCACGCCTTCTTCGACATCATGGTCATGCTACACCAAGGCTAGGCGTGGTCCGGGCCGCATAGCGTTTAAAGAACTCCCTGATAAAGCGGGAAATACTGGTCCCGCGCCCGAATTTGCGTTGGGCAAATTCAGGCGCGGGGTTGATTTTTCGGGCTGTGGTGGTGTATGTTTTATGAGGATATTCAAAGGAAGTTGTCGTGAAGATTATTTTGTCCGCAGGACTGGTGCTGGCAGTCGGGTTCAGCGGCTGCGGTAAAGAACAGCCCGCGCCCGTCAAGGTCGCCGCGAACAAGGCCGCGTCCAAGTCCAAGCCAGAACAAGCCGCGCCCGAGAAGAAGGGGAAAAAACCGGCGCCGGTAAAGAAATACCGGCCGGACGTGGACGTCTCGACCGCGAAAGAGGCGCGGCTCAGCCTGGGCTTGGGACTGATCTATTTGCTGGCGGCCCAGCACCAGGATGGCTCGTGGTCCGGGCATCCGGGGGTCACGGCGATGTGCATCATCTCGCTGCACAAAAGCCCGGGCCGGAATTACGCGGAAGTCAAGGCCGCAATCGCCCGCGCCCTCGAGTATGTCCGCGGCCGGATTGCCGGCGGCGGCGGCGTTAAACGGGCCAGACAGGAAGAGGACATCTACTCGGCGTCGGTATGTCTGATGGCGTTTTCGATGCTGGACCAGAGGGAAGACCAGGAACTTATCAGGCGGATGCATCATTATCTGGTGAGGTCGCAGATCAGCAAGAGCGCCGGTTTCGGCTACGGCGGCGGTGATCGCGGTCCGCGGACCACGCGGTACCCGGACTTGTCCAATACCCATTGGGCCCTCGAGGCTATCCACCTAAGCCATCCGCAGCTAAAGGATGCCGAGGCGGTCACCAGACTGCGCCGGCTCTGGCGGCAGTCGCGGGAGTTCATCAGCAGTTGCCAGGTCAAAGGGAGCCGCGACCAGAAGCTCGAGGGCGGCTTTCTCTACTATCCGGTAGCAAAACAGCCGAAGAAACCGCGGCATGAAAAGACCACCGTGGTCTGGGGCAGCCTGACCCTCGGGGCCTTGAAAAGCCTGGTCTATGCCAAGGTCAAACCCGGCGATGTCCGCATCAAGGCCGGGCTGGGCTGGGTCAGCCGCAATTACACCCTCGAACGGAACCCCGGCCTCGACCAGGGTGGGCTTTACTACTATTACTACATGTACGCCTCGGCCATGAGACTGCTGGCCTGCAAGCGCGTGCCCGACGCCCAGGGCCGCACGCGCAACTGGCGCAAGGAACTCATCGAGAAACTGATCAACTGTCAGCGCGGGGAAGGTGAATGGCGCAACCCCAACCGGCTCTGGCTCGAGAGCGACGCCGCGTTATGCACCGCCTATGCCATGCTGGCCCTGGAAATGGCTCTCCCACATTGATAAATCGCGGGGGGGCGGCGCGGTTCGCGCGTCTTGTGCCGGACCGGGCGTCTCCTGCACAAATACCGGACAGACGCGCCGAAGGCGCTAAACGAGCCGCAGGCGAGAGCGAAGCGGTAATGCCGGTTATTCGCCGTGATGGATGACGATTCGTTCGGTGCGGCGCGGTTTTCCTTTATGGTCGTAATAGGTCTTGATACCCGGGTGATCGCCCTTCTTCTGGGTCGGCTCGAAGGCGATTTCAAACTCGATGGTGCCATCTTTGCGAAATTTTAATTCGCGGACATACATGCCGTTAACCTTTACCGTGAGTCCGACGATGTGCCCGGTTTTCGCGTCAAACTCGGCATAAATTATGTTGCCCGGGCCGTTATATATGTCCACCTTCTTCAACTGCTGCAAATCGGCGGACCGGCTCACGTTAATCTGAGTTTTACCTTCCCCGAACAAGGCAAGCTGCCGATGGCTGGGCAGGGGTTTTCTAGTGTAAAAGCTCGGGCCAAAAGTGGGACCGTAATCTTCGGTGCTAAGGCAGCCGCCACTGAGGCAAAACGCGAACACAACCAACACATTGACGGTGATCGCTTTCATCTTTCCGGTTTTCCTTTTTGCGCTTTGTGGGTTTCATCGGGGAGCGCGATTACGATTCGCGCCCCATTGCTTCTTTACTTTAATGTAGATAGGATGGCGGAAATATCAAATGAAAAAACTGCAACGCGAAAATTATCAGGAAGCACAGGGCGCGGCGGCGGCCCGTCGCCTTCATCAAGTCGGCGAATGCCATATGAGATCGCGGTGCTTTCGCGAGATTCCGCCCGAAATGCGAGAAGGATTGGAAACTTAACGATTGTGGTCTTGCGAAAGCACCGCGCCGCCGTTATAGGTAAGCATAATGGCAACGGGGATTCTGATGGCAGGCTGTATGGCCGCCCGGTGTTCCTTGTTTGGGTGGACGCACCGCCCGAATTTCAGGAGGCGATGAAGGCTGGGCCGTTATGGCAAAGAAAGCAAAACAAAAAGAAGTGCACTGCCATATCTGCGGGGAGCGCATTAAGGTTCCCCGGGGGCAGGCTGACGCCAGCATTGATTGCCCGGCCTGCGGCACCGGCCTGTCGATGCCGAAGGTCGGCCAGCGCAAGAGATCCCTGCAAACGCCCGTGAAGGGACGCAAGCTCCGGGCCGGCACCAAACTGGGCACCTTTGTGATCAAACGCCAGATCAACGCCGGCAATATGGGCACGGTATACCTGGCCAAGCAGACTTCGATGGGCCGCATGGTGGCGGTGAAGGTTCTGCCACCGGCCATGGCCCAGGACCGCAATCATATCAAACGCTTTCTCGCCGAGGTACAGCTTCAAGCCAAGCTTGATCACCCGGGGATTGTCCCCGCTTTCGAGGCGGGCTTTGACAAGAATGTCTATTTCCTCGCGATGGCCTACGTGGACGGGGAGAGCCTGGCGGCGAAGATGGAACGGGAAAAGACCATCAGCGAAAGAGAGGCGCTGCAGACGGCCCTGCAGGTGGCCGAGGCATTGGCCTATGCCTGGGACGAACACCAGATGCTGCACCGCGATATCAAACCCACCAACATTATGATTGACCGCAAGGGCATCGTCCGTCTCCTCGATCTGGGCATTTCCAAGTGCATTTCGGACAATGTGACCTTGACCGCGTCCGACTCGATCTGCGGCACCCCGGTCTATATGAGCCCGGAACAGGCTATGGGCGACCCGAAATTGGATTGGCGGACCGACATCTATGCCTTGGGCGCCACACTCTACCACGCGCTGACCGGCGAATTCCCGTTCGGCGGTCAGAACGTCGAGGAAATTCTCTACAAGCATATCCATGAACCGCTGAAGGTGCCCATGGCCCGGAACGGGGAATTTTCAGTGGACTGCTCGGCGCTGATCTGCAAAATGATGAAAAAACAGCCTGCGGAACGCCATGCCGACTGGCATGAACTTATCGCTGAGGTCCGCAAACTGCTGAATGTCCCGGCTGCGAATGTCGCCGTGGTCGCAGAGGCGCCGCCAGCCACGCCCGAGGAACCGCCCGCAGCCCAGCCAACCAAAGCGCCTGAAGAGCCGCGCCAGAAAGCACGAAAAAAACTGCGTAAGAAAACGCGAAAAAAACCGCGCGAGATAAAATGGCCCGTTTTCCGGGGTGTGCTTTTGGGCACTGTCCTGCCCGCCCTTGTGACCGTGGCTTCTTACCGGATATTTGCTCGGCGGCTGATGTTTTTCGGTTTCAAAACTGCCGGTCAAATCCTCATGAGCACGCCACCGTCCGTCCGGCTGGCTGAATTGCGGGCGGTACACGGCAAAACTCACACGCTCAACGCCGGTGAATTATCCCTCGGGCCAATGCCTCGAGGCGGGTTCTCACTGGCCAGGGAAAAGCAAAAAAACCTCATTATCAGTTGTCAATTGTTGCTTGAATCGGGTGGCGAGGGGGGATTGCTCTTCCTGCCCCGGGTGCCGGCTGACCCCGCCGCGGCCTGGAAACAGAACCTGCCCGGCGCCATCAAGATTTGCCTGCGGCGGAAAAAACGCCGGAACGAACTCGCCATCCTGCGCCAAAGCGGGAAAAAAACCAAGGCGATGAAGTTTCCTCTGGCCGGTGACGGCACAGACTGGACACGGCTGACTGTCTGCAAGAACGGCAACGCCTTGGTTATCAGTGAGGTCTTCGGGCAGGACATACCCATCCCAAGGGTCTGGGTCAACTCCGGCGCCAAGAATAAGGCCGAACGTATCGCGGCAGTCTACTGGGGCATCTATGCCGCCAAAAATGCCAAGCTCCGCGTCAGAATCCCCCCACAGATGACGAAAGCGGAGAAAAACAGAATCAGGGTCTCCTTCGGCAATAAAGGTCTTACGCTCGATTTTGGCGCTCGCGGGAAACTGAAAAATACCAGGATCCACCTCAACCTAAAGCCTGCCGGGCTGGACGTCCACGTCGACAAAGCCAGCAACAATGACCGGGAATGACCCGCACCCCACCCCAAGCCCGGCCCAAACTAACCCGCATATTTAATGAACGAATGTCTATATATACGCAATCACCTTGGTGATTATCTGGTTGAATGACAAATTATTCGGCTTTTTCGGCCAGGCACAGGGTGTGCGGGAGGGGCGGTGGATAAGCGATGGTTTTAAGCAGACGCAGGCCGGCGGCGGCCAGGATGCCCGGCATTTCCGGCAACGAGAGCGACCGGCCTTCGTTCGCGGTAAGCATCATGTGCAGCGAGAACAACTCGGGCAGCACGGGCCCGGGGTCCTCTCGACCGGTAAACAGATCGCTGACCGCGAGCAGCCCGGCGGGTTCGAGGGCCGCGGCGGCCTTTTTCAGTAGCGCGATAGTGGACTCGTCCTCGGTTCGGTGCAGCACGCCGGAGATGAGGATAACGTCATAGCCGCTGCCGAACTCGTCGGTGAACATGTTGCCGGGCCTGAGCGTCAGCCGGTTGTGGACGGGTGAGCCGGCGATAACTTCCTCAGCCACGGCCAGGATGCCGGGCAGGTCGAGGATGGTGCATTCGAGTTCGGGATAACGTTCGGCCAGCAGCATCGAGTAGGTGCCCGGCCCGCCGCCGAGGTCCAGCAGGTGCTTGCGGCCGGAAAGGTCCAGGAGCTGCACCAGGCAGCGCGCCACGCCTTGGGCCCGGCCGTGCATGCCATAGACGAAATTGCGGGTGGCCTCGAGGTCTTCGCCCAGGAAATGTTCGGGGTCCATTGCCGGCGCGTTTTCCCTGACGGCCGGCGCCAGGCTGCCCCAGACACCGTAACTGCGGGCGTTGAACATGATCGCCTCGCCCAGATAGTCCGGCTTGCCGGGGATAAGGTAGGCCGCGGCCAATTCTGTATTGCGCCAGCAGCCGTTTCCCTTCCGCAGGAGTTTGAGGGCCGCGAGCGCCTCGAGCAAGAGTTTCAACGATCGTTCCGGCAACTTGAGAGCCCCAGCCAGTGCCGCTGTGCTCAATTCCCGGTCGCCCAGGACCGCAAAAACGTTCAGTTCAAGCGCGGCAAACAGCGCACTCGAACGCCAGAAGGCCACCGCCAGCTCGAAGAGCGGCGCCGGGTCCGGCCCCGATGATTTTCCAGCGCTCATCTTCATGCCCTTTTTATTGGAGGGTCGCACTCCGTGCGACCGCGGCCACCCGGAGTGTGGCCCTCCAGAGCGGCAATGATGCTGTCGGCAGCGGCTTGCGGGTCGGGCGCCTGCGTGATCGGGCGGCCGACCACGATGTAATGGGCGCCGAGGGCGGCAGCGGCGGCCGGGGTGACCACGCGTTTCTGGTCCTGGGCCGCCGCGCCCGCGGGCCGGATGCCGGGCAGTACTTGGACAAAATCGGGGCCGCAGACCCGGCGGATGACTTCGCTCTCCCGGGCCGAGGCGACCACGCCGTGGGCCCCGGCATCCTGGGCGAGTTTGGCCAGGCGGGCGACCTGCTCTTCCGGGGTGGCGTTCACCCCGAGAGCGGCGAGGGCGGCGGCGTCCAGGCTGGTGAGTACGGTAACGGCGATCAACAGCACCTCGGGCCGGGTCTCACGGGCGGCGCTGACGGCGGCGCTGATCATCTCGGCGCCGCCGCTGGCGTGGACGTTAATCATGTCGGCGCCGAGTTCGGCGGCGGCCCGGACGGCCTTGGCCACGGTGTTGGGAATGTCGTGGAACTTGAGGTCAAGAAAGACCTGTTTGCCGCGGCCTTTCAGCCAGGCGAGCACGGGTGGGCCGCAACGGGTAAAAAGCTGTTTACCAACTTTGTAGTATGCCACCCGGTCGCCGAGGGCGGTCACCAGCAAGCCGACCTCATCGAGGCTGTCGAAATCCAGCGCGACGATCAATTTGGTCTTGCTCATGCGGTGTCCTCGAGTTGCTCTTTCAGGCGGGCGACGAGGATGAAACGGACCCGGAGAATGAGGCTGGCAAAGAAAACTACCGGCGCCAGGATGCCCAGCCGGACGGCGTAAACCACGGGCCGGGGCAGGAACGTCTCCGGCCCATGCTGGAAGCCTGGCAGGCCCAGAACATAGGCCAGGTTCTCGCCGGGAGATGAGGCGAAGAACAGCACGGTCAGCCCCAGAATCACCAGGATGCCGCCCATAACAACCACCAGCAGCAGCCAGAAAACCAGGTTCTTGGTAAGTTTGGCCTCCCATTCGAGGGTGGCGTGGCCGGCGAAGCGGCAGAGCGCGCGGCTGAGCAAACTCAGGAAGAAAAAGCAGCCCACGCTGCCAAGGAGACAAAGCACAAAATTGATCAGCAGATAGTTGTCCGCAGGCCGGCGCAGCCACCAGATCGCGAAGGGCGACAGGCCGGCGAAGACCAGGGCGCTGATGCGGAGTTTCAGTACGCTGGCTTCCCACCCGCCTCCGCCAAGGCTCGGGCGGTCAGGCGGGCCGGGGCTGGGCTCGAGGCCGGGCGGCGGCATCGCGGGCACGCAGCAGCAGAATCCGGCCAGGGCGAAGACGGGGAGCACGCACAAAATGTCCAGGTTATCCAGCAGATCACGGCCCAGGGACGGGTGGAGCATCATAATCACGAGGGCGATCACGCTGTAGAGGATGCCGTCGAGGGCGCGGACAGTTTTCAGCATCTGCATGGTTTACCCGCTGAAGTTGCGGCGCTTACCGGCCATCAAGATGCGGCTGAGCGGCGCTTTGGCGCGCATAGAGCATAGGCCAGACTTCATAAAAATCCAATAAAGAATGCGAAATTTAGTGAGAACGGTGTATATTATCCGGCAGAACGTAAGCGTGCGAAGCGAGGGGCTGCCAGGCAATGAAATATGTCATGCGGACAATGGAGGGAAAGGAGTATGGTCCGGTGGATCTGGATGTGCTGGTGCAGTGGACGGAAAATGGCCGGGTGACGGAAGAGTGCGAGGTGCGCAACACCCTGATGAAAAGCTGGACCAAGGTGCGCAAGGTGCCTTTCCTGGGTGAAGCGTTGATTAAGGCCAAAATGCAACCTGTCAAGCCCAAGGAAACCGTTCCCGTCGGCCCGCGCGAGACATTCGAGTCATTGAACCGCCCCGGCGTTTTCAAGTATGTGCCCGCCAACCCGGCCCAGCGCTTGCTGGCCTGGCTGGTCGACATCGTGATCGTGCTTGGCTTTGGGGCTTGCCTGCTCGCGGCGCTGCATTTCGGCCTGGCCAGCCTGCCGGCGGAACTACAGGCTGGATGGCAGGCGCCGGCGTACTTTGGCTCGGCGCTTTTGTTCGCGGCTTTTTTCATTTTCTACTATACCGTGGGTCTGGGTTTTGCCGCGCAGACCATCGGGCAGTGGTTCTGGGGGATTATGATTGTCCGCGCCGAGGGCGAGCCGGTCTATGTGTGCCGGGCGTTTTTCTACGCCGTGTTTTCTGCGCTGTTAATGCCCACAACCATGATCTTCACGGTGATCATGCCGAAGCGACGGGCGCTGCAGGACTTGTTGACCGGCGTCCGCATAATCAAAATCACCGTGCGTGAGCTTTGACAGCCAGGGAGGCAGCGCCGCGGATGGAGCCGATTGCCCGCTCAGCCACAACACCTTGGAAGCGGCGCGCTTTCTCGTGGCGGCTGTACCGCTATATTCTGCGGGATTTTCTGATTATTCTGGCTTGCTGCCTCGGGGCGTTTCTCACCGTGTTCCTGCTCTTTGCGTTGATTGACGATCTAAGCGATTTCACCAAGCGTGATGCGCCGGCGCCGACCGTGATCATGTATTTTCTCTACCTCCAGCCGGACAACCTGGTGCGGATTCTGCCCATGTCGTTGCTCCTGGCCACGGTGTATTCGATCACCAATATGTGCCGGCACAACGAGATGGCGGCCCTGCGGGCGATGGGTATTTCGATCTTCCAGGCGTGCCTGCCGTTCTTGAGCGTGGCCGTGCTTTTCGGCGCTCTACAGTTCTTCCTGGCCGAGTACCTGGCGCCCCGGGCCGGGCGCGCGGCCAAGGAGATTAAGCGGCGCGAGAGCGAGGGCCGGGCCACCAGCCGATTCAGACCTTTCCTGCTCTACCGCAACCGCCGTGAAAAACGTGACTGGCTCATCCGGGATTTTCAGCCCAAAGGCCGCTGTACCGAACTGTTCATTAGCCAATTCCGCGCGGACAACAGCGTGGCATGGGAACTGCGCGCCACGGCCGCCGCCTACGATGCGGCCCGGCACAAGTGGTTATTTTTCAACGCTGTGCAAACCCATTTCGACCGGGGCGGCATGCATGTGCGCATGCCGCAGAAACATGCCGAACTATCTCTGGATCTGGCGGAAAATCCCACGGGCATCAGTTTCTTTTTTCAACTTAGGGTGATGGACGAGCTGTCGGCCTGGCGGCTTTATCAGATTTTGGGTGAGCCGAGCCTGAAGCTCTCAGCCGTCACCCGGGCCATTTTGTGGACCTCGTTTTTTTATCGCTTGTTTTTTCCACTTTCGTGTCTAATTTCCGTACTATTGGGTGTGCCCTTGGCGGTGAGCACGAGTCGCACAGGCGCCATGAAAAGCTTCATCGCGGCCGCCGGTCTGATGGCGGCTTTTTACCTGACGGCCAAGGTGTTTGTGGTTTTCGGCAAAAGCCAGATTCTGCCGCCGCCCATCGCCGGAGCGCTGCCCTGTGTGTTGTTCACGGCCTGGGGCATCCGGGAAATCATCCGAAGGATTTAACCAGCGATTATGCCAGCGAAAAAGAAAAAGTCCATGGAACCGAAAAAGCCAAAGAAAGAACTAATCCAGAAAAAGGCTGCAGAAGCCCAAGCGGCGAAGCCGAAGAAAGAACTAATCCAGAAAAAGGCTGCAGAAGCCCAAGCGGCGAAGCCGAAGAAAGAACTAATCCAGAAAAAGGCTGCAGAAGGGAAATCGGCGAAGATAAAGAAAATGCCTGAGAGCCTGAACACGAAAGAGTTGAAAAAACTCGAGAGGCGTTTCCGTCAGCGCCGCGCGGCCACGGCAAGGAGTCCGGGTGTAGACCTCCAGAGCCGGCGCTTCCGGCTGCTGCTGCGCGTCGGTTTCTGGACGGTGATCGTTATCCTGGTCGTGGCCTATGTCTTTGGCGAGTGGCTGGCGTCCAAGCGGCCGCTCCCGCCGCCACCGCCGCCGGCCGAGAAGACTGAGTTTATTGGCGCTGACGCCATTGTGCCGATTGGCTGCCGCGAAGTTAACGATGCGGTGTTCGCTCGGCTCGAAGGCTTGGCTATCGGCAGCCAGAACGCTCAGGAAGTGCAGAAGAGTCTTATCCAGGACAAACGGCTGCCGTTGGAAATCGAGAACTCGCTCGGCATGCGTTTCCGCCTGGTCCCGACGCTGGGCACCTTCCTCATGGGCAGCCCCAAGACCGAGGAGAATCGCAAACCAGACGAACTGCTGCACGTCATGCAGATTCCCAGCGAGTTTTATTTGGGCAAGTACGAGGTGACCCAGGCGCAGTTTGAAAAACTCATGGGCGTCAATCCCTCGTTCAACCCGGTTCCCGGCAGTGACCGGCCCGTTGAGAGAGTTACCTGGTACCAGGCCGTCGAATTCTGTAACGAGCTCTGCAAGCGGGAAGGTCTGCCTAAAGGCAGCTACCGGCTGCCCCTCGAGTGGGAATGGGAATACGCCTGCCGCGCCGGCACCCAAACGCCGTTTTATTGCGGTGGTGACCGGCAGCATCTCAAGCTCTTTGCCGAGTTCGCCGGCAACAATTACAAGCGTCCCGTGCCGGTCGGCGGCAAGCGTCCCAATTCCTGGGGGTTATACAACATGCACGGCAACGTCTGGGAGTGGTGCCAGAACCGCTTCTATCTGTACAAGTCAAAACAGGTGGACAAGTATAAGCGCACTATCCGCGGCGGCAGCTATCGGGTGACTTGGGACACGTGCCGCTCCGCCTCGCGCCTGCGGCTTACCGGCACCTCGGAGGGCAGTATGCTCGGCTTCCGCGTTCTGCGGCTGATCACCCCCAAAACCGTTCGCCGCGCCAGCGGCGTCAAACCGCCTGCGGAACCAGCAAAGGAAGAACCGGCACCCGCCCAAGGCGAACCCTCCCCGGCCGGACAAGGCGCCCGCGAAGACGAAACCG
>SDBT01003536.1_pt1 | contig 26958 bp, 19 predicted proteins | sample 2277101 | NCBI WGS metagenome assembly SDBT01 (sample SAMN10404973, study PRJNA504765) | marine sediment metagenome | isolation source: marine sediment core GS10_PC15, 103 cmbsf | place: Arctic Ocean: Southern Knipovich Ridge | collected 2010 | reverse complement strand
ACATAGGGCGCGTTACCCCCGGTCAGGAGGTTGAGCACCCACCAGCCGACAAACCCGCCAATCATGTAGATCTCGCCGTGGGCAAAGTTAAGCATGAACAGCACACCGTAGACCATGCTGTAACCAAGGGCGATCAAAGCATAAACACCGCCGATGGTTATGCCGTTAACAAGCTGTTGGGGGAGCTGTTGTAAAATGGCGTCCATTGCTTGCCGTAATATAGACAACGTCTATAGGATTGTTGAAAATTCTTCTTAAATAAATTGCGCTTGAGCGCAATCTTAAGAGTTATCCGCGTAATACGCGAATTTAACTGAATTATCAGTGAGTTAAGATAATTAAATATACAAATATTAATGCGTTGAGTATAACTTGAAAGAAAAATAAAAAAAACCGGGGGGAGTTTGAGCTTTGTCTTCCCCCCGGAACTATCCGTCTTATGTGTTATTCACCCGTGGCCACGCTGACCAGTTTGAACTCCTTGCCCACAACCTTGAAGATGTAGGTCGCTCCGCCTTTAAGGTCGCCTTTTTTGTCAAAGGTGATGGGGAAACCGAGAATGCTCTTATGGCCGGCCGTGGCGGCTACTTTTTCGCGGACTTCTTTTCGGGAGATTTTTCCATCCGCGGCAGCGGCTTCTATGGCCGCGATGAGGATTTTTGTTGCCTCATAGGCTGAGGGGCCGAAACCGCTTAATGAGCCATGTTTGCTCTCATAGGCTTTCACATAGCTCTGAGCTTCCGGAATCTTGTTGATGTCCGTGGCGAAATGGTAGACATAAGCGCCTTCAGCCGCGCCTTCCGAGGCCTCGATGAATTCCTTAAGATCCTTGGCGCCCTCGGTGCCGAAGTATGTGGCCTTGATCCCCAGCTCCCTCATCTGACGCACCATTACGGTGTGGTCCGGAGCCGGCTTGGATGCGAAAAGCACCAGGTCCGGGTTCCGCGTTTTCACCTTGGTCAGGACAGGTGAATAATCCTTCTCGCCGGAAACAACGGTATCACGCCAGACATTTTCCACGCCGAGTTTTTTCAAAGCGGCGGCTACTTCGTCTATAAGTCCCTGGGAATAGGCATCCTTGGGATTGAGCAGATAAACGCGTTTAGCCCCCAGGTCCTTGGCGATAAAGGCGGCCACAGCCGGTCCGTGAGCGTCGTTACGGGCAGTGACGCGGAAAAAGGTGTTATACCCTTTTTCAGTCAGATTGTTGGCCGAAGCCGCGGAGGAAATCTGGACAAGCTCACATCCCGAATAATTACGCAGAGTGGCGGCTGCTATGTTACTCATGGCCGGACCCACCACCCCGTAGATGCTCTTGTCGGCGCAGAATTTTTCGGCAACGTTCACACCCTGGGCCGCATCGCCAGCCGTATCACCCATCACCAGTTCCATCGTTACACCGCCAATACCTCCGGCCGCGTTCTTTTCCTCAACAGCCAGTTTGATGGAATTGAAGATCTCCATGCCAGGGGCCGCCGCCGCGCCGGTAAAAGGACCCATGGCCCCGATCTTGATCGCCTTGACGGAATCGCTCATTACCTGGCCGCTCGCAGCGAGAATAAATACCGAGATCAGCGCCATCACCAGAATCAGTCGTTTCATAATTTTCCCTTTCAAAATATTAAGTTAGTGTGCCCTATATCTACCCAGCGTTAGGGTTGATCCTTATTTATTTTTACTTTGGACGGCCCTTTTCATCCCAGCCCCGTAAGACGTAATAATCCCTGACCATGTCCTTTACGGGCACCACCTGCCCCTTCGAGGGGCCTTCCTTCAGAGGTTCATCAGTGAACCTTTTAGGCAGCGTGTCCTCTTCAGCCTTAACGCCAAAGTCAATATTCATCAGGCGATCCGCGTTAATGATACCTTTCAGGGAATCATCAAGCTTTTCCGGGGTAAACTTCAACCCGGTCCCGGCGGTGAGCAGCTTAGCCGCAGAATCGAAATCGAGCACATCCATGCTCAGCCCGATGTTTTTGCACATGGTCAGGCAATCGGTGAGCAAAGCTTGTCTCTCGGTGTATTCCACCAGAACAGCCTTTCCCTTATCGGAAAGACGGTCAGCCGCATGACGGGTCCCGAAACGTTTTTCCGACTCCTCATACCTTTCGGTCAGCTCGAAGAACGGTTCGGCTCTGAGGTGGTCAGCTCCGCGTGAGGCAATGGCATAGGTCAGACCGAACGCCTTTATTCCTCTGGGATCGCCGCAGATGACGTCAAGTCCCTTGACTTGGAGGGCGTACTCCTCGGTGCCCCGGCCAAATTTTTGGGAAAGGCTTCGGGTACCTTCCGCGAATGAATCGCCGATTCCCTCACGGTGGACAATCATGCTCATAATTTTTGTGATGGTCTCTTTATTGCCCCAGGTAAATTCAAGCCCTCCCAGGTCCTTGGCGGTAAGAAGCCCGCGCTGGACGCATTCCATGGCCCAGCCGATGGTCTCACCCGAACTCAAAGAATCTATGCCCATTCGGTTCAGGTAGGAATTCATGCGAAGAGCGAATTTAAGGTCATCATTGCCCAGGCGTGAAGTGTAGCTGCAGAGGGTCTCGTATTCCGGACCTTCTCCCTGGGACTCGTCAGTGACACAGTAGCGGGAGCAGTGAATGTTGCAGTTGAAACAGGACTTGTTCTTTACCTTGTAATTCCGGGCTATATTCTCGCCGCTGATCTGGTCCACGTAGTCGCAGAGACCTTCCTGAAAATGGTTGGTGGGTAAAATCCCCAGCCCATTCAGGGCCTTCATCAGCAGAGTGGAACCTAGGTTTTTTCTTTTCTCGAACTCAGGGTGGGTAATTATTTTTTCATCGAGTCCGCGGCAGAGTTCCATAAAGGCCAGGGGATCGGCCAGGCTCACCATGCCCCTGCCCCGAACAACAACAGCCTTGAGCGACTTTGCTCCGAAAAGGCACCCCATGCCGGTACGGCCCGCACACGCGGGAGTTGTTGCAGGCCACGGTAGCGAATTTGACCAGGTTCTCGCCGCCCGGGCCGATGGCCGCTATCTGAGCGGCGTTGTCGCCTACCTCCTTGCGCAGTGATCGGGTGGTCTCCCAGATATCCTGGCCCCAGAGGTGTTCCGCGCTCCTGATTTCGACTGTATCATCGGCGATAAACAAATAGGACGGCTTTTCCGCCTTTCCGGTGATAATGACCTGGTCATACCCGGCTGCTTTCAGCTCAGGCCCGAAAAATCCGCCGGCCGCTGAATCTCCGAGAATCCCGGTTAAAGGAGATTTTCCTGAAATGGTCATGTAGGCGGAGGAGGAAAGCAGGGAACCGGTAAGCGGGCCTACCCCTATAAGCAGCATATTTTCCGGGGAGAGAGGATCAACCCCACGGTCAAGCTCATCAAAGAGTCTTCGCGAATTGAACCCCCGGCCGCCAATGGCTTTTCTCGCGTATTCCGGATCAGTCTTTTCGCGTTTGATCCGGCCCGTGGTCAGATCCACTCTCAGTATATGTCCGCCGTACCCGTGAAGCATCTATCCGTTTCTCCCGCCCTGCGGATTTCTTCCCGCCCTTTCAGCCATGGCTCGGGCAAACCCGACCCTCTTTTCCTCAGGGGTCAGGCCCTTGGAGTCGGCCTTGAACTCCGCCAGGCTGATCGATTCCACCCAGACCGGGTTCAAAACGTATGGCTCCGAGATTACATTCCTTTACGCAGCGGGTTTCACCACCGCAGAGGTCGCAGACATAGGGTATTTCCTCAACCAGCTCTACGGCCCCTATGGGGCAGAGGGTCTCGCATACACCGCAGGCATTGCAGATGGTCGGTGAGACAATCACCTGACCCAGAGTACCGACCTCGATGGCCGACTCAGGGCAATTGAGGCAGTAGCGTTCTTGGCACTGGCGACAGGTAACCGGGAAATCAAGCCCGATCTCCTCCACCTTGACCACCTTCACCCGTGACTTGGCCCGGCCCACACGGCCGGTGCGGAAAAAGGAACAGTTTACCTCACAGCGACGGCAGCCCGAACATATTGATCCATCAATTACAATCATTACTCATCGGTCTGTTCAAGGCGATAGTGGACCAGACCCTTCGGATCGGGGCAGACAAACTGCCCCGCTTTGCTGGTCCAATCGTTTTTGTCCGCAATACTCGAGGACCGCTGCATAAGAGGGATGATGGGCATCATGGACTGGAGCGCCCAGAGACAGATGGTTTTGCCTTCCGGGATCATTATCTTGCCGCCTTCCACGTAAAAACAGTCGCCTACAAGCATGGGCTGGTTGCAGTAGCCATCGATCCGCTCAACAGTAATCTTCAGTTTCTGCAAAACCGCCTCTAGAAGCCTAATAAAATCAGATAACAATAATCTCAACATGACCTGAATGAGAGGAATCCGATGTGCGTAAAGAAAAAGAGAGTCCTCGAAGAAGTCACCTGAATGCCTTGTGGTTATAAAGCATAAGTAAACAGCGAGAGTCAAGGCTAATCGAATTTATGCCGCAGATCCCTGTCCTCGAATTTAGCCCAAGTGAAGGATTTTTCAGCCGGGACCAATGATGAGGCAATACTAAAAAATTGTTTCAATTATCTCTTTGTTTGTAAGGGTGGTTTTTTCCATAGGGAATTGACACATTAAAGAAAATTGTACGGCAATATTAGCCAAAAAAGCCACATCTGTTACCACCGTCAGGTGGCTAAGAACGAACAATGCTCGTGCAGTGAGAATCTCGATAAGGCCAAGCGGTCCGAGTGAGTCAAGTATTGGATCAACGACGCCAAGCATGATTAAATTCTTTAATTAACACTTAACGGGCTGTCAAGCCCCCATTTTTTGGTCCAGTAGTTATGAGAGTTTTTAGGTTTATGTAGCTTGGCTCCTTATCTCATGCCGTGGGGCTGTCGGTGGAGCCGAGCGTAGCGAGGCGGAGCCAGCAGCCCCACGGCATTCGGCGAACCGACTCGGTGTCATATACCCCAGCGAGCTATGCGGTCTTTTCTCGTTATAATCCACCCTCCACTTCTCAGTCAATATTTGCGCCTCTTTGATACTGTTGAAGATTTCCACATTTAAAAACTCATCACGAAAGCGGCTACAGTGATTTCGGGTTCGATTCTTGAAGCTCTCCTACTTAATGAAATTATAAACTATGCAAATCAAACTGAGGTGGATGCCCTTAAGCCGGAACTCGGAAGAGATTCTAACAAAGAACCAGAGGACTGGTTCCTTGGTTCGTATATAACAGTAGCGGGCAAGCTTGAAATAATAGAAGAAGACAGTCAGAAATCAGCTGAACTGACAAAAGACTTCCGAAACTTAATCCATCCTGGACGGGCTATTCGATTACAGAAAGAATGTAATCGGGGGGACTGCTCTTTCAGCAGTAGGGGCAGTGGAGTTAGTCATTCGGGATTTAAGCCCTTGAATCTTCTGCGCTCACCGAATCCCCCGCTTACCTCCCGCTTACCTACAAGAAAAGGGGCTACAGCCTATATACCGTAACCCCTTGAAATTATTGGCTCCCCTTCGTGGACTCATTTAGAACCAAATTAATGGACTTTCCGAGAGAAATTCTGAATAGTACACCTTTTTACTTCCAGGATAGTGACGGGATTGGGGGCATACCATTCAATTCCTAATAGTTTTGTATCATAAATAATGTGAGGAGGGATTAATTATTTGGAGTTTTCGGTATTGTCCCGATTGCCTAATTTCTTCATGCGTTTGTAAAATGCAAATTGCGGGCTTGATCAAAAACAAGAATATATTTTCAATTGGTAGTTCTTATCATTACGGTAATGCGATGCAAATGGCAGGGGAATAGCCATGCTATGACAGACGAAAATTGTCACAACGACATGTCATTTTCAACCTGCTTGAAATATATATTTTTATTTATGATATCAGATCATTAAGACAATGCCCATGAGATAAACCACATAGAGTTTCCTAATGATTTCGATAAAAAGAACAAGGTAAAAATGGGTGGCCAAGGTTCCGGGCAATGGTATCGGTGGAATTTAAAACAGCTTGTTGAGGATTGCCTTGAGTTGGATATTAACCTATTGGTTCGGAAGGGATCTATTAAGCGAGGGATTCAGAGTTTTGAAACCTTGCGTTGGATCCGTGTCAGCACTGGTGAAGAAACTTCATCATGTGGTTACGAAGTTAATACCCTTGACACCAATTTTCCATGGATTCGACTTCACTATAAAATCACGAATACAGATACGCGGGTTGATTATAAGGTCCCACTTACGACGACTCACCCCAATTACAGAGGAATGCGTTGGTGGTTCCGATGTCCTGGTCAGGGTTGTAGTCAGAGGGTCGGGAAGATTTATCATGGCGGGAAGTATTATCTCTGTCGGCACTGCTACGATCTCGTCTATCAGAGCCAGCGAGAAGGCCCAATGTTTCGATATATGACTCAAGCCTAGAATATTCGACGCAAACTCGAAGGTTCAGCCTCTTTGATGAGCCCTTTCCCAGAAAAACCTCAAGGTATGCACTGGCGGACCTATTCCAAGCTTCATCAAAAGGCTTTAGAGGCTCAAAGAAGGGCATATTCTTCATGGGCGGTCCTTCTAAAGATGGAAGATATAAGTTTTTGAATTGGTGGTTGAGGATGATCTAACCTCGATGTCCAACTAGGGCGATAGCCTCTTTCGGTTGAATACGTTATCTGTTAATGCTGAAAAAAGAGCGTGGAAGAGACGAAAAATAGAGCAACTAGAAGAATAATTCTGACTTAAGACACCATTATAAGCCCTTTTAGCTTAGAAAATGACCAGAGGGAGCCATTATTGGAATCGTAGTATTACTATTAAGGGACTTGAGGGTTCGGCTAAAAGCCTTTCTTTTTTATTTATTACTTCGCTTTGGGTCAGAAGGCCATTCCTACCATCCTGGGTTTTCGTTCTCTTCCGGTCAGACTTATGGGTCGCAATCATAGTAACGCCCAAATTGGCCAATTCGATGTCCAACGGGTCGCTGTCATTGGCCTTGTCGCCGATGATCAGTTTGGGAAGTTGGACGAGAAAACGTCCCTCAATCGTTTTTCAGACCAATTTCACTTCATGCGTCGTAGCGCTGTCCACGTGGAGGGCGATAGGAAGACCAGAGCTGTATGTAATTGCCATGATCTTAGCCCCCTTGCCCCTTTTAGTTTCCCAACTCCAGACCCCCTTTTTTTACCGGTGAAAAGGAACCGTCGATAAAGGCTTCCCGAATGTCCAGGCCCCCTCCGTCTCGGAGATCCTCGGCCAGGGCCAGAAGTAAATTTAGGTTACCAGGATTCTTTGAATATCACTTTATCTGACTACTCTGACACCCCCTTCGTTACTGGCCGCACACTGACTGGCCAAGGTGTCTATAGACGGAGAGGATTGGACTTCTGTAGTTAGGTCTGGGCGGATATTGGGGATGTGGTTGGCGATGGCGAGGACATTGGACTCTTCCACATTGGAAAGGATCTGCTTCAGTGTCCACTAGACAGTACGATCTGATGATGGTTCATCCAGCTTGCCCAAGGCATCCTTTGTGAGTGATATGTCCACGGGATAAAGGTACCACCGTTTGGATAACCCAGGATATCTTACAGATTTGCCCTCGTTAGGAATCATTTCCAGTTCTATTTCAGGGAAGTAGCTACCAGGAGGCACTCCCAGATCCTCTTCCATAGGGCGGGCCAGGCCTAAGAAAGGTCTTCAGCGGGTTGAAATTTGGTGGGCGGAAAGGTCATGTGCCCCTGTTTGTGAATCATGAGGAACAGGACCTTTCCATCTTCCCGGTGCTTGCGCAAAAGGCAGTACAGAACCAACGATACTGATGTTTTTCCTTGTCGTGTCTGGAGCCCGTCGGCTTTCTGCATGATCCGCATTTTCTATCCCTTACCCGGCAGCACATCACCGTTTTCCTTCCAGTAGCGGAGCAGAGCAAGATCGTTCCTGAACACGATCTCGTACTCATCGATGTCTTGGCGACTGATCCATGCAAACTCGCTTGATTCATTATTCAGGACAACCGTCCCTGATACTGCACATTCAAAGTATAAATTGATGCAGTGCATCCCCCCTGGCTCTGGAGGCAGACTGTCCTGATAGAATAGAAACCGCAGTGAATTGCACACCAATGATGTCTCTTCTTGCAGTTCCCGGACCGCGGATTCTTCCACCGTGTCGCAGTAGTCCACCTTGCCACCGGGCAGGCACCAAAAACCCGTGGCATGGGCTGAGCCCGCCCGCCGCAACATAAGTACTTGGTTTTTTGCATTTTTGATTATGAGCCTGACCACAAGAATAGGGACGGCATTCGTATACATGATATTTATTTTTCATCCTTGGGCTCATCGTTGATGTCATATATCTCCAAGCCTGCCGCTTTGAGATCCTCGGGCCAGCCTTTAACATAATCCATATCCCATCTCTGAACATCGTCAGAAAGTTCGCTCCAGGGCCTGAGATAGGGAGAAATCTTCTTGAGGGGATCGCGCTTTTCTCCCAGCTTCCAGCCGGCCCGGATTCGCTCTACGTGAAAACGGCCGTGTTCCATTTCAGCCATCAGCTTAAGCCGATCCTCTGGGAACTCGATTAACTTGATCTGGTCCTCCTCCTGCTTTTTGCGGACACCATAGCCGCCAAAGCGCAAGATTGCCTCTGAATAGAGTTTCTGCTGGATGCTGGATTCCTTGAATTTTTTGTCGAGCTTGTCCCAAGGCTCCATAGCCGGATCCGTGACCACATATCTCTCATTCTTAATGGTTTCGTTGTGAGAGGTCTTGGCCGCTATTTCCAGGGAAGCCTGGTCGAGGACCGAACTGGGGGACAGAATTAGCGCCCGAATGGTCATTCTGTCAGGAATCAGAGATACTAGGTTCTTATACTCTCGCCAGCGGTCATCCTTTAGCAATTCCTCGGCGGCCCGAAGGCTGTCAACCAGGACGCCCACGTCGGCGCCCAGGCTCAATGCCAGGCGGTATTCAATGGCTGCTATCTTACCGCCTCCGATGCCCACCAACTTCACCCTTGAAGGTTGGACTCCTGAAGCCAGCAGGTCCATCCACATCTGAAGTGGCTCAAGGGGACTAAAACCACTGCCGCCGGTATCTAAGATCTGGTCATAGCGTTCATCGGTCTTGGCATCCCTGGGAAGCAAATTGGGCAGGTAACCCACTGTCTTGAATCCGCTTCGGTCCTTGCCTTCCAATAGATCCGAGAGACCGCCCACTATACCGCTCACACCGCTGGTGGTGCCGCCGGAGATGACCTCTCCCTGAAACTCCATCAAGGCTTCGGACAGAAGCTGGCGATAGCGGTGCAGGTGTTCCTCCTCATCGGCAGAGCACGACCCAGCAACGATGACAACCGGTCCCTTGTAGGCAGCCCCTTTGCTGGCCAGCTCCTTGACCTCCTTGTGCGGACGTTTAGATCGTGACTTTACTGACTTTGCTATCAACAGCAATCGTCTGATCCACTCGAATCCTTCCAACGAATTCTTGATATGATCCAGCCTATTGAGAAATTTCAACTCTTCGTCGATGGCCTCCTCTGCGATGCCGCTTTCGGGGGAGAGGCAAACGTCCACTGCCTCGATGTAGGCCGACAAGCTTTGGTAAGGTTCGCCCAAGAGCATATGGAACCTGCCGATGGTGAACAAGGACCAGGGCAGCTCAATACTCACTTCAGCATGAGTCCGGCAAGTCTTGATAGCGTCCCGTAACACCGGTATAAGCAGAGACTCGCCAGAGAAATCCCGCTGATTGGCGATCTCGAATTCCAGAAAAGAGGCCAGGTAGTAGGGATTTGTTGGTTTCAGGCCATATGCCTTCGAGTAATATTCCACTGCCCTTTGGCTATCGACAGGCTCCCAGGACCAGGCAAGGTAGGAACAGGCTTTGGCGTCATTGGCATCCAGTTTCAAGGCTTCTTTCAGAAGCCTTTGCCCTTGGCCATATTTCCCACTGACAGACGGCGATTTCCTGTGGACGCGGCACAAAGCGTTACCCAGCTCCCTAAACACAAGCGGGTTTGCGGAGTTTGCATAAGGACTCAGCATTGTCACCATCTCCTCCCATTTGCCCATGGCCTTTTGGATCAGAGCCTTGCGCAAAGTGAGATTTTGACGCTGATTCTGGTCCTTCTCGTTTTCTAAAATCGTGTCTAACTGGGAAAATTCCTCATCTATCTGCTCTTTGGTCAGGTAAGCCGTATGATTGCCGGCAAAGGCGTCAAGGCTCTCAACGAACTGAGTGAATTCCTTATCCGCGGCCTCCAATACGGCGGCCAAACGCGCCATATCACGGTGCCATTTCTCGGGAACCTCAAATTGATGCTTATAGAGGCTATCATGGCTTACATCGGCCCAAGCATGCTGGAGCAAGGTCCGCACCTGTATCTCGGCTTTTAGTTGCGCGATCGCTGCAGGTGCCAGTACGTCCAGGATCGCTCGCCGGTCCTTCACTTGAACGATGTAATGCACCGAGAGATACCCGAACTGATCATGCCTCAATTCTGCCTGCTTGTCCTCACTGTTGACCTCATCTATTACGAAGTTGTCCCGAATGAACTGGCAGATCTTGTCTACCTCGTACTGGGTTTGGGTGATGACCCGGGCGCCGCACAGGTCGGTGAACTCATTGACGGGATCGAAGAACTCCTTCCACTGTTTCAGGCTGGTGAACCCTTCTATTGCTTCGCTTTTGGGCAGCTTGCGGATGGCCTTTTCAGCAGAGCTGGAAATGGTTTTAGCCCGGGTTTGAATAATTGCCAGTGGCGCATATTTCTTACATGCCCGTGCCAAAATCTTGTTGAGGAAAACAGCGTACTCCTCATAGGACGGATGCATTTTGGCGAATTGCCTGATTTGCTGCCGGTGCCACTGTTTACCAAGATCATTCAGGGACATAATTCACCTCCGGTAGTTATTGTTTCTTCACTTTGAGTCGCTTCCGCCATGGAAGGACATTCCATCTCTACATCTCTTTTTTATATTCTATATTGAGCCAAGAAGTGCGTTCTGAATTTATAGTCGGATGATCAGTTGAAGGGGAACGCTCCTCTTGGCAGGAACTATGAAATTGTCTCTATTATCAGTATGGACAGGATCCTTCGAGTATTGATCAATTTCCCCACTTATGAAGGCTAGCAGCTCATTCTTATTATTGTTTTTCATGGACTTTTTCTGCCATGGTAGGATTCTCGGCTTGTAATACACATTGAATCCCGTATGACGCCATTTATTTAGCAGGGCGATCAGATCGGTGGTTATCTTGCCTTTTGCCAGCAGCATCCTGTGCACCTTGTGGCGGACCATATTCCGTATTCCTTGCGCCAGCAGCAATACGTCTGTGCCGAGATTCCCAGCTTACGGCAGACATATGCCATCTTGGTGCCCTGGCTCTGCAGCACCTCCGCTTCACGAAGCATGGTGATGATCTGCTCTGGTGTGTAGCGTCTCCTGCCCATATCCTACTCCTTTAAGCAAAATTTTAACATAAGATCTGGACCGATTAGGGGGTAGGTCAAGGGCCTTTCGTCCTTGATGCTTGCCTATATATCACTTTTTCTTGTGCTTCTTTTGGACCGAATCTAACGTTGACAGCAACAAATCCAACGTTGGCGTCTGACTCCTAGGGGCTGCCTTTTTTGCTTTTATGGCTTTATGAATTCGTACAATAAGGAAAATTCCTACAACCCCTAGGATGAGGAGAACCAATGGAATCATCCCGACGGCGGCAAGCTTAAATATTGTGTCGTCTTCAGCCTGTCGATTGAAAATTGATTTTACTGTTTCGATATAGCTGGCACCATATAAAGGTCCTATAACGGCGAACACTGCATTGAGAAGACTCAGGGTAACGCCGTAAGCTCCTGCAGATTTTGTGATCTTGAGCAAACGACGAGCCCCTTCTGCAGTTAGAAGGGCCGCAAAAAGCCAGAAAAATGTCCACACCCACCTACCAGCAATCTGCGCATAAAACGCTGCCGCCGCCAAGAGGACGGTTCCCAGGAAACCAAAAATAACAAAAGGTAAGGATTTACCCGCACCGGTCACCGACCATGCGTGAATCACAAAAAATAAAGCCAAGGTAAGTAGCAGATAAGTCAAAACGGCCTTCGAAGGCGACATAGCGATTAACATGGAAGGACCGGCGATGGCGAACAACACACATAGTACGCTGACGACCAAGGACGCCATACTGGTCCAGGCCATGCCTTTGGTATCTAATTGAGGCTTATCTTCCCTGTAAAGCATCGGTGCAGCGCCGAAACACAGGGGAACGGCGGCAAGAATCCAGATAGGAGCCCAGATCCATCCTCCTTGCATTTTATCCAGCCAGGTTGCAATTCCTATTAGAATCAAACCGATCAAGGACGAAAAAAAGAAGCGCCGATATTTATGAATGGCGCCCTCAGCGATCCTGTTTAAGTCCTTGAAAAGGAGCACAATTCCGACAAAAGTCAGAGCCGCGCCCAGGATGTTGTGGGTAGCATAAGCCAAAACAAGAGTAACCACCAATAGTAGCGAGAAAGCAACGACCAAAACGCTTTTACTCCTGATCCCCTTGTTTCTGGCATTGAAGAATAGGAAAGCGCCGCCAAAGAGAACAAGCAAAACTAAAAGCAAAGGAAGGGGTGGTGGTGTTAGTTGGCCATAAGACACAAAAGGAATGAGGATAGCAAAGATTACACATAGTGCGCTGGCCGTCAAAGCAATATAGACACTCCACTGCGGTGCCTGCGTGAACATGCGGAGGCCCGCCGCCAACAAAAAGAAAGCGGCCAAGATCCAGATAAAAGTCCAGATCCACGGTCCTTGCAGATTCCCGAGCCATGTCGCGACTCCAACCAGAACCAATCCAACCAAAGCTTTAACAAAGAATTGTTGTCTTTTTTTTGCGACGTTCGCGTCGAGTCCGCTATTGAGGGCCAGTAAACCAGTCAAAGTTAAAAGACAAATCCAGAAGCTGCGGGTAACAATTCCCAAAAATATGACGCCTAATACGGGTAGGATCCATGCAAAAAATATTAATCGTCTATTCATGGTCTCCTCTCTTTTCTCTATGAATCAGACACACTTCCCCAGTGTGTTTTTCTTATTTCTCTACTCTTGCCCTTCCAGGCGAAAAATATGTACCTGGCCCCTTGAATCTCCAGCGATTAATGTTTCTCCATCACGCGCGATCGCACAGCAAAGGAAATCACTATCTGCAGTGAATGTAGTCATTATTGCCCACTTCTTCATATCCCATATATTCAAGCTTAAGCCCTCTGTCGCCAAAAGGAGAGGGCGGCCTTCAGGGGTTATTGCAATCGACCAAACAGCTTTGGAACCCTCTTTTAAGGTGCGTATTTCCTTCATCATTTCTAAATCCCAAACTCTAAGCGTACCATCCGCTCCACCAGTAACGGCAAAACCGCCGTCTTGAGTAATGGCGGTAGCAAGTATAGGACTGCTATCTTTACCCAGAATCCGAACAGAAGATTTTTGGTCGACCAAAGCGTCATTCAAGGAATTTGAAATCATTTCTTTAATCAGGTCAATTTTATCATTAAGGTTCGAATCGTCCAAGAATCGCATCCCCAGTCCTATGTCCCATATCCGAATGGTCTGATCAAGGGACGTGGTTAACATCCGTTTCCCATCCATGGTCATTGCCACTGATCCCACACTATCTTTATGAACAGTATATGTTTCCAGCAGTTCCCCTTTCTCTAAGCCCCATATTTTGATAGTCCTATCATCAGAGCTGCAGACTGCATATTTCCCATCTCCGGTCACCGCAACTGAATTGATTTTCCCCACATAGCCTTTTAGACAACGGATCTCAGTCCCTTTGTTTAGGTCCCATACCCTCATCGTTTTATCCTTTGAACCCGAGACCGCAATTTCTCCTTTCGGGGTTACGGCGACCGTCGTGATGCCATCTTTATGGCCGACCAGGGAGTGAAGCACTTTTTGTGTTTTCAGATCCCATACTTTAATCGAACTGTCCCAGGAACCGGTGACCGCCCTCCGTCCGTCAGGGGTTATCGCCGCCGCTCGCACAACTTTTCCATGGTCGGGTGTGAAATTCACATCCGCCCGTGCCAACAAACTCCATACCCCGATTGTCTGGTTGGTAGAACTTGCCAGCGCATAATGTCCATCTGGGGTTAAAACAATCTTGGTCACAATGTCGGATAAATTTTCGGCCAGTCTACAAATACACTCCCCACGTTCCAAGTCCCACACCTTCAAAGTCTTATCTTCAGATGCAGCGACGATCCGCCTCCCATCGGGAGCTATCGCCAGCATGTATATCCGGTCGGTCAAAGTGTTTAATACGCCTTTGCGAGCCATCCCCTTCAACCATGACACACTTTGATCAAGAGCCCATATCTGGACGTTCTTATCCCTTGATATAGAGACGATGCGTTGGGCATCATCAGCGATTGCCAAACCGTGGATGGGCCGGCCTGTATGGAGGGTCCGCACCAATTTTTTATTCTTTATATCCCATACTCTTATCGTCTTATCCCAACTGCCGGAAACTGCGAAGCGGCTGTCTTTAGTCATTTCGATCGCAGACACCGTATCTTTATGTTTGGTAAAAATATGGACCGGCCGGGGCCTTTTCTCATCTATCAGATCCAGGCTCCATACCAGAAGCGCTCCATCCATACCGCCCGATACAGCGTACTTTCCATCCGGTGTTACCGCAACGGTAAAAACAACGCTATTATGACCTTCCAAGGTGCAAACAAGCTTGTCCTCCTGTATGTCCCACACCCAGACTGCCCGGTCTCGCAAAACCGAAAAAACAGCATAGCGACCGTCGGGGGTGACAGCCATTGAGGTGGGCGCTGAAACTTCCTTTTTTAAACCCATGGGGGCTGAAAAACCACCTAATTCCGTGGTTTCCCGAAATACTGCCGACATCTTATCACCAGTTCTTGAAGGCAAAAACAAAGTCTGCAGCATCTCCCAGCGTTCCAGATCCCAAATCCGGAGGGTCCCATCCGCCCCGCCCGAAACAGCAAAGTTCCCGTCGGGGATTAAAGCCAGTGACAGCACCGATCCGGTGTGACCGGCCAGTGTACACTCCAGGGCCTCCCCCGGAGCGATAAGTCGAGAGTTCAGGGGACGAAGCCACGGCACGCCTTTCCAGCGCATAGCTTGATCAATCAAAATTTTAAGGGAAGTTGGATAATAGGTAAGGAGGCGTCCGATCAGTTGACCGGCAAGCTGATGGGGATCTCCGGCCAGAACATGGGCGGAAAGCCGAAGGGCTTCCAGAACAAGCTGCAGGCCTTCGACCTGACAGCCGGCCTCCAATGCCTGCTCATGGTCGACGATAAGCGGATACGGCCCGATGGCCCGGACTTTGATTTGCAGGAAATCGAAATCATATAATATCCGTTCTACCCCCTCCCAATCTCTTGCTTTGGTACGCTGATGAGGTAGTTCCTCAAGCGCCCGAATGTAGGGCTCCCGCCAATGCTCCTCAAAATAATCTGCGATCCTCTTATGGGTTGCTGTGCGGTCGGCTTCTTCTAAATAGCGCTTAACCACTGCTTCCTTGAGCTGCCCATGGAAAAAGTCGATCACACCAGATCGCTCAAAAAGATATGCGCCAAATGCTCGATATAGTCGTGCCCATACCATGGCCGGGAGTTTCTCATGCTCTGTACCTGCATCCATTGGTGCATGGGCGCTGAGGAGCGTTTGAAGCTCTTTGGCAGTCATACCTTGCTTTCCACAAGCAATAAAGGACATACAGTCACGCACTAATTCAGGATTGAAATCAGCCTCTATGCGCTCCAAAACTTGATTAAATAAGGCGGGCACATTATCGGGCAGCGTGTATATTCTTCTCGGGAGGTATTCGAAGTCACCAAAGACTCGCAGCTCTTCCAGCGCCACCAAGATATAGAGCGGGTTTCCAGCCATCACCTTATGAAAAAACGTGTCCTCGACCTGCTTGTTGGGGAACTCGTGCCGGATCTCTTTCAGATAATCTACGACCAGTTCTTTGATCTCATATTTATCCAGTCCAGTCACTTCTTCCAATTTTGGCTTAAGCCTACGGGCAAAAAGGGCTTCAAGGGACTCATCTGCTAACGTGCTGACAACGAATCTTACATTTTCAGGGAGTTTCTGCGGAAGCCAGCGCATGGCGTGGGCGTTGTCCGTCTTTTCAAACTGGTTCAATGCGTCCAGGATGATAAGAGTTCTACGCTCTTCAGCGGCCTTGTTTAACAAGTCCGGAAAAACTTGAATCAATTCCTTTATGTCTTCTGGCACCTCTTTTGGAGATTCAAGAACGCGGCTTAAATACGTGCACAATCGGCGGAGGGTCTGGCGAAGGTTGGTGGAACCAGGGGATGCACCGATAAAATGGGTAATGATCAGCCAATCTGGGTGATCGTGTATTATTTCTTCAATGAAGTAGCCCATCAAGGCCGATTTGCCGCAGCCCGGCTCTCCGGTAATGATCATGACAGAGGGTTCGTCATGTTGTTCGCAAAAACTATGCATTCGATCCAGTACATCCCGTCTTCCAACAAATCGCCTAGTGCGGTCCGCCATAAAAAGCTCATGAAACTCCGCTTCCTCTTCCAGCCAGTCTTTTTCTTCTTCAATCGGCTCATCCAGTTCTGCTTCGATCCGCTGCCAGAGGGTTTCTCCGACCTTTACTCCAAATGTCTCAATCTCCTCATACTCAAAAAAGGGTAGACTCTCATTGATGATTTCCTGCTTCAGGGCAGCAAGCTTGTCCTGAGTCGCCTTATCGGCCTCAAAGTAGTCCTCAACTTCTGCGCCTGCCAGTTTCTTGGTGAGATGCTCTGATCGGAAAAAGAAAAAGCTACGGTCGCGCTGGTACACACCGTATTGTGCGAAAACTACCCGGATAATTTCGTGCTCATCGTCTGATGCATCATCCCGTAGAAGATACTTACCTTTATCTGCGTCCCACGGATAACAACTAACTAGGCAGTTGATCTGTTCCTGAGTCAGCGCCCTGCCCTCTAACTTTCCGTCAATAATCTTTCGGAGATCAACTACCTGTTTAGGAATCTCGTTGTGCAGAACGCCGTGATAGATCTCCTGGGCGGTGATGGAATGTACCTCTCCGGGCGGCACCCAGCCGTATCGGTGCGCTAACAACCCGAGGAAATAAGGCCGACAGGAATCAATCTCGTCCAGGCAGATATCCAACGCCTTCCCATCCTGCGCGTCTGCCTGCGTCACTCCCCACCGCAGATCCACATCAATCAGATGCACGTGGTTCTTGCGGCACTTTTCTTTCAATTCCGGGAATATAAAACGGACGAGATGATCACGCTCAGCATGCATATCGCGAAAGGTGCTGCTAATGAATATACGAACGGTCTTCCATCTTTGCGGCATTAGTATCTCATCCTGTAAAATAAACAAACATCTTCCTGTCTTTTTCTTTATCCCTTAAAAATATTGAGATGGACCGTGCGGATCTTCACCATAAAAATCTCCCTCAAACTCTGTTACAACCACCCTGCATCCATGGCATTACACGACTTGAGCGGAAAATCCGATAACCTTTTTCAATTCACCTCTTCGTCAAGGGACGTGACATAAACCGTATTTGCCTTTATGTTTTGGTGGGTGCAGGTATATGGCCTATGTAAAGAATGGGAATATCGAGAATCTTGATTGTAGAAAAGAGTATCTCGATAATTCACTCGAAACATTAATCAAGCAGGACATTAGGCTGAGATAGCCCCCCCGTCACCGGATTCGCAGCAAACTTCTCTCCTATTCCACGAATCGCACCTCCACCTTTAGGAAGAGAAATAGATGGAGCTGAAAATCCTTTTTTCTCCTCACTTTTACCTTCAGGTTTTTGGGCTTGAACCATGTGCACCTCTGTTTTCGGAGAAACTGAAAAATGAGATCACGCACTTCAAACAACACTCAAGTATCTGGAGAAAACAATTGCCTTGATTGATACTTTTTGGGAACGAGAAATATATAGCACAATTAGCGAATCACGTCAATATTTAGTGCCTTTCGAAAAGTATCTATACTTGAAAATCCGAATCGATGAGTCCAGTTATCGGGGCGGGTCAACTCCTTGAAGGCTTTTAGAACTGTACCGATCCCCCAGTCTTTTTCACGTGATCGTGAAATAGTTAGGGGGGGAGTTCCCCCATTTATTTCCGGGATAAGGACATCCCGGCCAGGACACTGGAAAAGATACAAAGGCAAATCAAGGGAATGACCCTCTGTGGAGAAAGACGGCCTTCTGATTACCGCTTTTCGCGACCACCGGAATTTTTATAACAAGATTAAGAGATCACCTAAACAACCGTGCCGCAGAGCCAGAATGTTTTCCCAATTCACAGATTGTTGAAGTAAACGCAGGAGTACACGGCTTGTTTCTATTCTTTAGATGACAGACTAAAAATTTCTGGCATATAAACCTCTTGTCCGGTAAATGCATTTCTGGAGAAATCGACCTCATGGAAAAAATAAATGTCTATATTACCGAACAAGGAAGCCGCATAGGATCTCAGGCATAGGTATTACCGTTCGGACGGGTGTCGCGAAGGGAACTGTAAGATTTTTCCAAAATTTTTGCTAAGCTATTTTATCCATTCATTATTGTACGGGAAAGCAGGAGGTAAATCTCCCATGAGTTTGCTCAGACTATCTCTGCTTTTTTTATTCATATCCAGGATTGTAAGGATATCTGAACGGGATGGGATTTTCCCAATCGGTCGATCGTCCGGGATACCTTCTTGAATGGTTGCTAGATAATGTAGAAACCAGAGCAGTATTTGTCTAGCAAAGTCGCGGGCTTCACGGAGGTTTCCTATATAAATCTGTTTCTTAAATTCATTACCATGTACAAGATCAGATCTAAAATCATATAAATCCTTAAACTTCTTGGTAAGAGCTTTTTTCTCTCTCATATTTCTTCCTAAAATTGAGGCGATCCTCCTGGATAGTCGGTTAGTTACTCCTTCGCCCTTTTCACCTAAAAGAGCCTCCAGTGTGGTGATGTGCCACAGCATTTGTTCAAGGCCCTCAGCGAAGAAAGCTTTTATGAAATAACCTAAAGCTAATGTAAAGAACTTCCAATCATTTTCCCTATCTTTTAAACCGAACAGCAGATGTCCAACATGTGTTGTAAAATTTTTAAATAAGTCCGTTTCGTTCTCATCAAGATGTATAGTGATGGTTGGTCTTTCGTAATCGTCATCTGTTTGTGGATTATATTCTATTTCAGTTTGGAGCTTGGAGAGATTTGGTCCACTTCTTGGATATTCAAGTAGGTTATCATCAACCGTAAAAATAAATGGAATCTCAAAGCCGAACCAGCCCATATCCATATTTTCTTCTTGTTGATTATTTCCACTCACGGACCTGTTTCTCCACCAGTCAGCTTGCCAATCAAATAAAACAAGTTGTTGGAGAGCTAATTCTACGGCCTTAGGGTATCTAGTATATTCCAGGTTTACATGCTCAATTTCTGTTAGATCGATCTTTATAAAACCAAGTTTCGGAGACTTATCAGTCTCTTTGACGGATAGGAACCAATAATCCTTTAGCGTCTGCACATCAATTACAGTCCGAGGGTAGAAGACTTCTTTTATATGGTTCTGAAATATATTATCAAGTTCGTCTTTACTAAGCTGTTTAATCTGGAATGATCCAAAATCCATACTTTGTTCACGAAAAGATACTAGTTCAATTGGTGCCAGGTAAGTAACTTGGATCTCTTTTTTCTCGAATGCGTCACAATATTGTTTAAACACTTTATCACTGAAAAAATGGTCTACATTCGAGACATTAAAGTAATATCCAGATCTACGAAGATAATGCTTGATGGCATTTCGCCATGAAGCTTCATGTTGGGTGCGATCAGTTCCAGAAAACTCAGCGCGAGTTTCTAATATGAGATTTCGAAAGAATGGTTTTGCTTCAAGTTCTTCAACTAAGGTTCTCAGTGCTGATGGTATCATTAATGATTCATTGCTTTCATATCTTGATAGATACGATTGAATCGAGTCGGAATAATCCTGAAAGAATTTTCTTAAACTTGTTTTCATGATATTCACCCGGTTCCTTAGGCTAACTGTTGTCAGATTTTGTTTAGGAGCATGTCCGGTACACTCCAAATCAGGGTACCAATATGAGCCCTGAATTTATGCGCGCCAAGACCCAGGCATTTTTCCGTCAAGCGCACAGCTCCCTCCCATTGACGGGTGTTGCATGATTCGGGAACGTCCGGTGCATCCGCGAAGTATAGGAATAAAAGGTATGCATCAAGCCCGTTAAGCTGTTTCAGGAAATAAAGATGCGCCAGGCGGTTCGCATACTGGTAGAACGGGGATTCCCACGGCGCATCATCTGACGCTCTGAACGCCTTTTTTGAGTTTGCGAGGGCTGCCTGGATCTTTTTCAAGGAATCAGGACCAGCCTTGCTGCGATAATCAACTGCTTCTTCAATGTATGCCTTTGCTTCAACGAGGATTAGCTTTCCAGAATCAGTCCTTGCCAGCCCGTCCCAACGCGGCCCGCTTCTCGGCCAGAAGTCGGTTAACGGCACCTTAAGACCGGAAACTCCAAGCCGGTCGAGGAACTCCTGATCGTAATATTCAGCGTAATCATCCGATTCAACCGGCGAAAGCCATTCGATCCGCTCATTCGACGGCCATCGAAACTGGGCGGTTACATGAGAGCTGAGTTCTTCTGGATATTCATTTACGGCTACGCGCAACCAGTGCTCGCTTCGTTTTGTCTCTAATGGACGCTCTCGTCGTGGCATTTTATTAAGTGACCTGACCCCATTGACTGAACTATTTAGACAGTTATAATCCAGTAAAAACGCACTTGTTGTTGGTCTTCCATTCAGGGCATCCTGTTCATTGCCCTTATTATTTCACGAGCACGAGCCAGACGAGCGGGTATATGAGGATGACTTTTAAAAAGGGACCGTTAGTAACAATTTTAAGTTTTCTGTTCTTTCTCTGCCCTGGTTTTTCTTGACACTGGATATACTCACGTTTGGTTAGCCAAGAACACTTCACGACAATATAGATAAAGAAGAGCTGGAGTTGGGGTCTGGCATATATTTATACCTCTAGCCTGAAAGCCAGTTTAGAGGCGGCTGATTCTGGGAACGGAAGACGTTCTGCTAAACGATCAGTATTTTTTACATCAACCTTATACTTCTCGCCCATAACCACACGAAACCATCGTTCCCGATCCATTACCACACGGTACATCTTCTCATCTTGTGTTTCCTCAATGTACGGCAGGTAAACATTGATTGGCCGGCCTGACCGTTCTGCCTTTGCACCGATCCGATCAATCCTCCCTGTTCTCTGCTCCAATGTACTAGGATTCCAGCAGAGATCGTGATGGATAATGTATCGGCAGTTAAGGTGCAAGTCTACTCCTTCTGCCATTACGTTGCTAGCAACCAGAATCTCGGGATAAAAAGGAGTATTGAACGTTAACATAAGGCGCTGCCTGGTTTCCTGCTTCGTGGCACCATTTACTAGGCGAACGTTTGGTACTAGCCGTTCCGGTTTTTCACCTTGAAGTTCATCATCTGTAAAGACAGCACTTGAGCCATAGTATGATCCAGTCTGAATTCGACGTACTGCCTTGATATATCGTTTCCGGTCTTCTTCGCCACATAGTTCCGCTAAAAATGCAAAAAAATGTCTCAGCAAGCTCCTTAAAGTTTGGCGGGAGCGATCCGGCTTATCAAAAGCTTGGATCATCGTCTTCTTATTAAACTTCCCCAACCGGAGCGGGAAAAAACGCACTAAGAAAGATGGTGTGCGAATATTTCGTCGAACGATTTCAAGAATAGCGTCTTTGTGCTCTTCAAGTTCATCAAAGTCCTTTAATATATTTAGGACTTCCTCGTCGCTTGCCCGACGGACCCGTGATCCTTCATTAAAGAACCTCCGTCCAATTCTTTCCAATTCATCCGGTACCTCAGCAGCTTTAATCCCAAGACGTTGGGCGCCGAGAGTTTTTATTTTTTGGTCAATGGCTACCGATATACAATTCCTCAAAGCCCTCCCTGTAGCCACATAATGACAAAATATCACTACTTTTTCCCCGCTTTCCCACAAATCCGCAACACTTTTAACCGTCTCGGAAATTTTCGGATGAGACATCGACGCTCTCGAGTCACCACGAGGTAATAATTCGTCTAGTTGATCTAAGTACCATGTAGCACTGTCCGTAGGATTAATAACAACCTCTGAATCATCATCATCCACTACCTTTTGGAGTGAACCAGGTGATAGCCCCAAATTCATCATCCTTGTCTGTAAAAAAGCCTCATAGCTTGAAGCCAGACCTTCGGCAAAAACCGGACGGGAATCAGGAACGTTGGATGAAGCCCTTGCCGCTAAAAGGAAAGGTAAGACATTCGCACCAGATACTATGATACCTCTCTCATCAGCGTCATTGGTGTCTGCACTCATCGCCTGTCCCACATATCGATGTCTCCGCTCGATTTGGGCATGTGGTTTGGGTAAATAGCGGGGTTTGAGGTGACGGATCACCCAGGGTCGCAGCAGCAGCTCCGCCGCTCTCATCTTTGCGTGAGTACGATAATAATAGTAAAGTGCTTCTTCTGCTCGTGAGGAGACCTCGGATGATGGTTCAACTGATCTCCACCACTCGTCAACTGTTTTATATCGATCACCATTAATTACAAGGTCATCCTGATGAAGAAAACCCCATGCGTTATCCAGCGCGACAGCTGCTTCTTGGGAGGCATCGAGAGCAGACCTAAGCTCTTTTACCTGAGATGTGAAACTTACTTTATCCAAGTCATTAGCGAGTGAACTCTTCCAGGAAATGCCACCAAACCTCTCGAGCACAGAGCACAATTCACCATGACCCAATTGAAAGGGTGTCGCCGTAAGAAACAGCATGCGTTCAAATACACCACCCAGAGCGCCCCGAGAAATCTCCTTAAAATCATCTTCCGCCTCTTGGACATGAAATAGAGACGCCAAACGGGTGTGATGATTCTTGAGATGATGGGCTTCATCTAGTATTAGCAATGGCAGTTTCAATTTTAACTCGCCAATACAGTCCTGCCAAAGTTTAGTCAATTCCTCCTTTATAGCCTTTCGAATTTGTTCAAGACGCTGGTCAAAATTCTTTGACTTTCGTCTTGGAACCTGTTGCAGGCATTCATAAAGATTATCTGTGTCCAAACGACATAGCGATTTCCTAACTGCCTCAGGCACGGGATCATCGTCGGTGCAAGGGTTATCGTCAAATTCAGGATCGATACCCCACTTGTGTAAAATATCCAGCCAATAGACCGGATCCTTGGTCAGCAACTCTTCCCATAACTTATAGCCATATTTTTCCATCCATTTCTGACTAAGCAACTGAGGCATTATCCGGCTTAAAGCAGTGCGTAGTTGCTTAGATCCTACTCGATTAAAAATAGCCTGGCGGATAAGAGCTGTCTTTACCCATTTATCCCACAAACCGCGACTCATAGCTCCATGCGTTACAAAAAGGATCGACTTTTTCCGGTCAGGAGGATCATCCAATAATTTTAGAAACTCTACGGCTCTTTCAGCACGGCCGGGTCTTACTTTTTCCGCCATATCTCGAGGAAGGCACTTTTCAAGAAATAGATTAAAGTCAGCGGGCCATTTTTCCCTTAGTGATGGTGGGACCATTACCACCACAGGCCGCATTTCCTTATCAGCAAGTGCCACCGAAACTGCCACCGCCAATGCCACAAACGTTTTGCCCATCCCCACTTCATCGGCCAGGATCAATCCTGGTTGATCGGACAACCTTTGAAGAATTTCTCGGGCGGTCAGCTCTTGCCGGTCAGCGTCCTCTGGTGAAATACGACCTTTGACAAATAAATTGATTTTCTCAAAAACTTTATACTGGGGATTCATTGTCTTATAATTGTCCTAAAAACTTTCTTCGAATAATCCTTTAAATTTTGGGTCTCTATCACGCTGTCTGCAGGTACCAGGCCTCGTAATTCGACCACAATTTCCATAATTTTTTGGCGAACGTTAACTGGAGCCAGACAATTTACAGCTTCCTGGGGATTCGCGCGGTATAGTTCCAGAGCCAGCTCTGTTATCAAGAAAGCTTCCTCTTCTTTTGAGTTGGACTCCTTAATTAGAGCTTTAGCCAAAGCCATTACACCCACAGGTCCTCTTAAACGCCAGTTTAGGCTTTCTTCTGTAGCTGTGGGCCGCTCAAGGCGTTCTCGTAAGGCATTTAGAGCCCATGTTACCCGCCTTGTTTTTTGAAGAAGATAATAGCTTGTATCAACCTTATCGTGCGGATTTACAATTGGTCGATCAATTCCATCGGCCTTATTACTTTTCTCTCTACGCTTTAGATATTCGCCCAGAACTTTGTGAAGCGGACGCGCGGAGGTCAATACGTTCACCAAAACCTCTAATGGAAGATCTTTAAGTACCTCGGGTGGAGGCAGGGAGTTCATCGAGGCAATATTCACAGGCCACCATGCGTGGTCACCTGCTCCTTGCCATTGAACCCAGAATCCGGAAGGAGGCCTATCCTTTTGCCACAATACTGTCACTTCTTTTTGAGCACCACTCCTGATCCAATCGGGTTCAGTATAAAAAGATTTATCATCCTCGTCTGTTTTCACGGTCCAACCAGCTGGTGGTGAGCTATTGAATGTCAAAATTATTTTCCCGATTTGATTTTCATCACAGTCATAGGTCGCGGTCCCAAACGCACTTGGGAGTATTAATACACCAGCAGATGAATCTTCATTTTGATCAATACGGGGCTGCCACCTTAATTCCTTGTTTAAATTGATTAATTCTCCCTTAGTAAAGCTTTGTTCGAGTTGCTTGAAAGAATTGCGATCTCGTTTTTTATCAACAACGTAGACTAGATTTGCCTCTAGGTTAGGTTTCTTCAGCAATCCTAATCCCGCACTGGTAAAATTGCTGGATCCGATCATATAAACGGCCCAGCGGTCATCCTCGAGCCAGATCCCCTTAGCATGCAAGGGGCGGTTATTTTCGAGTGCTACTTTATAAAAATCAGTCCGCACTGTTTTTCTGTTTTCTGGTTGCGAAAAGAGAAGCGATTCCGGCGCATGAATGAAAAGACTATCTTCTCCCGGGATCTCATCGGCAGTTACATAAAACTCAATATGTGCTTCTCCTCTGCGCCGCATCGTCTGCCAAAGTGCGTCAGCTGGCCTGTTATCATCCCCTGATGGATCAAAAAAGGGACTAACGACCTTAGTTTTAACTGGTGGACTGTTCCCCGGCCAAATTTCGTTCAGCCCGGTAAAAGCATCAGGAATTTCAGATTCTATTAGGACGGTATTCACCTTAATGCCATTGCGGCCTGATACCTCGGCGCCAATTCCCCAAGTTCCAGGTATTTGTTCTACTTTATTGAGAAACACATCCAATCTGCTCAGCGCTGGAGCAGGCGTCTGGGAGTCGGCTTGACTGTGATTTGCTGCTTTGCGTAAAAATTGAACAATTGAGGTGAGGCAGGACAGTGGGGCCATCCCTCCAGGGTAGTAATCTAATACCCCGAAAACCTCTTGATTGCGGCGATAGCCATCCTCGGTCAGATTAGCAGACGCAACTACAATTCTAATCAAGTGGTTCCAATAAAGCAGACTAATTTTTGCATGAAGGATTGAACCTGGTACTCTCGCTGAAAGCAAATCCCATCTTAGAGATCGCTTCCCTTTACAATAATGCTGATCTACCAGGGCTGTAGTACAAATAGCTTGGGCAAGTTTTTCTTCACGTTCTACCAAATACAGCGGCCCATCTTCATTAGGATCTGTTTCGAGCCTTAAAAATCGACTTAAGCATTCTTCCTCGAAAAAAACTGGAGAGAAGGTAAAACTCGTTGCCACACAGCCAACTGGATCTCCGGCGTCGGCAGGTGCTACCCAGGTATCGAGTATTTTCCCATATCCGGCACGTTTTTCTTTTTTAGGCGCCATTTATTCCACTAATCCTAAATCCTCGGCAAAAGACCATAATGGTTCTGTACGACAGCCATGAATATACTCGTTATCGTGCCGACCTCCTTTATCACGCCGATACCCTGGTCGAATTATATAAGTCCCGTCATCGAGGCGTTCGAACCATGGAGCTTTGCCATTCGGCGGTTTTCTCATCTGGATTGTCTGATGATGCTCTAGTAAACAGTCCACCCATTTAAGTGGCTCTACCCTTAGAGACAAATCTTGAAACGATTGCTGAAAACGAATCGATTCACCAAAAGGTGAAAGATGTTCAATTAATTCTGCGTATAGCAATGGGACACGCTTTGCCGCTTGAATAACACTTTCCAACGAACTCAATTCCACAGGTGTGATTTTAGTACCTGCTTGAGACATTTGATATAAACAGTCTTCAAAGGCATCCTGGAGAAGACAGGAAAAATCCTCATACATCATAAATGTTCTTAGAAATTCTGAGAGTTCTGGATCAGAACACAATGCGAGCTCAGCATGAAAATGCCGTTCAGACGTCTTTTCGATCCATATATTCCTGCCTTTTGGAGAAACAAGGAACTCCAGGACTTGTTTTCGAAAACCACTTTTTGAATCTAGTAATGCACTCATTACTAATTTCGCCTCGCGCGGTCCTGTATTGTAATGCCCCAAATAATCCCCGAAAAACTGCCAACCCGACCACCCGCCACTCCTTGAATTGGCACCTGCTTTAAGACCATCTCGAACAGCCTCGTATAACCGCGTGCGCCACGTTGTTCCAGGACCATTTGCAGTACCTATAAATCCCTGGAGACCTTGCTCCTCCACCCAGGTGCTGAGTAGCTCATACCCCAATTCCCCTAGTTGCCCAGCGACTTCAATGCCTAATTCTCTGGATAATACTCGGTAAACACCATGAAAACCGAAAACTGAGGGTGTTTTTAAATACCGAGCGGCTGAGATCGGGACACCATCTTCGAGTGCCCTGGCAGCTTTCTCTCT
>SDBT01003535.1_pt1 | contig 26960 bp, 14 predicted proteins | sample 2277101 | NCBI WGS metagenome assembly SDBT01 (sample SAMN10404973, study PRJNA504765) | marine sediment metagenome | isolation source: marine sediment core GS10_PC15, 103 cmbsf | place: Arctic Ocean: Southern Knipovich Ridge | collected 2010 | reverse complement strand
CCTGAGCGCTTTTGCCATTCGCGTCGACCGAGTTCTCGGATCGAGCGGACGTTCCGGTTCCTCTCCCTCTGTGTGGCCGATGGTCTTGGACTCAGCCGGGCGTTGCGTCCAGGTGGAATGAGCCCCCTCACGGCTTGGCCGTCACCCATTACTTGAGCCGCCGGGACAGCGTCGTGTGATCGGGGATCGGGAGGTCCGCCGCGAGCAGGTCAGCAAGGCAACGTAGGAAGCCCTCGGTCTGCCGGAGGGATAGGCGGAACACCATGCGGATCGTCAGGCCGCCTCGATCGCGATGTGCGCGTAGGTTCGCTGGCCGCCGGGCTTGCCGCTGGGTGCTGCCCGCCAGGAGTCGAGTGCGTCATCGGAGAGCCAAACTGTGAGGTCGCCACGCTTCTGGAGCCATGCACCAACGCCCCGGAGAGGCATCGATTCGCGGCGAGCCGCCGGCGAACAGCGCCAAACCTCCCGGATCCCATCGAAGCTGCAGGGGGTGCTCTATCTTGACGAATGCCGATCATTGAGTCCTAATTAATAGATCATCTCGTCCCACCCGCAAACTCGGGGCCGACATGCTCGATCTCAGACCCGCTCGGGCGATCGCGTTACTCATGTGCTTGATTGTCTGCGTCTTCGCGCAGGCCCAGGCTTCGCGTTCAGCCGCGCAAACGATGGGCGATGACCCGCCACCTGTCCTCGGGGTGCAAGGCTTCCCCGGCGCTGACCGTCTGCCCGGCGAGCCACTGCCTCCGTTCGCCTTGAAGTGGGGCTCGAACGGTTACGAGGACAGCGAGTTCAACTTCCCCCAAGGCACGGCCGTCGATGCCTCCGGCAACGTCTACATCGCCGACACCTACAACATGCGGGTCCAGAAGTATGACGGCAGCGGCAATCTACTTCTCATGTGGGGTTGGAACGTCGAGCCCGGAGCCCCTTTCGGATTCGAGACATGCACGAGCGGATGCACACAAGGATCGAGTGGTAGCGGCGACGGTCAGCTCAGCTATCCGATGGGAATCGCGGTGGACTTTTCGGGGAACGTGTTCGTCTCTGATACCAGCAACAACCGAATCCAGAAGTTCGACTCGAGTGGCAACTATCTCGCCCAATGGGGCACAGTCTGCGACATTGAAGTGAGCGGCGCGGACGGTTGCGACGGCGATTTCAACAACCCCTACGGCATCGGGGTGGATTCGGCGGGAAACGTCTACGTGGCCGACAGCCAGAACGACCGCATCCAGAAATTCGACGGAAGCGGCACGTTCATTGCGAGGTGGGGTGTGAAGGGCGTGGCTGAAGGGGCTCTCATCTTTCCTACGGACGTTGCGGTGGATGGCGCCGGGAACTTCTTCGTGGTCGACTCTTGGAACTTCCGAGTACAGAAGTTCGACAGCGGCGGCACATTCCAGCTCACGTGGGGATGGAGTGTGGACGATTTCAATAGTGTATTCCAGATCTGCACGAGCGGCTGTGAGAAGGGAAGCCAAGGTAGCGGCGAGGGCCAGTTCGATACGCCCGACGGGGTGGCCATTGATGGTGCGGGCAATGTCTACGTCGCCGACGGCGGCAACGACCGGGTCCAGAAATTCGACAACAACGGCAACTATCTGGGCAAATGGGGAAGCGCCTGTCAGACTTCGGTCAGCGGAGTCGATGGCTGCGATGGTGATTTCGACGGGCCGGCGGGAATCGCCCTCGACGCCTCGGAGAACCTCTTCGTGGTCGACATGTGGAACCATCGCATCGAGAAGTTCGGCCCGGGATTCGAAAGGCTGGTTCTTCTCGGCGAGTGGGGCACCAGCGGCACCGGGAACGGCCAGTTCGACACACCGCGCGGGATCGGCGTGGATTCTTCGGGCAATGTTTATGTGGCCGATTCCAACAATGACCGGATCCAGAAGTTCGACAACGACGGCACCTACTTGGCCCAGTACGGCTCGAACGGCACGGCGGCGGGAGACCTTGACACCCCCTGGGACGTCGCTGTCGACGGCTCGGGCAACATGTTCATTGCCGATGCGCTCAACTTCCGGATCCAGAAGTTCGACAGCGCCGGGACGTTTGTATGGGGAGCCGGATGGGGTGTATTCAACACGGGATCCACGGCCCAGGTCTGTACGCCTGGATCCGGTTGCTACAAGGGCCTGGCAGGCAATGGAACCGGGCAGTTCAGCGGTCCGACCAGCATCGTCGTCGATTCGTCGGGCTACGTGCACGTGTCGGACTACACGAACAACCGCGTTCAGAAGTACAACGGCGGCGGAATTCACCTGGTGGACTTCGGCTCCAGCGGCACGGGTAACGGCCAGTTCCAGGGCACGACCGGCTTGGCGAAGGATGGTTCCGACAATATCTACCTGGCCGACTCAAACAATGACCGGATTCAGAAGCTTGCTACGGGCTACGACACCTACACGTATGCTGACCAGCTCGGGTCGATCGGCACGGGCAACGGCCAGTTCGATGCTCCGAGGGGAGTGGCCGTTGACGTATCCGGCAACATCTTCGTGGCCGACACTGACAACGATCGCCTCCAGAAGTTCAACAGCGGCAAGACGTTCCTCACCAAGTGGGGCGAGGCCGGGACTGGCGACGGCCAGTTCAGTACCGCTGAGGACGTGGCGGTCGATTCGTCGGGCAACGTGTTTGTGGTCGACAGTGCCGCCGATCGGGTGCAGAAGTTCGGGCCGTGCTCCTTCACGACGACGCCGGGAAGCTTCACTCCGCCCTTCGGCGGCGAGCCCGACAGCTTCACGATTGACGCGATTGTCGGGGAATGCGGTTGGACCGCCACGACGGGTGATTCGTGGATCACGGTGACATCGGGCAGTGGCGGATTCGGCGACGGCACCGTGAATATCTCGATCGCCGCCAACCCCGTTGCCTCGTCGCGCGCCGGCAGCATCATCATCGCCAACAAAACGACCGGCGGCCCGGGTACGACCGTGAATATCACCCAGGATCCGGCGCCGTGCGTTTACGGCCTTTCGCCTACGAGCGCCTCTTTCGCCGGCACGGCCGGAGCCGATTCGGTGAACGTGACCGTGCTCGCCGGCTGTGCATGGACGGCCGTGAGCAACGACGGATGGGTCAGCGTTGACTCCGGCACGCCCGGGGACGGCAACGGCACGGTGCTCTACTCAGTCGCCGCCCACCCCGGCAGCGCCGCGCGCTCGGGCAGCATGACCATCGCAGGCCAAACCTTTACGGTGAACCAAGATCCGCAAGTGCCTGATGCCCCCACCAACCTCGCCTGCGTCGCGATGAACAGCACCAAGGTACAGCTCTCCTGGGACGATAACGCCGGCAACGAGGCCCGGATCGAGGTGGAAAGAAAACTGGGGGCCGCGGGTTCCTTCGCACAGATCCTCACTCTCCCCTCGAATACAACGGGCAGCCAAGACTCCCCGGTGGAGAAGCACACCACCTATTTCTACCGCGTCATGGCCTGCAACTCGTCCGGCTGCTCGGCCCCCTCCGCGGAGGTCGAGGTGACCACCCCGGCCTATTCGGTGTTCATCGGAGACGAGGCGGAGCGGCGGTAGCAGTTTCCGCCCGCCCGGCACCTTCACCGGCGAGGAGCGGTGAGTCTTCAAATCGACGCGATCAACTTGACCGCGGCGATCACCAGCACCATCGCGAGAACCCCACGGATGGCGGCCGGAGAGAGCCTCGTGGCGCCGATTCCGGCGCCGAATACCCCACCCAGAGCCGCCGCCGCTGCCCACAGCGGTGGGGTGGATCCTCAGGCGTACAGCAGCTCGTCCTGAAGCGGCGGGGAATGCGCCAGCGGCTCGGGCCGCTACGGGGGCAAGTGGATGTGCTCGGGGATTCGGCACACGGTGGGGTACTCGGGAATGAAGGCGATGATCTTCATTTGTGAGCCGCAGAAGGGACACAGTAGGGGGTCGATCTCGTAGATCTTCTTGATAAGGGCGGCCCAGGTGAGGCGGGCGCGACGGCGGAAGGGCTCGTCGGCGGCGGTGGGGATGCCGGCGGTGGGAATACCGGTGCCGGCGGTGGTCTCAGTGGGGTCGGTTCAAATCCAGCGACCCGCACCCCGCACGCATCGCAAGAGTGCGATGAGATATACAGGCTACTGGAACAGCAGCCTCAGAAGGCGGGGTGGGTCAGCGGGCACGAGTCCACCTCGGAGGAGCAGCAGCCTTTCGGGGCGAAGTGACCAGACCCGCAGCGTGCCGGCGAACCTACCCAATCCCAACTTCTGGCTGGCGTCCACATAGCGGCCGCCCACGTTTTCCCACAGGCGATCAGGCTGGGGGTGCTCCGGTGAGAGACCGCCAGTTGCGAGGTAAAGATCCAGCAGGCCATTCCCGTCAAAATCGACGGCGGCAATATCCTGCACTGTTGCCCGCAACATCGGCATTGCTCCGGGGTCCGGAGAAAGCTCTCCGGCGTTGTTTCGCCACAGGGTCACAACCCTGCCGGGTAAGGACGATCCGGACCCGGACTCATGCCGGCCGAGGAGGTGACCGGCGGCGGCTTCCTCTGGGCTCAGCTCGCGTGCCACGATCAGGTCGGGGTCGCCGTCCTGGTCGACGTCTACCGCCAGGGCTGCGCTCAGGGGGCCCGGTATGGCAAGGGCATCCGCCTCGAATTCGCCCGTCCCGCGGCGCCGGTAGACCCGGCCCACGAGATCCTGGCGTGAGGAGGATACTTCAGCGTTCGGCCCTGCTCGGCCCTCACCGACGGGCAGGTTGGCGAGGAATAGATCAGCGAGGCCATCTCCGTTCCAATCCGCGGCGGCGAGAACGGCGCCCCAGAGTTGGCCAGGAAGCCCAGATGAGCCGATTTCCATCCAGCGCGGTCCCGCGGCACGATACAGACGCACAGGCCTGTCGCCTCCGCCGACGAGCACCAGAGCCGAGCCATCGTCATCCTCGAGAAATGCGCCCCGCCAGGGGATTGGTCTCGAGCCACCGCTGATGGCTTCCGGCGAAATTGCCCAGGGCAGATCAGCTGCGGCGAAGTGAGGGAGCGTCTGCCATTCTGACGCTCCCTCGAAGCGCATCCACGCGCGTGTGCCATCGGCTGCGGCACTTGCCAGGATATCCGTGGAGCCGTCGCCGTCGAGGTCGACCTCGGCGCCCCGTTCCCGGACTCCTGAACCTGTTGCCCCCGACAGGGCGCCGCTGGCCTGCGTCCACTCGGACCCTTCCAGCGAAAGCTGTGGGGCCGCAGGCGCCACGAAGGTCGGCCCCGAGGGCGTGAGCTCCCGGCGGAGCTCCCGATTCATCGTGGTTTCCCAAAGGGCGGGTCCTGAGAGCAGATGAGCGGCGGGGAGGTGTTGACAGCTCGATTGCGCTTCCGCGTCCGTTCCGCATAGCACCGTATGGAGACGGTCCTGCAGGTCCCGAGCACGCTCCAGGTTGCCTTCGGCGATTGCCAGCCAAAGCTGGAGCACGAAAGCGTCGGTGCTGCGCGGATTGAAGCCCAGGGCCGTCTCCAGAGCCGTCTCCGCCGCGCTCTGATCGCCAAGGAAGGCCGACCATCGGGCCCTGAGAACGTGACTGCCAGAGTTCTGCGGGTTGCGCTCGAGGACGATATCGATCGCGTCGAGGGCGCCGGTGAGATCGGGAGTCCAGCCGGGTAAGGGAGTGCCTTGAACCACGCTGAGCTGCTGCCACGCCCGCACGCCGCCCGGCTCGCTTTCAGCCAGCCTGCCGAGGAGCCTCCTGGCCTCTTCCACCTCGCCTCGTGAGAAGCGGAGCTGTGCCAAGTGGTGCAGCGAGTCCGGATGATCGGGCTGAATCTGCAGCGCTCTCTCGTAGCCGGAAATCGCCTCGGCGCGATATCCTCCGCTGCGCGATTTCGTGGCGGCCCGGTAGTATTCCCAGAACTGCAGTTGCGCTGCCCGTTCGTCCGCCGGTGCGACAATGGACGCGTCTATTCCCGCAGTGGCCTCGTTGGGTGGCTGGGGCGAATCGCCGCCTCCGCATCCGACCATGAAGGTGCCACTCAGAAAGAGGGCGAAGGCTAGCCTGGAGCCGAACCGGAAAGACCTCATTGCATCGCCGGGTCGCCGCTACCACGGCGCAGTTCGTGTCTTTCGTCGATCGGGAGGTTTGTCCAAACCTCCTCTGTCCCGTCCGGCCAGCGCACCGTGAGCCGATCGACCCGCGTGTCGGCCCCCAGGCCGAAATGTGCGGTGAGGGAATTCTGCGAGAGATACGACGGGGTGCTGCCGACCGCGTGGAGCTGTAAAGATGAGCGTGACTCGACAATGATGAACGCGCCGACCGCATACCGATTTGCTCCAGGCTGACTCAAGTCGACCTCGATCCAATGTGCGCCGGGTGTACCCGTGTTTTCGAGCAACAGCACGGGCCCGGAGTGAACCAGCACGGCCAAATCCATATCGCCATCCGCGTCATAGTCGGCGGCGGCCGCACCGCGGGCCACCAGCAGCCGCTCGAAGGGAGGCCCTGCCACCTCCGAGACGTCGAAAAACCCACTCTCGCCGCGGTTCCAAAACAGCCTCATAGGTTGGGGAATGAGGCGGGTCGAATCGGCCCTGTCCTCGAACGTGCTGCCATTGGCCACGAAGAGATCTTTCCACCCGTCGTTGTCGTAGTCGATGAAGCTGGTGCCCCAACCGATGAAGTCGAGTGCTGTCGAACCGAGTCCGACGTGATCTGCCGCGTCGGTGAAGATCAGGTCGTCGGGATTCGAGCTTCCGACAAGGTGGCTCTCGTAGAGGGCGTTCTCCTGCGCGATCCAGTGGGTGACGAAGAGATCGAGGTCACCGTCGCGGTCGTAGTCAGCCACCGCCAGGCCCATGGCCCCGCGATAGTCAGCCGTGAGTGACATCGTCGAGACGTCCTCGAACGTGCCGTCGCCGCGGTTGCGGAGGAATGCGTTGTCGGAGATGTCATTGGCGATGTACAGGTCGACATCGCCGTCGGCATCCCAGTCACACCAGGCAGCGGAGAGGCTGCGACCGTCCGCATTGGCGACTCCCGCTTCCGCGGTCACATCCGTGAAACGGCCGTTTCCCTCGTTGCGGTACAAGACATTCGGCACGGGGTCGTAGGAGGCCGGGTTCAGGGTGAAGGGCACCGCGCTGCCGTACTGAATGGTGGCGGCTGCGTTTGCCGCGCTGGCCTCATCGAAATCCACATAGTTGGTGACGTAGAGATCCAAATCATCGTCGCCGTCGTAATCGGCCCAGGCCGCACCGCCGCTGAAGGTAGATCCGGCATCAACGCCGGCAGACGCGGTTACGTCAGTGAACGAGCAGTCTCCGTCGTTGCGAAGCAGGTTGTTGGGACCGTAGTTGGTGACATAGAGGTCGAGGTCGCCATCGCCGTCGTAGTCGCCCCAAGCGGCGCCCATCCCGAACCCCTGAAGATCGGCACCCGCAACTGCACCGATCTCTTCGAAGGTCCCATCGCCACGGTTGCGGTAGAGCTGGTTTCCGGACAGCGCCGCCATCGCGCTCGAGCTCAGGTTCAAGGGACCGGCGAAGTTGACCAGGTAGAGGTCGGGCCAACGGTCGCCGTCACAATCTCCCCACGCGAGTCCGGATCCCATGTCCTCCGGCAGGAGATGCGACCGCGTGCCTGGGAAGTGGTGGAAGCGCAACCCGGCCGCCGGCGTCGCATCGAGGAACATCGCGGACGGCACGTCGTCCGGCAGCTCACGCGCCAACACATCGACGATCCCCGTGTTATCCGGTTCGGCCCTGCGCGCTCGTTCCGTCAGCAAAACCCCGGCCGTGATCGCGCCTACCAGAATGGCGGCCACGACGGCATTGCGCAAAAGAATCGATTGGCGGCGTGTCACGGGTCAGGCGTGATTCCTTCGACGCGAATGCGAGCCTCGGCGAACGATACATCGGTGATCGTAGAGGTCATATCCTGATCGGGAAAGAGGAAGTTGATCAGGAACTGATCGACCTTTCGGTAACGCAGGCGTGCGCTGACGACCAACTCTCCGGAGCCACTTGGCGCTGCCAGGCTCACTTCCGTTGGTGGCAGTGCGTGTGGAGGAGTCTGCACAGGTTCACCTGGTTCCGTCTGCGGCGCTGCTTCTTCCCCTGCCTCGGCCTCTCGGATCCCGGTCGCCTGATCAGGGCAGAAGAACGCGTAGGTGGTTACATCCGAGTAACCGGGAAAGAGGGTGCGCTTGAAACGGGCTCCGACCATCTCCCAGAGATTGTGCTTGTCGATCAGGTTACCGAACTGGTCGACTGCCTCGGCCTTGAACACCGTGGTATCGGGCCCGAGGAAACCCTCCTCGTCGGGAGCGCCGGATTGGAACACGAGATCGCCCGTTTGGTCGCGTACTTCCAGCTCGATCCAGGCCTGGATAATGTCCAAAGGCCCCGTGGGAAAGTCATGCCCGGGCTTGTTGTTGATGACGATGACCTGTACGCGAATCTCTTCTCCCGGACGGATCGTTTCGGGAGCGACGATCTGGATCGGAACGGCGGGGCCGGTGGTCCATTTGTCGGCGATCTCGGGAATCTCGAGCTCCCCGCGCAGCCACTCCTCGGTGAGGGCGACCTGTTTCTCCGCGCCGGGAAGATCGAGCAGGGTGGGTAGATACTGGTTGGCGGCCAGGAAGCGGTGGCTGCGGACCTTTCTGTCATCGGGGTTGCGGTTATAGTCGCCAGAGTCCCCCGCGGCCGGGTCGGCGGAATCAACGAGCCGCATGTGGCACTCGCGGCAAGTTATCGACCGGGTCGGGTCATCCGGGACATGCCACCTGCTCTGGCGCCAATTGTCGTACTGGTTCTGGAGCTGGACCCACCCGACGTTGTTGATCTCCTCGTCGATGAATTGCTTGTGACAGGAGGCGCAAAACTCGGGTGTCTTGTAGAGGTCGCGCGTCCACGATGCGAGGTGCTGCCGGGGATATGCACGGATCAGAAAGCGGCCGAGCCAGGCCGCCGCCGGCTGGTCCGAAAGCTCGAAAACATAGCGAGGCTGCGGTGCGATGACGTAGTTGGCGTTGCCGCGTAGATCGGTGCTTTCGATCGAGTGACAGACGACGCACGATATGCCTTCCTGGGCACCGAGGCCGGAGAGATCGTCGCTGTAGAGGTTCTTCATGCCCGAGAAGAGGGCAATAGGGTCATGGCATCCGCCGCAGTAGCGCGTGGACTCCGGACCATTGTTGGCCGCCATCGCGGCCTGGACTCCCTGGAAGAAGGGATCCAACGAGGCGTACCGGTGGGCGCTGGGTAGCCATTCCTCGATGATCTCGGCGTGACAATTCCCAGTTCCGCACCGCTCAGAGTCCCCCAGCGTCTCCGCCACCAGCGCGCCGCCCGTGGATGTCGTGGCCAGGCTGGGGGCGAACGGATTCTCGCCGTAGGGAAGCTGGTATTCCTCGGGAAAGGGTTTCTCCAACGCGAGGGGGGATGTCCAATAAGCCCAGGCGGCCGTGATCAGCCCCAGCGACACGAGTCCGATGACGGCGCGGCCGACGAAGACTCCTTGGGCGGCACGCATCCGCCCGGCCTTGTCTCCCTCCGCCTGCCATCGATGGCGACCGAGTATGACGAGCAGATGCCACAGGACGAAGGCGCTGGCGGCGAGTCCACTCAGCAGGTGGATCATGTCCCAGACATAGCTGATGCGGCTGGCCCAACCCGCCTGCAGCGTGAGCACCAAGCCGCTGACGCCTACGATGGCGACGCAGGTGAGCGAGAGGTACCCGAGCAGCTTGTGTTGATTGAACGGCCGAGGACGGTTGGTACGCCAGTGGTGTACCTGGTAGGCCACGTACGGCACGATGAAAACGAGCCCCAGCGCGGTATGCAGCAGCACCATGACCTGGGCAGTGACGTTGAACGGTCCGAAGTAGATCACCAACCCCGTGATGGCCTCGAAGAGGAACAGGATTGTCACGGCCGCAGTGAGCCTGGCCCGCCACTCCCGTAGCTGGATTACCTCGAAGAGGTCGTCTGGACCTGAGTTCATCACGCTTCCACCTTCGCCCCGATTGGTCCCGGCTGTCAGGGTCGCGGGAGTCGCGGGTGCAGAGCCGGACCGCCGCGTGGGGGCTGAGCGGATGCTTGTAGCCTGTGGTCCGGCGTGTTGTCAATAGGGGGGGGAAGGATGTCAGATCGCTTGCGTTGCACCGCACCGCCGCGCGCCTTGTTCTCGCGGCCCTTGCGCCCGCTCGCTTCGCGACCCGTTGAGAAATCCAGGCTAGGTCCTCTTCTCTCGCAGGGCGGCGAGCACCTTTTCGGCCGTAATCGGTAGCGAATTGACTCTCACCCCAATCGCGTCCTCGATGGCATTCGCGATGGCGCCGATGACGGGAAGGGTCGCGCCCTCACCAACCTCCTTGGCCCCGTAGGGACCCCGCGGCTCGTATGACTTCACCCAGCCGCTGTCGATCGGCGGCACGTCCTGGGCCGTCGGCAGGAGGTAGTCGTGCAGGTTGGGGTTGAGCAGATTCCCTCTCTCATCGAAGGCGACATCCTCGAGCAGCGTTTCTCCCAGCATCATTGCGATGGCGCCTTCCGCCTGGCCCTCGACGGCCATCGGATTGATAGGGGTGCCCAGGTCGTGCGCGTCGGTGAACTTCACGACCGTGACCTTGCCGGTGTCGGTGTCGACTTCCACCTCGCAAACACACGCGGTGAACGAGTACGCCGGTGACGTGCCCACCGTCGAGCCCTTGAAGTCGCCGCCGAGCCCCTCGGGCGGGGAGTAGTGACCGCGGCCTACCAACGGACCGTTCTCGGAGAAGCATTTCGCCGCCACCTCATGCCACGGCAGCGCCGTCTCGGGGTTCTCCTTGCTGAAGACCTGGTTCTCACGAATCGCCAACTGATCTGCCGGCAGCTCGAGCATGCTCGCGGCCACCTCGAGCATTTGCTCGCGGATCTCTTCGCCGGCCATCTTGCAGGCGTTGCCCCCCATGAGGGTTACCCGCGAGGAATAGGAGCCGAAGCCGAGCGGTGTCGCGTCGGTATCCGCGTACACGACCTTGATACGGTCGAAGGTGATCCCCAACGCCTCCGCTGCGATCTGTGACAGGACTGTCGCCGACCCCTGGCCGATATCCGTTTCCCCGGTGTAGAGGATGCAGGTGTAGCCATCCTCACTCACCTTGATGGTGGCGTTGGAGTGCGGGAAGTGTGACCGGTAGATGGGGTAGCCGGCGCCCGACACGAAGCCCCCGCAGCCGACGCCGATGCCCTTGCCGAAGGGAAGCTTGCCCTTCTTCTCGTCCCACCCGCTGCGCTTCCGAACTCGCTCCAGGCATGCTTTGAGCTCGCACGATCCCACCTCCAGGTCGTTCACCGTTCGGGAGTTCGGATCGGTGGCGTTCTTGAGCCGCACATCGATGGGGTCGAGTCCCAGGCCCTTGGCCAGGTCGGTGAGAAGGCTCTCGAAGGCGAAGCGGGGATGCGGGCAACCATGCCCGCGCATGGCACCGCACGCGGGCAGGTTCGTGTTCACCCTGAAGCCGTCGTACTTGTAGTTGGGGAGCTTGTAGAGGGTCGGCACCATCGCGCCGGCGTAATAGACGGCGACCACGCCGAACGAGCCGTAGGCACCTCCATCGAGCACACATCGTTGTTTCACCGCCGTTATCGAGCCGTCCTTCTTCAGCCCCATCTTCATCTCGATGAACTGCTTATGGCGGCCTCGGCCGTGATGGAACATCTCCGACCGCGTGTACTTCATCTTCACGGGCCGTCCGGTTCTCTTGGCCATCAGTGCGGAGAGGATCTCGAGCGGATTTACTCCCGCCTTGCCGCCGAACCCACCACCACAAATCGTGCCGACAACCCGAACGTCTCCCTCGGGCATCTCCAGAAGCCGGGAGAGCTGGTGGCGCACGTAGTGGACGACCTGCGTGGAGGTGTACACGGTGAGACGACCATCGCCGGCCCATTCGGCCGTGGCGCAATGCGGCTCCATGGGGCTCTGATACGTGCGGTTGCCCTCGTAGGTACCCTCGAGGACGAGGTCCGCCTCTGCGAAGCCCTTCTCCACGTCACCGAAGTTCCACTCGACCTTGGTGTTGATGTTGTTCGGATAGCGCTCGAGGATGATCGGCGCGCCGTCGGCCATTGCTTCGAATGGATCGAACACGGCGGGAAGCTCTTCGTACTCGACCTCGATGAGATCGAGAGCCCTTGCGCAGGTCGCCTCGTCGACCGCGGCCACCGCGGCCACCTCATCGCCGACATGGCAGACTTTCTCTTTTGCCAGCACATACTCGTCGTAGCGGGCCGGGCTGATCCCGTACATCGTGTCGGTCACGTCCTTGCCCGTGAGAACAGCCTTCACCCCGGGTAACGCCTCCGCTTTCGAGGTGTCGATGCTCTTGATCAGCGCGTGGGCCAGGGGGCTGCCGAGGATCCTTCCGTGGAGCATGTTGGGCAGCGTGATGTCATCGGCATACTGGGCCCGGCCGGTGACCTTCTCGATGGCATCCTTGCGCGGCAGGCGCTTGCCGACCACAACGTGGTCGCTCTCCGCGCCGGCCTCTTCCGCCGGGGGCGCGGAGTATTCACGCCACTTGCCGATTGCCTCGACGATCTTCGAGTAGCCGGTACAGCGACAGAATGTTCCGGCCAGAGCCCTGCGGATCTCCTCTTCTGTGGGATCGGGGTTCTTGTCGAGCAGGGCCTTTCCGGTGAGCACCATGGCGGGCGTGCAGAAGCCGCACTGTATGCCGCCTTCTCCCACGAAGGCCCGTTGCAGCGGGTGCAGGTCGCCATTTGCCGAGAGCCCCTCGATCGTGACGATCTCTTTCCCCTGTGCTTCCAGCGCCAGGAGCAGGCAGCCGTTCACCGGCTCGCCGTCGAGCAGCACCGTGCAGGCGCCGCAATCACCAACACCACAGCCCACCTTGGTTCCAGTGAGGCCGAGCTGCTCACGCAGGACCTCGGTCAGTCGAGTGCTGGCGGTAACCGGGACGGTGTGTCTGTCACCGTTTACTGTCAGCTCGATGAAGTAGCTCTTACTCACTTGGGGCCTGCCCGGTCTGCTGTTCGCTTCGTTCCAAGGCCTGGGTCAGGGCTCTCCGCGTGAGCACCTGCACGAGCTCTCGGCGGAAATCCACACTGCCTCTCACGTCAGTAATGGGCATCGCCTCCTCGCGCGCGATTGCTGCTGCGCGTGCGATGGCCTCAGGGCTCACGGGCTCTCCCTTGAGCGCGGCGCTGGCCTCTTGCGCCAGGAGCGGGATCGGTGCGACGGCTCCCAGAACGATTCGGGCTTCATCACAGACGCCGTTCGCAACAGCCAGGAAAGCGCCCGCGCTCGCCACGGCCAAGGAGTTCGAGGCGCGGCGTTGGAACTTCAAATAGGCCACACCCGATCCCGGCTTCTTCTCAGGGATGAGAATGCGCGTCAGGATCTCGTCGGTCTCGCGCACCGTTTCCCGGGGCCCGGTGAAGAAATCCACTAGCTCCACCGTACGAGAGCCGCGTTCCGACTCGAGCTCCACACTTGCGCCGAGCGAGATCAGGATTACGGGGAAGTCGGCGCACGGGACCGCGCTGCAGATATTGCCCGCCACCGTAGCGCGGTTTCGGACCTGCGGTGAGGCGAACTCGAACACGATCTCCGCCATCTCCGGAAAGTGCTCCCGGACCAGTTCGGAATCTTGCACGTCGCTCGCGGTGCAGCCGGCGCCAATCGACAGACCGTCGTCCGCTGCACGAATCTGCCTCAGGTCCTCGAGCTCCTGGACGGAGATGACGTGCTGGGCTCGACGGACATCGGCGTCGATATCGAACAGGAGGTCGGTGCCTCCGGCCAATACGTGCGCCTCCGGCAGCTCTGCCAGGAGACGGCAGGCCTCCTGCAGATCGCGAGGCCGATGATATTCGTACGTTGCAGGCATCTGCTTCTCCAGACCTTTTCTCCAGGCCTTGTGACGACATCGATGACCGGCCGTCGCGGCGCGCCAAGACTACACGGCCCTCTACGGTCCCTCGCGACGAAGCGTGATGAGAAATGCGGGCTAGCCTTCGTGGAAATTCTTAACCCAGCGGGCCACGGCTGACAAGCTGCCCGCGACTGCGCTCCTCCGCGTCGTTACCGCGGATAGAAAAACCCCACATCTTTCGCCACGGTTTCTTGTGGCGAAAGATGCGGGCGGATTCATGCTTCCTTAGCGTTCCTCAGCGGATCAGTATCCCTCGATCTGCTTGGGGAAATAGTCCTCAAGATCGCCCTCTCGGCAGACGTCGAGCGTGGTGCAGTGCAGGGCGCCGCCGAACGGGATTACCTTCTCGTAGGGAATGGGAACCACTTCGATGCCCATGCCGTCGAGCTGATCCATGTAGGTCGTCTCGTGTGCCTCGACACAGATCGTGTTGGGGCCAAGAGAGAAGGTGTTCATCGAGATCCACGATTTGCTCTCGTACAGCCCGGTCAGGTAGCACTTGTTCTGGTGCACGTAAGTCGGCTCGGCGGCCGGGACGAGCTCCCAGTCGTTGATCTTCATGAGCTCCCAGAACTCATCCGTGATCGGGCACCACTCCGGGTTGTAGATGGCCAGTCCCGGCCGGACGGGCAACATGTTGACGTCGATGTGCCACGGGTGCTCGTTCTTGTCGAACAACACCTCGTGAATGCGGATGCCCTTGGCGCCGAAGTAGCGCTTGAGCCAGTCCATGCCACCGCGGTTGGTCACGCAGGAGCCCTGCCAGAAGATATCCTTGCCGCAGCGCGCCGCGTCGGCGGCGTCCCACAGAGGCTCCTTCTCGCTGAGCTGGTACTGCCAGTTGCGCGTCCGCTCGAGCTTCTCTTCCTCGCTCCAGTTGTTGAACAGGTTCCAGAAGTAGTTCCTCTCGTAGGACTCATCCGTGAGACGTGGCTTTGGCGCCGCTGTCCACAGGAACTCGGGATCTTCCTTGAACCACTGCTCGAACAGCGGGCGCAGGTTCAGGTACTCGTACCAGCGCGAGCGGCGGCAGGTGGTGGCCTCCATGATCTCGTTGCCCACGGGCAGGAACACGTCACGGACGTTGTTGACGCCGTGCTGGTTGAGCTGCGTCCAGTCGGGGGTCGAGACCGGCCGGCGGTCGTGCATGCCGGGATGCAGGACGGCGCGGTCGACGATGATGCCGCGGTCCTCCATGACCTTGATGAAGTAGTCCATCTGCTCGTTGGCCGCGTCGTACATCTCCTGCGGGAACGGGCCGAACGAGCCGAGCGGATAGTCGCCCGTTGGACGGTCGTACCACCAGGCTGGCTCCGGGGCGGGGATGTTCGTGCCTTCAGGGCGCCCGACGATCACGCGCTTCAGCGGATCCCACTCATTCCAGGAATTAACGATCTTTGCCATTGCTACCTTCTCCTTCTGTTGCACATCTGGCGGCGATTTCATTGGCGGTCGCCGCAAACAACGAAGAACGCTATCTAGGATGCCGATTACCCAGGTGGGCCGCAACATGATCGGCTCTTGTCGCCGTTGCTGGCGCTCTGTCGGCCGATCGTCTTGCTCTGCTGTGTGAAGGAACCGATTCTCATCGCGTGAACAGCTCCCAGAAGCTCGTCTGCCCCTTGTCCCGAACGAGGTTCACGGGGAGCCCATCCTTGAAGACCATTGCCAGCCTGCGCAGGTTCGAGATGTGATCGAGGGGGTTGGCCTCGACAACGATCAAGTCGGCGATCTTGCCGACCTCCACCGTGCCCATGCTGGAATCGGAAAACTCCAGCTGCTCGATACCTGTCAGCGTGTCGACACCGTCACGACCCGCCACGGTGTCCTCGACGGTGACCGTGCTGCCCTCGCGGCTGATCTGATACTCATCGCGCGGGCCGGTGAACCGTACGGTATCGATGCCGTCGCGGCCGTCCAGAGCGTTGTCGCCGGTGTTCCCACGCAGGCGATTGTCCTGGTCATTGCCCGACAGGCCCGAGTCGTTCTCGCCCGTCAGCGTCACGTTTACCAGATACTGGGACTTGTGGGTGTAGGGGGTCTCCGGATCAAAGCTCATCACGAACGTGCCTTCGAACCCGCCGTCGACCCGAGCCTCGTAGGTTACGTAGGGATTGAAGAACATCTCCATCAACGCGTAGCCGCGCGGATCCTTCTCGGCGATTTCCTCGCGGGTCTTGGCGACGTAAATGCCCCACATGCCTCCCGGGCGCTCCGTGAAGGCTCCCCAGAGTCCGTAGTAGGCATCGATCACGGAAGCCAGGTACTCCTGCGTCAGGCTGCCTTCCTCGCGCAACTCCTCGATCCAGTCGGCGGTGCGCTCTCCCTGCGCCCACAGGCCCTCATCGTAGAGGGCGTTGTCCATGGCCTCGCGGATGTGTGCCTGGTATTCCGGTGCGGCACCCTCGGGCATCCATTCCACGTCGATGCCGATGCCGTTGTCGTGTACCAGGTGCAGGATCTCTTCGAAGCTGGCGTCGCGGTGACCCTCGAAGACATTGTTGACATACCAGTCGCTGCCCGTCGCCACGGTCTCGTCTTCGTATAGCGCCTGGCCGTCGATCTCCTCCCATGCGTCTGAGTCGTACCTGTCGAACTCGCCGTCGTGGCCCTTCATCATCACCAGCGTCGCCTCGTTGTCGGCCATCCTGTTGGCGATGGCCGACTTGTCGGCGCCATACTCCGAGCCCGGGACGTCCTCGATGAAGAAGGCCAGAACTCCGCGGGCGTGCACGAGCTGTTCGTTGGAGATCTCCTTCTCCGCGAAGATGCGGATCGGCTTGCCATTGGGCGCGATGATCTCGGTGTACTTGCAGAAGACCTGACCGTAGGCTGCAGGCACATCGTCAGGGATAGGGGTGATTCCCAACGCTGCACCGGCGGCCAAGGCGTCAGGACAGGCGGCGGCGATTGATGCTGCCGCATCGGATTCCTGGCTATCGGCGCAGCCCGAGATGGCGTACGCGGCGACGACCGAGGTGAGCGCCAGAGCGAAGACCAGTCTGCTACCTGAGACACGTAGCATTCGAACCCTCCCGCATAGACTTTCGGAGCGAGCGATTGCTCGATGAGTTCGCTTCCGGGGCATGCGAAGGATGCCTGAACCAGAGAAACGAACGATTTCTTGAATCGTATACTGTATACAATCGATTCTCCAACAATCGCCGCCCCGCCTGTATATGGGGAGCGCGCCTCGCTAATCTCGGAGATCAGGCGACCATGTGGGATGTAAAGGCCCTGCGCGCCCGGCCTGGGGCGAGCGGGAGACCCGGAGATCAGCACGGCAGATGACACGAGCCCGGATTTCTCAACGGATCGCGGCTGTGACCCTTGCCGTGACTCTGCTCGGGATGTCGTTGCCCGCCGGCCAGCTCCCCGAGGGTGCATTGCGAGAGGCGCGAACCGCACTCATCGAGGGAAGGGTCGATGAGGCTCTCGTGGAGCTCCAACGCCTGGCCGAGGAGTACGAAAATTCGTGGTTCGTGGCGCTCTGGCTCGGGCGGGCGTGGCATGCCAAGGGAGATCTGAATGCCGCGGCGAACGAATATCTTCGAGGGCTCGAGCTGCAGCCCGAGAGCGCTCAGCTCCTGATCGCCCTCGGCGACATCCAGACCGAGACCCACAACCTGGTACAGGCGGACCGATATTTCCGAGATGCCATCGAGGCGGCGCCGGAGCACGCCCTGGCGTACCGCAAGGCTGCTGCTATCAGCATCGAGCTGGAGCGCCATCGCGCCGCCCTCGAGTTCTTGCAGAAGTACATGGAGCTCCAAGGCGAGGATATCGACACCCTCAACGTGCTCGGCATCGAGCAGTACCTCAATGAGGATCAAGTAGGCTCGATCGCGACCCTCGAGAAGGTCCTCGCAATCGACCCTGATAACGCCAGGGCACACTTCGGGATCGGAATGGCCCTGTCGGATCGGCAGGAAGGCCAGGAGAGATCGGTGCTCCACCTCACCCGGGCCGTGGAATTGGACCCGGCGAACCCCACGGCACACTACATGTTGGGCCGAGTCCTGATGGCACTGGGAGAGCTGGAACGTGCCCTGCCGGAGCTCGAGCTCGCCGTCGAGCTCAGCCCAGAGCTCTCCGACGCGCACTACCGGCTCGCCCAGCTCTACGCTCGCATGGGTAATCGAGACGACGCCCGAGTGAGCCAGCAGAGATTCATGGAGCTGAATCGAGAGGAGGAGAACGCCGAGGAGGAGGGCAAGCGGCTGGGGATCCTCCTGACCGACGCCACGAAGGCGCTCGAACGTAATGACCTCGCCACGTTCCGTGCGGCGATGGCCCCATTGTTGGAGCGGGCACCGGACGATATCCAGGTTCGGATGCTCTCGATCCAGGGGTTCGTGGCTAGGGGTGAATACGAAGCGGGGCTAGAAGCCACGGGCAGAGTTCTGGCCGAGTACCCCGACCGCTGGGACGCTTTGTTCTTCCAGGGAGTCATCCTGCGGAGATCGGGGCGACTCGAGGAAGCGAGGGAAACGCTAGAGCGTGTTCTCCAGATGAACCCTCTACTCGAAGAGGGCTATTCGGCCCTGGGCAACATCCTCATGGCCCTCGACGAAAGCGAGCAGGCGGTCGAGGCCTACCGCGCCGCCGTGCGATTAGATCGCGAGGACCCCGCCAACTACCTCAACCTCGCCACCGCCTATGGGAGGCTCGGGTTGACCGAGGAGGAAGCCGAGGCCATGGCCGAATACCGCCGGCTCCTCCAAGATCGTCTTCCCTGATCCCATGAAGGTCAGCACTCGATATCTCGCAGGTGCCGGCGCCATAGTCGTCGGGGTACTGATCATTCTGGCGGCCCTCAACATGTTCAATGGGGCCCCCTCCCAGGATTTCTCGGCCCCGGGTGATGGAGCGGCGTTCAACGTGCTCGTCATCACCGTCGACACCATCCGCGCCGATCATGTTGGCGCCTACGGTTACAGCGACGTGGAGACGCCCGCCATGGACGCGTTGGCGCGCGAGGGGGTCCTGTTCACGAGGGCGTATTCGCCCACGCCGCTCACGCTTCCAGCACACACGTCGATCTTCTCGGGCACCTATCCGCTCTATCACGGTGTCAGGGACAACGGCGGGTACATCGTGCCGGACGAGCTGACAACCATGGCGGAGATCTTCGAGGACCAGGGCTACGACACCGCTGCCTTCATCGCCGCCTATGTTCTCGATTCACGCTGGGGCCTGAACCAGGGCTTCGATACCTACTTCGACGACTTCGACCTCAGCGACCAACGGTTCATCTCCATGGGCGCGGTCCAGCGCCCGGCAAATGAGGTCATCGACGCAACAGTGGCTTGGCTGAACGAGGCCAGGCAGGGCCCGTTCTTCCTTTGGGTGCATCTGTACGATCCCCACGCACCGTACGATCCGCCGGAGCCCTACATGAGCCGGTACGCCGGGGCTCGCTATGACGGAGAGATCGCCTTCACCGACAGCCAAATCGATCGGCTCCTCACCACCCTGGAGGCGCGTGGCCTCGGCGACAACACCTTCATCGTGCTGGCCGGCGACCACGGCGAGAGCTTGGGCGAGCATGGTGAGGTCCAGCACGGCTTCTTTATTTATGAAGGAGCAATACACGTTCCGCTGATCTTCCGGGTTCCGATCGAGGGCTTTGGTGGCATCGAGCGCAGCGAAGTCGTGTCGTTGGTCGACATCATGCCGACCGTGCTGGAGATGTGCGGGCTCGAAATCCCCGACCACGTTCAGGGAGCCAGCCTGGTGCCGTTCTTCCACTCGGGTTTCACGGGCGAACCGAGGTACGCCTATTCCGAGACGTTCTACCCCCGGCTGCACTACGGCTGGAGCGAGCTGACCTCGATTCAAGACGAGCGCTACAAGCTCATCATGTCGCCGGAGCCAGAGCTCTACGATCTGCAGGAGGATCCCGGGGAGAGCATCAACCTGGTTGAGTCGCGGCGGGCAATTTTCGGGCAACTGCGTGACGATGCCGAAGTGCTAATCGCGAGCCTCAGCGAAGAGGAATCGCAGGCGAAGTTCATGGACGTCGATGAGGAGACCCTGAAGAAGCTGGCCAGCCTGGGGTACATCGGCAGCTTTCAGATTTCCTCCGACGCGCCGGCGGAAGCGCTGCCCAGCCCGCGCGACAAGATCGGCATCTACAACAAAGCGATCGATGCGCGCCACGCGATGCAGTTCGAGAGATACGAGGAGGCGGAGCGGCTGTTTAGCGAGATTCTCGTCGAGGACCCAGGCGTGCTCACCGCCTATCGAAGCCTGGCACAGCTCTACTCTCTGCAGGAGCGATTCGAGGAGGCCATCACCCTGTACCGAGCTGCGATTCCGCTGATGCCCGACGATCCACTCGGATACGTTCATCTGGCCGAGGCTCAGATCGAGCTCGGTGACCTCGATGCGGCCGAGGCGACCATTCTCGGAGCTCTCGAGCTCGTCGAGCCACATCCGCAGATCTTCTTTCTGCTCGGGGACATCAGCCGCCGCCAGCAGGACTACCCGAGCGCCATTCAGTACTTCGGGGAAGTGCTTTCGCTGAACCCCGAGTCTTCAGGTGCCCATGCCGGCCTCGGGGCGGTTTACTTCCACATCGAGCGATACGGCGCCGCGGAAGAGAACGCTCGAAGAGCGCTGGTGATCAACGGCAAGATTCAGGGCGCCCACTTCACGGTGGCGCGCGTTCTGGAAGAGAAGGGCGATGTCGGCGGCGCCGTGCGCGAGTACCAGGAGGAGCTGGAAGTCAATCCTGGACACGCCGGGGCGCTTTTCAACCTGGCGATGATTCATCGGGGGGCGGGGCACCCAGCCGAGGAGGAGGGTCTCCTGCATCAGGTGCTCGAGATCGACCCGGAGCATGCACTCGCCAACCTCTTCATGGCAAGGATCTACTTGAGCCGTGGCGAGAGGTATAGGGAGGCGATTGTCATGGTCGAGGGCGCGATCGAGAAGCCGCTCGAGACTGATGAGGAGGCGCTCGGCTACTTCCTGCTCGCCGACCTTTACAATCGCCTTGGTGATCGAGATCGGGCGAGCGAGTACGCGCGCCGAGGCCAGCTCCTCATGTCCCAGCAACGCTGAGCGGTGCTGTAGAGGGCCTCGGGGGTGATGTACAAAATACAACAGTGATCGGTCGATGCACGAGACGACTTCCTAAGTGTTGATATCAAAGGGTTTTTCGGGTTGCCTTGACGATTGCATACAATGTGGTTTATAAACTTACCTATTAGGTAGGGCCTGTCGGTCGCGCCAGAATGCGACGTTCCCCAGTCAGGCTCCGAAGGTTCTCACGAACCGCTATCTCGGTGGCACCATGACGGCAGGGGGCTTCATCCTGAAGCAGATACCCGGCGGTAAGCCGGATTCTCACCCTGTGTTCGCCCGCCGCGCCGCTTCCCCCGCTTACGATACCTTCACCACACCGCCTTCTACTCGGAGGGGCAACATGCGCACCAAGACAATTCTCGGAATCGCTCTGATCACGGTCTGCTTTGTCACGCTGCTTCCTTTCGCAGCACAAGCACAGGTTGCCAGAACGGGGGTAATCGCGGGACGCGTCAACGACATCGATGGCGTGCCGTTGCCCGGGGCCACGGTCACTCTCAGCTCCGCCGTGCTGATTGGCGGCGACAAGACGACCGTCACGACGATGGAGGGCACCTTCCGATTCCCGGCGCTGCCGCCTGGTACCTATTCCGTCACTGCTTCGATGCAGGGCTTCGATTCACAGCTCGAGACCGACATTGGCGTGAGCTCGGGCGTGACCCTGACGCTCACGTTCCAGCTGGTCATCGGCGTCACCGACACCATCACGGTCCGCGGTGAGGCACCGCTGGTCGATATCAAGAGCTCCTCAACCGCCAACACCCATATGGACGAGCGCTTCATCCAGTCGCTGCCCACAGGCAGGGGCATGGAGGACCTGATCAACCTCGTCCCGGGAACTGTAAGTCGTTCCGCCTTCGGTGGCCCACAAAACGGCACCCAGTGGCGCGTGGACGGGATCAGTCAGAACGACCCCGAAGGAGGTGAAGGCGCCATCGCGGTGGACTTCGACAACATCGCCGAGATCAACTTCACCGGTGTCGGTGGCGAGGCCGCGGTGGGTGGATACAGCGGCATCATCGTGAGTGCCATCACCAAGTCGGGTGGCAACGAAGTACACGGCGCGGCGAACATCTTCATGGTTCGGGACGGATGGAACTCGCAGAACTCCGACAATCCCCGGTTCCGGCGCGAGGTGAACAACAACCGCAACTGGCACGTCGATCTGGGAGGTCCCATCGCCGTAAACAAGGCGTGGATCTACGGGTCCTTCCGGCGCTCCGTATCGAACGACCAGGCGGAGACCGGTGAATTGGCCGGGTACGGTAAAAGCAACTCGCTTTTCTTCAAAGCTACGTGGCAGCCCACACCTGATGACAAGGTGATGGGCAGCGTAGACATCGATAAATTCACGGCGCAGGACGGCTCGGATGAGTTCGTGGCGCCGGAGGCGACCTTCGCTCCGTTCGAAACGGCCAGGAGTTACACTGCCGAGTACCTACGGGTCTTCTCGTCCAACACGTATCTGGATGCCAAGTTCTCCGTAAGGGACGACGAGGGTGCTGACTTCCCGGGTGGCAACAGCCTTCCCCCGGGTCACTACGACTTCATCAACGACTACTCCTGGAACAGCCCCGGCTGGTTTTTCGAGAGGTTCCGGAACCGCTACCAGGCCAACGTCGCGCTGACTCACTATGCTGAGGACTTCCTCGCCGGCTCGCACGATTTCAAAGCCGGGTGGGACGGCGACTGGTCGATGCCCAAGACCGCCCAGGGTCTCACCTCGGGCGTGTGGTACGAAGACTATGGCAGCGAGCCGGATTTCAAGATCGAGATGCAGGACACCGTTATCGATCCCAGGGGAACCGCGCACGCCTTCTACCTGCAGGACTCGTGGACTATCGGTGACGGTCGCCTCACGATCAATCCGGGTCTCAGAATCAATCACTGGTACGGCGAGAACAAGGGCTATGTCGGCCCCTGCTGCGACGGAGTGCCGGGGGCTGATGTCACGGCGAGCGACTTTACGCCGAAGATGGGCTTTGCGCCCAGGATTGGCGCCACGTTCGATATCCTCGGCGACGGCACGACAGCGCTGAAGGTTCACTGGGGCAGGTACTACGATCAGTTCATCTCGGCGATGTATGCCAACTTCGACGCCTTCCCGAGGATCGAGGAACGCGGCTCGTTTTGGGATGATGGAGAGTGGGTACTCGACTTTGAGGATCGCTCGGAAGGTGGGACACCGAACGACCCCAATATCAGGATGTCGAATACCACTGAGTTCACTGTCGGATTGGAACGGCAACTCACACCGGTGATCTCGGTGGAAGTCACGGGGATCTTCAGGACCGCGAACGACTTCATGGATCAGGTCCGGCTGAATGGCGAATGGGACGCCCTGTGGGTGCCGGATGAGGCCGGCAACCTGTGGCTGGTGTTCGACCTGCTGAACGGGGATGACAGCGAATACATCCAGACGAACCCCGCTGACATTGACGCCAACAGCTTCATGCCTCCACCCATGCCCGGCGCTAATGCCTGGGTGCAGACGCGGGACTACTGGGCCCTCGATTTCAACATTGAAAAGAGGTTCGCCGACAATTGGCAACTGATGGGCTCGTACGTCTACAGTGAGTCTTCGGGAACGGACGACACCGAGTTCTCGGAGGGTGAGGGACGAGGCTCATCGCTCGGCTTCTCGTCGCAATGGACCGACCCGAACGTCCGTTTCGGCGGTTCCGGTCCCACCTCTCACGACCGGCCGCATCAGATCAAGATCACGGGCTCGGCAATATTCCCATATGAGATCCTTGCAGGGTTCTTCTACCGCGGCGTCTCCGGACAGGCGTTCGAAAAGTCGATACGGTTTCGCGGCGACTTCGAGGGGGACGACAGGATCGAGAGAATGGTCGAGCCGCGCGGCTCGCGGCGCATGCCATGGACGAACAAGCTCGACCTGAGGGCGGAAAAGGTCTTCGATATCGGCTCGACGCAACTGTCGGTTCTGGTCGACATCTTCAATCTCTTCAATGCCAATACTACGACCAACATTCGGACCTACGAGGACCAGCGCAGCTCGGTTCCGTTCGGGGATGTGCGCGGAATCATGTACCCACGCAGGTTCCGCCTCGGGTTCAGGTTCGAATTCTGAGGGCGTGCAGCGCGTCTCGCCAAGCGAGACGCTGATGGACCAGGTTTGGAGGGAGGATGCTGTGCATCCTCCCTCCGTTTTTGTTGTGTGTCGGTCGGGATCTGTCGGGAATAAATGACTCGCCAGAAAGTCAGCGGTCTGCGCGGATACATCGCACTAATGAAAGCCTGGTACGAGGGGCGGCTCAGTCTTGACCGGAACGGAACTCCAAATCAGGGTTAGCCAGCATGGCCTCGTTCATGAACTTCATGACGCGGAGTACGTAGGGCGGCCAGACTCCGGGGCCGACGCCACCGGCGATTCGGAAGGTGCGCAAGTCTCGCCTGGAGAAATAGATGTTCATCTCCCCGGCCTCGGCGTCGTATCCCAATATCGGCTCGAGGCCCGGCACCCAGTAGTTCCAGACCTCGTTCTCGTCTCTGGTGTCGGTTCTGACCAAGTCGGGCTTTCCGATCACGACCCAGATGCGGCCACGGTCTGTTTTCCAGCCGCGCGGAATGCCGGTAAACCGGCCGTTGGCCTCGCCGACTCGCGTGTAGAAAGCGAGCATCACTGGATTGATGGGGTCGCGAAGGTCTTCATCGCGACGGGCCCAGAACCACTCGATGAAGCGCCGACGCTCCGGATCGCTCTCGAGCCCCTTCCAAATCTCCCTCTCGTCCCCGAGCATGATGAGCAGAACGGGGCCATCGGCCCACTCGTCTACTTCTACGTCGCCCTCGTACAGTCTCATTGCCTTTCCGACAGTCTTGGGAAACTGACTCGAGGCCGTCATTTCATGGGGGCCAGCCGGCGCTGGTGTGGAGACCAACGGCAGCGCCATGCAGACCAGAGCCGCACAGGCCAGGCTGACCGTAAGGGGTTTACCGGGAAACCATGGGAATCTGTTTGTCATGACTCAGTCTGAGGAGAAGAAGGCCGATTCCGGATCCAAAGTGCTCCGAGGACCGGGCAAGTGTAGCAGTTGCTGCTGAAAGGAGATGAGACGTGACATATCGGCGCACAGTCAGCTTCTTGGGATTCGTGCTCATAGTCAGTCTATCGCTCATCGCAGTTGCCGAGGGCGAAGCCGCCTCTCAGTCCGCTCAGGAGCGGCTGGACAGAGGCATGCAACTGCTGCAAGAAAACCAGCCCAGCGAGGCCTGGGAAGAGCTACAGAAGCTCACCGACGAGAGGCCGGACCTTGCGCCGGCGTTCTTCTATGCAGGAGTCGCGCTCGGTCGACTCGAGCGTTACGACGAGGCATACGACTACTTGGTTCGGGCTGCGGATCTGGATCCGGGCAATGGCCAGATTCACCAGATGGCCTGTGTCGCGGCCGTTCGCGGACAGCGCTTGGAGGAGTCCTGGGAGCAGGCCATCCTCGCTGCTCAGGGCGGCGTGGATATGTCAGGGATCTTCGCCCAGCTCGAGAATGCGGGCCCACCGCCGGATGATTTCGAGACCCGCATGGCAGTGCCACGAGTCTTCGTTGCCGAGATCGATCTATCGGCTCTCGTCACGGCCGACCTCCGGCCGGGGGAAGAGGAGCAGAGCGCATCAGAGATCACCCGCTCTCTGGTCGACATCGCCGAGGCTCGCCGTCAGTTCAGCCTGGGTCTCCTCAGATCGCTGCTCTTCTCCGTGATCAACCAGGAGGAGGGGGCGACACTCGTCCTGCTGATCCAAGCCGATCGCTTCGGCGGATCGGAGCTCGACGGCTACATCAAGCTTGTGGAGGCGGCCTCTGGAGATGAGGTCTATTCACGTCGGCTGACCCTCTCGGATATCGGCACGCTGAGCGCTCTCCGCGGTGATGTTGCCCGCCAGATCACCCACCTCGAGTCCTGGCTCGAGCGGGAGAATTGAGGTCCTGATGTCCCGGATTCGGCCGCCTTCAGAGCGCTGCCGAAGGGCCTGCCCGACGGCCGCTCTCGACTGCCGATGTACAAAGTACAATGCTCAGGACCAGAGCAAGAAACACTCCTGAGGCAAACACACTAACTGTTGCAATATCACGACTTATCGCGCCCATGTTGACTGTTGCATACAATATGGTTTATAAGGTTTTGCATGTCTGAAGCTTGGCCGCTGCTCAAGACCGCGACGCTCACGGACCAGGTCTACGAGGTCCTCAGGGACCGGATTCTCAGCAACAGCATCAGTGCCGGAGACTTCATCAGGGAGCAGGAAGTCAGCAGCAAGCTGGGCGTGAGTCGAACGCCGGTCCGCGAGGCCCTCGGCCGGCTTGCCTCCGAGGGATTCCTCAGGCGGATTCCGCACCGCGGCTACCAGATCCCGACCCAATCGGCCTTCGATCTGCTCGAGCTCTATCCGATTCTCGCGTCTCTCGAGACACTCGCCGGTGAGCACTCCTTTCCCGAGCTCGATTCTGAGGAAATCGCCCAGCTTCGCGGGATCAACAGGCAGTATGAGGAGGCTTGTGAGCGACAGGACGTGCGTGCGGGGATCGAGCTCAACAACAGGTTCCATCATCTGCTCTCGGCCGGCTCCAATAATCTGCGTCTGTGCAACATGCTCGACGAGCTTCGCGCCGAGGTGAAGCGACTCGAAATGTGGGCCTTCTTCAACACACCTCAGTGGGATGCATCGAAGCGCGAGCACGAGCTGATACTCGATGCCGTGGAGCAAGGTGACTACGACGAGGCGCTCTCTATCCTCGAGCGGAATCGACTTACGACCTATAAGGACTTTATCGAGAGAGTTGCTGAAGGCACTACGCCACTGCAACAGGACGCGTCGTTGGTGGCCGAGGACTTCCAGGCACAAGAGCATTGACCTCGCGACCAGTGGTCGACCAGATCAGGAGGGAGGATGGCCGCCATCCTCCCTCCGACCTTTTCTGCCCTGAACTGCAAAAGGAACGATGATGGATTTGCGTGCGTTG
>SDBT01003534.1_pt1 | contig 26967 bp, 26 predicted proteins | sample 2277101 | NCBI WGS metagenome assembly SDBT01 (sample SAMN10404973, study PRJNA504765) | marine sediment metagenome | isolation source: marine sediment core GS10_PC15, 103 cmbsf | place: Arctic Ocean: Southern Knipovich Ridge | collected 2010 | reverse complement strand
TTTTCGTTCAACCGGTTTTACACGCGTTCCGATTAAAGGACCTGCTGCTGCAATTATTAAAAATATTAAACTATATACTCTAAATCTTCTTTTCCATAATTGTTTTTTAGGATCAATTCTTTCTTTTAATCTATCGTTTAATAAATTATTATCTGATTTAATTGCTCTTGTCCGAAAATACCAAATGACCCATATCAAAGTTAGTACTATTAAAAATATCAAGCTATACGGGTAGCGCCAATCCATTACATTTTTTTCCGGAAAATTGATCTATTCAACACTTCGTACCATAATCCAAGTATTGCCGCGGGAATTAGCAACCATCCATAAAGATCTTGATAGCGGGTATAAGTTTTAACCTCAATTTCGGTACGTTCTAATTGATCAATTTCTTCATAAATCCGCTTCAAACTGGCAACATTGTGTGCCCTAAAATAATGTCCGTTAGTTTGTTTAGCAATAGCCCTTAAGGTTTCTTCATCCACTTCATTACGGATATAGCCACGGTTAGGAATATATGTTACAGATTGATCAGTTCCGGCGCCAATCGTATAGATTTTAATATCAAATTCACTTGCCATTTCAGCAGCTGTTATCGGATCGAGTTCTCCTGCATTATTGCTGCCGTCTGAAAGTAGAATCATAACTTTACTTTTTGCATCGCTATTGCGCAAACGATTAGTTGCATTTGCGATTGCCATACCGATGGCGGTTCCGTCGTATTCTTTTTCGGCTACTGTGACATCTTTCAACAAGTTTGTTAAAACATCCGTGTCAATTGTAAGCGGACATTGAATAAATGTTTCACCGGCAAAAACCAATAAACCAATCCGATCCCCTTTTCGATTTTTAATAAAAATTTTTGCCGTTTTTTTTACTGCTTCCAGGCGGTTTGGTTTAAAGTCTTCCGCAAGCATACTACTACTTATATCTAAGACCAAAATGATATCGACAACTTCAATTTTTGTTTCCTCAAAAGTGTCAACAAGTCGCGGACGAGTTAGTCCGAGTATTGTAAATACTAACATTGACATTAGAACAAACTGCATCATGATTGTTCGCCACTGTCCGCGTTTTTTAAAATAATTTCCTAATAATTTAGTAGATGAAAATTGTATGGTACCTTCTTGTTTTTTGCCAAATTTCCAGTACCACAAAGTTAGCGCAGGTATTAGCGCCAAGAATAAAAAATAAATTGGATTAGCATACTCAATCATAGGTTAAAATAATATATTTAACTTACGAACAACATAGATTTTTGTTTCTATAATTAACCGGACGATAAACTGAAATGATCAGTTGGTACTAATAAGTAATTTAATATATTATGGTAGGAATAATATAATCTAGGCAGATTTTTTCTCTTCCTTTTTCTCTTCCTTTTTCTCTTCCTTTTTCTCTTCCTTCTTCTCTTCTTCTTCTTTATCTATTGAGTTACCTACATCTTGAATCTCTTTCTTTGCTCCGTCAACCGCACCTTTGAACTCACGGATTCCTTGACCCAAACCTTTTGCCAATCCGGGTAAACGCTTAGCACCAAATAATAAGAGCAAAACTAAAACAATTAACAATATCTCACCCGGACCTAAATTAAATACGGCATATACTATTTCATTACTATGCATTTTTAAACTCCTAAAATTCTATAGAATTTAACTTCTACCTGTTTTGAATTAACGAAAATATCTTAAAAAATAATAAGCGGTTGCTAAACCAATCAAACTTGTAAAATTTAAAGCAATTGATAGACCGAATTTAAAAGTAACAATTATCAAATCTATTACAATTACACCTGATTCATTCCCAACCAAACCTGCAAGATCAAAACTTACACCTAATAAGAAAAAATCTTTAACTACTCCTTCCGGCAATATCCATCCCAACAAATTTCCTAGCAATGAACCAATCATAGCTCCTGCTACTAAACCTAAGGTTATATATCCCCAAGATCGCTTCTTCATCCCTAATCCCTATCTTTAGAAGGTGATAATCTATCAGTCAGTTCTAATCTATCAGGATGTATAATCCAATTAATTATACTCCAAAATAAGTACAAAATTATTATCGGGAATAATATCAGACCTTGCCATATTATTATACTCACAAACACAATGATTGCAAAACTTAACCTTATATTATTTTTTAATCCCCTTTTAAATGACAAATAAGGAATTTTCCCTAATTTTATTGGACTAACCATCGCAAATCCCAAAGTTATGACTAATACCAACGCAATTCTTGGATCTCCGTTTGTCCCGAATTTTTGATTTGTGAATAGAACGAATCCGAACAGGGTTAAAGCATATAAGGGTGTGGTTAATCCAGTAAAATATGGTTTTGGATTATCGTCAGAAATTAGATTGAATTTTGCTAACCTAATCGTTCCAAAAAATATTGGTATAAAACTCAAAATAACAGCAATCAGAGGATACAATCCACTTACCCATGTTGTATATATTAACAGTGATGATGTAACACAAAATGATACTGTATCGGCAAATGAATCAAATTCAGTACCAAAAGTGGATTCAATCCCTAACAGTCGTGCTAATTTACCATCAAAACCATCCAGCATAGCTGCTATAAAAACTAACCAGGCCGCACGTATCGGGTCACCTGAAATAATTAGAATTATCGCAGAAAAACCTAAAAACATGTTTAAAACGGTAAAAATATTTGGTATAAAACGTTTATTAATATGTTTACGAAGGATTTGTTTTTTTCTCATTTACAAAATTTCCTATAATAGTTTCTGTACCTAACACACGTTGTCCTACATTTACAAGCACGTTTACGGAGGGTGGAAATATAACATCTGTACGTGAACCAAACATTATAAATCCTAATCTATCACCTTTCTCCATTTTTTCACCACTTTTAGCGTAGCACAATATTCGTCGCGCGAGTAAGCCGGCGATTTGTTTCACCTTAACTACTCCGAGTGATGTATCAAACAGCGTTGTTGTTTGTTCATTTACATCGGTTGCGTCATGCCGAAAAGCTGAGACAAATCGTCCATCTTTATGATTAACAGAAATGACTGTCCCACTAATCGGAACCCTGTTTGCATGAACATCAAATACATTAAGAAATATTGAGACTAATTTCGAGTTTTCTCCAATATCCGGATCGTTAACGGTTGTGACAGTTGTTACTTTTCCATCGGCCGGTGAAATAATAATGTTATCGCCTTTAGGTATTTTACGTTGGGGATCACGAAAAAAGTTTAGACTGAACATCAAAATTAATGAAAATAGACCAGCCATAATCAGTATGAAGGGAATTTTCACAAATAACCCAATAAAAAATAAACCGGTTGTGACAATTAACAATATGCTTAGTATTTTCCTGCCTTCCCGTGCCAATTTATTTACCCTTGATTTGAATGGGCAAGAGTTAAAATAACATTTTGGTATTCTCCATCGCGATAAATACGCAATCTTAACTTATCGCCGGAGCGTAAATCACCTGTACGAATTACATCAAAAATATCTGCAGCGGAATTAACTCTGACATTATTTACAGAAACAATAACATCGGCAGCTTTAATACCAGCTTTTTCGGCGGCACTGTTGCGCTTAACTTCAACAATTATTGCACCATTATTAAATGGAATTCCAAGATAGCCGGCAAGCCGTTCAGTCATCGGTCGAACATGAAAGCCCACCGAATAATCACGGTCAATCTTACCATAAGTCTGCAATTCAGCTGCAATAGCTTGTGCTTTTTTTATCGGAATAGCGAATCCAATTCCGATAGATCCCTCGGAATAATTTGATCCTGAAAAAATAAAAGTATTTATAGCAATAACTTCGCCTAAACTATTAACCAAGGGACCACCACTATTTCCGGGATTTATTGCAGCATCAGTCTGTATCATATCTTGATACACCCGTCCACTTGATCCCATGGTCCCAAAATCCATGTCAACTGCGCTAATGATACCGGCAGTTGCGGTTGGTTCATCATTTAACTCAAATAATCCAAAAGGATTACCTAAAGCGATTGCCCATTCTCCAATTATCAGATCATCAGAATTACCAAGATTGGCGTAGGGGAAATTATTACCTTCTAATTTTAATAATGCCACATCGGTTAATTTATCCGAACCAATAATATCTGCTTCATATTCATTTCCACCGGGTAAGGTAACTACTATTTCTAGTGCATTTTCTATAACATGATGATTGGTTATTACATAACCATCAGGACTTATTACTACTCCTGAACCGATACTCTTAACACGTTCACGATGCAATGCATAAGGAAATAATTGTCTAAAAAAGGGATCATCAAACAGAGAACTTGTAGTGTATTCTCTAAGCTGTATTACATTTATACTAGCAACCGAAGGACTTACTTTTTGAATAGCTTTTGTAATTGCATTTTGCCTGGAGTCGTTTACTGAATCTTGGGAATGGATTATTTGAGATAAAAGTAGAAACAATAATACAATAAACATTAATATATTTTTATTCTTCATAATCAATTCCAATTAAAATTAGTCCTTCGGGTGGAGCCTTAAATATTTTTACATCTTTCTGCGGATTATTCAACAATTCTTCAAAATAATTTAATGATATTTTATCTTGTACTCCTGCGACCATTGTTCCCACCAAGTATCTAACCATGTGATGCAAAAATCGGTTTCCGCAAATGTTAAATATAAGCATATTTTCAGTTTTAAACCACATAGACTGATAGATACTACATAACGTATTTTCCAGCTGTTTATTTAGTTTAGAGAATGATAGGAAATTATGAGTACCGATAATTTTATTTGCAAAAATATCTAATTTAGATTTTTCAATTTCACCTGTAAACCACGATTGGTTTTTAAATAATAAATTATCACCTAAAAAACATTGGTAACGATAATATCTTCTTTTAGCAGAAAATCTTGCGTGAAATTCGTTAGTGGTTTGTACCAAATCAATTATTCTTATATCGGACGGTAATCTAGCGTTTACTGCTTTTAACAATTCGGTTGTATTTAGCTTTGTATCTAAATTAAAATGAGCTACTTGACCGAAAGCGTGAACACCGCTATCGGTTCTACCGGCACCTGTTACTATAACTCTTTTATCATTATTTAACGGCTCTAAAGCGGTTTCCAACTCCTGTTGAATTGTACGCTTATGTGATTGCAATTGCCAGCCAAAGAAATTAGTTCCATCATATCGTATTGTTATTTTATATCGTGACATACTGATGTAATAAAATATATCCGACTACAATAATTATAAGCAGAATTAAATCACTCATTTTAAAAAGTATTGGAGAAGCAACACCACGCGGGATCTGTTTACCATATCCTCTCTGGTGCATCACACTAGCAGTGTTTTCCGCTTTGCGATAACTATGCAGGATCATTCCAGGTAAATCATTTGCAACCGATCTGATCCGTTCCCATTTGCCAACAGAGGAGGTTAAACCTAATGCTTTTTTAGATCTAATAATTGTTTGCCATTCTCTTTGAAACGTAGGATAAAATCGTAACGTTAATTCTAAAAATATGAACATATCTTCAACTTTTTTCCAATTTAAATTCATCTTTACCCAAATTGTTCTGATAGACAAAACTAAGTTTTGTTTCCTTGAAATTTCAAGATACAGTGACATCACAATTACTAAAAATAACAATTTACTCATCGCAAATCCTGCTTCATTTAATATCATATTCCATGTGGAATTTGTAAAAACAAATGAAATAAATAAGTAAATAATTATCATAATCGGAAAAAATAGAAAAAATGGTTTAACTTGCTTTAATGCGGATTTCAAATTAGCTATATTAAATATTATTAATATTATACACAGTATAAAATAGATCATCAAGATATTCCAAGTTTTACTCAGAATAGTGGAAAACGCCAAACCTAAATAAAATAGAGCAGAAACAATCGGATTTACCATTCCTATTACAAATTTAATTTAATAGAATAAACTAATGCGTTATTAACAGGATTTATGTATGTTAAAAATTCAACTTTTTCTTTTAATGAAATATTTTTTAAATAGTATACATCAATTACTGAAATAATATGATTTAGTACTATTCCACCAATAAAAAATTTTCCAACTAATTTCATCCGATCACTTTCTACGCGTAATTTTTCAAATTCTTTGCGTTTTTTTTCAGTATCCCAATCCCAATCCCAATTTGCTTCATTCGGATATAAATTGTTAAACTCACGCCATCTTAAATGTTCATCATTATAATCAATTTGTGAATCGTAGTTTCCAATATCTACCCAAAATTGATGATTTTTCCCATTGACGTTTACATTTGCATGTTCAGTTGCAATCGCCTGATAGTTTGTGGAAATATTATTAGATCTAACAAAACTAAAACTTGTTAACACAATTCCTAGCACTTCTGTAGTTAAGAAAAAATTTCCTCGTGAACTCATATTTAATTCATATTCTCCCCAACCCGGTAATATTGCTGATTTAACAGTTGGTGGAATTTTAGATGTAATATTTTGAGCTAATAAGAGATTAACCGTACTAAAAAATATTATAATTATTATTTTATACGTTTTTTCCATACCGAAGTAAATATCATTAAAGAAACAATAATACATAAAATAGCGAAAACTTCACCGTATTTAGTATAGAAAGTTAAATTTTGCGCAGGTAAAATATCAGCTATTATTATTGATTTTTCTCCTAGAGGTATCTTATGTTGTACAATGCCTTTGGAATTTATTACACCAGAAATACCGGTATTAGCACAACGTACTATAAATACTCTATTTTCGATTGCGCGTAATTTTGCTAATTCAAAATGCTGATAAGGACCCGCTGACTTCCTCAACCAGCCGTCATTTGCTTGTATTGTAATAAACTGCGCACCATTTTTTACAAAACCTTTTACTATTTTTGGCAGACTTGATTCATAACAAATAATATTAGAAAATTTCGTGGAGCCCAATTCAAAAACCGTGTATTCTTTACCTGAAGTAAAATTGCCTTGACCAAAATTTAACTTTTTTAAAGACGGAAATTTTTCCGATAATGGGATATATTCGGCAAATGGGACTAGATGAACTTTATTATACATTTTTATGATATCATCCGGTTTAATAAAAATTGTACTGTTATAATATTTTTTGTCTCCATTTTTATCAATAACTCGATCAACAGTACCTGAAAGTAAAGGAATATTGAATTTAGTCAATTTTTCTGTAATAGGTCTTCGTCTATGACTTGATAATCGTAAATATGCAGGTACTGCAGATTCCGGCCATAATACTAAATCAGGATTTAGGTTTAATGCTGAATCAAGTAAACTATGCATTAATATAAAATTTTCCTCTCGTGATTCAGGATCCCATTTTTCGTCAGGATTAATATTTGGCTGTGTAATTGCTATCGAAATAGGTTCAGTGTTTACAATTTGAATAGTATTAATTCTGATTAGTCCAAAACCAAATATTAATACAAAAATCACACTTGTAATAATTAAATGTTTGCGTTTGTCCTTAGATATTATCGCCAAATAAATACCGATGTTAATTAAAACTATCCAGAAAGATATACCGTAACTACCTGTAATATCAGCAATTTGTATCAAAGGTAAATACTCAGTTTGGGTTAATCCCAAATTAATCCAGGGAAATCCTAAAGCACCTAAACTCCTTATTAATTCCATTGTTACCCACGCAAACGGTAGAACAATAAGACCTTTTGAACTCCTTTCTTCAATAAACGATACAAAATATCCTAATCCCGACCAAAATATTCCAAGATATAAAATCGCTCCAATGAGCGATGCGAAAACAGGAAGAAATCCGGCACCACTATTAAAACCGATCCAATGAAGTGAAATAAAATTAGTGGTTATTGATGCTAAAAAAGCAAGTTTCGCCGCTTGACTCGGTTTACTATTTAATAAAATATGTATTAATGGAATAAATCCGAACCAGGCAAAAAATCCAAGATGCAGAGGCGGGTACGATAATCCCACGAGAATACCGGATAATAGTGCCAATTGCCAATGCGGTCGTTTTAATATTCTAACCATTTATAATGTATATCAATATAATGTTGAAGTAAAATCGCAGCTGCGGTTTGGTCAACTAAACCCTTGTTTCTATTAGTCTTCTTTTGCTGTTGCAATAATGATTTTTTCGCGGAAATCGATGTTAAACGTTCATCGTGTAATGTTACATTAAGTCCATTATTTTTTAGATCATCGGTAAATTTTATAACATGTTTCGTTTGTGCAGTTTCTTGTCCCTTCATACCTAGCGGTAAACCGACAACGACTAAAACAACATCGTATTCCTTAACGATTGCCAAAATTGCATCAATTGCCTCTTGAACATTAACAACTGTCAATGTTTTTAGTGGGGAGGCAATCAGGGGGATCGGATCGGATAAGGCTAACCCAATTCGCCTGTCACCATGATCGACGCCAAGCAGTCTTCCTACCAAATTTCTAAATACTATTTAAATAGGTTGCTTGAGAAATTGTTTTAAAATTTTACCGGGTTTGAAGTGTGACTTTTTATGCGCCGGTACATATACTTCTTCATTTGTACGCGGGTTACGTGCACGTGGCTTAGCCTTAGTCGGTTTTATTTCAAACACGCCAAAATTACGCACCTCAATGCGAATATTGTCATAGTTATTGCTCATCATTTCTCTCATTGTGCCAAATATTTCGTTGACGTACGGCGCAGTTTGATCATAAGACGAGTTTGTTCGCTTTGCAACACGTTTAACAATATCCCTTTTTGTGTATGTTATTTTTTTCATTATTTATCTGTCCTTTCTACGAAATCAATTTCTTTGATTGCAATTAATTTTTTCATCATGCGATCAAGTTGTTTTACATTATTTACTTTTACTATAAAAAAAGCTGTCGCAAAATTATCAGTCACTTTTAAATCAACACTGGAAATATTTATATTTACAGATGAAATGCATTCGCTCATCTTTTTTAATATGCCCGGTGAATCTTGACTGATAACTTTAATTCTTGCACTAAATAATTCTTTTTTTGCCCCATCCCATTCAACTGGTATTAACCGATCAGATTCCTTGTTAAGAATTGGAAGACTTTTACAATTTGTTCTATGAACAGTCAGACCCCGACCGCGTGTTATAAATCCTACCATTTCATCACCGGGAATGGGATTACAACACTTTCCAAAGGATACCATCAAATCCTTAATGCCCTGTAATTTTATACCCTTTGATGAGGAACGTGCAAAATCAATAAATCGTTTTTGGCTTTCTTTTTCGTCCTCTTCAATTTGGATTTGTTCTTTTGGTTTTAATTTTTTAAATATATCACGAACCAAAATATTACCATTACCGAGTGATTCATATAATTGCTCTAATGAATTCATACCAAATTTCGAAAAGGATCCATTGATCTCTTTTAAATCATCCATCCGCTTCAATCGTCGTAATGTTTTTTCTAAAATATCCTTGCCGATTTTTATACTGGCTTCACTCTGTATAGTGCGCAAATGTCGATTAATAAGGGTCCTGGCTTTTGTAGTGACAACTAACTTTAACCAGCCATAACTGGGCTCCTGTGTTGTACTTGTTATAATTTCGACCATGTCACCATTTTTGAGTTTGGTATTAAGTGGGACAATTTTATGATTTATTTTACAACCCAGACAATGTAAACCAACTTCTGAGTGTATTTGAAATGCAAAATCAATTGGTGTTGCATTTACCGGTAGTTTTTCTAAATCACCTTTTGGTGTAAAAACAAAAATTTCATCATCAAACATATCGATCTTTAAGAGATTCATAAATTCGGCAGGATCCGATGACTCATCTTTTAGAATATTAACCAATTCACGCAACCATTTGATATTGCTATCAAGATCGGGAGTTGTTGTCTTATCTTCCTTATATCTCCAGTGAGCAGCAACACCGATTTCTGCTGTCTGTTCCATTTCTTTTGTACGGATTTGAATTTCCGTCAGTAGTCCTTTTGAATCAATGATTGTAGTATGAATTGATTGATATCCGTTTGATTTTGGAGTAGCGATAAAATCTTTAAATCGATCCTGGACAGGTGAATACATCTGATGAATTATTCCTAAAGCCAAATAACATTCTTCCACCTTACCAATTATAATTCTAACCGCATATATATCAAATATTTCTTCGAATGATTTTCCTCGTTTTTCCATCTTACCAAAAATTGAGGAGTGCGATTTAACCCGTCCGTAAATATTAGCATCAATCTTATATTTTTTTAATTCTCTCTTTATCGGTAAAATAACATTTTGAATAATTCTATCTCGTTCTTTTTTGGATGCTTTTAGTTTTTTTTCAATCTCCTGATGTTCAGTTTTATGTAGCGTTTTTAATACTAAATCATCCAATTCCCACTTTACGGCAGCCATACCTAACCTGTGAGCCAACGGAATATAAATTTCTTTTGTTTCTTCAGCAATTCGAATTTGTTTTTGATCTGGAAGGAAACTTATCGTGCGCATATTATGTAAACGATCAGCGAATTTTATTATTATTACCCGTAAATCCTTAGCAACAGATAATAGTAATTTCATAAAATTACCAGCCTGCTGTGCTTGCTTACTGGAAAACTGTATTCCACCTAATTTTGTCACCCCATCTACTAATTCAGCAATATCTTTTCCAAATCGCTTTTCTAAATCTTGGAATACTACATCAGTATCTTCAATAGTATCATGTAATAAGCCGCCTATAACTGTATTCTGATCCATTCCCCACGATGCCAAAATTTGTCCAACCGCCAAACAATGCTCAAAATACGGTTTACCGGAACTCCGTTTTTGTCCTTCATGATGATGCTTTGCAAAATCATATGCTGTCCAAACCGTTGTTTTCAGCGATTCCTGATCACCGTTTATCGGCAAAGTCATTTTTTCAAATAACGACATGAATGGTTTTGGGTATTCACCGCCAAATTGAGGCATAAATTTTGCAAGAGGATTTTGCATTAGAACGGTGTCCCTGATTGATCGTCTCTATCTGAATAATTCTCAAATTTTGCATATTTTTCAATAAATGTAACTTTTACATTTTTTGTAGGACCATTTCTTTGCTTTGCAATAATAATTTCAGCAGCTTTTTTATCAGTCTTATCATCAAAATCATCCAGAGTACTGTCTGATTGTTTTAATTTGTCATAAAACCACTTTCTATATAAAAACATTACAACATCAGCATCCTGTTCTATTGCACCACTTTCACGTAGATCAGAAAGAATTGGTCTCTTGTCCCCTCCCCTTTGTTCAACAGCTCTTGAGAGTTGTGATAGTGCAATAACCGGTATATTTAATTCTTTCGCTAATGCCTTTAATGAACGTGTTATCACAGAGATTTCCTGCTGTCTGTTTTCTACATTCCTTGGTCCCTGCATTAACTGCAAATAATCTACAATTATTAATTCAATATTATGCTCGGCCATTAAACGGCGTGCTTTTGAACGAACTTCTAACACGGTTACAGCAGCACTATCATCAATATAAATTGGAGCTTCTGCTAATGTTCCTACATGAATACTCAAATTTTTCCATTGTTTCCGAGGCAAATTACCTGTTCTCACAAGATGACTATCTACACGGGCTTCAGCGCAAAGCATTCGCATTGCCAATGCCTGGTTTGCCATTTCCAAGCTGAAAATCCCCACACCGTGTTTCTTATCCACTGCCGCATTTCGTGCAATCGTCAATGCAAGAGCTGTTTTCCCCATCGATGGACGACCTGCAATTACAATCAATTCACCCGGATGAAATCCGGCAGTCCATTTATCAAGATCAACTAACCCTGAGGGAATTCCGGTAATTATTCCTCCCTTGGCACTTTTTGCATCAAGAGCTTCAAAAGAATCGTGCAAAATTGGATCTAAATGTATAAAACCACCTTTCAGACGTTTTTGAGTAATGTTAAATATTGCCCGTTCTGCTGAATCCAATATATCATCAACACCTTCTTTATCGTCATATGCTTTGCTTGCTAATTCATGTGATAATAATATCAATTGCCGCATTAGTGCCTTTTCCAAAACAATCTTAGCATAACTTTCTACATTGGCAGTTGTAGGAACAGCTTCCACTAATCCCGTTATATAATATGCTCCACCAACACTTTTTAATTCTTTGTTTTTCTTTAGCTTATCAACAACAGAAATAGTATCAATTGGTTCAGTATCATGGAATAACCCGATCATCACGGAAAATATTTTAGCATGTGCATCTTTATAGAAATGTTCCGGGCTGAGCCATTGCATCGCTTTTGCGACTGCTTCTTTATTAGTTAGCATAGAGCCTAATACTGCTTGTTCTGCCTCCAATGATTGCGGTTGAACGTTTAATATATTTTTTTCTTTCTTATTTGCCATTTTTGGTTAATTATCTAAAATAGATCTTATCCACTTAAAATCTTCCCAAGCAGCCGCCTTAAATCCGGAATTCCTGAGAAGTGCCGCCGGATGATACGTAACAATTAGCGGGGTACCGAAATAATCATGCAATTTACTACGCATACCTTTGAGTGGCTGTTCAACTTTTAATAACGTTGTGCCTGCCACGCGACCTAGAGCCACAATTAATTTAGGATGCATTATCTCTATTTGTTTTAATAAATACGGTTCGCATTGTTCAACTTCCGAAGCAAGCGGATCACGATTATTAGGCGGTCTACATTTCAGAACATTGCAGATGTAAACGTCTTTTGAACGACTTCTGTTAATTGCATTTAATATTTTATCAAGCAATTTTCCTGCTCTACCTACAAATGGTTCACCAAGACGATCTTCTTCTGCACCGGGAGCTTCACCTACTAACATCAAATTAGCCTGTGAATCTCCTGTACCGAATACAAATTTATTACGTGTAGCTCCAAGTGAACATTTATTACATTCGGATATTTCTTCACAAAAAATGCTCAAATCGGATTTCGCATTTTTATTTTTATCTTGCAAATTACTAGTTTTACTCAAATATAGCTCATCTCCAAACAATTCTTGTGTCTGTTTCAAGTACCTAGCTATCATTTCGTATTTTTCCACAAATGAATTAATTACTGATCATTATCATTTATATAATGCCATTTTACTTGACCTGCCAAAAAATCATTTATCGCAATAGTAGATGATTTTTCCACTTCTATATAATCTTCAGGATCTTTTTCTTCAGGTATTGGATCTAGAGCAGATAGTTCCCCTACTCCTTCATCATCTAATACTTTTTCCACTAATCGTTGGTGAAGGATCTGCTTAGATCTTCGAATCATTACTACTACTGCTTCAAAGACATCTTTAGTTTTTTCTTCCAAATCTCTGATTGAAATTGGTTCTAATGCCATTTATTCTCCTATTTTTCTATTCCAATTATATTAACTAATTCGTTTAAAGCTCGATCAAAATCATTGTTAATGATACAGTAATCAAAATCATTTTTATAATCAAGCTCCATTTCAATTCTTTCCATTCGTTTTTTGATGCGTTCTTCAGATTCCGTTCCGCGCCTCCGAAGTCGTTTTAACAAATCGTTAACATCCGGTAACGTAATGAACACGGTCACCGCTTGTTTCGGATATGCTTGCTTAATTTTTAAAGCACCGTTTACATCAACCTCTAATAATAAATATCTATTATTTTTAATTGCAGCATCTATATTTGCTTTTGGAGTACCATAATAGTAACCATGAACATCTTCAAATTCAATAAATTTATTAGCTTGTATCCTTTTTTTGAATTCTTCATCTGCTATAAATTCATAATCATATCCATTCTTTTCATAGTTCCGTTGTGGTCTGGTAGTACTTGAAATTGAAAATGATATTTCCGGATATTTTTTCTGTAATGCACGACATAAAGTCGATTTTCCTGCACCGGACGGTGCTGATATTACAATCAAATTATTCATAAAATATTTTGAACTTGTTCGCGAATTTTTTCAATTTCACTTTTTAATTCAATTACCACCTGTGATACATCACTGCTCGGACTTTTGGAACCGATTGTATTTACTTCACGTGATAGTTCTTGTAAAACAAAATTCAACTTTTTACCAACCGGTTCATTAACTTTTAAAAAGGAAGTTAATTGTTCACAATGACTAATGCTGCGTACAATTTCTTCAGTAAAATCAAACCGATCAACATTAATCGCAATTTCTTGCGCTAATCGATCTTCATCTACCTTAATTTCATTTAATAAGGACTTTATTTTTTCTCTATATTTGATATTTTGTTCGTGGACAAAATCTCTGGAAAATTTTTGAACATGCTTAAGTGCCTTTAGTATTAAATCGATCCGATTTTTTATATCAATTTCAATTGCTGCGCCTTCTTCTTTCCGCATATTATCGACCTGTTTTATTGCATCCAATATACCTTTAAGCAATATAGAATCAGGAATTTCAACCGAATCGGACCCGGCCGTTAAATCATTTATCGAAATAAGTTCACTCAATTCCAAGCGCCTTCCGTATTCTTTTTGGATCGTGCGTATTAAACTATCTATTTGTTCGTATCGCTCGCGGTTAAATTTTATTCCGTTGTTATTATTTGTACCATTCCTATTATAAATCTGAATTTGTACATTTCCACGTAAAAGGGATTTTTGAATTTCTTTCCTTATTTCCATTTCCAGCTTTGGATTTATCTCAATTCCACGGATTTTTATATCTAAAAATCGTGAATTTACTGTCCGTATTATTATATTAATTTGATAGGCTTCACCATTAAGCTCCACGCTACCGAATCCGGTTAAACTTTGAATCATTAATTTCCTATTAAAAAAGAGACTAGAAAGGTACGCATATTATTTAATTTCAATCAATTATGAAATTAAAATAAGATGTGATTTATATCATTTATTTTTAAGCTTCTAAGGAGATTATTCATTTTGGACTCAAATAAATTAGTTCGTTTTTTGAGGTACAATAATCCACGCCACTAAATATGCAATTCCACCACCTGCAAATATCAATAATAAAAATGCCAATCGGATGATTACCGGGTCAATATTGAAATAATCACCGATACCGGCGCAAACACCGCCAATTTTTGCTTCATTTAAATTTCTATATAATCTTTTCATAATTCCTCATTTTGTTGTTTTAACTTATTCGCAAACCATTTAGGATTTATAGTAAATGATATTACATGATTAGTACCCAAGCTAATTGATTTCGAATTTAGCTGATAGGCATAGTTTAATTCACAATTTGTCCATGAAATTCCTAGTCCGGTGGAATAAAATCCATATTGACTACGCCCAAAGCGAATATTGACTTTTTTATTATATGATATTTCTGCACCAACTCTCCAATTTCCACCGCTAGAACCAACATGAAAATCTTCACTCAGTGATTGATTGGACACATCTAAAATGACATCAGACAATATAACTAAGTCTATCGGAATTTTAGATAAACTTACGGCCTGAGATATTCCGGCAATTATCAGCGGTTTAGATAATTCGATATTACCGCTATCCCAAACGATCAAACCGGGAATTAAATTGTGAATGGAAAAGCCAATATTTGTATTATTCCAAAATGATTTTTTCATTCCAATGTTCAAGCCAATTCCACTTCCAAAATGATCTCCTAGCGTATGAAATAAACTTTTAACTGCAATACCAAAATCGAATCCATAAAGTAAGAATTGTGTGCTTAATTGAATCCCAACTTGATGCTGATTGAAATATGAAATATTTTCATTATTTAGACGTTCACCATCGTCTAAATAACCATTATTTTCACCAATATCACCGGTATTTGGAACACCATCCAACCCCCAGTCTAATAAGAGATCTTGTGTATTTGGAATTTTTGAAACTGATTCGTGTAGTAATAAAATATTAAATGTTCGATTATTTTTTGTCCTTAACGGAAATGCAATCAAGTCACTTTGAATTATTCTCGCAAAACGCGATTGATGTCCGTAAGTAAAATTCCTAAAATTTTCGCTTCCGCTAATGGCAGGATTCCATAAAACGGATACTCCGTGATCATCGGCGACAGCAGTATTCCCCATCGCTATTGAGCGCGCATCTCCTGCATTCTGATAAATTTGCCAACCATATTTTGCCCAACCGGACTGGGAAAATATATTTGTAATGAATAATAAATAAATTATTCCAATATATATTGATCTTCCTGAACCCTGAACCCTTAACCCTATACCCTGTCTACTATAGTCCATATTTATTCTTTAATTCGTCAATTTTTTGGAGAGCTTCCAATGGAGTTAAAGAGTTAATGTCAAGTTTTGCTAATGCTTCGGACAATCTTTTTTCCCGTTGTTCAAAAATGGATATTTGGCTTTTTGTATCAGCCGACTTTGTTTGCAATTCTCTCTTGTCATCACTGGATAAATATTGATTTAATATTTCCGTTGCCCTAAATATGACTTTTTCAGGTAAACCTGCCATTTTACCAACATGTATCCCATAACTTTTATCGCCTGTACCACTAATAATTTTTCTTAGAAAAACAATTCTATCCCCAAATTCCTCAACTGCTGTGTGTCTGTTTTCCAATCTTTCTAAGGTTTTTTCTAGATCGGTAATTTCATGATAATGTGTCGCAAAAAGTGTCCTTGCGGCGACTTTGGGATTATTATGTAAATATTCGATTATCGACCACGCCAAAGCAAGCCCATCATATGTCGCGGTACCGCGACCGATCTCATCTAATAGAATTAAACTACGATTGGTAGCATTATTTAATATATTTGCCGCTTCGTTCATTTCCATTAAAAAAGTACTCTCACCGCCTGCCAAATTATCACTCGCGCCGACCCGCGTAAATAATTTATCAACAATTCCAATTTTTGCACTCTTTGCCGATATGAAAGATCCGATTTGAGTCATCACCACTAATAATCCAATTTGCCTTAAATAGGTTGATTTTCCAGCCATATTCGGACCAGTGATTAATTGGATTTGATTCTTTCTTGCATCAATCATCAAATCATTAGGTACAAATCTTTCGGTTGCCGGCATAAGTTTTTCAACTACAGGATGTCTTCCATCCTCAATATTAATAGTTGGTTCTTTAACTAATGTTGGTTGACAATATGAATTTTTAATAGCGAGTTGGGCAAAATTAGAAAGTACATCAATTAAATTAAAAATATGCGCATTTGTTTGTATGTTTTGAACATTGGTCATAATATTATCACATAATGCATCAAAAATCTTTTGCTCTATTTCTTCAATTTCAGATTCTGCGGAAAGAATTTTTTCTTCATATTCTTTAAGTTCGGAAGTGATATACCTCTCCGAACTAACTAAGGTTTGCCGGCGAATGTACGATTCAGGTACACGTTCTTGGTGAGTTTTCGTAATTTCAATATAATATCCAAATACTCGATTAAATCCTATTTTTAGTGATGGAATACCGGTTTTTTTCCGTTCTGTCTCCTGAAACTCTGTGATCCATTTTTTTCCACCATGCGCTAAGTCACGCAAATCATCTAAATTTTTATTAATTCCAAGGGCTATTACATTGCCTTGTTTAATTTGATGCGGTGCATTTTTGTCAAGAGTTTTTGCAATCTTTTGAACGATATTTTTTGTATCTGTAAAACCGTTACATATATTTTTTAATACGGCATTTCTTGTTCTATTTAATTGCTTAGTTAAATCGGGAATTAGATTTAAACTGTTCGCCAAAGCCAAAATTTCTTTTGGCGTGGCTTTTCTTCTATTCACTTTTCCAATAATTCGTTCAATATCACTAGCTGATTTAAGAGTATCAATTACCGCACTTAGAACATGCTTATTAGCAACAAATCCGGCAACACTTTTTAGTCGCATATTAATTTTTTTTGTATCTGTTAGTGGACGATTTAACCATTGTCTAAGAAGTCTTCCGCCACCGGCAGATGCCGTTTCATCGATAATATCAATCAGCGTGCCGTGCGTACCCTGAGTTGCCAACGATTTGAATACTTCTAAATTTCGCATTGTGAAGCCATCTATTCCCATGAATCCATCAGCAATTATGGGCTGTATTTTGGAAATATGGTCGAAATTGATATTCAAATTATTTTTGAGATGATAAAAGATAACTCCTGCCGCAGTAATACCATTTTCAAGATTATCGCATCCAAATCCTTTGAGTGTGGAAGTATGAAAATGATCCGTTAATGTACGGTAGCTTTGATCAAAATTAATAATCCAATCTTCAACTTGAGTAATAAACGGTTTTAAATCACGATACCATTCGGTTGTTGTATAGGTTATACTTTCACCAATTACTACTTCACTTGGTGCAAATTTTCTAAGTGCTTCAGAAAGCTCCTCCAATACACATTCTCCAATAAAAAATTCTCCGGTAGATTGATCTAAAAATGCATATCCCGCTTGATCACGATGAAAATATATACTGGCTAAATACTGATTGGATTTTTGACTCAGCGCTTGATCAGACAAAAGGGTTCCCGGTGTAACAACTTCGATTACTTCGCGCTTCACGATTCCTTTGGCAAGTTTGGGATCTTCCACTTGTTCACAAATCGCAACCCGATATCCGGCTTTTACAAGCTTTGGTAGATAATTATCCAAAGCATGATAGGGAAATCCGGCGAGCGGTACATCGGCCGCTGAGCCGCTGGAACGTTTAGTTAAAACAATTCCTAAAATTTTAGCTGTTTTCTTGGCATCTTCGTTAAAAGTTTCGAAAAAATCGCCCATGCGGAAAAGTACGATGGCATCTTCATACTGCAATTTTATCTCACTATACTGTCGCATTAAAGGTGTGGAATATTTTTCGTTCATTGTGCTTCACCTTTCAATCGGTTGTTACCGTCACGAATAGTTATTTTTTGGCGATCAAAATACTCTAATAACGGAATAGCTGATTTACGCGTTAAACCTGTAATATCTTTGAATTGCACTACCGATAATTTATCGCTTTTAACGAAATACCACTTCAATTTCTTTGTAATATTCTCGATTTTCAATCGATTAGACCACAATCCCTCAGCAATATCAATTACTTTTTCTAGTCCTTTTAATACGTACAACAATTCCAGCACTTTTTTGTTTGGTAATTTACTTTCTTCAACTAGCAAATTTATCGATACTGGTTCAAAATTAAAACTACCGATTATTTTTTCAATAATGTCGGCATTCTTTTGATCCTTATCAGATAATTCAATTCCATAATTTATAAGTGCGTAGCCGGTTTTAATTTGTTTTACCTCGCCTTTTGAAATTAAATCTGATAAAACAAATTCAAACCAATTATTACTAAAGTTTGACTTTTCCTTTAATTCCTCCCCTTTCATTGATTTTTGATAAGGCTGATTTTTATGGAAAACCTCTATAAAATTAATTATAATTGATTTACATTTATTCAAATTGTCATCAGAATAAATAAATGGTTTGCCTTTTTCTGTGCGCAATTTATTCTTCGTAATGACTGATATGAGTGTTTTATTTGCAACATGAAATATCTTGCACCATTCATTTTGGGAACGCGGATTATTTATTTCTTTATCGATGAACTGTAAATATCTTTCATCCGGCTCAATTGATAATTCCTTAGCCCATAATTTTTGAGATTTAACGGCACCTTTCGGATTGGTATCAAGTACGATACCACCTCCAATTGTCTCCATTGGTGAGTATGAACGAATTACAAATCTGTCGTCCATGGCAACCACTGCGGGTGCTTCAAATAGAATTAGAACATTGCCGGATTCGCCGGCTTTTAATGATGATTTTAACAGAACCGTTCGCGCCAACAACTCCTGAGTGCCGACATGGATCCGAATTCGTTGTTTAGATTTGATTATCCATTTAGTTTTAGGAATTATAGAAATATGTGCTATGATCTGTGAAGTCGGTTTCAACCAGCCGCTGCTGATTAATTCTGTGCCGCGCCAAAGATATTTTTTGTCCATTCCGGTAATATTTACCGCAGCGCGATCTCCTAATTTCACAGTTTCAACCGTTTTTCCGTGACTTTGTAATCCACGTATGCGACCGGTTTTTTCTGCTGGTAAAATTTGAACTTCAGCACCTTTATTTATTTCACCGGAAATAACGGTTCCCGTTACTACTGTACCAAATCCGGTCTTTGTAAAACTGCGGTCAACTTGCAGGCGGAAAAAACCTCGATCAACTTTATCTTGAACTTTTTCCGCCTGTTCTAATAATATTTTCCTTAACTGTTCAATTCCGCTGCCATTTGCAATTGATGTTCGTACAACGGGAGCATTTTCTAAAAAGGTTCCTTTACACAATTGACTTATATCATCTTCAACCAATTCTATCCAATCTTTATCCGCAAGATCGGTTTTGGTTAAGGCAATCACACCTTGTGGAATTTTCAATAATGATAAAATTTGCAGATGCTCAATAGTTTGCGGCATTACGCCATCGTCGGCGGCAATGACAAATAATCCAATTTGAATTGTAGAAACACCGGAAACCATATTCCGAATAAATTTTTCATGTCCCGGAACGTCAATAATTGTGATATCATCAGTGAGGAAGGCAAAGCCCAAATCAATTGTCATTCCGCGCGCTTGCTCTTCCGCAAGCCGATCGGTGTTCGTGCCGGTTAAGGCTTTTACTAGGGCTGTTTTTCCATGATCAATATGTCCGGCAGTACCAATTACAACTTGCGACATTTAGACCTCATTGATTGCTTTGATTAACTCAGAATATTGTTTCGGCAAAACTGCTTTTAAATCTATATAATACATATCTTTATGGATATATCCTACAACCGGAATTGAACGAGTTCTAAACTGTTTTGCGAGTTCCTCAACCTGTCCCCTGATCCCTAATCCCTGATCTCTGAATTTTAATGCTACGCTTTCAATTTTTTCTTCCGGTAAAGAACCACTTCCAGCTTCGACTGTGGATTCAATTATCTTAATTTTCCAGCGTTTTTTTACAGATGATTTAATTTCTGAAAACAATTTATCCGCTCTATTTCTAAGCGTTTTTTGAGAAGTTTGTAAAAGTGTATTTGCTAAATTATCTTTTGAAACACTATTGGATTTATAGGTTCGTAAAGTTTCCTCCATCAAGGCGATGGTGAACTTATCGCATCGCAGAGCGCGGTAAAGTGGATTGGATTTAATTTTTTTTAATGCTGAATTATTGCCGACAATCACACCGGATTGCGGTCCGCCTAAAAGCTTATCACCGGAAAAAGTTACAACGGTAACACCGGATTTAACTGCCTCCTGCACCGTGATCTCCCCCGGCAACCCATGATCGCTTAAATTTATTAAAGCGCCGCTGCCTAAATCGGCGAGAACCGGAATTCGTTTGCGTTTGCCAAGTTCCGCTAATTCCCTTAAAGTTACCGACTTGGTAAATCCCTTTACTACGTAATTACTGGTGTGAACCCAAAGCAAAAGTGCAGTATTTTTATTGACTGCCTTTTCATAATCTCGGAGGTGCGTTCGGTTGGTTGTTCCCACTTCCACCAATTTGCAATTGCTTTTTTCAACAATATCGGGAATGCGGAATGAACCGCCAATTTCAACTTCTTGTCCACGTGAAACAATAACTTCCCTATTTTCGGCAAGTGTATTAAGTGCAAGTAAAACCGCTGCCGCATTATTATTGACGATTATTCCTGCATCAGTGTTGGTTATGGCAGCCAACAGATCGCTTAAATGATTAAGTCTGTCACCGCGTTTTCCGGTTTGTAGATCAACTTCAAGATTTACATAACCGCAGAGTTTTTTAGTAATATTTTGTAGAATCTTCTCACCAATCGGCGCCCGGCCAAAATTGGTATGAAGTACAATCCCGGTTCCGTTTATCACATTACGCAAACTGCTATCTTTCAACAATTTAACAGAGTAAATAATTTTGTCTCGAATCTCCTTACGTGAAGATTTCAGATTATTATCTTTTGCTAAATTGCGATATTCAGCAAGTTTATTACGTATCACCTTTACAATATAATTTTGATGAATCGGAAGCTCATTACCTAGTTCTTGTAAGATTTCCTGTACGGAAGGTATTTCTTTATATAATTTATTGGACATAACTAGCCTTAAAATTCACGCAAAATCAATGAATTATCAAGGGGAAATGTTATTGTTCAAATTAAAGGATTATTTCTGAAATATTATTGTAAAAACACTAGTATCACTTATGAATATGAACAAGGAACTTTACATTGAAAATTATCGGGATTACCGTTCTATTCAATTTTCTCAAATTTCTTTTTATGATTTATTTTGGCTAATACTGCAACTATTGTTATAACGCCTATCGTGTAATAGACAAAGGTCGGAATTGGTAAAGGATCGCCGGCCGCATATGAATGTAAACCGGACAGGAAATAATTCACTCCAAAATAAGTCATGATAACTGAACTAAATCCTAATACTGAAGCTAAATTGAATATATATCTAGTGTTTACTTTAGTAATGAACCGCAGATGCATAACTATAGCATACGTCAATACTATTATTAATGCCCAAGTTTCTTTGGGATCCCAACCCCAATATCTGCCCCAACTTTCATTTGCCCAAACGCCACCTAAAAATGTCCCGATCGCAGCCATGAATAAACCGACGGTAATTGTCATTTCATTTAAATGGGTCAATTCTGAAATCGTGTCGTCAATTTTAAGTTTATTGTGATTTTTTCTAAATATCATTAAAATCAAATTGATAAAACCCAATAAGGCACCTAACCCTAAAAATCCATAACTGCCTGTAATAATTGCCACATGGATCATTAACCAATAAGATTTTAATACCGGTACAAGCGGTGTAATTTCCGGATCTAACCAGTTTAAATGTGCTACCATTAATATCAAAGATGTCAATATGCTTGTTGCCGCTAATGTCATCTTTGATGTTCTGGAGAATAAAAATCCTGCTAATATAGTAGCCCACCCGATATAAATCATTGATTCATAAGCGTTGCTCCAAGGTGCGTGGTCGGAAATATACCAACGTACTCCTAATCCTAATGTGTGCAATAAAAATAATATCCCCAAAAAATAACTTAAAACCGTAACCAATTTATTGCTAAAGCTGAATTTTTTGAAAATATCTACAAATAAGACTATTAGCAAAGCAATCCCAATAAATAAATAATACACGAATAGTCGTTTAAATATATTTATCTTATTGTAGAAGATTTCCATTCCAATTATAGACTCGGAAGGAATAATTGCTGCACCGTTTAATTGTTGAAAAGCAGCAATTTCATTAAGCATGCTATCAGCTCTAGACCAATCATTGCTGCCAATTGATTCATCTATCAATGTATAATATTTGGATAATGCAGATTCGACAAATACAGAGTTAACAGTATCAAATTTTCTAAAATCTTGACTATTATACCAAGTATTGTTATCATCATTAGGGTTCGGAAATAACTTGAATAATGTACCATGGAAAACAGAATAGCAAATGTTTACTCGCTCATCTACGGCCAATATTTCTTTATCATATTTACTTCGCATAGATGGTTTTTTACGATTGGCTATACTAACATCGCGATGTAAAAGATAATTAAAATTTTCATCGAAGAAATCAAGAAAAGTTGCATAATTGCCTTTCGCTCCCAATTTCTTTTTTAATTCCGAATGATTTACTTTAATCAAAGGTTCGTGTTCCCAATAATGAGTATTATACATCATTCCTAAGAGAATCTGCGATGAATTTTGATCATTGTAATTTTCTTTACGACTCACTTTCCGAAGTATCTCTGAAGCTAAAGTTTGCAGAGGAATAATTCTTCCGGAATGATCCTGTATCAATAATCTTTCAAATTTTTCAGCATGCGAAACATTAATTGTTGGATTATCAATTAGCGCACTTTTTTGTTGCGCATTAGCGCTGTTTGTCGATATCGAGAATGTGGTTATAAATGCTAATGTCACCATTGTATTTCTTTTTAATTGTAATTTTTTAACATTGCCACCTAATCTTTTAAAGCGTGATTTATTCGATAATAATGTAAATATCATTCCAAATATCAATAGTGAGTAACCTAAGTATGTAACTCGCGTTCCCCAAGTATCATGATTTACAGAAAGAACCGAGCCAAGTTCATCCTTATCATAAGACGACTGGAAAAAACGGTAGCCGTCATAGTCTAATACGTAATTCATATGAATAAGATGTTTAATTCCGTTCTCCGATATACGATAATCGTACAGAGTTACGGCACTTTCATAGGCGGACGGACTCATTGAACCCGGGTATCTTTTTAGTCGAAAATCATCTAATTTAATATAAAACGGAGTTGTGTAATATTTTGATCCATATGATAGAGAAAAATTCAAACCTTCCAATTTAAATTTAGTTTTTGGTAATACATACCCCCTGCCTCCTGCTAAATAAACACGCTGAGTATGATCATTAACCCCAACAGTTATTTCCAAAATATCTTGACTTCTTTCACTAGTTATCGCACCGGAGATTTTCCGTAATTCCACATTTTTATGAATTTTTTTATAAACGATTGGTACTCCATTGAAATTATAGAGATGTCTATTTTTTAATTCATGATCTGTATTACTGGTAAGTTCACCGCTTTTTCGGTCATCCATAGCCATATAAGTTCCGTTATATGGTGAATTCAAAAGAAGACCGGAGCCGGTTGAACTAATGTGGACGGCATCATTATAGCTATTATCATTGAAAGAGACCAGTAATCCATTAAAAGATTTTGTACTACTATCTGCCAGATAATATTCCACCATTCCGCTTGGGCCAACAGTTACAATTTCGAGGTAATCTTTACCATTGGGAGATGCTATTAATGTATCCTTGGCGTTTATAATTACATCGCTGAGAGCGACTGTAATATCCTCACCTGAAAATTTAAAATCCATAGCAATTTTTTTATTGGATAATGGATTTATAAATAATTCCTTTTCAAACTCAATTTTCCTTTTTGTATCATTCACCATGAACTGAAAATAAGTATTACCGGAAACTATATAATTAGATTTGTTTCCTTCTCTAATATGCATGGTACCTTCAAAACTGAAATATCGTGTAATTGCCGATCCAATAATGATGATAATAAATGCCATGTGAAAAATGAGAAGTGGATATTTCCCTTTTTTGTACATTTTATATTTGATGATATTCCCAACCCCATTTAATGCCAAAAGGAATATTATCATCTCAAACCATTTGGCGTTATAAACCAGATGTTTGGCGGCGGCTGTGCCGAAATCGTTTTCGATAAATGTAGCTACAGCGCAGGAAATTGCGAATGCCGCCAATAAAAAAATAGTAAGTCGGAAATTAATTAATAACGATACAAGAGATTTTAGCATGATTAAATATTTACCTCTAGCAAATAAATTTGAAGTTTATGATTATCCGGCGCTGTTAGTATTATATAATAATACAGCCGAATTGATTTTATTGTAGCGCAAAATAGTATTTATTTACTATAAATATTAATTGAGTGGGTTAAAACCCTAACAGTTTTTGTAGTTCACCTGTTTGGGATAACTCAATCGCAATATCACTACCGCCAATTAGTTTTCCGTCAATATACAGTTGCGGGGATGTCGGCCAGCCGTAAATTTCTTTCAATTCTAAAACAAAGGCTGGATGATCTTCTAAAATATTAACATCTTTAAATTCAACATTTAAACGTTTTAACAAAGTAACCATTCGAGCGGAGAATCCGCACATTGGCATTTCGGCAGTACCTTTCATGAAAACTGCTACTTTATTGTTCTCTACCGTATCTTTTATAATTTTATCATATTTCATTTCTACTCCATTTTTGTTTTAATTGTTAAGGCGTGGATAAAACCAGCATTGGCTTGCATCAAATTTTCTAATGATTTGTAAACCATCTTATGTTGCTCCAATAAAGTTTTGTCCTTAAATGAATTTGAGGTGATTGCAATTTTTAGGTGATTTCCACTCCGTCCTGTTGGACGATAGTGTTCTTGAAGCTCAGTAAAACCATTGATTTTAATATCCGATTTAGGAAACGTTGTGTTTAATACTTTAAATACATGTTGTATATTGGTCATATTTATTTTTTTTGTAAACGTTATTATATTATACTATTATAGTAAAGTTCCAATTAAAATTATATTAATTGAAATAATGTTAAAATATCTTTGCTATAATAGTATTAAACGGAAATACACTTGGGAGTGACTCGGTTTTTTTGGATTGAATTGGATATTTTCAAGAGAAATGTTATCGTTCGATTTGACGGAAATTTTTTGTAATATTTATACATTAATTGGCACCTTTAGCCAAATAACTGTTTATTAAAATTACTAAAGGCTGAATCAACTCATGAACCTAACAAAACTAATTTTAATCATAATTACTTTCACATTCCATTCTTGTGATAATCTATCTGAAAAATCACGGATATCAAATAAAATCGACCGCATAATAAATGAGATATCCATAGACCAAATTCAACAAGGATATAAAAATGGTGATTTCACAATTACTGAACTTGTGCAAGTATATTTAGATAGAATTGACAAAATTGATAAGAGCGGTCCGGCATTGAACTCGATGCTGCAAATTAACCCGGATGTTATACAAATTGCACAAGAATTAGACGAAGAAATGAAGAACGGACAAATTCGTGGTCCTATGCATGGAATCCCGGTGGTATTGAAAGATAATATTGACACGCACGATAAAATGAACACTACAGCCGGCTCAATAGCGCTTGCCAATTCCAAGCCGTTGCAGGATTCTTGGGTAGCAAAAAAACTGCGCGAAAGCGGCGCTGTAATTCTAGGAAAAGCAAATTTGAGTGAATGGGCAAATTTCCATAGCAATTTTTCATCAAGTGGCTGGAGCGCCGTTGGCGGACAGACTAAAAATCCCTATGATATTTCCCGCAATCCGTGTGGCTCCAGCGCCGGTTCGGGCGTGGCGGTATCGGCAAATTTGTGCGTAATTGCCATCGGCACCGAGACCAACGGCTCGATTGTGTGTCCATCAAATAATAACGGAATTGTCGGTATAAAACCGACCGTCGGC
>SDBT01003533.1_pt1 | contig 26978 bp, 25 predicted proteins | sample 2277101 | NCBI WGS metagenome assembly SDBT01 (sample SAMN10404973, study PRJNA504765) | marine sediment metagenome | isolation source: marine sediment core GS10_PC15, 103 cmbsf | place: Arctic Ocean: Southern Knipovich Ridge | collected 2010 | reverse complement strand
ATGTTCCTGGTATGAGTTTACCCGGGAGATACTCAAGCTTGCCGGAATAAGAGAAGTGAAGGTGATACCCATAACTTCTGAAGAACTGGCTCGTCCTGCTCCCAGACCTAAATTCTCTGTTTTGGAGAACTGTTGTTTAAGATTGAGTTTGGGCAATGGTATGAGAAATTGGAAAGAAGCTCTCAGGGACTTTTTTACGAATGATTTTTCCAGCCAAGTAATGGATAAGAATTCGTGATGCGTCGTGCGTGATGTGTATTGCGCAATACGACATACGATATACGAATTTCAAGGAGGTAGTGGGAGAATGATTGAAGGGGTAGTATTGAAGGAATTGAAAGTAATTCCCGATGAACGGGGTCGTTTAATGGAGATACTAAGAGCTGATGATGAGCTCTTTGAAAAATTTGGTCAGGTATATATAACTACTGCCTACCCAGGAGTGGTAAAAGCCTGGCACTATCATAAGAAGCAAGATGATAATATGGCTGTAGTCAAGGGAATGATGAAAATAGTCTTGTATGATGCTCGGAAGGATTCTCCCACTTACGCCGAGGTAAATGAATTTTTTTTGGGAGAGCACAAAGCTGGCCTCCTTCATATTCCCAGAATGGTTTATCACGGCTTTAAATGTATAGGGGAGGAAGAGGCTGCAGTGATAAACATTCCCACAGAAACATATAATTACAAAGAACCTGATGAGTATCGCCTGGACCCCTATAAAAATGATATTCCCTATGATTGGAAATTAAAAGAGAGGTAAGAGAGGAGATGATTATGGAAGAGAAAGAAGTAGATTTAAGAGATTATATAAGAGTGATCACAAAAAGAAAGAAGACAATTTTATTACTTTTTTCTATAGCTGTGGCAGCCAGTGCAGTGGTCAGTTTTCTACTACCACCTATTTATGAAGTAAGGTTAGCTCTAAAAATTGGGAATATCATAGATGTAGATACTCTGGAAAAGGAGCTCATCGAAAGTCCTATAGCTGCCTCTCAATTTTTGGAAGGGCCTCAAATTCTAATAGAGACAATAAGAGAGTTGACATTGCCTTACACTCTTGAAGAATTCCGCAAGAAAATATTGATAGAACCAGTGAGGGAAACAGAGGATTTAGTCCAGGTAAAAGTGGATGTAAACAGTCCTGGCCAGGCAGTAAGCATAGCCAATTATTTAGGAACTAGACTCCTGGAGAGGCATGAAGAGATAAAGAAATTATATGAGAGCAAAGAGACGATTCTGGCTAGATACGATGAGCAGATTAAACAGATTAATGAGGAGTTAGATGAAATAGGCAAAAACAAAGAGATGATTATAGCCGGATATGATGAGCAGATCATAGATATTAATACGCAATTAGATGAAATAGGCAAAAACAAAGAGATAATTCTAGCCAGATATGATGAAAACATCAAAGGCATAAATAATCAGTTAACTCTTCTAGAAAATGAGATTGACAATTTGAAGAAAGAGAAAGCGGGATTAGAGAAAACAGCAGAGACGCTATCTCGTGAAATAGAAGAAAAGATGAAGAACCCGGAGGCACTTTCGGATGCGGAAGCAAACGTGTTGGTGAGTCGCCTGGGAGGTATAGAAAGTAGATGGAGAAGTTACAGTACTGATATGGCTGAGAGAGAGCAGCGATATGCTAATCTTACGGAAAAACTAAGAGAAAATCAACTGGAAAAGACTGAATTTGAGCAAACTAAAGACCAGCGATATAATGCGCTTTCAGCAGAGCTGAGAAGTATTGAGCAGGAGAAAGTGAAGTTTCAAGACACCAAGGAACAAAGATATGATATTCTTGTTGCACAGTTGAGGCAAGCTCAAATGGAAAAAACCAGGCTTGAGAGAGTAGATTCCGTAAAGATGTATAACACAGAAATCCTGGTTACCCCAGAGGAACCAAAAGTACCCGTAAGGCCTAATAAGCTTCTCAACATATTAGTAGCAGCGATGGTAAGTTTAATAGTAGGATTAGGATTAGCTTTTTCTTTAGAGTATTTTGAGAAAACAGAGTAAAATGTAAAGCATTCTTTCATGAAAAACCTAAATTTGGGATTCATTCTATTTATCATTTCCCTGATGATAATAGGATTTGTCATGAAAATTCCCCTTTTTGCTATGGATGTAGATGTAAACCCTATTAGAGAGGGGTTTTCTAACGCGATAAAGGAAGAAGTGGAAAAGTATCATCCCAGATTGGGGAGTATTTTAGGGAGATTGGCAGAGGAGTATTCCAGAAGCAGGGCGGCGATGCAGAAGCTCGCTCAACAGAGGAACATTTCTCTGGAAAACGACGAAGTAAGGGTTATTCTAGTGCCACCGTCAGGGGAAGATAGCTCAGCTATTGACCAGTTGGCTCTGGTTTCCTGTGGAGCTACAATTGAGGCTATTTCCAGGCATTTGATGCGAGTAAGAGTTCCTGTGTTTCGCCTGGAAGAAATTGCCGATAATGTAGCCGGTATTTATTATATCAGGCTTCCTGGCAAGCCTTTTTCTGATATGGTGAGTGTTGAATCTAGATTAAACTTACCAAACTTTCTGCAGAAAAGGGAAAATAGCCTCGAGCAAATTTCTCTAGCCATAACCAGCCAGGGAGTTGAGCTGACCAGAGCCTCAGATTACCACAATTCAGGATATAAAGGTCAGAATATAAAAGTAGCCGTTGTTGATACAGGATTTGCAAATCTTACTAATTCTCAGAATCATGGGGAATTACCGAGTAATATAATAACCAAAGATTTTACAGGGACCGGTCTCCAGACCGGTAGAATCCATGGGACAGGTGTAGCAGAAATCGTTTATGATATGGCTCCTGAGGCACAGCTATATCTCATTAAAATAGCCGATGAAGTTGACCTTGAAAATGCTAAGGATTACTCTATTGACCAAGACGTAGATATAATTAATCATTCTTGGATATGGCCTAATACGAACTTTACTGATGGTACTGGTTTAATCTGCGATATCGTTAATGATGCTAGGGCCAATGGCATTTTTTGGGTAAATGCAGCCGGCAATGCTGTTCATAGTCATTATCAGGGATTTTTTACTGATACGGATGGAGATGATTGGCATGAGTTTTCTGTTGGAGATGAGATCAACCGTATTCAATATTACGGAAATCTTACAGTCTATTTAACCTGGGATTGCTGGCCGGTTACAGATCAGGATTATGATCTCTATTTATACGGTTCTGATTTTAAGCGGGTGGCATCTTCTACCACCAGGCAAACCGGTACCCAGGAGCCTACAGAAAGAATTTCCTTTAGTTCTGCTGCGGGTAATTATTATATCGGAATACATAAGTACAGTGCGAGTGGGGATCAAGAGCTAAAAATAATTAGTTTTTTTGGTGGTGGTACTTTAAGGTATCAGACTGCTGCCCATAGTCTTGTAGCTCCTGCTGATGCTGCGGGGGCTATGGCTGTAGGTTATATTAACATAGAAAATTGGGAAACAGGGCCTCAAGGTCTTGATAGCTCTCAAGGCCCTACTAACGATGGAAGGGTAAAACCGGATATTATGGGTCCTGCTAATGTATCTTCCTTTACCTGGGGGACGGGAGGATATACTTCTGCTGCTACCCCTCACGTAAGTGGTGCGGCTGCTCTGATTCTTTCAAAATATCCTTACTATACAGCCAGTCAACTTCAGCTAGCCTTGGAGAATTGGGCAATTGACATGGGATTACCGGGTAGAGATAATGTTTATGGGTCAGGTCGGTTGAGATTGCTGTATCCTCCTCTTCTTTCCTGGACAGGTGAAGCTAATTATGAGTCAGATGGATTAAATCCGGAAAGAGGTAATACTTCTACAGAGTTCATATACCGAGTAAAATATATAGATGAGAATAATTATGCTCCTGGGGATGACTATCCTAAAGTTCACATCCTAAAGGGTGGATTTGAGATAGCGGGCAGTCCCTTTACTATGGATGAAGTAGATCCTGCTGATACTGCTTGCGCAGACGGAAAAATTTATACCTATACAAAGAGTGGCCTAACTATGGGGACCAGCCACACTTATTATTTTGAGGCTTACGATGCTCATAATGGAGTATCAGCAGTTGGTGATCCTGCCAATGAAAGAGTGGGGCCATTTACGATTCTTCCGCTTGGTTTGGGGAATTTAATAGTTTATCCCAATCCTTTCAATCTATCGAAGGGCCACACTCAGATTAATTTCGATGCACTAACCAGTAATGCTAGGATTCGTATTTTTACCCTTACGGGTAGGATGTTAAAAGAAGAAGAGGTAAATTGGCAATATAGTTGGACCTGGGATGTGAGAAATATAGAGAGAGAAGAGTTAGCCAGAGGTATCTATGTATGGGTTGTTACTGATAACGCTGGTGGGAGAAGAATAGGTAAGATTGCTATAATTGAATAACAAAAAGTCTCTTCGAGTAAATGAATTTCCAGGTCGAGATAAAGAGGGGGATATCTTGAGTGATTCTGCAAGGGAAAAAACAAAGAAGATATCAGTAGTTGTACCCGTTTTTAACGAAGAGGATAATATTGAATTGCTTTATACCCGAACAAAGGGAGTCTTGGATAATCTGGGAAAGAATTATGAAATAATTTTTGTTGACGATGGGAGTACAGACAAAACTCTCGGTCTTCTTCGCCGAATTTGTCAGAAGAACAAGAAGGTTAAGGTAGTTGTCTTTCGGCGAAATTTTGGGCAGACAGCGGCCATTTCAGCTGGCTTTGATTATGCAAAAGGCGAGATCATAGTTACCCTGGATGCTGATTTGCAGAATGATCCAAAAGATATTTCTCAGTTGATTGAAAAAATAGAGGAAGGTTATGATGTAGTAAGTGGTTGGCGCGCAGAAAGAAAAGACCCCTTCTTTAGCCGAAGAGTGCCTTCCCGTATTTCCAATTGGCTTACTTCTCTTCTCACCGGTGTGAAACTGCACGACTATGGTTGCACTCTAAAAGCCTACCGGAGAGAGATAGCTAAAGATATTAAGCTTTACGGTGAGATGCATAGATTTCTTCCTGCTCTGGCCAGTTGGGTAGGAGCTTCTATATGTGAAGTTAAAGTGGGGCATCATCCCAGGAAATATGGAAAGTCTAGCTATAATTTTTCACGAATTAGCAGAGGTTTTTTGGATTTACTGACAGTTAAATTTCTACTTAGCTTTGCTACTAGCCCCATTCAAATATTTGGCAAATTCGGCTTAATTTCAATATTTTCAGGATTTATTTGTGGAATAATCTTGATAGTTATGAAGGTGGTTTCAAGGGTAGATATGACCGGGAATCCTTTTTTATATTTATCCATCCTTTTTTTACTTATCGGCGGGCAATTTATCAGTATGGGTCTTTTAGGTGAAATTATTTCCCGGACCTACCATGAATCACAAAATAAATCTATTTATTTTATCAAAGAAATCTTAAGCTACAAAGAAGAGAGTTAGAGATCAGAAGAGGTAAATTAGTGTATACTGTTATGATGATAGCTCCTACTCCTTTTTTTGCCGATAGGGGATGCCATGTCCGAATTTATGAAGAGGCGCGAGCTTTGCAAAAGTTAGGGAATAGAGTGATAATATATACTTATCACAATGGAAGAGATATAGCAGGGATTAACATAAGAAGGACAATGAATATTCCCTGGTATAAGAAATTAGAAGCAGGTCCTTCCTTTCACAAGTTTTATTTGGATTTTTTGCTATTGCTCAAACTTGTAGGGCCCTGTGTTAATGGAAAAGTAAATATTATCCATGCACACCTGCATGAAGGAGCCTTGTTAGGCAAAATCTATAAGAAATTTAGGAGAATACCTTTAGTATTTGATTTCCAGGGTAGTTTAAGTAGTGAGTTAGTAGACCACAATTTCTTAAGGAAGAATAGTTTTTCCTTAAAATTGGCGGAAAAAGTAGAAAAGTCAATAAATAGCTCTGCTGACGCAATAGTAGTCAGTTCGGCTAACTCTGCAAATTTACTTAAAGAGGAACTCGATGTCAAAAAAGATAAAATATTCGTTGTCCAGGACGGTGTAGACGTGAATGAATTCAAAATGTATAGAAATACCGCTGACCTTAAAAGAAAACTGAATCTTCCTTTAAACAAAAAAATTGTGGTCTATCTGGGGCTTTTAAATAAATATCAAGGAGTTGATTGTCTTTTAGAGGCAATAAGTTACCTGGTAAAGAAAAATCAAAACGTACATTTTTTGATAATGGGGTATCCTGATGTGGAAAGATATAAAGAAATAGCTAGAAAGAAAAAAATTAGTCATACTGTTACTTTTACGGGAAGAATAGACTACAGGAAAGCCCCTAGATATCTTTCTTTGGGAGATGTTGCCGTTTCAGCAAAGATTTCCGAAACTGAGTCTAATGGAAAATTATATAATTATATGGCTGTGGGGTTACCCATAGTTGTATTTGATACCCCAGTTAACAGAGAGATTGTTGGCGATTTAGGAATCTATGGCGAGTTAGGCAATCCAGTCTCCCTGGCTGAAAAATTAGAAATGATATTATCAAATGAGGATTTAGCCAGGAATCTGAGCAAAAAGCTAAGACAAAAAGCGGTTGATGTCTATTCCTGGCAAGCAACAGGTAAAAAACTTATGGATGTGTACCAGAAGCTCTGGGAAAGAAGAAATTAGGGACTCCAATTGAAAGGAAGGATTGAGCATTTAAATAGAAGTTTACAAATATACCTTGCCTATAACCGTAGAAAGGTAAGAAATAATCCTTTACCTATTCGGCTTTGGATCGAACCTACAAATCTTTGTAATCTAAAGTGTATTATGTGCCTAAACAAGTCAATCCCTAAGGACGAAAAGGGATTTATGGATTTTAATCTATTTAGAGGGATTATTGATCAAGCGGCCGATTTTATCCACGATGTCTATCTTCATCACAGGGGAGAATCTTTACTTCACCCGGATATTTTTGAAATGATAAAGTATGCAAAAATGAAAAATATTTTTACCAGACTTCATACTAATGCTACCTTATTGACAGAAGAAAAATCCTATTTTCTTCTAAATTCAGGCTTAGATTTTCTCTCTTTCTCTTTTGATGGTTACGAAAAGGAAATATATGAAAAAATTAGAATGGGGGCAAATTTTGAGAAAACCCTAGATAATATCCATAATTTTCTACTAATTAAAAAGAAACTCAAGAAGAAGATTCCTTACACGGTTTTTACAGTTATTGAATTCACAGAATCTTCTGAACCGCGAGATGACGCTAAAAGAGAGCAATTCATTAGTAAATTTGACTCACTTCCGCTGGATAATTTCATAATTAGAAAACCTCATAATTGGGGTGGAGATTACGATGCCAGGATAGAAAAAAACAATATTTCTAAGGAAAATAGTTATTTACCCTGTACTTTTCTTTGGTATTCATTAACTGTTTTCTGGAATGGGAAGATATTACCTTGCCCTCAGGATTTTTTCGGAAAAAATGAGTTAGGAAATGTGGAGGATACTCCTTTGGCCAAGATTTGGAATAATTCTATCCAGGTATCCTTACGGGAAAAAATAGCGGCCCGACAATATCAAGGTATAGAGCCTTGCAATAACTGCGATAGACTTTGGAGAAAGCAAATATTGGGATTTCCCCGCCAGGATGCTCTTCGTTTTCTAAAAGATAATATCCTTGGCTATCAGTCAATAAGGAAAATTCTTAAGTAGTAAGAGTTCCTTTACCAAACTAAATGTAATGACTAAAAAGACAGAATCTTTAAAAGTACTTGTAACAGGGGGGACAGGATTTGCTGGCAGTCACCTTGTTTCTAGATTAGTTAAGAAAGGAGAGTTGGTAAGGGTTCTGGTGCGCAAGAACAGTAATATAGACTGTTTGAAGAAGCTCGATGTTGAGCTATGCATTGGAGATGTTACTGATAAAAACTCTATAAAGGCTGCTATTAAGGGAGTTGACGTTGTATATCATATAGCGGCTCTTTTTCGCCAGGCTAGATTTCCTGACAAGGTTTACTGGCAAGTGAATGTTCAGGGCACTCAAAATATGTTAGAGGCAGGTTATGAAGAAGGAGTGAAGAGGTTTGTGCACTGTAGTACCATCGGGGTTTTGGGTCATATTGCCAACCCCCCGGCTGATGAGACTTATCCCTATAATCCGGGCGATGTTTATCAGAGGAGTAAATGTGAAGGTGAAAAGCTTGCTTTAAGATTCTTTCGGGATAAGAAATTTCCGGTAGTTGTTGCCAGGCCCACTGCTATCTATGGACCGGGAGATATGAGATTATTTAAGCTATTTAAATATGTTTCTTCCGGTAAAATGATTATTCTCGGGGATGGCAACGTTTTTTATCATTTAGTTTATGTTGAAGACTTAGCCAGAGGCTTTGAGTTTTGTGCTCAAAAGGAGAATGCTATAGGACAGGTCTATATTCTGGGGGGAGGTAAATATCTAACTCTGAACGAATTGATAGACCTGATTGCTAAAGTCTTGCGAGTATCGGTTTCAAAGATTCATCTCCCGGTGTTTCCTTTCAGGGCTTTGAGCTTATTATGCGAGAAAGCCTGTGTGCCTTTAAGGATAGAGCCTCCTTTGCATAGACGAAGAATAGACTTTTTTACCAAAAGTCGTGCCTTTAATACCTCTAAAGCTAAAAAAGAGCTGGGATATAAGCCTGAATTTGATCTTGAGGGTGGGCTCAGACTTACCGGAGAATGGTATAGGGAAAAGGGATTTTTACCAGAACAGAAGGTCAGAACAAAAAGGAGAGAAAGTCAATGAAGATTTGTTTAGTACATCCTGATGCTACCAAGTTTCCACTTAGGATTTTTAGAAAGATTGGCGGGGTGCAGCCTAGTTCCTTTTCCTATCCACCCCTGGGGATGCTATATATCATATCTAATAGCAAGTACCGGATAGATTTCATAAACAACTATATACATAAATACTCTGATAAGAAATTATATAATGTCTTGAGTGAGTACGATATAGTAGGATTTGGAGGCACCATCTACGAGTATTTGCAGGCAAAAAGCGTCTCTAGTTTACTTAGAAATAACGGGACATTGACTATATATGGGGGACCGAATGCTACAGTTAACTGGCAGAAGTATATCAATTTTTTTGATATTATTGTTAAAGGAGAAGGAGAAATAACCGTAGATGAACTTATAAATTGCATTGAAAACAAGCGGTCATTGAGAGATGTTAAGGGCATAGTCTTCCATGAGAATGGAAACATAGTTAATAATCCTGACCGACCATTCATTCAAGACCTGGATAAACTAAACTATCCTGCCAGAGGAATCTTGAATTTGAAAGAATATCAGCGTCACGCGGAACCATATCTTGATGTCTATCCAGTAGATACCGTTGTAAGCAGCAGGGGCTGCCCTTTTAGTTGCACATTCTGTTCTTCAAAACACTTCTGGAAAAGAATCTATCGGGCAAGGCGACCGGAAGAGGTAGTTAAGGAAATCAAATACTTGATTGACAAGTTTGGAACCAAAGGAATCTTTTTTAGAGAAGACCTGTTTACGGTTTCCAAAAAGAGAGTCCTTGAATTCTGTAAGCTGGTAAAGCCCTTATCTATAGATTGGGCGTGTGAAGCAAGAGTAGGGACTGTGGATGAGGAGATGGTGAAAGCGATGAAGGAAAGTGGATGCAAAGCGATGCAGTTTGGTCTGGAATCATGCTCTGATAAGACGTTAAAACTAATCGACAAGAGAATAACCGTTGAGCAGTCGCTGGATACGATAAAACTATGCAAAAAGTTTGGCATATACGTAGCTGCTTCATTTATGATCGGTTTGCCTCATGAAACTGAAAGCGATATGTTACATACTATTAGAATGTCAAAAACATGGCAATTAGACATTGTCGTTTACAATAGAGTCTTTGCCATTCCCAGATCAGAGCTATATGATTTAGTAAAGAGAAAAGGTTTAGACAGGTATAACCATAATGACATCATCTTACCGGATACGGAGCATGTATCCGCAGATAGGGTTAGTCGGATTTGTAGCAAGGCTCCTAACTGGAAGGCTCGCCTCTGGTACCGGATGCCTCTGTCAATAAGAAGACGTATCAAGATGCATAATAGCTTATACGGTGGGCTTCACAAATGGGCCAAGGACAAAAATACTAGGTGACTTTGCTTATCAGGCCATTATGCAGCAGTCTGAAGGATTCTTAAGTGATAGACAAAATTAGTTTGGCTAAGAACACCCTTTATTCAGCGATTACCTCTTTCACTAGTTTCTTTTTACTTATCCTGCTGATCTTAGCCGGGAGATATCTGGGGAATGTAAACTATGGCATATTTACTTTTTCTCTGGCATTTGTATTTGTGGTTGAGATCTTTACTGATTTTGGGCTGAGTGAACTTTCACAAAGGAGCGTAGCGCGAGATAAAAGTTTAGCAGGTAAATATTTCGGGAATATCCTGATCTGGAAGCTAGTAGTGTCAACACTTGTATTCACTGTACTAGTCCTGACCATAAATTTACTGAAGTCCTCATCTGAAGTCAGATTTACAGTTTATCTTCTGGGTTTTGCCCATATCTTAAGATCCTTTAAAACAAGTTGTCGTACCCTTTTTAGAGCTTTCGAGCGATTCGATCTGGACTGCTTAACTATGTACATTGAGAGGTTATCTCTTTTATTTGCTGGAGCAGTTGTACTTATGCTGGGTGGTGGGCTAATCTCCTTTGCTCTTGTTTTTCTTACGGTTAGAGTCTTCGATTTGGCTTTAACTTTTGGAATTCTGAATTGGAAAATTGTCAAAATTATTCCTCAATTTGATCTTTCCTTTTTGAAGAAACTGCAAATGGAAGCTCTTCCCTTCGGACTATTTGCCGTAATCATAACTCTTTATTCCTATACGGATACAGTGATGCTTTCTTTTATGCGGACGGATGCAGAAGTTGGCTGGTATAACGCTGCCTATAAAATCTATGAAGGATTAACTGTATTTCCTATTATCATCAGCGTCGTCTTATATCCTCGTCTCTCACAACTCTTCCTTCTAAATAAAAAGGCTCATTCTCTTCTTTCCTCCAAAGCGGTTAAGTACGTGTTTGTAATCTCATTTCCTATCATTATTTGTGGAATAGTACTGTCAAAGGATATCATAAATATATTATTTGGAGAAGAGTTCCAGAACTCTGTTGTTGCTTTACAGATCTTACTGCTAGGAGTTGCTTTTGTATTTCAAATTCGGCTTTTTCAGATTATTCTCAATTCAATAGATAAACAGAAAGTAGTTATGTATGTTGGTCTTGCCGGTTTAGTAGTCAATGTTCTTTTGAATTTGCTACTGATACCGAAATATGGCTTTAGGGGAGCAGCAGCTACAACAGTGGCCAGTGAATTGATGGTTTTTATTACTTACTACTTTTACCTTTACCGCTCATATCTTAAAATCTCAATCTGGAAGTTGAGCCTGAAGCCTCTTTTCGCTTCTTTGATAGTGGGCGGTTTAGTCTGGAAGCTCAATACTCTCCCTTTGATTCTATTGTTATTTCTTGTCCTCGGTCTTTACTTCTTTTCGCTATTCTGTTTCAAGGTGTTCGATAGCGAAGAAAAAAATCTTGTCTTTGGACTGATAAGAAGCATAAAAAAAAGAAAACAAGTGAAATGAGCTCTGCATTTAGCATAGAAAATTCTTTTTTTGACAATTCGGACGTGCATACTTATTATAAGATTAAGGGGGTTAATGATGAAGATTCTCTTTATATATCCTGACATTGGCGTCAAAGGGGGAGCGCAAAGTTTTCAATTTGGCATTGCCGTTTTGTCCGCTTTTCTGAAGCAACATGGACACCAAACAGACCTTTATTATATGTACGATAAGTATAAACCGGGGAAAATAGCAGAAAAAATCGAAGCTTTTCAACCCGAATTGATCGGCTTCTCTTCAGTTACAGCTCAATTTAGATATATAAGAAAAATCCTCAATGATGTTCCTTTGGCAAAGAATGTTTTTACTATTTGCGGAGGTCCTCATGTATCTATGGAGCCTGAGTCTCTTCAATCCATTCCCAGGTTAGATGCCATATGTCGAGGAGAAGGAGAGCACGCCTTACTAGAGTTAGTTGAGGCATTGGAAAATAAGCAGGATATTACTAAAATAAAAAATTTGTGGATTAAGAAAAATGGCCGTATTTACCGAAATCCCGCCAGACCCTTTATAGAAAATCTTGATGACTTGCCTTTTCCTGATAGAGAACTTTTTCCTTATCAGTCTGTCATTAACTCTGACTTTGGCACCGCTCTCTTTATGTTCACCCGAGGATGCCCATATAGTTGTTCATACTGTAGTAATGATGCTTTAAGGAAAATTCAGGAAGGTAAATATGTGCGCTTCCGAAGTGTTGATAGTTGTATCCAGGAAATAAGAGAAGTTATCAGCAATTACAAAGTGAAGTCCCTATATTTCAATGATGATATCTTTACTTTGAACAAAAGATTTGTTTTTGAGTTCTGCGAAAAGTATAGGGCTCAAATACATCTACCTTTTGATATCAATGCGCGAGTGGAAACTATTAGCAAGGAAATATGCAAAGAATTAAGGAAAGCTGGATGTCGGAGAATAAGCATGGGCATAGAATCAGGTAATCTATATATTCGTAATAAAGTATTAAATCGAAAAATGTCCAATGAACAGGTTGTAAATGCCTTTTCTATTGCTTGCCAGGCAGGATTGAAAACAAAATCTTTTAATATGGTGGGATTCCCTCATGAAACTTCTCAGCATTTCCAGGATACAATAAAACTAAATGCAAAAATCAAACCCGGTAGCGTTATCTTAAGCATATTTGACCCCTATCCAGGGACTAAATTGGGAATTGAGTGCAGAAAAAAGGGCTGGGTTGATTTCAAAAAAATGCGGAAGGAATTTGTTCCTAAAACCGATACTATATTAAATCTACCTGGTTTTCCCAGGGAAAAAATTTTAAAGTGTTATAAAAAATTTGCCTATGATGTTTATCGAGACCAATCTTTAGTTAAGGCTATTTTTTATCGGATTTACTACTCAAGCTATGGGGAGCAGTTAGTTCGTATTCTTGCTCCCTTTAAGAGGGTTCTTCGCCGTTTAGCAATGGGAATTTAGGTAGATAGAGTGAAACCGGTACGCAGAAAAGTCTGATTCGGGGGTGAGGGAATGAGGCAGAGCAGCAGGTGAGAAAGATTGCGATAGTTAAGTAGAACTTCCAGGGGAAAGAGTTCTTCCCTCTGGTTTTGTTTTTCAGCAGGGAGGTTATTCTATGAGTGAAAAGAATGGGCAAGCACTAAAGAAGAATCAACGGCTGATTAAGCCGAACACCGAACTTCAGGCAATACTGACTGATACTAAAAAATCTGCTCTTGCAAAATATCAGGAACTCTGTATTGGCTCCTCAAATCTATGGTTTTTACTAAAATATGAGCTGATTATAAGTTTATTGTGTCCATTGCCAGGTGCTTTAGGCTTAGCGTTAAGAGGTAAGTTCTTTAAGACTCTTTTAGGTAGAGTGGGTTCAAATGTGGTGTTCGGCAGAAATATTGTTCTCCGGCATCCCCGAAAGATTCATTTGGGAAATAACGTTATCATAGAGGATAATTGTGTCCTGGATGCCAAAGGGAAAAATAATAAAGGTATATTCATCGGTGATAATGTAATAATAGGGCGTAATTGCGGCCTTAGCTGTAAAAACGGCAATCTCAATATTGGCGATAATACTGTCATTAATATAAATACTTTTATCCAATCAGGGAAAAAAGTAAACATTGGCGAAAATGTTATTATTTCAGCTTTTTGTTATATTATAGGAGCTGGAGATCACATAATGACTCGAACCGATATCCCCATAATAGCTCAGGGACGAACTGTTAAGGGCATTATTATTGAAAACAATGTTGTCATCGGGGCAGGGGCTAAAATCAAAGATGGTATAACTATAGGCAGAGATGCTTTCATAGGAGCGGGTGCGGTGGTAACGAAGTCTATTCCAGAGTTCAGTATTGCCGTGGGAATACCGGCAAGAGTGATGAAGACAAGAAAGTAGGATATTTTGTAGGGTTAAAGATATTCCTAGGGCGCGAGGGTATTTTATGAGTTTTGAGAAAGTAACGGTGGCGGTAATTAGCTATAATAGAGAAAAAATACTTAAAGAGTGTCTTTCTGCTATTAAATGCCTGGATTATCCAGATTATGAAGTTATGGTAGTTGATAACCTCTCTACGGACGGAAGTGTCAATTTGGTAAGAGAGAAGTTTCCTGAAGTTAAAGTATTGGAAATGGATGAAAATAGAGGTCCGAATCCGGCACGAAACGTTGCTATTCTTAAATCCAGGGCAAATTACGTTTTTCTGATAGATGATGATACAATTTTAACTTCCCATTGTTTAAGCATTTTAATGAATGCTAGAGATGTAATTTCAGACGTTGCTGTCTGTCATCCCCGCATTGTTTATTATGATGATCGTAGCAGGATTCAACAAGAAGGTGCGGAGATTCATTATATTGGTGCGGCCATTGTCAAAAATGGCGATATGCTTATCAAGAACGCATCTATGGAAAGTATACCCACTGGCGCGGCTAGTGGTGCCCTATTAATTGACAGAGAAAAAGCCTTAGATATAGGTCTTTTTGATGAAGATTATTTTTTTGGATGGACGGACGGGCAATTTACCTTCAGATTGACCGCTTCAGGTTTGAAGTGCCTCAGTGTCCCTCGAGCTATAGTTTATCATAAAATGGCCAAAAGAGGTCTTTCTAAAGCTTTTTATCAGGTTCGCAATCGCTGGTATTTTATTTTACAAATGTATTCCTTAAAGACAATTTTTCTCATTCTTCCGGCATTAATAGTCTATGAATTTTCACTTTTGGGCTATTTAACCATGAAAGGCGTTTTACTCAAATACTTAAAAGCAAATATGGCCGTGCTGCAGGATTTTGGCAAACTAATGAAAAAACGCCAAAGAATTCAATTATTGAAAAGGCTCTCAGATAGGGAGCTTTTGCATACGGGAGAGATTAACATTCGCGAGGACCTTCTGGAAAGCAAATATGTAAAAATTGGTAGAAAACTTCTTAATCGATTTCTTGATTCATATTGGAAATTAGTAAAGGATTTTCTTTGATAGAATTAAGAAACTATTGTTTTCCCATAGTGTTAGTAGTATTAATTATAACCTCAGTACTTTTTATATCAGAAGGTGAGGCTTCTTGTTACTTGAAGGACAGCTCCGGAGAGTCAATTTATTTGGCCGGGTACGGTCCTTACTTGCACATACGCGCTGTCAATTGGGATTATGCTTCCTTTCATACCAAACTGCAAAACCATCATATTAACCTTTATAGGTTATGGCCGTTGCAGGGTTCTTCTAAAGACGAGGATATTATTAGCGGTAAGCATCAGCTAGTTTATACTACAAATAAAAATGGTAAATGTGACCTAACTTCCTTCAATCAAGACTATTGGAATGACCTGAAAGGTTTGCTTGCTGATGCCAGAAGTAAAGGCATCTATGTAGAAATTTCTCTGTTCGATGACTGTAACCTTGAGGCTCATCCTTCCTTTAGGTGGACTCAACATCCTTTCAATAAGGATAATAATATCAATGGTGTTTTTGATTTTGGCCTTAGCGCCGACAATGAACGGGATTTTTATAATCTAGATAATTCTGCTCTTTTATATTATCAGGAGCTTTATGTTAATAAACTGATAGATGAAACCTGGTCATACCCTAATGTCATCTATGAAATTATTAACGAAGGTGATGCAGGAGAAAAATGGATTAGCCATTGGGTAAATTTCATAAATAAGGAATTTGATAGACATACTGCTGATAGGAAGCCGATTACTGCTCACAATGCTTTTCCTACTGATAATCCTATATATTCTGGTTTTGATAACCCTAATATTGATTTAATCAACTGGCATACTCCTGTGGCAGATGCATGGGAAGAATATACCAGGCCGGACTTTATAGAAAGCTTATTCAAAGATCACTCCGGTCTGAAACCTCAAAGTTATGATGAGGGCCCCAGTTTGCCTCCTATCATTACTGATGAAATCCGTATGTATGCCCGAAGGAAAATGTGGTCCTGTTTTGTAAATGGTGGCTATGTTAACATAAAGCATGGTTTGCTGGATAATTACACTGATCCTGTAAATTATGTAGATGAAATCTTGTTAGATTATTTCAAATATTTTGGAAATTTTAGGGTGAATCTCGATTTTGGGGATATGACACCCAATCATGAACTAGTAGTGACTATTCCTTCAGGAGTGGTAACTCACCATACATTGGCTGATCCAGGAGATGATTATGTAGTTTATATGACTGGTCGTGTAGAAGCAGGTGCAATAAGAATGGATATTGTTCTTGAAGACGGATTGTATCTAGCTAAATGGTTTGATCCCAAAAAGGGAGAATTCTTGCCTATTACGCATGAAATAAAGGGAGGAGGGAAAAGATCATTAGAGCTTCCGAAGTTCAACAAGGATATTGTGCTTCATCTAACCAGAAGAGAACCAGAAAAAAACGTGTCTTAAGAAAAAAGAAAGCACTGGGTCATACGAGGCAATATTGTTTCTTAAGAATAAACTGAAAAAAGATAGGCTTGTCAGTGATCAGGATTATGCTCGATATGAATATGAGCTGACAAGGAGAGTTATTATTCCCCTTTTGAAAAGTTGGGGAGTAAATTTTGAGCACAAAAGACTGCTGGATGTTGGATGTGCTTTAGGGGGCAGCACAGTTGCGTTTTGGGAAAATGGAAGCAAATCTGTAGGGGTTGATATCGAAGCTAGATATATAAAGGGAGCTAAGATATTTGCTAAGAAAAAGGAAGCCAACGTTTCTTTTGTCCTGACCGATATCTCCACAAAAAAAGGGAAGGAAGGCTTTAAAGGGCAACAGATTATTATTTTGAGGGATGTCATAGAGCACGTCCCGCCAGAGAGAAGAAAGGAACTCATAGTCAATATAGGAGAAATATTGATGAAAGGAGGTTTTTGTTTTGTCTCTTTCCCTCCTTATCATTCGCCTTTTGGAGGGCATCAACATTGCTTCAAATCTATCAACAGGTTTATACCATATATTCATCTCTTACCCCTTGCACTGGAGCTGGGCCTTATCTCTTTAGACAGAAATGTTAAAAAGCGGGTACCGATAGAGAGCTGGAACAAGTTTTGGGAATGGAGAGCAATGGCTCGAAAAGGAAAAACGACCATTACTTCTTTTGAGAGACTGCTAAGCTTGAGTTGTCTGAATATTATGAAACGAGAACTTTATCTGGTAAGGCCAGTTTTCTTCTATAGATATGGACTGTTCCCTGTTAAGAATTCGTTGTTTGGAAGAGTGCCGGGCTTGAGAGAATTGACTTCTACCGGGGCACTATATTTACTGCGAAAAGATTAGTCAGAGTCTAGAGACCTTTCTGCTGAGAAAGTTTCTCAAGTTTTTTTTGACATAATATTAATAAATACTATAATGTTCATATCTTGAACAAAACCTATGCGCAAGAAATAAATAATTCTGTGATAAGTGATCGAGAGCTTAAAGTAATTGAGGAAATAAGCCGTAATAGAGATCTTACTCAGAGGAAGATCTCTCATGGGCTAGATCTATCTCTGGGTATGACCAACCTCATTTTGAAGAGGCTGGTAAATAAAGGTTATGTAAAGGTCAAGGGGCTGAATAGAAGAAAGGTCCAGTATATTCTTACGTCGAAAGGTTTTACCGAAAAGACAAAAAAATCCTACCGATACTTTTTGAAAACTATCCATTCCTTGCAAGAGATGAAAAAGAAAATTCAGCATCTAGTTTTAATGGAATACGAGAAAGACGAAACATATTTTGTTATTTTGGGGGATGGAGAACTGGCAGGTATTATTGAACTGAGCCTGAAGGATCTAAATAAGAGCGAGCTGGAATATAGAAGAGTCTCTAGGTTAGGAGAGATTAAGAGCGACAAAGCGGTGATATTGCTGGCTGAAAGTAAACCTCAAATTGAGGCAGATTTAAGGCATGGAGTCAACAGATACATTGATGTTTTAGCTGCTATTAGCGGTAGCTAATAACGTTCCAGCCTTTGCAGGACAACCCAAGTATGGAAATTGAAAGTAAGGAGAAAAGACTATGCCTGAAGAAGAGGAAGCGAGCCTGTACGACTGGATTAAAGTGATCAGTAAGAGGAAATGGCTGATAGTTATAGGAACTTTTGTCTGTATTTTGACTGCTGCCATAGTAACTTTTTTTCTTCCCAGGGTCTACGAAACTGGAGCCACCCTGACTATGGAAGGAGTCGATACCCCGGATGTAAAAATTGTCGCTTTTGATATTGCCACTCTTCTTAGCGTATATGAAAGACGAGTCATCCTGAGTGTGGAAGAGCCCGTTACACCGGATATGGAAATCGGTGTTTTTACCGTTCCTACTGGTCTTTGCCTCGATAAGTTCTTTAGCTACCTTCCTGATAACAGAGACCTCAATCTGGAGGTCATTGAGAAACTGGGACTGGCTGAATCCCCCGATGAACTTACCCCCCAAGCATTGAGTCAAATAATCACTTTCAGTCTAGCCACAAAATCGGGAACTATTACCATTAATGTTCGCTACAGCCATGCCCAGAAGGCTAGCGACATAGCCAATACCATGGCAGAAGTGGTTAAGGAGCACTATCGGGTCTTAAACGAAGCTGAAATTATTCGGTCTCGAAACTTTATTGATGAACAGCTTAACCTGGTTGAGGTTAGTTTGGAAGAAGCAAAGAAGAATCTAGAGGAGACTGTCCATATCGATTCTTTGAGAGAAGAGATAAAGACTAGGTCTTCCGAGGAAACCTGGCTAGCGCAGGAGCATCTAAAGATAAAGATGTCCTTGGTTGAACAAGAGGCTAGGTTAGCCAAGGCCAAGGAGGAACTTCAAGAACAGGATAAATTTTATCTTCTATCACAATCTATTATTGAAGACCTTGCTTATGAGGGTGTTTTTGAGAAACTGTCCAAAGAGGATATACTTGCTCTCCAAGGGGTGAAAAGTGAGGCTCAAGAGATCAATCCCGTTTATATGAGTTTGGAAGAGATAGTAGGCAACGCCCGCGTATCCATCGCTGGGGGAAAAACTAAAGAATCCCTTATCCAGCAAAAAATCGAAGAAAATAGGCTTGCTTTAGGTAAACTCCAGACACAGTTGAGCGAGGGAGAACGTGATTGGGAAACTTTTACAGAAGACTATAATCGTGCCAGGGAGGACTATCAAAGTATCCGTAACACTCATAGTGGAGCAGTAAAACTCTTAGCCGCCGCTAAGACGCGCCAGCTAAGAACGTTTGCTACAGCAGGAGTCCCCTCTAAGCCAATCGAGCCAAACACAAAGCGAATTATTTTCATAGCAGCCGTTGTTGGACTCTTAGCTGCTCTTTTCTTAGCATTTTTTCTTGAGTATCTAGCGAGAATGAGAAGGCTAGAAGCAGAATCAAAGAAACAAAAAAACTAAGCCATGAGCAGTGAACTATGAGCTAAATCAGCTTCTGTGATGAAGAATGAGGATTTATGTTATCACCAAGCGGTAGAGAGCTAAAGAAGAAAATTATTAATAGAACTGCCAAAGTGGCAGTGATTGGCTTAGGCTATGTTGGACTACCCTTGGCTATAGAAATCGTAAAAGCCGGCTTCAGCGTTGCAGGGATCGATATAGATAAAGAAAAGGTAGATAATATCAATAGCGGAAAATCATATATCCCCGACGTTACTAAAAAGTCTCTTACCAGATTAGTCTCCCAAAGGAAATTGATTGCTACCAGTGATTACAAAATTCTAAAAGAGATAGACATTGTCAGCATCTGTGTCCCTACCCCTTTAAGGAAAACAAGAGAACCTGACATATCTCACATTATTGACGCTGTCTCTGGGGTCTCTAAATATTTACATCAAGGTCAATTAATAATCCTGGAGAGCACCACCTTCCCCGGGACAACCAAAGATATAGTCTTACCTGTATTGGAAAGGAGAAGCCTAAGAGTAACTAAGGATTTCTTTTTGGTTTTTTCTCCTGAAAGAGTAGACCCAGCAAACAAGAAATATACCGTAAGGAATACACCTAAAGTGATAGGAGGTATTACCGCGCAATGTAGCGAAATAGCTAAGCTTTTCTATGAACAAACCGTAGAAGAAATAATCCTTGTAGCCTCCACGGAGGAGGCAGAAATGACCAAGTTATTGGAAAATGTTTTCCGAAATGTGAATATTGCTTTAGTTAATGAGCTTGCTTTAATGTGTGATAGGCTGGGAATAGACATCTGGAATGTGATAGAAGCCGCTAGAACCAAACCCTTTGGCTTTATGCCGTTTTATCCTGGGCCAGGATTGGGTGGTCATTGCATCCCTGTTGATCCAATTTATCTTTCCTGGAAAGCAAAGACTTATGGTTTTTACTCCAAATTCATTGAATTTGCCGAGGAGGTTAATAGAAGTATGCCCAATTATGTGGCAAAAAAAATCACTGATGTTCTAAATATCCATAAAAAAAGCATAAACGGCTCAAAGATTCTCCTCTTAGGAGTCGCTTACAAGGAAAACGTAGGAGATGTAAGGGAGTCTCCTGCCTTAGACGTTATTGAAATATTGTATCGGCAAGGAGCAGAGATTATTTATAACGACCCCTATGTTCCTCAAATAAAAATAGGTGAAAGAAAGTGGGAATCTCTTTCCTTGAGTGAAAGTTTATTGTCGCGAGCCGATTGTGTAGTTATCACTACTGCTCATAACGACTATGATTATGAATGGATTGTAGGAAATGCCAAGATAGTAGTGGATGCCAGAAATGCTACCAGGAATCTGAAGAATAAAGAGAAAATCGTCAAAATATAATGCAGGTTCAAACAACCTGAGATTGTTCTAAAAACTCTCTTTTTCGAGCAGAATTATCCTACTGTCATTGCGAGGCGAAGCCGAAGCAATCTCAACCCGCTGTTTCGACAAAGTGGAGGAAATATGAATTTATTGGTGACTGGCACGGCAGGTTTTATAGCTTCAAAGGTAACTGAACTTCTGCTAAAGAGAGGCGATAAAGTAGTTGGAGTAGATGATTTAAATGATGCCTACGATGTGCAGCTTAAAGAATGGCGCCTGAAACAATTGGAGGAATTTGAAAATTTCACTTTTCATCGAATAGATATTACTGATTCTACTCAACTTAAACCCCTGTTTGAAAAATCCGATTTTGAGGCAGTGATGAATCTCGCCGCCAGGGCGGGAGTAAGAGCCAGTACAGAGAATCCTTCCCTATATTTAGATACAAACATTATGGGCACACTGAACCTTCTAGAGGTTTGTCGAAAATACAAGATAAAGAAATTTATCCTCGCTTCTACATCAAGTATCTATGGAGAGATGAGTCTCCCTTTTACTGAAGATAAGAAAACAGATTTTCCCCTATCGCCTTACGCTGCCTCCAAAAAAGGAGCAGAGGCATTATGTTACACTTACCATTATCTTTACGGAATAGATATTTCTATCCCCCGCTACTTCACTGTTTATGGTCCAGCAGGAAGACCGGATATGAGTGTCTTTATCTTTAGCAAAAAGATTTATACTGATGAAGAAATTCCTGTATATGGGGACGGGAACCAAAAGAGAGACTTTACCTATATTGATGATATTGCAGAGGGTACCGTTAAAGCTCTAAAGCCCTTAAATTATGAGATTGTTAATCTGGGAAGCGATCATCCGGTAAAATTAAACTATGTAATCAGCCTTATAGAAAATGCCTTAGGTAAAAGAGCCAGGATAAAATATCTGCCCAGACATCCGGCAGATGTTCTTGCCACCTGGGCAGATATAGAGAAAGCTAAGCAACTTCTTTCCTGGAAACCAACTGTAAATATGGAAGAAGGAATCAAGAGAACAGCAGAGTGGCTTTTAAACAATTGGGAGTGGGTAAAGAAGGTAAAAGTGGGATGAAAGAATGAAGAAGGCACTTATTACCGGCATTTTCTTTAACGGTGAAAGTTCTCGCCGGGGAGGAACTTTTGTTTCTCACAAGACTACCCGGGCTATCGCTGCAATTCTCGCCGTTGAAAAATATAATAAGTCTGACCCGGTAAATCTCGGGGCGGGATTTGAAATTTCAATAGAAGATTTGGTCGAGTTAATTGCTAAATTAACCGGTTTTAAAGGAAAAATCATCTGGGATATTTCTAAGCCTGGCGGTCAGCCTCGAAGGCAGAGAAAGAGTTTGGATTTAAAGCAAAAACACCTTTCGAGGAGGGTTTAAAAAAAACGATAGATTGATATAAACAAAGCATAGTCCAATATCACGGTTAAGGCGAAGAAAGATATTGTATGAGTGCTTGTCCTCAACCTTATCCCTAACCTAAACCTCTAGTTTTCATCTGTAATTGCAGAGGGAGGTATAATAATGGATAACAAAGCGTACGAAGAGATTAAGCATAATGGAAAGTTAATCGCTATAATAGTGCGTTCAAGTTATACTTCGGACAAAGTTGTATTTTTCAGTCCCTCTAATTTTTCACAACAACTTGGTTATCTTTCCCACAAAAAAGGGAGCATAATAAAATCACATATTCATAGAAAAATTGATAGAAAAGTAATGCTTACCCAGGAAGTGCTGTTTATGAAAAAAGGAAGGATATTGGTTAACCTATATGCAGAGGATAAAAAATATGTAACAGCCAGAGAACTATCTGCCGGTGATGTAATCTTACTCTGTAGTGGTGGGCATGGCTTCAAGATGCTTGAAGACATAGAAATGATAGAGGTTAAGCAAGGTCCCTATTCAGGTAAAAGAAATGATAAAGAAATATTTGAAGGTATAGAATAATGATACCAGTAAATGAACCCTTGATAGGTAAAAAGGAGTTTGAATATGTTAATGAATGCTTAAAAACAGGTTGGATATCATCGGGAGGTAGATTTATTGAGGAATTTGGGGAAAAATTTGCTTCTTATATTGGTATGAAATACGGAATAGCGGTAAATAATGGAACAAATGCTTTAATATTAGCTCTTAGAGTTCTAGATCTACCAGCAGGAAGCGAAGTGATAATGCCCACATTCACCATAATTTCTTGTGCTTTAGCTTGCATATATAACAATCTTAAACCTGTCTTGGTTGATTGTAAGCCAGACACCTGGAATATGGATATAGCTCAGATAGAAGAGAAAATCACTGAGAAAACTAAAGCGATTATGGTAGTTCATATCTATGGACATCCTGTAGATATGGACTTAGTGGCAGAAATAGCCAAAAAGTATAATCTACATATAATCGAAGATGCAGCCGAAGCCTTAGGAGCAGAATATAAGGGCCAAAAATGTGGAAGTTTTGGAGATGTTAGTTGCTTTAGTTTTTATGGCAATAAGACAATAACTACCGGCGAGGGAGGAATGGTGCTAACAGATGAGAAGGAATTAGCTGAAAAGTTGAGGCGACTAAGGAACTTAGGCTTTATTCCTCAGCGCAGATTCTACCATGAGGAGCTTGGCTATAACTTCAGGATGACCAATATTCAAGCAGCAATAGGGCTTGCCCAATTAGAAAGAATAGAAGAACATATTGATAAAAAAAGGAAAATTGGAAAACTTTATACCGAGCTTCTTAAAAATATTCCTTATCTTCAGCTACCGGTAGAAAAAGAATGGGTAAAGACTATTTATTGGATGTATGGGGTGGTGTTAGACAAAAAAACCAGGATGAATGCAAAGGAATTTGGAAAGAAATTGTTAACAAATGGAATTCAAACTCGGCCATTTTTCTTGGGCATGCATGAGCAACCCGTCTTTCATAAGATGGGGTTATTTAAAGATGGGTCTTATCCTGTAGCTGAAAGGATAGCTAAACAAGGGCTATATTTACCTTCAGGGTTGACACTAAAAGAGGAAGAAATCAAAGAGATAGCGAAGGCTATCGAGAAAATTTTAGAAAGCTAAATCGGTGAATGAGTAAGTGAGTGATGAAGCCGTAGAGCGAAAAGGATGTAGAGATATATAATGGTGCGATGAATTGAAAAAGAATGCAAATATGAATGCAAAACCAGATTATGTCTTAAAAGATTTATATACTGCAAGTCAAATAATAAACAAAACATTGAAATCCTTGGAGTGCGGCTAATATGGAACTCTTAGTAACCGGAGGAACAGGTTTAGTGGGCAATGCTTTACAAAAAGTATGTCCTGAGGCAATTTATGTAAGTTCAAAAGACTATGATTTGATGAAGGAAGCTGAAGTTAAGGCAATGTTCGAAAAATACAAGCCTGCAAACGTTATACATCTGGCTGCAAGAGTCGGGGGTATTATAGATAATATGAATCATCCCGCTCAGTTTATTTATCAAAATATTTTAATGAATACCTATCTTGTTCATTATGCTAATAAATATAAAGTTAAGAAATTGATAGGTTTAATAAGCAATTGTGCCTACCCAGATAAAGTTGAAAAATATCCTATGGTAGAAAATCAATTACACGATGGACCGCCAACTGTCACAAACTTTTCTTATGCCTATTCCAAACGTACATTAGAAGTACAGATCAAAGCTTATAGAAGCCAATACGAGTGCAATTATTTCAGTGTCATTCCCTGCAATTTATACGGCCCCCATGATAAATTTGATGAGAATAAAAGTCATTTTCTAGTAGCTTTGATTCGTAAAATTTACAACGCTAAAAAAAATAAGAGAAGAATCATAAGACTTTTAGGCACAGGCAAACCACTGAGACAATATTTATATTCTGAAGACTTAGCTGAGATACTTCTGTTATTATTAGAAAAGTATGATGGTGAGGGACCTGTTAATATAGCATCTAAGGAGAACCTCTCAATAGCACAGATAGCTAAAATTGCTTTAAAAGCAACCAAATCATCTAATCTTGAGTTGGTATTTGATGAATCATCCCCGGATGGTCAATATAGAAAAGATCTGTGTAATGACAGATTGTTTAATATAATCGATAATTTTAGGTTTACATCTTTGTCAGATGGAATAAAAAGAACGTATGAATGGTTTAAAGAAAAAAAGGAAAAATATGGATAGAGAAGATTTAATAGAATTTGAAGAAGAAATAAAAGAGTTGTTTCTTGATAAAAAAATAAGAGCTCCGGTTCATTTAGCAGTTGGCAGTGAGGATCCTCTCGTAGATATATTTAAGAAGATAAAAAAAGATGATTGGGTATTTTCGACACACAGAAGTCATTATCATGCACTTCTTAAAGGTATAGATAGGGAGTGGTTAAAGAAAGAAATACTTGAAAAGAGAAGCATACACATGTATAACAGGGAGCATAAATTCTTCACATCAGCTATAATGGGCGGTATTTTGCCAATTGCAGTTGGTGTAGCTACGGCCTTAAAGAGAAAGAAAGTGAAAAATAAGGCATGGGCCTTTGTTGGTGATATGACTGCTGAGATGGGAATATTCCATGAATGCACGAAATACGCAGCAAGACATAACTTACCAATCGTTTTTGTAGTGGAGGATAACGGACTAAGTGTTAACACCCCAACGCAAGAGGTGTGGGGCAAAAGCAAATCTAAACCAAAAATTATAAGGTACAAATATAAGAGGAAATATCCACACCAAGGGTGTGGCGTATGGGTGGTAACTTAAATGGCATATAAAGATGAGTTGACAAAGGCCATGGAATTACTTGCCAAGTATAAGAGAGTTATATTTCTTGGGCAAAATATAGTTTATCCAGGTAGTATTATGTCTTCGTCGCTTCAGGGAATACCAAATTCAAAAAAGATAGAGCTTCCATTAATTGAGGATGCGCAAATGGGAATGTCATTAGGACTATCCTTAGAAGGATATATACCGGTTTCCATCTATCCGAGAATAGATTTTCTCATAATAGCCATAAATCAATTGGTGAACCATTTGGATAAGATAGAAGAAATGTCTTACGGCCAATTCAAACCTAAAGTAATTATAAGAACTACAATTGGCAGCACCAAACCACTTTATCCTGGATTACAGCATTGCTCGGATTATACAGAGGGGCTTAAGCATATGTTAAAGAATGTGAAAGTTATAAAATTAACTCGCAGTAAAGATATAGTTCCAGCATACAAGTATGCTTTGAATAGAAAGGATGGAAAATCTACTTTGTTAATAGAAGTAGCAGATTTATATTCTAATCCGTAGAGGTAAAGATAAAATGAAAATACTGGTTACTGGAGGAGCTGGGTATATTGGGTCCATATTAGTTCCTGAACTACTTAAAAAAGGACATGAAGTAATAGTTATAGATAACTTTATGTATAATCAGACTTCATTATTGGATTGTTGCTATGATGAAAAATTAACTGTTGTTCGTGGAGATGCAAGAGACAAAGAACTTGTTTCTAAATATTTAAAAAATGTGGATGCGATTTTCCCACTTGCTTGTTTAACGGGGGCGCCATTATGTGAAAAAGATCCTATCGCCGCTAAAACCGTTAATTTTGATGCTGTGAAAATGATATTAGAGTTGCGAAGCAAAGGTCAGATAATTATTTTTCCTACCACGAATAGCGGATATGGAATAGGCCAGAAGGATATTCACTGCACTGAAGAAACACCTCTAAATCCTATATCCTTATATGGCCGATTAAAAGTGGAATTGGAAAAAATACTTTTAGAAGCTGGCAATTGTATCACCCTGCGACTTGCCACGGTATTTGGGATTAGCCCACGTATGCGCCTCGATCTCCTGGTCAATGATTTTACCTACCGTGCGGTTACCGATCATTCTCTCGTTCTTTTTGAGTCTCATTTTAAGAGGAATTATATACACGTCCGTGATGTGGCAAAAGCGTTCATGCACTGTCTTAAAAACTTCGATAAAATGAAAGACGAATCCTACAATGTCGGATTAAGTGATGCTAATTTAAGTAAGTGGGAACTTTGTGAGGAGATAAAAAAACAAGTTTCGAATCTTTATTTTGTAGAAGCTGAAGTAGGAGAAGACCCAGACAAAAGAGATTACATCGTGAGCAATGAAAAGATTGAATCTACCGGCTTTAAGT
>SDBT01003532.1_pt1 | contig 26983 bp, 34 predicted proteins | sample 2277101 | NCBI WGS metagenome assembly SDBT01 (sample SAMN10404973, study PRJNA504765) | marine sediment metagenome | isolation source: marine sediment core GS10_PC15, 103 cmbsf | place: Arctic Ocean: Southern Knipovich Ridge | collected 2010 | reverse complement strand
ACACCACCAATAGCGATGGAACCGATGGTCCCCCACCACATCATGTAGCCAACGTCGATAAACCCCCGTTGCGCCTGACTCATATCGGCTACCATGCGCTTTTGCCGGGCTAATTCTTGCTTGGTGAGAATCGCCATCGGGAGATATTCCGCCGGGAGCATGGAAGACACCACAAAGTGACGCACCACGTTCCATTGGGCGTTTGACTGCTCCCGACTCATTACCATGTCTTGGAGGCTCGGTGCGTGTCTCCCAGCGGTACTGCCGTCCGTGGGCGCATCGCCTTCGCCCATTCCCTCCGGGAAATCGTAACCTTCCCCAGGGCCATCGTCAGGGTTTAATTCTTCAGGGAACATTCTTTCTTCGTCGGGCATTTACCCTCCAGGGTTTGTCGGAGATAAGGTAATAACTACGTTAGGTTCTTTTACGCTATCTCCGACATTTATATCTAACACTTTGGTCAAAGTTTAAGGTTTTGTTTACTGCAGCATTCCACTCTAGCTCGTAATCAACATCAAGAAAACCAGTATCCCCAGGCCAGTCGCCGCAATTCCCAGAGTGGAAATCGCTTGAATTTTCGACTGCGTGCTGGGTGCTGACTTTAATTCTTCGATTATGTCCCTGGACTGCACTTGCTCGTACAAAGTGGTCGCTCTGTCGATCTCAGGGGCATACTCGGGCGGCTCCGGCGGCGTAACGTCTTTGTTTCCGTTGACTCCCTTGTTTAGAGCCGCCATTTGCGCCCCAAACATCCGCTCAAGCTGCTGTGCGGCCATCATATCGACTTGGGCCTTGGGGACACCTTTCAAATTGGTATGGAAAAGGGGAATGAGGACGCTTTTTTGGTCTATTCCATCCTCTTCCATCACTGGCATCCCTTCGGAATCGAATTCAGCGACCCGGCGAATCATCCAAAGTGGCGGAGACATCAGGTAGATGTACCCCTTCCACCATCCCAGAAACACTCCAGGGATCACAAAGCCTATGACGGCGAAAATTGCCGCCATAATCGTGCCTAGCTGGGCGGCGTAGAGGATGCCAAAGCCAACGGCGAACCCAATGGCCCCGCCAATGAGCATAGCCAGCAGTCTGGTAGGCCCTACGTCCGGCGTGAACCGGCAATCGCTGTTGAAGTTGTAGAAAAACTCCCGGTAGGGCAGGCTAAACCGCCAAACGGAGTGGTAGATTTCATCAAATAGAATGCCCTCTTCCCGGTGATTCTCGGTCCTGTACGCCTCTGGAATCCCCTCTTCCTCGGTTAATGCCTCCCTTGCTTCGGCATCAACTAAGCCAGAGGCATCTTTGGCTCCACTGTCAGGTGCTTCCCTGTTAACTTTCAACGTCATTCTTTAACCTCCACCCATGAAGATGTTTTTCTGCTGGAGGACGATTAGAACGATAGCCATAGCCGCCGCCAGGAACACAAAGGCACCAATCGCTAGGGTAGCGGTAGCTAGAGGGTGGTCACCGGAACTTCTGGTGGCTACGGCCTTTGCAGCTTGAACCCCTTCCTGATAATGGTCCACTCTTTCCATGCTTCGCCGTTGAAGATTAGGCATCGGTTCAGGGGTGAGCGGCCAGATAGCGTTGTCTTCGCAAACCATGTGAACGTGCTTGACGATAGGCAGCGGCGGCGGCGGCGGGGCGTCTAGAAGTTCCAACGCTGTATTTAGAATCACCATTTCCCGGACATCAAACACCGCCCCTTCCATTAGGGAATGAGCCTGATGGTCCTTATCGTTGACTGCGAACAAAGGTAGTGAGGGGCGAAGGGCGGCTGTTCCCTTGTGGTAGCGCCGGTCTGCCGTTAGGTAGATTATTTCGATGTCGTTTGCCATCTTTGTTGTTGAAACTCCTAAATTCGATTTCGCCGGTTTCCCAATTGATGAATTCAATTCCGATTAAAGGTTTTCCATCCCCGAAGTGGATCAAGAATAATTTAGCCAGCCGGGTCAAGTACATCGAAGACGGTCTTTTCATCCCGGAAGTCCAGTGGTAACCCGTGGCCTTATCATAAATACCCATCAAGGTGAACAGGTGGTACTCACTGATTCGGAAAGTCACCGCTGCTTCTTTGATGACCCGACTTGTTGCCCTGGCATTCAAATAGGACTTCGGGGTAACCCCATCATTCCAAGTTTCCGTTTTGAAGATTCCAGGAGGGATAGGATCATATTTCTTTTGTAGTGGTAGTTCTTTTTCTGGTAAGTCCGTCATAATTGTTTAGGGGTCACCGTTTTGGAACAGTTACCTGATTTCCTCTATATAATAATATACTTCTGTCCCTTTTAGAAGACATATGTCCACTAGGGGACATCGTTGACATAGCTAAAACGCCTTGTATCATGGTCCCATGCGAGTTGGAGCCGCTGCCGGGTTGATCGGCGCAATTGTTGTTGGCATCCTGATGATGACCCCACTGGAAACACTCATCGGCAGCATCAATACGACTGCGACAGGACCGATAAATACCGCTGTTGGCAGTCTCAACTTCTTGGTCCTCCTAATTGTTATCCTGGCTACAGTTGCTCTGATAGCTGCGGTAATGCACCGGACGGGCCGATAGGTTGAGGTAGAGCAAGGCTTAGTCTCATCGCTAAAGGAGATTCAGATGACAAGTGGAAGTAGGAACATTACTCAGATTATCTTGGGCGTTATCGTCCTGGTAGTCGGTCTAGTCCTGACCACGGTGATTTCCGACCAGACCTCCACCATTGGTTCTTCGGCGTCCCTCGGTTCCTTCGCAGGAGCTAGTGCGTTGTTGGACTTGGTGCCTTTGGTCTACGTTGCCGCCGTCGTTCTCATTGCCGCTCAACTGATGACCACCGGCGCAGGCATGGGTGGACTTGGTGGTGTGGCTCGATCCGTTCGTGGCCGCAAGTAAGCTAGCGGGCCGACGAAAACTCGCTTAAGAGTGTCAAGCATATTTAGGGCCGGTGGATTCCTCCCCCAAGGAGTGATTCACCGGCCCTAAGTGGTATATTGGGTCTATGAAAGTATTGCAACGCCCCCATGACCTTCTGGTGATTTTCCTCGGCGTCTTCACACTTGCTCTCACCTTTAGATTATTCCTTGCGCTCACCCATGCCGGATTCCTTGGAATTGATGGGGGGGCATATTTCTTGTCTTATTTGGCCGTTCTTGGCTATGAAGTCCCAACCATAGCATTTCCCCGGCCCCCATTGGCCCCAGGATGGTTGCTGGTGCCTTTTGTCGAGATTTGGGGCATTGATATCGGTTACAAGATTTGGAGTGCCGTGTTTAGCGTCCTACCGGCCATTCCGGTCTACCTGTTAACCCGGCAATTAGTTCCATCCCGGCAACATTGGCCTGCCTTACTCGCTGCTAGCTTGATTTTGGTCGATTTCAGCCACATGGAAATGATGGTTACCGGGTCTTTACCGCTAATCGGGTTCACTTTCATTGCGTTGGCGATGTGGGCTATGAATTGCCTGGCAACCGTTGACTTTAAGACGGACCATTTTCTCAAAATTACGGGGGTGGGTGTCCTTTTTGCACTCTTCGTTGGAATAATCCCCTTCATCAACCAAACCAGTGCCGGAATAGCTGTAATCATGCTCCCGGTCTACTTTCTTGCCTTGGTTTGGTTCCAAAAGGCCAATGATGACCGAAAGGAAATGGTGATTCTCATAGGGATTTTTGGCCTCGGGGGGTTCCTACTGGGAGTGATGGCGTTGCCCTGGTATATGCAAGTCTTGCCGGGGAATGGGATGCTCAAATATCCCGGCGCAGTCCTTTTCTTGACCGGACCTTTCGATATGTCATGGATTCAGATGGGAATATCCTGGTTTATGGGACTTTGGGTGCTTCGGAAAGCCAGCGACTACCGCATCAAAGCCTTGGCTATCATCTTAATTCTTGCCGGAACCTTAACGGTGTTCCTATCGATGGACGAAACCATCATCAATATCTTCTACCGAAGTCGATATTTCTTAGCTATACCGCTTATGGTGCTAATCGCCTGGGCGATCCACTCAAAATGGGAGCCGCTGCCCTTAAACCATGACCCAGTTCTCTATGCTGGCATCGGACTTCTCTTTGTGGCTTTGGTTCTAGGGAACATCTGGATGTTTGACCGGCAGGCTAGTTATTCTGACATGGTGCTGCCAGCTACGTTGACAGCTATGGAGATGATTGACCATGACCCCGAAGAGAGAAGCATTATCACTAACACTTACTCTCTGGCGCATTGGGTTGCTGCTATCAACCGGGTTGAGACTCACCACACCTGGAATAATGCGCCGCCCATCATTTGGGAAGAGACTGACCTTCAGGTCCGGTGTGTCTTCGGTTGGGTGCCGAATTGCGATCAAGAAGAAGCCGCTACCAAGCTGGAAGCGGGTTATGTCTTGATTGATACTCGGTTTCCAGACTACAATGACCGGGCATTGCCTATTTTCGGTGCGCCTGAAGAGATTTGGGACACCTTGGGTCGGCAAAAAAACTTGGAATTGATGTTTCAGGAAGATACAACTCAGTTATACCGAATTCGGTAAGGAGAGGTAGGACCATGACTACTCCAGCAGTAGGTGCATTAACTGGCATGATCCCGCTTGTGGTAGCCGGTGGAGTGGCGAGTAGATTCGCCCGGAATATGTCTCCGGCGGAAAGGGAAGAACGCCGCCGCAACTTCCGTAGGCGGTTCCAGCAGAAGAAACGGCCCGTTCTCAAAGCTAAGACCACTAAGAAACGGGCTAAAACGCCCAAGTCCACTCAGTTTAAACGGAGGAAGTTCTAATGGGTTTCGGTGGACTCAGGCGTTTAGGTGGTGCGCTCAAGATTGGCGCGGTTGGAGCCAAGTCCGGGACGTTCAAAGCAGGGGGCGCTCTTAAAAGTGGTGCGTCAGGGGCTAAATCCAATATTCAGTTTGACCGCGCCAGATTCAAGGCGTTTAAAGAGAATCAAGCTATCCAACGAGTAGCTGAAAGAGAGAAAATACTTTCAGACGCCAAGGCAATCCAGAAACGTGGTGGAAGCAAGGTTTCGCTAGCCATTGGTAAGCCCGGTCCAATTCGCGCCAAGATCAAGAGGTTAGAAGCACAACTTGAGACGGCCAAAAACCAACGGAGCCTGGCAGAAAAGCAAATACGCTCGGCTTCAGGGGACCGGAAAGTCTTGCTTCAAGCCGAACAGATCAAACTTGGCGACAAGGTAGAAGAACTTCGCCATCAATTGAAACAAGAGGACGCCCTGCTAACCATAGCCGTTAGGTTTGCCCCGCCGCCCATCCAGCGCAAATCGACGGCACCTCGCCGCAAAACTACCCTTAAAAAGGTAGCCAAGAAGCCCCTCAAGTTAGTGAAACCCAAAGTTAAAACCCTGGTTAGAAAACAACCATCAAAGGCGTCAAGTAGTCGGCCAAGGTAAGTCAGGCAGTTGCAAAAGGAGGTATCTGATCATGCCGCATCCCGGCAAACGGGGAAAAGCCCCACATTCCAAGAGAAAATTCAAACAACTGAAACGAAAACCCACCACCAATTGGCCTCATTTTGTGACTGGATTTCAAATTCAGCCTCATTTTACGCCTAAACGCCGCCGCCCACACGACTATTCTGTCTCTCCGACCAGGCTGACCACTGGTTTGAGATTGGGTCGGGGATTCCACGCTTAACAAAACCTAGCCATACTTTAATACGAGGAGAGGACGCCATGCCAGGATTAGGACATCCATACAGATTCAAAGTAACCACTTCCCGCACCGTTATGACCTCTGGTAGGACCATCAAGCAAGCGAAGCTGAAAGCGGTCAAGAAAGTTCTTAAAGGCCGATCCCGGAGGGGGACCACGGTTACCCGCCTCAAACGCTAGGAGACTAATTGCTTCGGACCCTCAACTTACCTGTAGCCGCTCTACATTTGAACGTCAGTTCGGCCTTGTCGGAAGCCAAGACGGACTGGCGTTCTCATGTGGCGGCTATCGCCATGTCAACCGCCGGACTACTCCAGCTAACCGAGTTTGAGTTCCGGTCCCCTCTTCTGGTCGCTTTGTGGGGTTCGATAATCGCCGGGATTATAGTCGCCGCCAGCATGGATATTCAGGTCAGGCCGCTACGGTCTTTCCGAATCTGTCTCTGGATTGTCGTTGTCTGTGGCTGGATTGCTATTCCGGTGTCTGCTTTGACCGGCGGAAACCTGCCTCAGACAATCAGCTTGGCTATCTTCCTGCTTCCAATGCTCTTGTACTTCCGCTACGGGCAGTACCAGCAACTAGACCGGGTAATGTACTGGATGATTCCCGGCCTATTCTTACACTCGGGTTGGGCGTTGTATGAGGCCCTCGTAATCGGCCAGCACCGAGTCCAGGGGCTTTCGACCAATCAAAACGCCGGTGCCGGGATTCTAGCCTTTGCAATCATCTATTTTGCGTCCCATCCAAAGCTGAAATGGATTACTCTTCCCATGATTGCAGCTTTGCCGTTCTTTGGGAGCCGGTGGGTTACCGTGGTCACCGTGGGAATGGTGGTCTTGATTTTCGCCTCTCGATATGTTCCGTGGAGGTATCTGATATTCGGCCTTATCCTAGCTGTGGTTTTTGCTTTTACCTTTGGGAATCAGTTGATTATAGATTCCTACCGGATTGAAGGGAGGGACGCCAGAGACCACCGAAGCGATGCCATAAGCCGAATGTTGCCCCAGGATGGCGACGGAACCATCTGGCGGGATTTGTTGATCCCTTCTGGCTTTCTAAACACCGGGATTCATAGTCTCCCGATACGACTGGCAACGGAGTTTGGAATCTACAGTGGAGTGGCTTTCATAGTCTTAGGTGGGATGGGGTTGTGTAGGAAACCTAGATACACTTCAGCCTGGTGGATGTTGTTTATGAGTCTGGCCCTTTCGGTGATGTACTATCACACCTGGGTCGGCCCGATTGCTATGTTCTGGTGGGTACCGTTGGGAGTGCGCCATTCGGAGATTGCAGAGGCAAAAGAAAAGGCCCGATTCAGAGGCAAAATAGAATCGGACCCTCTCAAACATGAGGCAACCTTGGTAACCAGTCAACCGAAACCTAGGGAGAATACCATTTTAGGGGAAATTGTGCAAGTCAGGGAACAGGAGTAAACTCACGCCATGACAAATCAGAATCAACCGATTGAGACGATCCAGGACGGCTATGATCGACCTTCTGAGGCAGAGTTAACCAAGTACGCTCAGGATTTCATGCGGGTGAAGTACACGCCGAAAGAAATCCGAGACTTAAAAGCCTGTGGCGACTTCCAGATCATCGTTGACGGCAAAGTCGCCGCCTGTGAACGGGTTGCCAGCAACATGATAGAGGATCAAGCGATATTCCCACCGCAAGCCTGGAATTGGGCCATTAAACAAGAGATTTTAGAAATAGACCCCGACTAAACAGGGGGAAGGAGAGGTTATGCAGCCACGTACCAAGCTCACAAACAAGAACAGGTTCACCAAGAGCAAGCTGCAAGAGGTTACAAGCGCAGGGCAAATCGTCAACATGAGGTTGACCAAGAAACAGCTAGAAAGCCTCGGCGATGACGATATCGCCCGACTCAGCGCACTACTCAGCGATCCATCCACCACTCACCGGCGACTGGCAGCAGTCGCCAAAAGCATTGCCCGAGATAGGTCTAGAGCCGCCAAAATGGTGGCCCCGGAGGTTGCGACCACCACGGCGCAACTACGCCAGCAAGTAACCTGGCACCGAAAGCCCACCCGAAACGACTTCATGGGAGTGGACGTTCCCGAAGGGAGCAAAGCTACGCCGCCCACCGTCGCCGCTCGTAAGCGAAAGGCTCGGAAAGAGGCTGGATTGGTCCCGGCTGTGCTGGAAATCCCAAGTATCGCCCCGGAAACCGTAAGTAAGCCTGCCAAAACGCCAAGTAAGGCAATCAAGGTGGCAGCCAAGTTACGCCAACCTTTCCGGCCAGAACGTGAGGCGATGCACGTATCGACCCGAGTGGATAAATTCGGTCCTTCTCTCAGTGAACTAACAGGTACGGCCCAGCTTACCCCGGCGATGATTGCCAAAGCGCGAAAACTAGGTGAGGCAACCGGGGAACGCGGAGGCATGGGATTGCCTTCCCTTGACGATGATCTGAGTCTAATCATTGACAGTCTGGGAGAAGATTTCCGGGAAAGCGATGTTGACGACCTCCAGCAAGCCTGGACTGACGGCTTCGATGAAGAGGATGATCGCCCGGAAAACATGCGGAAAGCAATGGACGCTGGCCGGGAGTCCATTCATGGCGGGAATCGACTCCCAGAGAATGACCCAGAGTTCCTGAAGCTGACTCTTGGTGAGAGTGCTGGTGAAGCTCAGGATATGGAGGAAATGTGGGAGCAAGGCAGGGAGAAAGCCTTGAAGGAAAGCCCCGCCGTCAAAGCTCAGTTGCAGCTAGGTGGACCGCTGCCAGAAGAGGACATTGAGCCGAAGGAGACTATCACCCCGGCGCAACTGGACCCGTTCCTATTCCCTAAGTCTTTCCCGCCTGTTGCCCAAGTGGAAGTGGCAAAGCCAAAGTCTCCGAAAATAGAGGCAAAGGAAGGGGCATCCATTATCCAGACCCCTACTGGCCGTTACCATTTCGTAGGGAAAGTTCCCGCTGCCCTATCCTTCATCAACGCAGATGGGGTCACCCCGGCGACTGACGATGAAATTGCCAGGGCTAAACAGTTTGGCCCTGGGTTCATCAAGACCATTAAGTCTCGGACTTTCACTACTCAAGAAGAGGCAATCGCCGCCCAGGATGCTTTGATCGCTGACCGTGACAAAGTGGAAGATACCAAGTCTATTGAGGCAGAAGTGGCCCCTTTGGAAACGGTCATTGAAAAGGCCCCGCCGGGTGGGTTTAACCTGGGTGATAAGATTGCCGATCTTACCGTTGCCGATGTTCCTGTCGGCACCAAATGGGCGTCACCAATTGGAGAACGGGAAGTAGTCGGCCATGTAATCCATAACGGCGAACCTGCCGTTCAGGTTATGAGTGGAGCATCGAAGTTCCCTACGATTGTTGATATTTCCAAACTAAAATCCTTCATTCGTGCAGATACTAGAGCCACGAAACAGAAAGAACTAGAAGAGACTAAGCCAGCGGAGAAAACCGAAGCTGAAAAGGCCAAAGAGCAAGAGGCTAGGGACGTATTCTCTGGCAAACCCATTGCGCCCAAGGCCGTCCGGGAACCCTTCCCGACTACCAGTGATGAAGGCCGGGAGAGACTCAAGGCCAATTTTGAGAACCTTCTAACGTCAGGCAACGAGTCCGACGCCTTAAAAGCCGTCCGAATGATGCCTGACGGGATGACGGTTAAATTCGGCAGCATTGTTATCACCAAAACCGGGCTAGACACCTGGGGGAACATCGGCGCGCGCATCCAGATGACTCCCCAGGAGATGATTCAGAACCCGGACATCCGGGAAGCTATCTTGTGGGACACCCTGAAGATAGACCGTGAGCCTGTGGCTGACGTGCAGCCCTCCGCAACGGAAATAGCACCCTCAGAGCCTTTCCCGTCTTCCACGCTGGCTGTAAAGCCCAGGGAGACAGGAAAGGTTGAGCTAAAACTTGACCCGACGAATCCAAATTTCCGGGAAGTCAAAGACCAAATTAAGAAATTGGGTGCCAGATGGAACAGGACGCTAGTAAAATGGACCAATGTTCCCAATAACATTGTGGACCCGTTCATTCTGAACAACGTGCTGGTACTCAAGGGTGAATTCCTGACTCCGGTTGGAGAGCTACCGTCCGGTGACGCCCCGGTGACGCCGAAAGAATTACCTGCGCCTTCGATAGTCCGGGAAATCGAAGACACTCGGCCTGCGCCTTCGATAGTCCGGGAAATCGAAGACACTCGGCCTGCGCCTTCGATAGTCCGGGCAGAATCCATGACCGAACCAAGAGTAGCCGAACCCACCGTCCCGATACAGCCTGCCACCTCGTCAGTTAAAGCTACCAGAAGGAGTCAATTGGAATCTGCTCCAATAGGGGCAATTCTTAAAAACCGTGACGGCGATATGTTTGTTAAAACCTCCACCGGCCAATGGAATGGCCCCGGTGTGACCGTTACCGACGCGAACATAGCAAGAAACGAATCCGAGTACGATTGGGACGGCATTAAGATGCCTCAACGATTTGCTGAATCCACTGAAGGAATTCGGCTATCCACGCTAGCAAAGCCACCAGAGGTTTTGCAGGGGGAAATAGTCGCCAGCCAGGTGGAGGCGGGACAGGCTACACAGGTGGACCCGTCCCCGGTGCTGGCCGGTGATGATATTGTCCTCCACGGCGACAATGAATTCGCTCTAGCTAGTTCCGCTCAAAGATTTGACGCCAACTTAGACGCTCTAAGAGTGTTGAAACACCTGGAAGAGACAGGCCAGAAGGCCGACGCCACCCAGCAAAGGATTCTATCCAAGTATTCCGGCTTTGGTGACAGTGGATTCAGTGGCGCATTTGGCGGCAGGAATGTCGATGCATCTTGGATTGCTCGGGGAAATGAACTTCGAGAACTGACCACCACGGACCAATTCAACCAAATTCAGCAATCCCGACTGGACGCCTTCTATACCACACCCGAAGTAGTCGGGTCTATGTGGTCTGGACTAGAACATTTGGGCGTCAACAACCTAGCAAATCCTCGGATTCTTGAACCCGCCGCCGGGAGTGGTCGATTCTTGGGACTCCAGCCTGTGGAATTGGCCGCTAAATCCCGGCGCACCGCCGTTGAACTGGATGAAATGTCCGGGAAAATCCTAGAAAATCTGTATCCCAACGCCGCCGTTTTTGGTGGAGTGGGCTTTGAAAACGCTCCCATCCCGGAGAATAGCATCGACGTAGCCATTTCCAATGTTCCCTTTGGGACTAGCAACGTATCTGACATCAAGTTAGGAAAGAAAGGCAAGAAGTTCCTGACCACTCAGGTTCACAACTACTTCTTCGCCAAAACCATGACCAAACTTCGCCCCGGTGGAGTCATGGCCTTTGTTACTTCCCACGGCACTCTAGATAATCCGTCCGAAAGCGGTATTAAATTCCGGCAATGGATGGCGGATCGAGGCGACTTGATTGGAGCCTACCGACTGCCCAAGGGTGCATTTAAGGACACCCAGGTAGTTACAGATGTCATCTACATTCGGAAACGGAAGGCCGATGAAGCTCCCGGCGACCAATCCTGGGTCAACACCACCCAGGTTGCCATTCCTGGGGAACGGTACGGCACTCCCTACACCGCAGAGAAGCCCATAAACAATTACTACATCCAACACCCGGAAATGCTGCTAGGAACTGCCAGCTTGTCCGGGAGTCAATACACGGGAGAGGAATACGCCTTAGACCCTCTCCCTGATAAACCGTTGGCTCAGTCGATGTCCGAAGCTGTTGCCCGGTTGCCGAAGGGTGCCATCGACACTACGGACCCCTCGCTGGAAACCAACCGGAGCAAGAGGACATTGACTCGGGCTAACGCTCGGGATAATAGCTTTGTTCTCAATCCTGAAGGCCAGCTTGAAAGAGTCAGCGGCCACACCGTAGTCAAAGCCGACTTGGGAACTGATGATGCCAAGGCGGTTATTACCATGCTCGGGATTCGGGATGCGGCCCGGAAAGTTCTGGATGCCCAGCTAAGAGAGGCCGAAGACGTTGACTTGCTACCTCTTCAGGCCGACTTGAATGCCCAATACGACGCCTTTGTTAAGAAAGGTGGCGCACTCAATAGCCGCAAAAACGTCACCTTGATGGACGATGATCCCGACGCACCGTTCCTACGGGCGCTGGAACGTCAGAAGAAAGTCAACGGTAAAACGACCACCCAGTGGGAGAAGATGGACCTCTTCACCCAAAGGGTCGTCAAGGGAACACCCAATCGGCAAATTAACAACGCTACCGACGCCATGACGGTCACCCTAAACGAGTCCGGCACTCTGGACTTTGACCGCATGGGAGCATTGACCGGGCAAACACCCGAAGACGTCCAGAAAGAATTGGCTGAATCGGGTGCGATTTTCAACAATCCCGCCGGTGGATGGGAGACAGCCGACGAGTACCTGTCTGGTAACGTCCGGCAAAAACTGGCGACGGCTGCTATCGCTACCAAGAGCAACCGGGCATTTAGTGCCAACTTCGTAGCCCTGAAGGATGTTCAGCCAGAAGAATTGGCACCTAGTCAAATATCCGCACGAATCGGTAGCCCCTGGATTCCCGAAGAGGACATTGACGAGTTTGTTCGAGAGACTCTGGATGTCGGCTTTGGCCGGACTCGGTACTTCCATCGCTTGGAAACCACTGGCGACTGGATAAGGTTGACTGACGGCCCCATTCGCACAAGGCAATCCATTTCCGCCACCTATGGTGTTCCTGGAATGGAACCTGGGGAAATCGTTGACCGCCTACTGAATAGCAAGGCTATTACGGTCAACATGACGGTCCTTGACGCCGAAGGGAACGAAAAGCGGGTTAAAGACCCCAAGGCGTCAGCCGCCGCCCAGGGCAAAGCCGACCTTCTCAATGAGAAATTCCGGGAATTCATTTGGGAGAAAAGTGAAGCTCGGGCGGAAAGGTTGGCAAAGCTCTACAACGAGACTTTCAACAACATTCGGACCCGAGAGTATGACGGTTCCCACCAGACCTTCCCTGGCATGTCCACTAAGTGGGAACGTCAGCTACACAAGCACCAAAGGGATGCCATTTGGCGGTCAGTCACCGATGGGACTACCCTGCTGGCCCATGAGGTTGGCTTCGGAAAGACTGCGGTAATGGTAGCCGCTGGCATGGAAATGCGCCGGTTAGGAATGGCTCAGAAGGTAGTTTACGTGGTCCCAAAGGCCACTCACCCGCAATTCCAGCAGCAGTTCCGGGAGATTTACCCTTACGCTAAGGTTCTGGCCCCGTCAGGTAGTGACTTCAATTCTAAAAATCGGCCTGAAATGATGGCCCGAATAGCTACCGGTGATTGGGATGCGGTAATTATGGCCGACACCCAATTCAAGATGCTCCCGCTACTCCCTGAGACTCAAATGCAATTGCGCCGGGATGAACTAGCAGACCTCCGCACCGCCTTGGAGCAAGAACAAGAACTATCCGGCAAAAAAGGAGGGACCGCCGCCAAGGATTTGGAGCGCAAAATCAAATCCGCCCAAGGAAAAATGGCGACCTTGCAAGCTAAACTCGATGAAATCTCGGACGATACCATGTTTTTTGAGGAAATGGGCATCGACCAGATATTCGTGGATGAAGCTGACAACTTCAAAAACCTCAGTTTTGCCACCAACATGACCCGAGTGAAGGGAATCCCCAACGGCCAATCGGAAAGAGCCTGGGATATGTTCGGTAAGGTCCGGCACCTTCAGGAAAAGAATGGTGGCCGGGGCGTTGTGTTCGCCACTGGTACGCCGATTGCGAATACCATCGCTGAGAACTACACCATGATGCGCTATCTCCAGCCAGGGGCCTTGGAGGAAAGGGGCATTCAGCACTTTGACGCCTGGGCGCGAACCTTCGGGGATACTACCAACGACTTGGAACAGACCACCACGGGCGATTACCGGATCACTCCCAGGTTTGCCAAGTTCAACAACATCCCGGAGCTATCGACCATCTGGCAAGAGGCCGCTGATATCCGAGTAACCTCGGAAGTAGACGCAATCACCAAGCTGCAACCTCGACTGGTAGACGACCAAGGGAACTTCGGGCGGAAAGAGACTATGGTGGCCCCGAAGAGTGAGGCCCTGGGTGACTTTATGAAAGTCTTGGCAGACCGGGCTGGCAACCTCGGCAATGTAGACCCCAGCGATGACAATATGCTCAAGATTGCCAACGATGCCCGGAAAGCCTCGCTCGATATGCGCCTGGTGGACGCCACCGCCAAAGATGACCCCCTCGGGAAAGCCTCTTTGGTAGCCGGGAAAGTAGCTGACATATATCGCAGAACTACCCCGGACAAGGGTACGCAGCTAATCTTCCTGGACATTGCCACTCCCAAGGCTCAAATAAAAATCAAGGAAGAGGGTTCCGCCGAAGAGGGGGAAACAAGCCTGGGGAATGAAGACCAACTAATCAACGATGTCTACTCGGATATCAAGCACAAGCTGATTCGGAATGGGGTGCCAGAGGGTCAGATTGAATTTATTCACTCTGCCAATACCGACGCCAAGAAAACCGCTCTATTCCGCCGTGTCAACGCCGGGGAAACCAGAGTAGTCCTGGGGTCCACCGGGAAGATGGGAGTGGGGGTCAACGTCCAGGAACGTGCCGCCGCCATCCACCACGTAGACGCTCCCTGGCGTCCTCGGGACATTGAACAGCGGGAAGGTCGCATCGTGCGCCAGGGGAACAAAGTGTACGGCCCGAAGATAGATGATGAAACCCGAGAGGTTCTCGACCCAGGCCCCGGTGTCCAGATTTTCAACTATGTCACCGAGGGTAGCTTCGACGCCTTCATGTGGCAGGCCATTGAAACAAAGGGTAAGGCAATTAAGTCTCTCATGCGTCGGAACGTAACGACCCGAGAGATTGACGATATCGACAGCTTGACCATCAGCGCATCAGAAGCGAAGGCCCTTGCCAGTGGAAACCCCGACGTTATGAGAGCCGTTCAGCTACGAAATGACGTTGGCCGACTGGAATTAAAGAAAGCGGCCTTTGTGGATGGGAACCTCAACGCCAAGACTCAGCTTAAAAATATTCCTATGGAACTGTCATTCCTGGAAGGGGAAATCAAACGCCTTGGGGAACTGAAAGAACTGGCGGATAAGACTGAAGGTGCCGAATTCGCCATGACTGTCACCGGGACAGACTTCACCGAAAGGGAAGCCGCCGGGGATAAGCTTCTAGCAGAGTCCGGCAAGTTACAGATGTTGGAGGACAAAGCCATCGGGAAATTCAGAGGGTTCAACCTGTCGATAGTAGATACCCCGGCAGGCTTTGAATTTCACCTGGAAAACCCGGCCAACAAAATCAAGCAAAAGAGTCAGCCCATTCAAGGTCTTACCGCCGCCGGGTCCGTCCAGAGAATTAGCAACCTGCTGTCGAACATCGACGGCAAGATTACGAGAGAGAAAGACACGATGGGCAAAAGGCAGAAGGACATCCAAGGATTCACGGACATCAGCAATCGGCAATTTGAAGAACAGGGCCGGTTGCAGCAGCTACGGGATGAACTGACCGAAATTGAAACCCGATTAAGGGGGGATGAAGACAGCGACGGCATAGTGGAATTCTAAGCGCCTGGCTGAAATCCAGGAGTAAAGGGAAAGGCGGGTGTATAATCACCCGCCTTTTCTAATTAAACCGCTGTACGTGGCTCTCAGAGCTTCGTTATTTTACTCTCTTGTAGGTTCTGAAGCCATCCAAGGTAGCATCGTGGATTTCGACGGCACCGCACTCCATACACCGAAAGACCGTCATTCCATCTCCACTGGGATTCGCCCCTTTGAAATCAAGGGTCATTGTCTGCGCCTGACGGCACTCACTGCAACCGTGGGCTTCTGAGTAAGTTTTATCCATTTTAATCCTCCGCTGTAGCTTTGGCTTCGTTCATTAACCGGACGTATTCCAGGATTGCACGTTTCTCGTTTTCCTCCGCTACCGGGTCAATCCCAAAGAATAAGCGAAGTAAGGTTTGAATTCCCTTGCCGATGGGGTGGGCGCACTTGCTAACTTCATTGTATTCGTCAGGGTATCTTGCCTGGTATGCCAGCGTGAACCTTGCAGGGTGCAAATCCCGCACCAAGGGATAATCAGCTAGGAACCATCCCTCGCTCTCGCACCAATCAAAGAATTCCCCAATGCCCTGGGATTGCTCTGAGACTTTCTTGATCTTGTCCAGGGTAGGCGTTGCGGGTTCCGGGTTGCAGGTATCCCCGATGCGACAAAACCGGAAGTGTCGTTCCTCTCTGATCCCGTCGCAGTATTGGGCGTGTTGGATCGGGTCTATGCTCTCGGAGGTCGCTCCGCAGTCGCAACAATGTTCTAGCTCTGCTGGCCCTTTGGTGATTTTCATTCAATCCTCACGTTTTTCTATGTACTTTCTAATATTGTCGGTCCCTGCATAAGGGGCAATCCTCATTCACCGTTCCGCTACCGGTGAGGTGAACTTCGTTACCCGGTCTGAAATAGTGACGTACAGCGATAGCTATCTCATACGCTGAGTTAGCCATGTAACCGCCTCGCTTACCGTCTCCCAGGCTGATTTTGAACCTTCCCGATGAGTGTTGTTCGACCTTAAATTCCGGCATCGCTATCCCCTCCGAATAGTATCAATCCTCACGTTTTTCTATGTACTTTAGCTTGATGAAGGTCCAGATGAAGTAAGGCGGAAGGATCATGGCGGTAAGCAATACCGCCACAATCCCCACCAAGCTAGACCTAACCGGGTTCCTCTTCATTTTCACTTGGCTCACTCGGGTTCAAAGTATGCTCCTGGACGTACTCTAGGATAGCAGTTCGCTCTTTTCCCTCTTCCACCGGGTCCACCCCGAAGTATTGGTGGAGCAAGTTATCCAGGTTAATAGTCACCGGATAAGCAATCACGCTGGTATCGTCGCTTTCATCGTACTTCCCTTCATCGGGATACATTTCCCGGAGCAAAGGGTACTTGGCGAAGAAAATCTTTTCAGCGAAGACCCATTCTATGAACCCTTGGATAACTTGAGAATCCTCCTGAACTGCCATGATCTTATCAAGCGTAGGTGTCGCCGGGTGTTCGCCTTGGCTGCTTTCGGTAGTCATTGGGTTGCCACCTCTTCGGCCACAAAGACCGGCAATCTACCGCCAACGGCGTCATCGTACCACTGGATAGCGGAGCGCATGGCGATAGGTGCCAAGTGGAAATCCTCCCATGAGTCATAGCCATCGTCGGCAATAAAGTCAGTGTCGCCGGGAACCGACGCCAGGTAGTGAACGAAATTCGGGATTACACTCTCTTGCTCGTCGTGTGAAGGCCGGAATACCTCTACCTGGATGAATCTGGCAGTTGCCGTGTTCGGATTAAGGGTACAACTTTGTTTGAAAATTGATTCCATCTGCTTTAGCTCCTTTCAAGTGGTTCTAGGATCGCTCTCTCACACCGCCGCCCCGCCCCGTGGAATTCCACCACGCACAAGATAAGCTGCCTCCCTTTTGGCGTGCCAGCCAGTTGCCTCACCACGCTATGGACATAGACTTCACCTTCTTCCACGGTTTCCTTCATCGGGTCTTTAAAGGCCGTCATCCAGGTGCCGACCATTGCCTCTTCCATGATTGCCTCCTAAATTGGGCTAAAGTGACTGGCCTGTACCAGTTCGGAAAAGTTAAAGTCCATAGTGGCTTCGCAAAGGCCGCAGGATACGCTGACGCTACCCTCTGCGCCGTAGAATTGCTTCCGGTATCGCCCCTTCCCCTCACTTCCATCCGTGGCTGTGTACTCTACATCCTGACTGGTTACATCCTCAGTCGAGTCAGGGTCTATTTCGCAACCGACCTCATGTTCAAAGGTTTCTTCGCAATTCATTTCGATGTCAGATTCCGCTAATTCTTCGTTGCAGTTGGCGCACTGGAGGACCAATCGGACACTTCCGGTGATCTGGATGTCGTTGAAGCTCTCTCCGTCGCTCCCATAGGCCCCAGCGATATCTACATCGCTTCCGCTGTCCTCTGGTTCCGCCTGCTCAAAGGAAACAAAAGTGTTGCACTGAGAGCAACGGTTCATCGAAACGCCTCGGGGCTTTCGCCCTTTGCGCTTGGGTTTCTCGGGAATGGTTGCCGGATTTATTTCTGTCGCCAATTTCTCATCCCCTTATTCAATCTACGTCTCCGTAATATGTCCACAATCGACACACACCCACACGGATTTTCCATTCTGAATGATCCCGCTATGGGCGGTATCTTTTCGGCACTTGTTGCAATGGTCCGACTTACTCATTTTTCATCCTACGGTTCGCAAACTGGACATTCCAGGACTCGGGTGTCTTGGTGTTCGCCCCGTTCATGGGCGTTTAGGATACGCTCCCACCACCTTGTCTCTGAGAGCATATCTCGGGCGCTCTGGCGGTCACTCTTGATTAGCTCCCGCCATTTCCGTATGGTTTCCCTTTCAGTGAGGTGTGTTTCCTGAGCCATCCTAACTGCCTCCAAACTTCAACATATTCGCCAGCGCTCCAACCGTGTGGGAGTCATCGCGCTTTCCCGTCGCTGCCAATTGGAGAACCCGTAAATTGAAATCTGATTCCCCGGCGGCTTGAGTAAGATCGTAATTCCCGTTGATGGTATAGCGCCGCTGGTGCGAATAGTCGGGCTGGTGTTCGACGCATTGGATGATCGTAAGATACTCCTTACCTGGCATCCCGGCGTGATTGGCGTCCAATTTTAAGAGAAGAACACGGGAAGGATTACACCCTGGCTGGGAGTACCACTCACCGATCTTGATGGTGTCGATTCCCTGGATTCCTGCTAGGTCAGACATTCTCATTCTCCAGTTTGCTGATTTGGTTTCCTCAGACTCCCCGGTGGGAGTTTCGGCGGGAGGACCACTCCCGCCATCGTCAGTGAGGGGTTACTTCAGTTGGTATAACAGGGATTCGTGCAAGAGCCTCATGCCCGATACACTCCCCGCTCTTGTGGGATTCTCATTTGCCGTCATAACCCCATCAAAAACCTCTGGTGTAATCACGTTCGCCCCTAATTGGAGCAAGCTCCGTAAAGCGTTGTAAGTCTCTGTTGTCATTTTGATCGTCGTATCAGCCATGATGTTTCTCCCTTTTCTTTAAGTGAGGCTAGAAGGTGTAGTCGTAAAACTCCCGGCGGGTGTTGATTAGGACCGTGGTCACGTTCCGGGTGCTGCTACCTACCAGTTTCCATTTGCCAGTGGAGCGCAAGGTGGCCTTGAAAACCCCTCCGAATGGGTCCGGGGTGTAGTCGTATTCCTGGGCATCGCTCATTCCGTGGCTGTCGATCCGCTTGGCGTTGTCCCGGCGCATGGTCAAGGTTTTGCCGCTGGCCGATACCGTAAGGATGGTGAAGGCGTGTCGGTCACTGTAGTAGCAGGCCGTCGCTCCCATTCCTACCTCGGGAGCCGGGGGAGTGGCGTTTCCCATCAGGTTGCTGAAGAGATTGTTGGTAGTCATATTGTTCATTCTCCGTCGTTTCGATTTTCTTAGGAAGCGTGGACGTTGCTGATTTTCTCGATTAACTTATCTAGGCTTGCGCCGTGGCATCGGCCCGATTCCTTTAAGGCATCCAAGGCGACTGCGATAACCCCTAGCTGCCAGGAATCCAAGTTGGCTATGGTGGCTCGTTTGATTTGGACTGCCTTGGTAGATTTGAGACTCAGGCACTCCGGGCAGTTTACGTGGCCCCAGATGGAGGTCCACTTTACCGAACCGATATCCTCGCCACACTTGGTGTAGAACTGGAGAGCCGGGTTGCGACGGTCATTGGTCCGGTGCCAGATTTGACCGTCTAGGTGGCGGGGAGTCTCTTTAATCATCTTCGTTCTCCTTAGTGTTTATAACTTATCTTGTATTTATATACTAAAGTAAACCTCACGTATTGTCAAGGAATTTCACCAAATTTAACAAAATTGGTCAAATTGCTTTTATTCACAGTCCCAAAACTTAGGATTCCAAGCTAATCGAAGCATTACCAGGCAGTAGCAGACGGACCCGACCATTAATCCCCCACCCAATACCGGCACCGTCCCCACCAAAAACCAACCGGCTACAAACACCAGAGGGGCTAACGCTGCTAACGCCAACCCCCACTTCCTACGCCCGTTCATCAATCGTTGGAAACTTCCCTTCCATCGCCACCAGCAGGTCAGCCGCTTGGCTCAGGTAAAAGCCAAATTTCTCCAGTTCCAGGAAGTAATCTTCCTCGGAGATTGCCTCTGACCGGTACGGTTGATGGATGCTGACATTGTTGGCGATGCCCCGCAGACCCATCTTTATCATGGCCTCTCGGATTACCTCTTTGGCCTCGCCCTCTCTTACCGCCGATTCCCGACGGAGCCTCTCCGTCTCCTTAACCCTAGTGATCTCCGCCTCTTTGACGGTCCAAAGATCACTGATATATTCGTCCGGGAGCCAAACATCCCCGGTATCCATCTTCGTGGGTGCGCCTGTAATGTCCAGGAGTAGGCCGGTAACTTGCCGGGAGCTACGCTGGGCAGTTCCGCTAGTCCGAGAGGCGGATACCGTCTGACGCTTGGAGAGTAGTTCTAGGCCGTAGTAGAGAGGGTTCGGCACATCTGACGGGTCAACATCCCCTCTTGGACGCCATTGGGTCCACCGAGTCTCGGTAATCTCCGGTTCTTCCTTTGGGTCATCGTCGCTTAATCGCAGATCGGCTACGATAATCTCCCGCTGGTAGATCGGGGCAACAAAGGCAAAGCGTTGGTTCATCTTTAAGCTATTCCAGTCCATGTGATTTTCCTCCTAGTATTGAATGTCTTCTGGGTTTAGCCGGTTTTAGATTGTTTCCTCCATCAAGTTGGTGAGTTCAAAGCCATCATGTTTGCCGCAGAGCATGGGCATCCCCAAACAGGTCGAGTAGTTGGCGAATCGGCAAGTGAAGTCGTTCCCACACTCTTCACACCGATGGCTGTGGCCTTGTCCGTCTAGACCGTCATCCTCTCTCTTCTGCCCCGGTACGATGTTGATAAACTCGTCAGGCATTTGCCATTTCCTCCGCAATCATTTGGTTGACTTCTGCCAGGTTCGCCCGGAGAGTCCGGGCTTGCTTACATTGCTGGTAGGCGAATTGCCCAAGGGATGCCTCAATTTCTTTCGCCACGGTGTTTAGAAGCATCCCCAGGTTTTCATACCTCTTCCCTTCCCGGAAGTAAGCCACCACCCCGCACGGGCAGGTACACCCGTGTTTGGTGATTCCGTAGCCTAGATTCCCGGTGTTGATGAATGGTTTAGTTGCCATGCTTGGTTACCCTCCTACTATTGCGTCTACTATCACAAATAAGACCGCTAGCACCTGAAGAATGATGGTGCAGATTACTACTGTCTTCTCCACTACTCTCCCTTCGCCGCACAGATGGGTCCGATTCCTCTGGCGATGCTCTCCGGGTCCGTCAAAGCCTTGGCGCACATCCCGCATTTCCCTTCGTGCCAGGACTGAACGGTGCTGGGCAGGCTGTCGATGTGTTCCCAAACCCAGGCGAACACCTTGACGCTTTTGGCTTCCCAACTAATATGGGACCGGTGACTAAACTTGAAAGACATATCCTGAAAGATAGTGCCGATGAACTGGTAGTCGTTATCATTGTTGGAGCCGGTCAGGACCGATACGAACCAAGGCCGGGTGGCTTCATCCTGGAAAGGTTTCTTGGCGGGTTTCCGCACCCGGTAGGTGAAGCGGGTGTCGGTGTCGGTGTTGAGAAATGTGATCCGGGCGTTCCCCAAGAGCATGAAATCCTTAGGGGAGTCTAGTTGCGCCCGGTCACCGTCCGGGTCTACCTCTTCGGATTTAGCCTGGGCCATCGCATCTTCAAAGCTCAGGCCCATCGCATCCTCTCGGTCCATTTCATCCTGGGCTTCCGGGTCGTAAACTGTCGGCCCTTCATCGGAACGGCGTTCTACCTCTTGTTCCTCCCGAAGATGCTTTAGGCAAATGTCGGTCCCCTCTAGAGCCGGTTCACCGCAACCACACCGGGCAGGCTGTCCACTCGGATCAGGAAGTTGTTCTACCTCCGCTTTCTTAGAGCTATCCACTATCCAAATTTCAGAGGCGTCATAATCGGTGATTCCAGTGGTTCGCAATTGTTCGGCCTTGCGCTGATTTAGACCTAGAGCCGTAATCGCCTGCTGGATTACCTCTTCGGCGGTCTTGCCAACGTAGAGGGTGTGTTCCGGGGAGTTATCTTTGTATTGGAGTTTGAACTGAAACCGCTCCACTACCTTCTCGGCCACCTGCCCCATGTTGGCGGGATTTAGAGCTACCAGGAAAGGGTGAATCTCTTCGGCTTTCAATCCGCTGTGAACATCCCGGCCCTTGCTATCAACGGTGCGGTAGAAAATCCTGCCAGCGTCAGGGTAACCTTGGCTTTCGGTGTAGTCGTGAACTACGGTCAAGTCCCAATCGGTGGGTCCACCCTGGATGGTTGGGGTTAGAGCCTTGCGTCCGTGGAGGCAATCTCCGTTGCATTGGCCGCTGGAAAGGAATATCTCGTGCCGGTGATTTGCCGCATCCAGGTTGCTGAATTTGAGAGCCATTTTTGAACCTCCGTTTTATTTACTTGCCTTGTATAGCTATTCTCTACTTGTTGACAAAGTTTGTCAAGCAATTTTCGCAATTTAAACAAAATTCACAAAATTGGAACAATAGATGAAAAGAAACCCCCTCCCGATGTGCGATCAACCCACCGGAAGGGGGAACGTGAGGCCAGCATGGGCATAGCAAACCCACACCTAAAAAAGCCGGACAGCCAAGGGACAGCAACCCTGACCGATATTTTACATAGTGTGACGGCGTGGGCCGATGTGGTCAGGCCCTATGAAGATTAGAGAGCTTTCTTCTTCGGTTGCTTGGTCCTCCATTGGAATCCGCATGATCCGGTAACCCTGGGGGTTCCCGTCAGCATGGACAAACATCGGCATCGCCGCGTGAACCTCTTCGGCCTCTTCCTGGTGGTCGGCGTGGACAATGATGGTGCCAACTTTCCCTAACTGGTTCACATTGAAGATATTGTAAAAAATTGTAGCCATGTAATTTTCAAACACCCCTTGATTTATTCAGATAGTATCGCTTCGATTTTCCCGGAGAACCAATCCGAAGGTCGCCAGATGTGATGTTCATTCCCAGCGAGGATCAGACAGTTGGCCCAAAGTTTCTGATCTTTACTCATTTGACCCTTTTGACTTTTGGATTCCACGTAAATGGTGCGCCCGTAGACCGGGTGAACTAGAACCCAATCAGGAAACCCTTTGCTACTACGCCTAGCTGGGACTCTCTGCTCAAATACATGGTAGTGGAGCCAACCTCTGGTCTCTGCCATTTCCATGATGTGCCGGTCAAGCTCGGTTTCGCTCATATCCCTAGCTAGGATTTTCTGAAGGTCGCTACTCCCCAGCATCATTGCTGTCCCACTCTGCCGACATCAACCCGGCCATGATTAGGTAATCCGATTCTTCTGGTTCTTTCCTCCAAATTAACTTCCCGCAGGTCCAGCACCGTTTTTCCTCTTCGCTGACATTCATGGCGTTTCCACACTTCGGACAGGCCCCAAACTCCCAGTCATTGGTAGTAGCTGAATCAGGAGGACTAAGTACATCTACGGCGGTCAGCGGGTGTTTCTTAGATTCTCGGACTTCTTTATCATGGTTTGCTTGACGTTTAGCCATTTCAGCCCTCACCATTTCCTTTCGGGTGGCTTCCAACCTTGATACCTCTGCCTCTTGTTCGGCCTGTGCCGCCGTTTCAGCGGCTTCGGCCTCTTTCCGGTCCTCAAATACCCGGAGCTTCCAATAACAGGTGTTACACCACTTCTGGCAATCCTTGGAGAACATTGGAAGTTCCATACAATCCGGGGTGGCGCATGGGCGAGACTCCCATTCCTCTGATTTGGATTTTAATAGTTGCTGAATCGTTGGGCCGGTTTTGAATGGCCCGGTGTTTACACCGTCAGCCATAGGCCCCGGATAAATAAGGCGTGTTCGCTGTCCTGTTGATAACCGACTTGTTCTTCCATTTCCAAGGCACCGGCCCAAGTGCAAATAAATCGCCCATTCAGTAGCACTACCTCTTCCCGGTAGACCGAATGGTAGGCAGGCACCTTAACTTTTTTGGTTGATGCTTTCTTTCCATTACCCTTGGTCTGAGTCATTTCGTTGTTGTGACTCCAGTAGGCTTCCCGGACATCGTTGCCCTGGGGAAGAGTGGCGACTATACCGTTCGCACCTAGAATCCGAATGAATTTCTGGAGGATCGGATTGTCCCCGGCCCAAAAGGATGAGCCGGTATACGGTTGTTCTGGTTTTTTGTGAATTAGCAGCACTTCTGCCATTAAAGCCTCCCTACTAATTGCTTTACTCGGAGACAGTCCTGGCAAACCCCAAACTTGGGGGCCAAAAGCCAGGCGTTGAAGCTAGGGAATCCACCTTCGCCGCAAACCGCCTTATGCTCGGGTCCATTCGGCCCATCAAGGAAACCGGCGTAAAAGTGAACAATGCCATAGCTGTCTCGCTGGATGTATTTGGAAGCCATTAGACTTTCCTCGTTTTCGCCATTTCTATCAACGTGGTGGCGTCGGCCTTGGTGCAGGTGTCCGGGAGTGGGTTTCCCAGGTTCTTAGCATACTTGCGCTGTGGGTCCGTGGCCGGCAAGTCTTTCGCCGCTACTCGCCACGGGGCAGCTTCCCTAGCCATGAAGTAGGCATCACAATGATTCTTGGCCCATTGTTCCGCAAAGGTAATTGCCGCCTGCTCGGACTGCTCAAAGCCCAGGGTTTCCACTGGCTGGCGTGTGACCTTCAATCGGATAGTCCCTTGACCTAGGAGGTTCAAAACGATTCCGATGGTCCCCTTGTCCTTTAGAGAGACAGCATAGCCATAGCTGGTTTTAATCCAAGCTAGGTCATGCTTCAGGTACTCCGGGATTTGCGCTGCCATGAGAGGTGAGAAAGCCCGAGATTGTTCCCTGATATCGTCCATGCTCAAGGCGTCCGGGAAGACCCCTGGTTCAAACTGGTCATCTCCGAACATTTGTTGCATCAACAAATCGACTTCGGTAACACTTGTAATTCCCAGGGCTAGTCGAGGCGGTAGGCCGAAGAGGGTATTTAACGATGGGACACCGTTGGCCCCGATGTCCACCATATCTAGAACCATCAGGTCAGTCTTGTCGGGAGCAATTCTAGTGCCGCGACCCAACATTTGAGTGTAAAGCAAACTAGAGGTGGTCGGGCGCGCCATGATGATGCAAGCTGTTTCCGGGGCGTCAAAGCCCTCAGTTAGAACCATGCAATTACAGAGGACATCAATCAGGCCGTCCTTGTACGCCTCGATGATGTGTTTCCGGCACTGGCAGTCCCGCCAAACATCAAACCATGAGGCACCGCAATCGCTCTTGGTGGTCCCCACCACCATCGCCGCCTTGATATCGGCATTTTTGAAAGCCTCGGTCATGGCTACGGTGTGGTTCACATCTACGCAGAAACAAAGAGCCTGTCGGCCTATCCCGTGGGTCAGGTAGGCGTTGACCGTGGTTTCATTCCTGGGAGCCACGTTGACCGCCTCGGATAGTTCCTTTTCCTGGAAATCGCCGTGACTTTTCTTTACCTTGGAAATGTCGATGCCGGTGGGAATCTGGAATCCCCGGATATCAACTAGCCATCCGGCACCCATCATATCTCGGATCGTTTTAGCCAGAATAATTTCATCGAAGACGGATTCCAGGCCAATACCATCGGTTCGGTGCGGAGTCGCTGTATAACCGAAGAGATAGGGAGCATCCGGGCGCACCTGGAAGTTTTCAAAATGCGCCCGGACTGCTGTGCTTAATTTCTTAGCCGTCAAGGAGTAGTTTTGGAATTTGTCCGGGTCCGGGGCTAACCCGAAGCGGAAAAGCAATCTCAGGTAGCTTTTGGCGATAGCGTGATGGGCCTCATCAATAACTATGACACCAAACGTATCAGGGTTTAAACCTTCAAGCCGCTCAAGGAACGGAGTATTGGCCTCTTCGCTGTCTTCCTCGTCTTCGTTGGCCTGTTTCCGGGAGATTCCCAACGTCTGTATGGACCCAACAACGATAGTGGCTTCACGGGAGGCCCTGCGTGGTCCCTGGTCGATTTCCACCAAGGCGCTAGGGTTCGCCGCTTGGATACTTTCGGCGGCTTGCTGGATCAATTCAGTTCGGTGAGCGATAACTAAGATGCGTTTCCCGGATTGCCGAAGCATTTGAGGTAGCTGGGAGAAGATCACGGTCTTGCCAGACCCGGTGGGAAGGCAAACTAGCTGCCTTTTAACACCTTGTCTAGCATATTTCAGGTGTGCGGCCAGCGTGTCCTGCTGGTAGTCTCGTAGTTGTATCATGGTCCCTCACGTTTTTCATGTGCGGCCTAACCGCCGCCTTGGGTGAGCCGTCGAAGCAAACTCTCCCTGCGTGGTATGGGTGCCGGTGACTCAGGGGCGCTATCTTCCCCTAGGACTCTCACCGTTTTTTCACCGATAATGACAGAGGCTTCTTTCCCGGCCTCTACATACTTTTGGTAGTCATCACTGGAGGGATTACCAAGTTCCCTTGCCAAGGCTCGTCGGACTACCCCGCTTATACCGTGAGTAGTGTATCCGTCAAGGATGGCCTTCCCCTTAATGGCGTACCAGAGTTCCGCCGGGACGTAGATGTGGATTTGCTGTTGTTCTGCCATATGAAACAGTATACAAATCTTGTCAACAGACTGTCAAGAGTCCGATATGCCTCCGGGAATTGGTGTCCGGGTTAAACCCCCATCGCATCGTCCGGGATATCCCACTCACCATTGTTTTCACCCGAGATTTGGTCATCTTCGGCCAGGACCGGCACCGTAATGAACGTCTGGGCGAATTTAGTCGGGAGATAATCGGGGGAAAGCATGAACATTTCCACCAGTTGCTCGGGGCTCTGGAACACCGCCGTCATAGTTTTGCCAACTTGCTCCCGGTAGATGGGTTCCATCTCGGATACTTTCAAGCCAGCATCGTGCATTTCAGCTTCGGCTTGGGTCCAGTCAGTCTTGACCGTCCCCATAAACATCATTTTTAGCTTGCCTTTAGGCGTTTCCACTGGCTTTGCTAGTTCCGCTAGCCAGTCAGCGCTCCCACCGATTGGACGGAACCGGCTGACATCCTCGCCTCTTCCTGGTGGTCGTATATTCCGAAGTGCGTCATTCCAGACCTCAGACGGTGAATCGTCCAGAACATTCCACCCTTCGATGGGGAAGCTAGAGAAGCAAACCATAATCCCTCTGGCGTAGAGATTGTCCACCCAAACCCAATTATGGTCACCGTTGGCCCTTCGTATTTTTGCGCCCAAAGAGTCTTTCAGCTT